>Ga0182013_10003566_pt1 | contig 19334 bp, 17 predicted proteins | sample 612S2MmetaG_FD_120487 | JGI IMG/M metagenome (GOLD analysis project Ga0182013, IMG submission 120487) | Permafrost microbial communities from Stordalen Mire, Sweden - 612S2M metaG | ecosystem: Environmental > Terrestrial > Soil > Wetlands > Permafrost | place: Sweden: Stordalen | collected... | reverse complement strand
TTGGGGCAGTTGTTCGTCGCGATCGTCGGCATCATTCGCGGGCCCGAAGCCTTCGCAAGCATGGCCGACCTGTTTCACGCGGTGCCGAGCCTGGCATGGATCGTGCCGGGAGCCGGCGGACTGATCGGCGGGATGCTCGGATCGATTTCGGTGTTCGTGCTCTGGGGGCTCGCACTGAACTACATGGCATTGCGCCATACCGCCGAGGTCAAGGGCACCGTCGCTTGGATCGTTCCGGCGGCGATCACCGTCGTGGGCGCGCTCGTATCCGGCGGTTTGCTCGCGCTCGCTCAAAAGTTTGCCTGACCTGAACGCCTTCGACCGTATGTTCCGACGCTCGCTTCTCCCCGTCGCCTGCGCGGCAGCCGCGTTTTTCGCGTGCGCCTTCCCGGCGGTCGCTGCGGCGCCGGTGCAAAACGCGCCGATGACGCTGCAGGATGCCATCTCGTTCGCGCTCGATCACAATACGGCCATCGAGCAGCAGGTCGTCGCGGTCACGAGCGCCGAGCACAATCTCGCAATCCTGCAGAACTCGACGTTCCCGAACTTGAGCGCAACGCTGCAGAACCAAGCCGCGCAGAGCCGCAACTACTCCGGCGCGTATTCGATCATCGGTGCGACGCAAAACAACTCGTTCAGTCAGAACACCGCGGAAATCGGAACCAACGCGACGGTCAATCTCGCGGGCAACGGGCTCATCCAGATGGCGGCCGACCGGGCGCTGGTCGCGCAGGCCAAGTACGCGCTCACCAATGCGGAGAACCAGGTGGCGACGTCGGTTACCAACGCCTTCTACTCCGTGATTCAAAAACGCGGCATCGTCCAAGTGGACCAGTCGTCGCTCGGCTACCAGAACGCGCTGGTCGCGGCGGCCAAGGCGAAACTCCACGCGGGAACCGCGGCCGGCGTGGACGTCATGCGCGCGCAGATCTCGTGGTATCAAACCTCATCGAACCTGGCCGGCGCCCAAGCCGACGAAGAGAACGCTCGAGAGAACCTCGCGCAGACGATCGGCGCGCCGCTCACGACGCAGTTCGTCTACCCAAGCATCGATCTCCAGCCGCCACTGCCGAACGGCACCTCGGAAACGCTCCAGAACATCGCGGCCGGCTCGCGGCCCGACGTGCTCTCGGCCCGCGAATCGCTGGTCGCGGCCCGCCAGACGCGCAAGACGTGGGAGCGCGAACTCGCGCCGTCCGCGCAGATCAACGGAAGCTTCGGTAACCAGTTTTCGCCCACCGCATTCGTGCAGGAGCAAGCGCAGAGCCCGGTACCGCTGCCCCGCGGAAGCCCGGGATTCTGGCAAGTCGGCGTGACGAGCACGTTCACGCTGCCGCTGGTGGACTACGGGCAGCGCCACTTCGAGCGGCTAAGCGACGACGCCAACATCTCGAACGCGGAAGTGGCTCTGTCGCAGACCACGCTGCAAGCCCAGCTCGACGTGTCCCAGGCGTATCGCGCCGCGCAGACCGCCACGACGCAGTTGGGCCTGGCGCAGCAAGAGTCGGCGCTCGGCCTGCAGTCCGCCCGGATCGCGCAGCTCCAATACAAAATCGGCGTGATCGCGCTCGCCGACGTGTTTCAGGCGCAGCAGACCTCGATCCAGGCCCAGGACGATCTGATCAACGCGCGCGTCAACTACGTCGAAGCGGTCGTCAAACTTCGCGTTTCGATCGGGACGTACGACGCCCACACCGCCGTCGCAGACCTGAGATAGGATAAGGACATGAGCCGCAACCTCAAATTGCTGATCGCCGTGGTGCTCCTGGGGGCGCTCGTCGGCATCGCCGTGCTCTTCGGCCGCGGAAAGCACGAGGGCACGCCGGTGAAGACGGCCGTCGCCTCGATCAAACCCTTCGTGATCAAGCTCCCGGAAAACGGCGTCGTCATGCGGCCGCGCACCGAGACGATTCCCACGCTGGTCGGCGGCAACATCGAGAAGATCCTCGTGCGAGCCGGGCAGCCGGTCGGCGCCGGTCAATTGCTCGCGACGATCTACAATCCGAACACGCAGTTCGCGGCTCAGTCCTCGCAAGCCGACTACTCGTCGTCGGTCGCCGACGTCTCGACCGCTCGCGTCAACGAACAGAACTCCAAAGTTCAGTACGAGGCGGCGGTCAACACGACCAAATCACAGCTCGACCTCGCGCAGAAAACCTATGACGAAGACGTCACGCTCTTTAAGGACAACGCCGTCCCGCATTTCCAGCTCGACACCGACAAAGCCAAGCTCGACCAGGCGCGCGTCGCGTACGACCAGGCGTTGGCGCAGCTGCAGCTCGGCGCCGTCTCCGGATACGGTCAGAATAGCGTCCAGGCGGCGCAAGCGGCGGCGCAAAAAGCGCAGATCCTCAACGCCCAGAACGACCAGCAGGTCGGATTCCTCAACATCGTCGCGCCCTTCGACGGCATCATCCAGACGATCTCGAGCAATCCAAACGACGCGCTGCGCGACGTGCAGCCCGGCGACCAAGTCACCGCCGGCCAAGCGCTCTTCACGATCGCCGAGGGATCGTCGTACATCGTCAAGGCGCAAGTCGACGAGCAAGACATCATCAACGTCCGCGTCGGGCAGCGCGCGAGCGTCAGCGGTCAAGACTTCGGCAATCACACGATCTCCGGCAGCGTTCAAGAGATCGCGCCGGTCGCTACGAAGTCGACCGATGCTTCGAGCACGGCCAAGCAAGTGCTTACGACGATCGCGCTCGACAACACCCCGGATTTCCTGCGCGACGGCATGACCGCCGACGTGGACATCTTCACGACGGACATCCCGCACGCGCTCGTGATCCCCAACGACGCGATCGCGACGACCGGCGGCAAGAGCTACGTCTACGTCGTCAGCGGCGGGGTCGCGCACAAGCGCCAAATCGCGCTGGGAAAACAGGGGGACGCGCAGACGATCGTCGTCTCCGGCCTGCGGCCGGGCGAGGTGGTCGTCAGCGACAAGAGCGCCGCGATCTCCGACGGCACGGCCGTAAGCCCGGCTCCGTCTGCCTCGCCTGCGCCCGCGGCGCCCGGAACGTGACGCGGTTCCTCGCCTACCTCTCGGAAGCGTTCGCATCGCTCTGGCGCAACCGCGTCCGGTCGGTGCTCACCATGCTGGGCATGATCATCGGCAGCGCGTCGATCATCACCGTCTTCGGGATCAGCAAAGCTGCGACGAGCGGCATCGCCGCCAGCTTCGATTCGTTCGGTCAGAGTCCGGTACTGGTGCAGGTAGACCGAGCGCAAGATTATCCGGATCAAGCGCAGATTCAGTACCGCGACGCGGCGACCGTGGCGGCCGCGTTGGGCGACACCGCGGCGTCGGTCATCCCGAGCTGGTCGCGCACCTATCCGATCGTCTCCGGAGGAAAGCGGGACTACATATCGGTCCAGAGCGACGGACCGTACCACACGGACAAACTCGTCATGGCCGAGGGCCACGAGATATCGCAGGACGAGGTGGATTCGGGCGCGCGCGTGGCCGTGTTGACCCAAGACGTTGCCACGGAGTTCTTCGGTTCGCGGCCCGCGGTCGGAAACTACCTGCGTATTAACGGTGGGCGCTATCTGGTCAGCGGCGTCTACGCCGACATCAAAGGCTCGTTCTTCAATAGTCTAGCCGGAAGTTCGACCATCGTCGTTCCGTATACGACGTTCTATAACGATCTCTACACGGGGCCGCCGGATTTGCTTCTGCTCTATCCCAGCGATCCGCTCAAGGGCGACGCGACCGGAAAGGCCGCCATTGCCGCGCTGCAGCACGTTCACGGCTCGCGCTCGGAGTACAAAGTCGTCGACACCGCGGAGCAGCTGCAAATATTCGAGAGCGTGCTCACCGGCATCGGCGCGGGCTTGTCGGCAATCGGCGCCGTCGCGCTCGTGGTCGCGGGCATCGGCATCATGAACATCATGCTCGTCTCCGTTAACGAGCGCATTCGGGAGATCGGCATTCGCAAGTCCATCGGCGCGACGCGCGCCGACATCGCTTTTCAGTTCTTGATGGAATCCATCTTGCTCTCGCTGGGCGGCGGCTTCATCGGAATGGGCATCGGCGTCGTATTTACGATCGGCGCGGCCTCTCTCCTGAGCAAGCAGCTCGGCGAGTTGCTGATCCCCTACGTCCTCATCGTCAGCTTGGCGTTAACGTTCTCGATTCTGGTCGGCAGCGTCTTCGGCACGTATCCCGCGATCCGCGCGGCGGGGATGGATCCCATCGAGGCGTTGCGTTCCTAGCGTCATGCCGTACATTGAAGAAGCCTTTCGCGTGCTGTGGGCCAACAAGATTCGCACGCTGCTGACGATGCTGGGCCTGATCATCGGCGTCGGAGCGGTCATTGCGATTCAAGTCTTGGGGAACAGCATGGCCGGCGCCGTGGACGGGGCCCTGGGGACGCTGACCGACAACTCCTTCGTCGTATTCCCGAGTTCGACGCAGCGCGACGTCACGAGCGCCGCAATTCGCCTCCGCGACCTTCCGCCGCTAAGGACCCTTCCCGGGGTCGTGGACGCCATGCCGCTCGGATTCTCGACCGAGCTGATTCGCGCGGGACACGCGCACGGCCGCTTCGGCATCTCGCCCGACAGCTCGATCTCCTTTCAAAATCTCCCGATCCGGTACGGCCGTCACATTTCCGACGACGACGTGGCCGGAGCGGCGAACGTCGCGGTTATCTCAGATAAGGCATTTCAACGATTGTTCCCCGGCGGCGGCGATCCGACCGGCGAGAGCATCTACGCCGGGCCAAATCGCTACGAGATCGTCGGCGTGCAACAACCTCCCAAGCGCGGAATTCTCAACGCGCAATTCAGCGGCGACGTCACGATTCCGTACACGACGTACGTCAACGAGTACGTTCGCGGCTCCAGCGTGATCGGCGCGGGCATCATCTCGGAGAACGCCGCCGACATTCCGCAGATCGAAATCGCCGTGCAGGACAAACTGCGCGAACTCCACGGGAACCCGCAGGGTCTGGAATATCAGACGTTCGACAAGGCTAAGTTTTCTCAGGGCATCGGCGGCATCTTCAACGCCCTCACGATCGTCGTCGCGCTCATCGGCGCGGTGGCGCTCTTGGTCGCGGGAATAGGCATTACGAACATCATGCTCGTCTCGGTTACCGAACGCACGCGCGAGATCGGCGTCCGCAAGGCGATCGGGGCGCGCAGCGGGCAAGTGCTGCTGCAGTTCTTCATCGAGGCTTTGCTGATGTGCTCGATCGGCTGCGCCATCGGCCTGGTCATCGGACTCTCGATCGGCGCTTTCGTCAACGACGTGTTCATCGTGAAGATTACCGGGAACATCGTCCCGCTTCCGTGGCTTCAAGCGGTACTGATCGCGGTCGGCTTCGCGACGATCGTCACGCTCGCGTGCGGAACCTACCCCGCGTACCGCGCCGCCAAGCTCGATCCGATCGAGGCGCTTCGCTATGAGTGACGTCACGAACGCGATCGAACTGCGCGACATCACGAAAGTCTACAAGAACGGCGGCCTCGAAGTCCCCGTCCTGCACGGGCTGACCTTCAACATCGCGCGCGGCGAGTACGTCGCCATCATGGGGCCGTCCGGGTCGGGCAAGTCCACGCTGATGAACATCATCGGCTGCCTGGACCGCGCCACGACCGGTCGCTATCTCCTCGACGGCGTCGACGTCGAGGGCCTCAGCGACAACGAGCTGGCCGCCATCCGGCTGCGCAAACTCGGCTTCGTGTTTCAGGGCTTCAATCTGCTGGCCCGGACCGACGCGCTCAAGAACGTCGCCCTCCCGCTCTTCTATGCCAACGTCCCCACCAAGGTCCGAAACCAGCGCGCTCAGGCGGCCCTGGCCGAGGTCGGCCTCGCCGACCGCTCCCACCACCAGCCGAACCAGCTCTCGGGGGGCCAGCAGCAGCGCGTCGCCGTCGCACGCGCCCTCATCAACGACCCGGCCGTGCTGCTCGCCGACGAGCCGACCGGGAACCTGGATTCCAAGACCAGCGCGGAGCTGATGGCCTTGTTCGCCAATCTTCACGAAGGCGGCCGCACGATCATCATGGTCACGCACGATCCCGAGGTCGCGCGCCAGGCCAAGCGGGTGATCCGGCTGCTGGACGGCCTGGTCGTCTCGGACGGCCCGCCGGACGCTTAGGAACCTCCCAGGCTTGCGTCCGGCACGGCACCATCTGTGACCTTTCGCCGTTTCGGCAGTAGTACGGCCAAACGGTCAACAGCGCACTTTTTTTGTTAACGGAAATGTTTATGGGAAAGAATCGGACCCTGCCCACTATCGTCGTCGGCCTGGTGGGAGCCATCATCGGCAGTTTCGTGATGATGCTCTATGCGAGCACGCATTTCGATCGCATCGCCGGACCCAACAACACGCCGCCGGCCGTTGCCGCCGCCGCGCTCACCGGCGTGAGCGATCAGGACCGCATCGTAAGCGCGGTCAAGCGCACGAAGGCATCGGTCGTCGCCATTCAGATGGAAGTCAACGGGCAGCAACTCGTGCAGATGGACCCGATGTTTCAGCAGTTCTTCGGGCAGCAAGGTCCCGGCGTCGAGCAACCGTATCACGGCCAGGCGTCCGGTTCCGGGTTCGTCTTCGATTCGAACGGCGACATCGTGACCAACGCGCACGTCGTAACCCCGCCCGACAACGGACACGTCACGAAGCTGACGGTCGTATTTGCCAACGGCGACAAGGTGCCGGCTCACGTCATCGCCGCCAACATCGGCGCCGACGTCGCCGTGATTCGCGTGGACAACTACGCGAAGTTGCCTCCGCCGCTGGAACTGGCCGACTCGGACAAACTCGAGCAGGGCCAGTGGGCGATCGCGATCGGCGATCCGCTCGACCTGCAGCAGACCGTGACGCTGGGCGTCATTTCGGCCTTTAACCGCGACGAAGAGATCCCGAACGAAAGCGGCTCCGCGATCGACTTCAAAGGCTTGCTACAGACCTCGGCGCCGATCAATCCCGGCAACTCCGGCGGCCCGCTGATCGACATCGACGGCCAAGTGATCGGCATCAATCAGTCCACGGTCCGTTCGGCCTACGCGCAGGGCATCGGCTTCGCCATCCCCTCGAACGTAGTCGGCCGCATGGCGGGCGAACTGCTCAAGAATCCGGGCATCCACCAAGGGACCGACACCGGCTACATGGGCATCCTCATGGAAGACCTCTCGACGGGCCTGCGCAACCAGATCGGCTACAACGGCTCGACCAGCGGCGTGGCCGTCCGCGAGGTCATCCCGAACTCGCCGGCCGACCAGGCCGGACTCCAGCCGGGCGACGTGATCCTCCAGGCCGACGGTAAACCGTTTACGGACTTCAAAGCCCTCCACGACTACATCGGGACCAAGAAGCCCGGCGACAGCATCCAGCTGATCGTGTGGTCCCAGGGCGCCAAAAAAGAAGTCGCCGTCAAACTCATCGAACGGCCCGCCGCGGTGCCGGTTCCGCAAGACCAGCAACAGCAAGAGCAGCAACAGCAGCCCTAGTCTCCCGTGCCTCCGCACGAAGGGCGCCCCCGCAACCGCCGGGGCGCCCTTCGTGTTGTAAAAAGCGGAACAATTGGACCGGTCGTCATGTATGATGAACCGGTAATCACAATCTTTCGATTCCGTCCGTAAGCGGCAAGGCGCCCGTCGCCCCCGCTGCATCGCCCTCCGCCGCGGAATGGCCGGCGCACTCACCTCGGTGTGCACGGCTCCCGCCCCGGGCTCGAGCGCAGCGAGGCCCCCGACTTCAGCTGGTCCGGGACGCTCTCGAAAACACGATGAGGTACGAAAACATGGCTAAAGTGGTCGGAATCGACCTCGGCACGACCAACTCCGTCGTCGCCGTTATGGAGGGCACGTCGCCCACCGTCATCCCCAACGCGGAAGGCGCGCGCACGACCCCGTCGGTCGTGGCCTTCACCAAAACCGGCGAGCGTCTCGTCGGCCAACTTGCAAAACGTCAAGCGATCACCAATCCCGATCGCACCATCTCCTCGATCAAACGTCACATGGGCGAATCCGGCTACGTCGTGAAAGTCGACGGCAAGGATTACACGCCGCAAGAGATCTCGGCGATGATCCTCCAAAAGCTCGTCAACGACGCGAGTAACTATCTCGGCGAACGCGTGACTCGCGCGGTCATTACGGTTCCCGCCTATTTCAACGACGCGCAGCGCCAAGCCACGAAGGACGCCGGCAAGATCGCCGGTCTCGAAGTGCTGCGCATCATCAACGAGCCGACGGCGGCCGCGCTCGCGTACGGCCTTGAGAAAAAGGGCAACGAAACGATTCTGGTCTGGGACTTGGGCGGCGGCACGTTCGACGTCTCGATCCTGGAAGTCGGCGACGGCGTCTTCGAAGTGAAGTCGACCAACGGCGACACGCATTTGGGCGGTGACGACTACGACCATCGCATCGTCGAGTGGCTGGTGGGCGAGTTCCGTAAGGAACAAGGCATCGACCTTTCCAACGACAAGCAGGCCATGCAGCGTCTCACCGAAGCGGCCGAAAAAGCGAAGATCGAACTCTCGGCGGTCGTAACGACGACCATCAACCTGCCGTTCATCACGGCGGGCGCCGACGGTCCCAAGCATTTGGATTACACGCTGACGCGCGCCAAGTTCGAAGAGCTCACGGCCGATCTGACGGATCGCTGCCTCGCGCCCTTCAAGCAAGCCATCGCCGACGCGAAGATCGACGTTTCGAAGATCGACGAAGTCGTGATGGTCGGCGGCTCGACCCGCATGCCCGTCATTCAAGAACTCGTCAAGAAACTGACCGGCAAAGATCCGAACCTGACCGTCAATCCGGACGAAGTCGTGGCCATCGGCGCCGCGATTCAAGCCGGCGTTCTCTCCGGCGAAGTACGCGACGTCGTCCTTCTCGACGTCACGCCGCTCTCGCTCGGCCTGGAAACGCTCGGCGGCGTCATGACGGCGCTTATCGAACGCAACACGACCATCCCGACCAAGAAGTCGCAGGTCTTCACCACGGCCGAGGACGGCCAGACGTCGGTGGACATCCACGTGCTGCAGGGCGAACGCCCGATGGCGGCCGACAACAAGACGCTGGGACGTTTCCGCCTCGAAGGCATCCCGCCGGCTCCGCGCGGCGTGCCGCAAATCGAAGTCACGTTCAACATCGACGCCAACGGCATCGTGAACGTGAACGCCAAGGATCTGGGCACCGGCAAAGAGCAGGCGATCACGATCACGGCTTCGACCAATCTCGACAAAGACGAAGTCGATCGGATGGTTAAGGACGCCGAAGCGCAGGCCGCAGCCGATCAGGCACGCCGCGAAGAGGCGGAGATCCGCAACAACGCGTCCAGCCTAATCTACTCGACCGAGAAGTCGCTCAAGGAAGTCGGCGAGAAGCTCGACGCAGGCGCCCGCGGCGAGGTCGAAACGGCTCTTGCCGATCTCAAGCGCTTGAGCGAAAACGGAACCGCCGCGGAGATCAAGCCCGCCGTCGAACGCCTGCAAGAGGCGAGCTACAAGATGGCCGAGCTGCTCTACAAGGCGACGACGCCCGAACAGGGCGCGCCCACGAACGGGGCCTCGAACGGAGCGACCAACGGTGCGACCGAGAACGCCGCACCCGAGGAAGACGTCATCGACGCCGAGTTCAAGGAAGCCAAGTAAGGCGCGTTTGGAACCCCATGGCGTCGCGGATGCTCCGGCCACAGGCCGGAGCATCCGGCGCCGTGTTTGCATTGCGTTTGTGTGTGAGTGAATGATGTCTGAGAATCCAACCGAGTGGAGTACCGAAGCCGGCGAAGCCGTGCTCGACGGCGCCGGACCGGACGCCTCCGGTCGCGACCGCCTGCTCCAAGAACTTGAGGACGCGAAAGCGCTTGCCGAGGAAAACTACAAGAAGTATCTACTCTCGATCGCCGACTTCGAAAATTACAAGAAGCGGCAAGAGCGCGACGAAGCCCGGCGCGCGTCGGCGCACCGATACATGCTGCTGGAGCGCCTGCTGCCCGTCATCGACAACCTCGAGCGCGCGCTGCAGTACGACTCCGCGGGCGACCTCCTCCGCGGCGGCATCGAGCAGACCCTCAAAGGCTTCGAGGCGATCCTCGCCTCCGAGGGCGTCACGGTGATCGAAGTTCTCGGCAAACCGTTCGACCCGCGCGTCGCCGAAGCCATCGCCACGTCGCCGGCCGAGGGCGGCGTCGAGGACGACACCGTCACCGAAGTCGCGCAAAAGGGCTACGGCCTCGGCGAGCACGTTCTGCGTCCGGCCAAAGTGATCGTCGCGAAACATTCAGGATGAATTATAAGGACTATTACGCGGTCTTAGGCGTTGCGAAGAACGCCCCCGAGAAAGACATTAAGTCTGCGTACCGGAAGCTCGCGCGAAAATGGCACCCCGACACCAATCCCGACAACGCAAAGGCGGCCGAAGAGAAGTTTAAAGAGATATCCGAGGCCTACGAAGTCCTTAACGATCCGGAAAAGCGCCGGAAGTACGACATGCTCGGACCCGACTGGCAGCAAGCCGCGCGCCAAGCCGAACAGCAGCGACAGTACCGGACGCGCTACGAAGGCGACGCGGAGCAATTCGATTTCGGCGGCGGCGCGAACAGCGGCTTCTCGGACTTCTTCGACATGTTCTTCTCGGGCATAGGACAACGCGCGTCGGCGCCGCAGGGCCGCAGTCGCGGCGGATTCGCGCAACGCGGCCAGGATCTCGAGACGACGATCGAACTCACGCTGCGCGACGTCTACGAAGGCGGAAAGAAAAACGTGTCGTTGCAAATCGAAGACTTGTGTCCCGTCTGCCAAGGAACCGGAACTGCGAACGGTCAGCTCTGCCAGAACTGCCACGGCACGGGGCGGGTCCTCAAGAGCAAGAAATTCGAAGTTTCGATTCCCAAAGGCATCGGCGACGGCCAGCGCATCCGCCTGGGCGGCCAAGGCGGCGCGGGCACCGGCGGCGGTCCGAACGGCGATCTCTATCTCATCGTGAAATTGGGCGACGACCCGACGTACAAGCGCAAGGGCGACGACCTCTACGTGGATTTACCGGTGAGCATGTTCGACCTGGTGCTGGGCGGGGACGTGCAAGTTCCGACCCTCGCCGGTCAGGTTGCGATGACGATCCCCGAAGGCACGCAGAACAACCGGCTGCTGCGCCTGACCGGAAAGGGGATGCCGAAGGTCAAGGGTTCGGGATCGGGCGACCAGTTCGTCCGCTTGATCGGACAGCTCCCCACGAAGATCACCGACAAACAGCGAAAGCTCTTTACCGAGCTGGCAAAGCTGAGCAACGGCAAGGCGTAGAGAATCGGACGGCTTCGAGGAGGGCGTCCCCATGATCAAAGAGATTGCGTTCGTAGCCTATCCGTCCAAAGACGTCGCCGCGCTGCGCGCGTGGTATGAGAAGCACCTCGACCTTACGTTCGGCCCGGCGTATACCGAGGGCGGCGTCGAGCAATACGCGGAGGCCGAAATCGGCGACACGGCGCTGGGCTTGATGAACGCGGAATGGGTCGGGATCCCTGCCGGCAGCGCCGCCGGCATCGCACTCGAAGTCGCCGACATCGACGCGGTTACGGCGAAGCTGCGCGCCGCCGGGCTCGAAGTCGAAGACCCGTACGTCACGCCGGTCTGCAAGCTCGCCAGTTTTCACGATCTCGAAGGAAACAAATTGACGCTCCACCAGCGCACCGCTACCGAGTGGGTCGCGCACGATTAGCCGATCGCCGTCTTGCAACCCGCATAGCGTCCGGCGGTTCGTAACCGTACGATGATGCACGGTCACGGGCTGATGTACTCCAACATGTACTCGCCCGACAAACCCAAGTCCGAGCGGCGCGTCGACTGGCGGCGCGTCGGCGGTCTGTTCGCGCCGTACTGGCGCCAGCAGACGGCCGTTCTCGCGTGCATCCTCGTGACGTCCCTGCTCGGCCTGATTCCCGCGTTCGTCACGGCCCACATCATCGACACGACCATCCCGTCGAAAGACATGCGCCAACTGGCGCTCGACGTCGGGATCATCCTCGCCTCGGCCCTGGTCTCCGCCGGCATCGGCGTCGCGCAGGGCTATCTGAACTCGGTCGTCGGCGAAGGCATCATGCGCGATATCCGGTCGCGGCTCGTCTCCCATCTGCACAAGATGCCGCTCAGTTTCTTCACCGGAACCAAGACCGGCGAGATCATGAACCGCGTCTCGAGCGACGTAGACAACATCGACAACGTCGTAACGGGAACGCTGACGTCGATCGTCACGAACATCGCGATCATCGTCACGACGGTCGTCGCAATGTTTATCTGGAACTGGCGCCTCGCGCTCCTCTCCATTCTGATCGTGCCGCTGATGATCGTGCCGCTCGGGCCGGTCGGCCGCAAGATGTTCCAAGTGCGCAAGAAGACGCGCGAAAAGCGCGACGAGATCGAGTCCATCACGCAAGAGACGCTTTCGATCTCGGGAATCCAGCTCATCAAGTCCTTCGCTCGCGAAGGCTACGAGAAGGCGCGCTTCTACGACACCGTCACGAACCTCATGAAACTCGAGATCGATCTCGCGATGGTGGGCCGCTGGTTCCTGGCCTCGGTGACGGCGATGATCGTCATCGGCCCGGCGCTGGTCTGGATGGGCGGCGGCTGGCTGGCGATCACGGCGGGACTGCAGGTCGGCGTCATCGTGGCGTTCGTCAGTTTCATCCAAGGACGGCTCTACGGACCGGCCGCGACGCTGGCCGGAATCCAAGTGCAGATCGTCAGCGCGCTGGCCGTCTTCGAGCGCATCTTCGACTACCTCGACTTAAAAACCGAAGACTACGATCCGCCGGGCGCGGTCGCGCTGCCTAGCGTCGCCGGCGACATCCGTTTCGAGCACGTCACGTTCTCGTACGGCGGCGACCGGAACGTCTTGGACGATTTGAACCTGCACGTCGAGCCCGGCCAAATGGCCGCGTTCGTCGGACCTTCGGGTGCCGGGAAGACGACGATCACGCAGCTCGTTCCGCGCTTCTACGATCCGCAAGGCGGGCGCGTGATGGTGGACGGGTACGACGTGAAGTCCCTAACGCTGGAATCGCTGCGACGCGACATCGGGATCGTCTCGCAGGAGACGTACCTCTTCCACGACACCATCGCGGCGAATCTGCGATACGCCAAGCCGGACGCAACCGACGAAGAGCTCGCCAAGGTCGCGGCCGCGGCCAACATTCACGACTTCATCACGTCGCTGCCGGACGGCTACGAGACCATCGTCGGCGAACGCGGCCACAAGCTCTCCGGCGGCGAGCGCCAGCGTCTCGCGATCGCTCGAGTGCTCCTCAAGGACCCGCGCATCTTGATCCTCGACGAAGCGACCAGTTCGCTCGACTCCCACAACGAAGCCGCGATCCAAGCCGCACTCGACGTGGTCATGCAAGGACGGACGAGCCTGGTCATCGCGCATCGTCTTTCGACCGTCGTGGCCGCGGACGTCATCTTCGTCGTAGAGGCCGGACGCGTCGTCGAGAGCGGCACGCACGAAGCCCTGCTGGCTAAGGGCGGAGCGTACGCTCACCTCTACCGGACGCAGTTCCGCTCTTCCGAGGCGCCGGCAGCGGCAACCGCCGCTTTTTAGAGAATACTCGCGCGACGTGAATACGCTGAGCGTGACCGGGCTGAAGAAAAGCTTCGGCTCCATCAATGCCGTCGACGATTTGAGCTTCGAGATTCGCTCGGGCGAAATCGTTTCTTTGCTTGGCCCCAACGGCGCCGGGAAGAGCACGACCTTCTTGTGTCTGTGCGGCCTCCTGCGTCCCGACGCGGGCAGCATCGTCTGGTCGGGAAAAGAACTCGGACCGGATCGCGGGCGCACCATCGCGCTGATACCCGAAACGCCGGAGGTATACGCGTTGCTTACCGTCTGGGAGCACATGGTGTTCGTAGCCAAGAGCTGTAAGCTGGCCGGCGCTTGGGAGGCACGCGCCAAGGAGCTCTTAGAGCGCTTCTCGCTCGCCGAACATCGCGACATGCTCGGCTCCGCGCTCTCGAAAGGGATGCGGCAGCGGCTCTTGGTCTCCGCGACGCTCTTGGCCGATGCTCCCGTTCTGCTGTTCGACGAACCGATGATCGGCTTGGACCCGGCCGGTCAGCGCCATCTTCGCGAGACGCTTCGCGAGTTGCGCTCGACCGGGAAGATCGTCATGGTCAGCACCCACATGCTCGACAACGCGCAGGTGCTCAGCGACCGCGCCATCATTCTCAAACACGGCAAGTGCATCTTCACCGGCACCTTCGAAGAGCTGAACGCCGGCGCCGGAGACGAGGATCTCGAGTCGACGTTCTTGCGCATCACCGCATGAGCGATCTCGCGCCGCTGGCGTATTTGGAGTCGCGGCGCCTGGCCAACTTCTTCCGCAAAACCGTGCACGACCCCACGCGCCTGATCATCTGGGTCATCGCGATCGTCTGGATCGTCGCCATGAGCGCCTTGCGCGCCCTGCGATCCTCGGGCTCGAGTTGGGGAACGCTGCACGATCCCGCAGCCAGTTTGCTCGGCTTCGGCTCGCTCGCCGCGCTCGGCGTCGTGATCGCCGTCGGCGCGGGCGGTCAGGCCGGCGCGTTCAGCGGCGCCGCCGACGCGCGCTTTCTGACGTCTTCTCAGCTCTCGGAGCGCTCGGTCGTCCTCTGGCTGCAACTGCGCAATTCGGCGATCACGATCGGCCGCATCGCGATCGCGATCGTCGTATACGCGTTTCTGTTCACGCGCGCGCACACGGGTTCGGCATTTCTGGCGATGATCGGCATCAGCGTCCTGGGCACGATGATCTCGTTGCCGTCATTCGAGCTCGGGCAGCGGATCGGCCAACTCCCGGTCCAGATTCTCGGTGGAGCGCTGGCCGGGCTCTCGGCTCTAGCCGCGATCGTCATCGGCGGGGCGAACTTCTTTCCCGTGCTCGCAGCGCCCGCAAACGCGATCGAGCGCGCCGGCGTCGGCCGCTTTACGGCGCTGGTTTGGAACGGCGACACGCTCGCGCTGCTGTTTCTCTTGTACGTCATTCTTCTGGTCTTGGTCGTGAGCGTCGTATTCGCCGAAGATCTCTACCCGGAGCTCTACTCGGCGTCCATGAGCTGGCACCGTCAGTTGCAGCGCAATCGCGGCTGGAGCTCGATGTACCGGCCCAAGTCGGGCGTAAAGCAAGCCCGCTCGATCTCGACGAACCTGAGCGGCCCGGCCGTCGCCTTTTGGAAGCAGTGGCTTACGCTGCTGCGCTCGCCCTCGATGCGCGTCTTTCTCGGGATCGAGTTGGCGGTGTCGGTCGGCGCGGGCCTCGCGGCCGGCGCGGTCGGGCGCTCGGACCCCTCTACCTTACTCGCGATCGTCGTCGGCGTCGTGTCGATCGTCATCGTGCTGCTCGCCGTCACCGGAACCTCGCTGGCGAACGACATCTCCAAGCCGCTGTGGTGGATCGGAACCGGAACGACCTTCGATAAGCTCGTCGCCTGGACGCTCGCGACGTCGGTCGAAACGGCGGTCGTTCTAAGCCTGGGATCGATCGCGCTCGGCGCGACGTACGGGAGTTTTGGATTGGCAGTAACGTGCATCGTCGTCTCGCTGCTGCTGCCCCCGCTCGTGCGGTCGGTCGGCGTCGTGACCTATTCGTTCTTCCCCGCCGCCATCGACCAGCGCGGGCCCGCGGCGGCGGTGCGCGTCATCGCGATCTACCTGTGTCTCGCGCCGCCGACGGTCGTCGGCGTCGTCGGCGCCGCGGTATTGGGCAACGGTTTGCTCGCGGCGGCGCTGGCGCTGCTGACCCTCCTTGCCGAAGCGATCGCGTGCATCTGGTTAGCCGCGAACCGCATCGAAGGCCGCGGCGCCGAATACGCCATCGCCGAAACGACGTGAGGCTCCGGTTTAGGCGCTAGGAGACTTTGGCGTGGAAGCCCATTTCGACGGGTGGATGCGGGACGAGCAACGTCGGCTCGGACGCCGCCTGCACTTCTTCAACGCTTACGCCGGGCGCGACTTCGCGCAGGACTAAGCCCTCGGGCGTGACGTCGATGACGGCCAGGTCGGTGACGATCTGGTGCACGACGCCCCGGCCCGTCAGCGGCAGCGAGCACTCGCGCACGATCTTGTGCACGCCGCCCTTGGCGGTGTGCTCCATCATGACGATCAGGCGCTTTGCGCCGTGCACCAAGTCCATCGCGCCGCCCATGCCCTTGACCATCTTGCCGGGAATCATCCAGTTGGCCAGATCGCCGCGCTCGGAGACTTGCATCGCGCCAAGCACGGCGAGGTCGATGTGGCCGCCGCGAATCATGCCGAACGACAGCGACGAGTCGAAGAACGACGCCCCCGGCAACACGGTCACCGTTTCTTTGCCCGCGTTGATGAGGTCGGCTTCTTCGTCGCCTTCGTACGGGTACGGACCCATGCCGAGGATCCCGTTCTCACTCTGCAGCACGACGGTGATGTCGTGCGGCACGTAATTGGGAACGAGCGTCGGAAGGCCGATCCCTAAGTTGACGTACTGACCGTCGCGCAGTTCGCGCGCGACCCGCGCGGCCAGCTGGTTGCGAGTCAATGCCATTACGAATCTCTCTTTCGCGTCGTTACGCGCTCGATGCGTTTGCCTTCGGCGCCGACTTTCACCACGCGCTGCACGAAGACGCCGGGCAGATGCACTTGCTCGGGATCGATCTGGCCCGGTTCCACGAGCTCCTCGACTTCGGCGATCGTGATGCGGCCGGCCATCCCGCAAAGTGGATTGAAATTGCGCGTCGCTTTGTGAAAGACGAGATTGCCGTGGCGGTCGCCGATGCTGGCGCGCACTAGCGCGTAATCGCACACGATGCCCAGTTCCATGACGTACTCGCGGCCCCCGAACACGCGCGTCTCCTTCTTCGGCGATGCCACCGCGATCGAACCGTCGGCGTTGTGCCGCCACGGCATGCCGCCATCCGCGACGAGCGTACCGTCGCCGGCGGGCGTGTAGAACGCCGGAATGCCGCACCCGCCGGCGCGCAGCCGTTCGGCCAGCGTGCCCTGCGGAACGAGCTCGACCTCGAGTTCCCCGCTGAGGTACTGGCGCTCGAACTCGCGGTTCTCTCCGACGTACGAGCCCGTCGTGCGCCGGATGCGCTTGTGGTCGAGCAGCACGCCCAAGCCCCACCCGTCGACGCCGCAATTGTTGGAGACCGTCACGAGATCGGTCGCCCCCTGTTCCAAGAGCGCCTCGATGAGGTTATGGGGGATTCCGCTGAGCCCGAAGCCGCCGACGGTCAGCGAGGCGCCGCTCGGGATGTCCGCCACGGCCTGCGCGCAGGAAGCGTAGACTTTGTCCATGGAGCGTAAATGCGCGACCGAACGGAACCCCTCCCGCTGCCGTAGAAAGCTGCCCGCCTCAAAGGAGTGCAAACGTCATGGCCATGGCCCCCCCGCAATCGCACGCGAACGACGAAGAAGAGATGATGCTCGCCGCCGTGCGCGAGCTCGTTGCCGAAAAGGTAGCACCGCGCGCCGCAGCGATCGACGAGTCCGGCGAGTTCCCGACGGACATCAAGGACCTGTTTGCCCAAAACGATCTGCTCGGCATTCCGATTCCGGAAGAGTACGGCGGTCTCGGAGGCACGTTCGTCACCTACGTCAAGGTGGTCGAAGAGATCGCCAAGGCGTGCGCCTCGAGCTCGCTGATCGTTGCCGTGCAAGAGCTCGGCATGCTGCCGATCCTCATCGGCGGGAACGAGGAGATCAAGAAGCGCTTCTTGCCCCGCATCGCCTCGGGCGAATTGATCGCCGCCTACGCTTTGACCGAAGCCTCCAGCGGATCCGACGCGCTCGGCTCGATGCGCACGCGGGCCGAACGCCGCGGCGAGAACTACGTCCTGAACGGTCAAAAGATTTGGATCACCAACGGAAGCGTCGCGGACGTCGTCTGCGTCTTTGCCGTCACCGACCCAGCCGCGGGTTCGCGCGGCGTAAGCGCGTTCGTCGTCGAGAAGGGCACGCCGGGTTTCATCGTCGGCACCAAAGAGAAAAAGATGGGCATCCGCGGGTCCCCGACCGTCGAGCTGGTCTTCGACGACTGCGAAATCCCGGCCGCCAACCGCATCGGTGAAGAGGGCGAGGGCTTCAAGATCGCGATGAAGGTGCTCGACAAGTCGCGCCCGGGCATCGCGGCGCAGGCGCTCGGCATCGCGAGCGGCGCGCTCGACTATGCGGTGAACTACGCCAAGGAGCGCGTGGCGTTCGGCAAGCCGATCGGCCAGCATCAGGGCATCGGCTTCATGCTCGCCGACATGAAGACCGAAGTCGAGGCCGCACGCCTGCTGCTCTACGAAGCGGCCCGCAAATGCGACGAAGGGGCGCCCGACGTGACGTTATGGGCGGCGCTGGCAAAGCTCAAATGCGGCGACGTGGCGATGTCCGTCACGACGGACGCCGTGCAGGTCCTTGGCGGATTCGGGTATTCGACCGACTATCCGGTCGAGCGCATGATGCGCGATGCGAAGATCACGCAGATCTACGAAGGTACCCAGCAGATCCAGCGTCTGGTCATCGCCAGAAACCTCGTGGGCAAGGGGAAACCTTCCTAGAAAAGTCTGGGCGGAAACATAATTCGGGAAGCGAACTTCCGGCGCACGCCTAGCGTTGCGTAGGTGATTGCGTGAAAGCCCTCTGGGTTTTCGAGCAACGACCTCGAACCAGCTATGCTGTATCAAAGATCGGAAGGAGGTGTTCACTGATGAACAAGATTCTTGCTGCTCTCGTTACGTCCGCGTTTCTCATGACCGGTTCGGCCATGGCCGCGACGACCGGCGCCAAGACGGTCGCGACCGCGACTGCCAAGCCCGCCGCCAAATCCACTGCGAAGCCCGCAACGAAGTCGACCGCTAAGCCCGCCGCCAAGACCACGGCCAAGCCGGCTCCCAAGGCGACCAAGAAGCCGCTCCGCAAGATGTCGGACAAAGTAGCCGCGACGCCCAAGCCGGCGACCAAGTCGACGGCCAAGCCCGCTGCGAAGTCCACTGCCAAGCCTGCCGCCAAGACCACGGCCAAGCCGGCTCCCAAGGCGACCAAGAAGCCGTAATTCATAGATAGACACCTGGATTTATTCATATCGGAAACCTCGGCGCGGTGGAGACACCGCGCCGCTTTTTTTGTCCTCACGGGCTCCCTAAGGCGGAGCCGCGAAAGGACCTCTCACGATGCCTGACCCGATGAAGCCCGAATTCACCGCCCAGAACCCGATCGTCGCGGCCGCGGAGAAGATCCGGGCGCGCCGCGAAATCGGCGCGGCGATCGACTCGGTTGCGGGCGAGGCCGGAGCGCGACGAGCCGAGGACGCCGAAGAATCGTTGCGCGCCTTTGCCGAGCGTCTTACCGCCGGCGGCACCCTGCTCAACTCGATCGTCGG
>Ga0182013_10003564_pt1 | contig 19342 bp, 10 predicted proteins | sample 612S2MmetaG_FD_120487 | JGI IMG/M metagenome (GOLD analysis project Ga0182013, IMG submission 120487) | Permafrost microbial communities from Stordalen Mire, Sweden - 612S2M metaG | ecosystem: Environmental > Terrestrial > Soil > Wetlands > Permafrost | place: Sweden: Stordalen | collected... | reverse complement strand
CCGCGGTCAAGGTAAACTTTCGCCTGGCCGGCCATCTGCTGCGCACGCTTGTGCGGCGAAAGCATTGCCAGACGCGAGGCATCCACCTGGTCAAGCATCTGCGCCGCCTGGCGGAAGGCAACCTCGTCAAAGCTGCGCGCGATGCGCTCCAGCGGATCGGCTTTCAGCTCCGGCGCCCCACTCGCATCCGGGCTCGACGCCGCCACCGGCACAACCGTTCCACTCGGCTGCTTCCATGCCGTCAGCAATCCCTGAGCCTCGGCGTCGTTGGGCTTCAGCCGAAGGCACTGAGCCAATTCGGCCATCGCCTCGGCGGCCTTTCCCTGCCGCTTTAAACTCACCGCCATGTTAAAGTGGTAGTCCGCGGCGTTGGGATCGGCCGCCTCAGCCTGACTAAAGAACGGCAAGCCGTCGTGACCCTGGCGGCTCGCCGCGACTCCTTCGTCATTCACAACCTCAGCCAGAGGTAAAACACGCGCCAAGCCTCGAAACGCTTCCTCAGCCCTGCGGTAGTCGCCTGAAAACAAAAGCGAAAGCCCGCGATAAAAGGCAGCCTCCAGAGCATCGGGGTCGTTCGGCCCCACCTTGGCAAAGGACGCCGCGGCTTCCTCATATTGCTGGCCGTTGTAATCCTCACGTCCCAGCGCCATCCAGGCCGGTCCAAAATCCGGGCTCAACTCGATCGCCTGCCCCAGGTGGCGCAGGCGCTCCGGCTGGTCGGGTTCCGTAATGCCACGAATGTATTGCTCGAATGCATCGACGCGCAACGTTGCGCCGGCAGCCAAAAACGTCTCCGCCGACCCGCCGAAACTGGGATCGAGCTGCCGGGTCAGCTTCCAGGCCAGCGAATCGAATACCGCAATCAGGTCGCGCATATCGCCGCGCGCGCTGACCGCTGCGCTCATGCGCAGATGCGGCACATCCACCACCTGTGCCTGCGCCACGATTGCTGTGCCGTCGGTAAGAAAGCTGCCCACTACGATCGAATCCGCGTCCAGCGTCTCGGCCAGCTTGAGCGAACTGGCCCGCGAAGGGTGAAATCCCTGCGGCAGCCCCAGATGATCCAGCGCATAGCGCCGGTCTTCGCGGCTCATGGGCGCAAAGCCCGCCGAAGCAAACCTGGCGCTCAAAATCTGCGGCGCCGCCTCGCGAATCCAATCCAGGCTCGGCTGCCCGCTGCGGTTGTCAAAGGGCAGCACCAGCAGAATCCGCCCGTGGCCGCCTACGGTGAGACCGCCGGCATCATTCGGACCGCTCGAAGCCGATACCTGGGCGCGGCACGGAGCCGTCACAACCATCATCAGGGAAAGGGCCAGCACAAGCCCCGCCTCGGCAGCTAGCCGCCCTGCCCTCCGTAAACTGCATGAATAAATGGTATGCACAACAGTGCGATTATAGGCGTTGAGGCAGCATCTGGGTTAACGCTTGGCCACGATGCAACGCGCTTACTTTGCATTCTTGAAGACGAACCAGGCCAGATTCATCCGCCCTTCGGTAACAATGTGCACGGTCAGAACGCTCGTTCCTTTGGGAAGCCGAACCTTCACCAGCCCACGCGCGAGGTTCCAGTGGTGCCACTGCCGCCAGGCAATGGGATCGGCCGCATTGAACGTGGAAACAATCGTCTGCGGCCCTGTCGATGGCTGTCCATTTACATCGAGTGAAATCTTCCCGCCGCGATTCGAGGTATAGAGCAGATCGGCCGTGTATTCGCCAGCGCGCGCCACCTTGACCGTCATGTTGAACCACTCTCCCGGCTCGGTCCACCCAACATAAAGCTGATGCTCCGGCGGCTCAATCAGGTCATACGGGCTATTGTCGATGGCATCGTGAAATTTCGTGTAGGAGATATCGACGCCCTCGCCCATCCGGAACTCGTTCAGGTAGCTTCCGTCCGCGGGATTCAAGCCTCCGCTGCCATGATTCTGTGCGTCGGAATCGTGATAGGCCACGCCTTCCCCGCCCAGATCGTAATAAGCGCAATCCACCTTCCCCGGAATCGTCTGCGCGCCGCCCTGATAGCGGCTGTCGCGATAGGGAGTTCCCTTATAATGGCTCAGGAAATCGGATTTCGATGCGCAAAGGCCGGTTGAAGTCAACAGAACTGCCAACGCCAACGCCTTCAGACAGGATTTTGACAAGCTTCTTTCCACCTACTCAGGACTCCAGCTCTGCGGGAGGTAACCGCCCTCGAGCCTCAGAGCAGACAAGCGCACGGCAACAACCCGAATCCTACTCCTGCTTCTGAAATCGGGCAATTTCCAGCGCCGTCGCCGCTCATAAACCACATTGGTCTTCCACCTGCGCTACGAGCTGCCGATTGAACCGGATCAGCGCAATCCACTGCCCCTGATCTTCCTGTTTCCACACCAGCGCTCCGCCTAACTCCCTGGCAATTTCCTCGGGCATCAGATCGTGGTGCAAACCAAAGAACTGCTCGTCCATTGCCTTGCTTTTCGGCCCCAGCGTGAACAGCGGTGAAGCCGGGTCGTACTTGGTGGAAAACACCAGAGCCGCAGTGTACTTCTCCGGTTCAGAGGCGGCGCGGGCAATTTGGGCGGCGGTGAAATCCTCAAGCCGGTAAACGTCGTAGGGCTTTTTGAGATAGCCCAGTTCGGGCCGGGTCAGCTCATCCGTCATCGGCCAGGCGGTGAGCACGGTTGCGCCGGGATACTGTCTGCTGAGCTCGGCAATCCCCGCTTCGTGAAGCCGGACAACATGCGCGTATGCCAAGTTGTCTTCAGGCGCGAAGCCATACGGGGGATTGATAAAGAGCCCCAGCACAAAGGCAGCAGCCGAAAACGCCGCCAGCGCTTGCCAGTACGAGACCCGCCGGTACAATGTCGCAACCGCCAGCAGCAGCACGAGCGGATACATGGGCAGCAGGTAGCGGGTCAGCAGCGCGCCGCCCAGCAAGCTGAAGAGCAGCGCATTCACCAGCAACAGCAAAAGAATTCGCCGCAGGCTGAGAACGCTGACGGCTGCGCGCTCATGGCCTTCTATGTCCTTCCGTGGATCGAGCAGCAGAGCCGCAATGGCCATCAGCACCGGCACAAACATATTCATGTGCGCGGTCAGGTGCAGCACGCGATGGCCAAATGCGGCCAGCATGCGCATGGGATCGAGATTGGCTTGCGCGTTATAGCGCAGAAACTCGGGATTGCCAAAGAGGAAGCCAGTCTTCGCATAATGCCAGCCATACCAGCCAGCCAGCGGCAACGCACAACTTGCCAGCCACACCGCTTCGCGCAAAAGACGAAGACGCAACGGCGGACGGCTTCGGAAACCTTCCACAAAGCTCACAGCGGCCAGCGTAAGCGGAATCACGATTGCCGTCTCTTTGCAGAGCGCGGCGGCGGCAAACCACAGCGCCGCGGCCCAGGGCTTGCGGTCTTCATCGGGAAGCGCGTACACCAGCCCCCACAGCGTGCAGGCGGCGGCAAAGATATCCGCATGAGCCAGCGTACTCTGCGCAAACCAGATGGGGTAGAGCCCGGTCAGGGCCACCGTCCAGAATGCGACCGAGCCCACGCCCACCAGGCGCATCGACAGCCGCCAGACCGCCAGCAGACCCAGGGCCGCCACCATCAGCACCGTCTCGCGCGTCACCTCGGGATAGAAGCCGGAGAGCTTCCACCACAGCGCCAGGTAGATGCTGGGCAGCGGCGGATGCGCGTTGGTCAGCGTGGTGATGGGAATCAGCGAGCCGGTGCGAAAGAAGTCCCACGCCGCTGGAATATAGTAGCCCGCCTCATCCCAGTAATAGGGCAGGCGCAAAAGCATGAAGTGGCTCAGATAGAGCGCCGCGAAGACCACGGGATAGATCATCCAGAGGGGCAGTGGCGCGTCAAGCCGCGGCTGCATGAGTCGTCTCAGGAGCAAGCGATGTTTCCTCAAACCGGATGAATGCCAACCAAGCTAGGTTACTGCCCGTGTGGTTCTGTGCCTTCCCACCCACATTGGTTCAACTTCAAGCGGTCAAAAAGCTAGTTGACGGGCCCTTGCGGGAAATTGTGGCTCTGCGGTTCCAGGTGCAATTCGCCGAAGGCCTGCTCGTACTGCGACAGATTCTGGCCCAGCACGTTCCACAAAGCCTTGGCCTGCTGCGGGCTCAAAAAAATGGCCTGATGGTTGCGGATGGTTACCTGGTCGGGGCTGGTGCTTGAGGCGAGGCCGAACACTAGTTGGAAATCCCACACGCTGACGCGCACCTGCACGCTGTTGGCATAGGATTCGCGGTAATCGGCGGATTGGGCAAGACTCAATTGGGGCTGCTTCTCAGATGGACTCATGGTTACACCAGATTACTCCCCGGTGGGGCAATTGCGCAGCCCATGGGGCCACCAATGGTCTACTTGCTTCCGCCTTGTGTCGGGTCCCAGTTGTCGCTGCCGCGCAAAAAAACTGCCGGTTCAAACTGGCGCGCCTGTTCGGCGGAAAGAAACCGCGTGTGCGGGTCGCGCTGGTCGTGGTGCGCGCCGGGCCCTGTCGAGTTGAACTCGGCATAAAATGCCGTTTCGATGGAATGCGTCTCGCCGGGGTGCCACTCGCGCCAGCCTGCCGGATCGATCTTGTCGTCCATCTCGGTATTGAGATAGACGACCGTGGCGTAGGGACGCCAAGGCCGGCCCAGAAAGACGGGCTGTGTAACCCCTGGGTCGGCGGTAAGCTTGCACCGGTTGATGACGAAGCCCGAGTCTTCTTCGGGATAGTGCTTGCCCTGCGCCGTTACGAACCCACCGTCATGGGCCGTGCTGTGAATCTCGCAGTGATCGAAGACCGCCTTGCCGTCGCCAAAGAGGAAGTCGACATTCCCCTCGATGTAGCAATCGGAGAAATACTGCCGGGCCGCGAAGCACGGTTGTCCATTCGGCGTGCAGTTGCGGCTGCCGGCATAGATGGTGTCTTGATTGCCCAGCAGATGCACATTGTGAAAGATGGCGCGATCGCCCGTGACCAGCAGCGCCAGAGCCTGAGAACCCGCGTAAAGCTGGGGATGCGTGGCGTTGTAGTCGTTCTGGAAAGTGATGTTCTCGGCAAAGAAGTTGTCCGCAGTTACATTTACCGTGGCTGAGTGCAGCGTGCCCCCAGAAGTGCCACCGCTCTTGTCCATGACCACTATGGTTTTGGATGGATCGCTGCCTTCGCTGCGCATGCGAATGTTCGGCTTGTTCACGGTCAGCACTTCACGGTACGTTCCAGGAGCAACCAGGATCAAAGCTCCGTTCTCGGGCGCGGCATCGAGCGCACACTGTATCGAATAGAAGTCGCCTGTGCCGTCTGCCGCCACATAGAGGGTCTTATCGTGTGGCGAAATCAGTCCATGATGAACCTCAATGGGGGCCTCGGGTGCGACACAGGCCGCGGGAGTCTGCGGCTGGGCAACTTTGTGAGTGTCCTGAGCCCAGGCGGCCAAGGCAGACAACATCAGAGCTGCTGTTAATAGTGAAGAGAAACGCAGCGAACGCATAGTGTGCTCCGATCAGCAAGACATTGAGTTGTGCCTATTTGATGCAGCGATCCGCCCAAGAGGACCGACCACTTGCGAGATCAACTTTACACGAAAGGGACCGCCGGCCGTCAAAGCATCCGCATTGAATTTTTTCTTGCCAACAGCGCAGATCAACGCATCCCCTCGATACTTGTTGATTTCAGCATTTGGGCGAAGCTATCGCACACAACCGCGGCGCGTATCCCGCGCCCGTAGCGTTTGCTGGTCAGACCTCTGGAGCGGTAGAATCAGCGATGCCTCGTTCGTTCTTAACAAATTGCATAGGAGCTTAGAATCGCGCCATGAGACCCCCAACGCTTCTCGTCGTATCGAGCATCCTCTCCATCTGCTGTTTGGGTTACTCTCAGCCGCCGGCTTCTCCGCAATCCGTTCCGGCCGCGCCGCCTCCAACTGTCAAGATCAGAATTGCCCTGGTGGGTGACTCGACTCAAACCAGGACTGCCGGATATGGTCTTGGCTTCTGCGCCAACCTCAACGACGGCGTGACCTGCATCAACAGCGCCAAGGGCGGCGCAAGCACCAAAACATACTACGAAGAAGGGTACTGGGCAAAGGCGCTCGCGGAAAAGCCGGATTACATGCTGATCCAGTTTGGCCACAACGATGAGGAATCGAAGGATCACCTGCCGCGCGAAACGAGTCTGCAAACCGAGTATCCCGCCAATTTAAGACGATATGTGCAGGAAGCGCGCGCCCATGGAATCATTCCGATTCTGGTAACGCCCTTGACCCGACGCTACTACGAGGCCGATGGCAAGATCCACTCCGATTTGTTCGCGCATTCCGAGGCGATGAAGAAGGTGGCCGCCGAAGAACACACACTATTGATCGATCTGCAAGCGGACAGCATCGCTTACCTCGACACACTCACCGAAGCCCAAGGCCAGGCTCTCGGCATCACCAAGAAAGACGCGCAAGGAAATACGGTCCCCGATAAGACGCACTTGAACCCCGAAGGCTCCTACGTCTTTGGGCGCATGGTCGCGGTGGATATGGGCAAGGCAGTGCCCCCATTCGCACCCTTCGTCAAGCCGGTGGCAGCGCCGATGCCCGCGGAAGGCGTTCGCAGCATGGCGATTCTTCATGGCGCCCCCGTGCGCATCGTGCTGGTGGGCGACTCCACGGTCAACGACGAGGGGGGATGGGGTCCGGGCTTCCGCGCCTTGCTGACTCCCAATGTCGAGTGCGTCAACATGGCGAAAAACGGCCGCAGTTCCAAGAGCTACTACGACGAGGGTCTCTGGCAAACTGCGCTGGCGCAGCATGGCGATTACATTCTGATTCAGTTTGGGCATAACGATATGCCCGGTAAAGGGCCCACGCGCGAAACCGACCCCGACACGACCTATGCCGCGAACATGCGCCGCTATATTGAGCAGGCGCGCGCCGCAGGGACAAGGCCGGTGATTGTTACGTCGCTGTCTCGGCGCACCTACAAAGACGGCAAGCTGGTTCAGGATCTGACGGCATACGCCAACGCGGCAAAGCGAGTGGCAAACGAAGAGGATGTTCCCGTCATCGACCTCAATGCATCCAGTACAAAGCTGCTGGAAACAATGACCCAGGAACAGGCCGACCAGTTCGATGCGTCCGCTCATCCCGATGCCGTGAACAAAGGCCCGGATCGCACACATCTGAACCCTGCCGGCTCCGCTGTCTTCGGGCGCATGGTCGCCGACGGCCTGGCACGGACCTGCGTGGAACTGGGTCCGGACGTAAAGGGCGCACCGGCGCCAATGCCCGTCATATCGAATCCTGGAGCATCGAAATAGCTCCGCAACCTGCAAACGCGAAGGAGAGCTGTGCCGCTCCTCCTTCTCGTCGATCAAGGAGTCCATGGTGCCGGCCAAACATTTTTTCGCTTGCATTGCTTTTGCCCTGACCGCTTGCGGAACTGCGACAGCCCAGGACACGCGTCACGTCGTTGAGCCGCACTATCCGTCCGCGTGCACAGTGCTTCGTGCGCGGCTCTCCGCTCCGGATGGTCAACTCGCGCTTGCCGACGAACGCAAGCTGGACACTGCGCGGATTCAGAGCGCCATCGACCATTGCACTGCGGGCAAAGCCGTGCGGCTGCATGCCGATGGCGCATGGAATGTATTTCTCAGCGGACCTTTCCAGCTCAAGGCAGGGGTTACGCTCCTGGTGGATGCCAGCACCGCATTGTTTGCCTCGCGCGATCCACGCGACTACGATGTGACGCCCGGAAGTTGCGGAGTTCTCGCCGAAAAAGGACATGGCTGCAAGCCGCTGATCACCGCGGAAGACGCACCCAACAGCGGCATCATGGGTGAGGGCGCAATTGACGGCCGTGGCGGCGCAGAGATGCTTGGCCAGAAGATCACCTGGTGGGATCTGGCGCACCAAGCCAAGGTGCTCGACAAGCAGCAAAACAACATGCGCCTGCTGCGCGTGGACCGCTCCGACAACTTCGCTCTTTACAAGATCACGCTGCGCAACTCGCCCAATTCGCACGTGGACACATTTCATACCGATGGCTTTACCGCATGGGGCGTGAAGATCCTCACTCCCAAAACCGCGCGCAACACGGATGGCATCGATCCGCAAGCCGGAACGAAGAACGTAACCATTGCTTATTCGACGATCCATACCGGGGATGACGATGTCTCGATCAAGTCCGATGTGAGCGGCGCTGCCTCAAACATGTCCATTCTGCATAACCACTTCTACACAGGTCACGGCATGTCGATCGGCAGCCAGACGGCGGGCGGCGTGGACCATGTGCTGGTGCGCGATCTGACCATCGACGGTGCTGACAATGGACTCCGCATCAAGTCCGACCGCAGCCGCGGCGGCCTGGTGCAGAACGTCACGTTCGAAGACGTGTGCCTCCGGAACTCACCGAATCCACTGGTCTTCACGCCCATGTACACAACCTTTGCCGGAGACAAGCTGCCGGTCTTTCGCGACATCGCCCTGCACAATGTTCATATACTCACGCCCGGCGCTTTCACCTTCTACGGCCTCGACGCGCAGCACAAGCTCGGCATCACGCTCGACAACGTGCAGGCTGACGGCTTGCAGAAATCCGAGGTGCTTGCAAAGAATGCCGACATCGCGATCGCTGGCAAGCGCGGCAACCTTGTTCCTGCTGGCGACGGCGTCGTTGTTAGCGGCGCAGACGCAGCCGAAGGAACGCCCATATCCTGCAAGGACCGTTTTCTGCCGCTGCCTGCTGGGTCGTCTGCGCCGCAGGCCGCAGTCAAAGTGCTGCCGGAGGACAAGACTTTCTACGTAGCCGCGGATGGAACCGGAGATTACTACTCGATTCAAAGGGCGATCGACGTAGCTCCGGCCAGTGGCGGCGCACTGATCATGGTTGCTCCCGGCACCTATCGCGAAGTGCTCAACATCGACAAGCCCGACATCCAGCTTCGCAGCGCCAATCCCGACGCGAGCAAGACGGTAGTGGTCTTTGATCGCGACGCGGCAGCCAGCGGCGGCACGCTGCACACCGCAACCGTAAATGTTTCGGGCGACAATTTCTTCGCCGAAAACATCACCTTTCAAAACGACTTCAAGATCACGCGAGATCCGAACATAACCGGCTCGCAGGCCGTGGCGCTCAAGGTGACGGGCGACCGGGCAATCTTTCGAAACGTGCGCTTGCTGGGGCTTCAGGACACTCTCTACGCGGGCAGCAAGGGCTGCACCGGAACAGGCGAAGCCCGCGTCTGCAAGCCTGCGCGGCAGTACTTTGCAGAGAGTTACATCGAGGGCCACTTCGACTTCATCTTCGGGGATGGCGAGACGGTCTTCGATCGTTGCGAGATTCACAGCAAGCCGTTTCTCGATCCGCTGATCGATGGGTTCATTACGGCGCAGAGCAAGGTTTACCCGCAGCAGGACTCCGGCTACGTGATCTACAAATCGCGCTTGACTGCGAACCCCGGCGTGAACAACGCATGGCTCGGCAGGCCGTGGCGACCCTACTCCACGGTCACTTACATCGACACTGAAATGGGCGCTCACATTCAGCCAGCGGGATGGCGCGAATGGCTGCCAGGCCAAACGCATTCCATTGAGACTGCCACCTATTCCGAGTTCGGATCGACTGGCCCCGGGGCGCACCCAGACCAGCGCGACGCACACACCAAACTTCTTACGCCAGATGAGGCGAAGCGCTTTGCGCCGGAGGTCTTCCTGCGCGGGGATGATAACTGGAATCCGGTGACGCAAGAGATTCCGCCGCTGCCTTAGCGCGGTACCTGCCCGAGAAGCCAGCGAACCAATTCCTGGCCACCTGCGTAGTTGTCAAACTCCGCCGGCAGCTTTCGCCCATCCGTGTACTCGTTGTAAAGCCAGGGATCGACGGTGGCGAACACGATTCCTTTGCCATACTTCGCCGTAGCCATCAGAATGCCCTCGTCATCCTGAAACGCTATGGTGGCTGGAGACTTGACTGCAATGTTGCAGACATCCTTCATGAACAACGTATGCGGATTGCGAAAGATGGGACCGCCGCCGGGAATGGCAATCTTCCCCATCGCATAGGAATCATCCAGCACATGTTTGCGCAGCACGCTGCTGAAGTGAATGCCCATCGGGCCGGCAATCAGATTCAAGTGCTCCAGATCGGTATTTGCGGGGTCGTTCGCGAGAATCACCAGCACGCCGCCAGCCTTGACCCATGCGGCAATCTGCGCCGCGTCTTTGGGCTGGATGTAATTCGGATTGGGATTCTTGATGGGAATATCCGGCGAGACAATGATGTATACCTGCGCCTGATGCAGATCTGCAAGCGTAGGCGCCGCATACAGAGTCTTCGGCTCTGCGCCGAAGTTCCCGAAGATGTGGCCGAGCATTGAGTAGCCGCTGTTGCTCTGGTCGTCCCACTTGTAGTGAAAGTAACCCGGCTGGCCGAATGCGTCCTGCCGCTTCTGGCTGCTGAACCAGCCGTCAAGAAGCACCGTCTTACCGCGCCCGAGTTTGGCATTCGCGGCAGTCTCCATCTCCGTACTAGCCATCAGAAAGGCGCCCACTCCCTTGGGATCGTTGGTCGCCGTCTTTTCGCCGATGTAATAGTCGTAGCTTCCGTCGCGATAGGGATCGCCGCCAAGGCCCCCAACCTTCACCGTTCCAGTCAGCGATACCGCTCCGTCGGAACCAGTCTCGATGAAGTGGCTGGTGATGCCCTTGTATCCCCGCTCTGCATTGGCGAGATAACTCTGGGGAAGATAACCGAGACGCACTCCCTTGGCCAGCGCGTAGACAAACATGCAGGAGGCTGAGGACTCAAGATAGTTTCCCTGCGCCCCCCCTTTGTCGAGCACCTGGTACCACAACCCGGTCGCGCCATCCTGGTAGCGAGTTATCGCCGCGGCGTCTTTTTCAAGCGACGCGATCAACAGCCTCCGCCCCAATGCCCCCTCGGGATAATAGGGGAGCGTGTCGACCAAGGCCATCATTTGCCAACCCATTGCCCTGGCCCAGAACTGCGAGGAAAGTCCGGTCTGCTTGTCGGCCCAGCGCTCTTGCTTCGACTCATCCCAACCGTGGTAAAGCAGGCCGGTCTTGGCATCGCGAGCGTGCTGGTCCATCAACACAAACTGGTGGGTGATGTCGCTGAATGCTTCAGGATGATGAAACGTCGAAGCATACTCGGCATAGAAAGGCTCCGCCATATACAGCCCGTCTAGCCACATCTGATTTGGGTATCTCTGCTTGTGCCAGAATCCGCCGGAGGGCGTGCGCGGCTGATGCATCAACTGCTGGTAAAGCAGCGTGGCGGCCTTCGCATAGCGCGCATCCTGCGTGACGTCATAGAGCAGCAAAAGCTGGCGTCCGAGCAGAATGTTATCAAGCTGATTTTCTTCCACCTTCCAGGTGGGAATGGCGCCGTCGGGAGTTACAAACTGGTCGACCGAGCTCTTGATGTAGTTGTAATAGCGCGGATCGGCGGTATTCAACCACACGCCATCCACGCCCTCAAGCAACGTCCCCAATTCGTAGTTCCAGGCCCAGCGCGCGCCGGCCGGCGCAAATCGGCCATCCGGCCAGCGCTCGATTGCCGAGATTGCAGCACGCTGCGACAGCGGCCGTTCCTCTGCATGTGCGGCGGCACAAATACTGCCCGCCATTCCAGCGAGCAGCATCATCCAAACAAGTTTTCGATGGTTCTTCATCTCGGCTCCGGGTGCTCCAAACTCCATTTGTCGAAACGGTCCAGAGCGCGCTGCGCGTCCGAGCTGTACCAAGCGTAGCCATTCCGGCGTTCCGCGGAGAGATCGTTGACATTGTCGTGAATGGATTTGTCGCGATCCGCAAAGACAGGCATGTCAGTGCCAATCTGATAGTAGCGCGCCCAGATCGGCGGCGCGTTTGGACTGGCGACAAGTCCGCGCCCCTCGACCGCGCGCTCCCAGCTTTGCCCGTAGATGGCCGTCTTCCAAAGCCACGCAGCGGCGGCGCGAATCGATCGCTGCTGGGCCGCGTTGGGATGCGGCAGATCGTTCATCAGCAGCAACAGCAAGCCGGCGCTCTCGCTTGCGCACTGGACCGGTGGCTCATAGTTGCGGCCTGAGACCGGCTTCAGCGTCAACGCATCGTCTTGCTGCGGCCACGCTGTCGGGGTTCCATTGGCAACAATCTGTGTGGCGAGGATGCATTCAATTGCGCGCGCAAAGCTGCTTGCCGCGCGTTCGCGAAAATCCTGTGGAGCAAAGGAAAACTCATCCCGGCCATCAGCCACCTTCCGCATCAGCTCAACGACTTGGGTCATCGCGTCGTCGTTGTATGTGATTGCATCGTGATAACCGCCCTCGAGCGGCCAAACCTGCGGCCAGCCGCCATTGGGAAACTGTGCCTGGAACAAGTAACTCAACCCGCGCAGAAAGGCCTCATGATAGGCCGCTTCATTGGCGCCTCTGGCAGCCGAGATGACTTTAGCCAAGAAGTTCAACTGAGTTGTCGTGGCGTCGTTGTCGATTGTACCTACATAGTTCCAGTCGGGCTCCGCCGGGGCATCGAAGTCGCCGGGAGCAAGAAACTTAGACAGGTTGTCTGGGCCAAAAGCCTCGCCCACGTGCCGCGGTTCCTTGCTCATGTCCAGGTTCTTTCCCCAGCCCCCGGCAGGCGTCTGAAAGGAAACGATCACGTCCGCAATATGCCTCGCTTCAGGGCCGGAATACCAGGCCGCGTCCCGATCGAGGGGAATGCTGCGAGCCGAATAGCCTTTGGGTGGCACGGTCGGCTTTTCGATTCCAGCGCGTTTCAACTCCGCCTTCAGAAAGTCTTTGTCCGCTTGGCGTTGCCGCGCGGAATGCTCAAGATATCCAAGCCAGGAGGCTCGATCCCTCAGCGGAAGGAGCAGCACGCGATTCTTCGCAAGCGGCTCGGCAGGCGGGTTGGTTCCAATGGTGGAGGCAGCAGTCGCAAGCGCTCCCGCAATCAGGGCAGTTGCAATCGTCCAAGCATAGAGAGGCTGGCACATCCTTGGTGTCATTCGCAGGTCCAAATCCAAAACAAAAATGCGGGAATTGCTTCGCAGAAAAGAAAGAGGCTGCCGATTTACACCGGCAGCCTCTTCCGCTCATTAGCAACGGGTCAACTTAGAACTCGATGCGGGCAGAGAACTGTGCAGCCTTGCGATTGGCCACAGAGCTGGTGGTGACCTGTCCGAAGTTGGCATTGCCAACTGCTTGACTGGCAACACCGAACAGGGTGTGGTTGGTTACGTTGTACCACTCGGCCCGGAAATTCAGCTTCGAAGCTTCAGTAATGTGAAGCGGGAAGCTGCGCACCAGAGCGAGATCCAACTGGTAGTTGCCGGGACCGTAGATGTTGTACGGAGCGGTACGCGGGGCGTTGCCAAAGGTGAAGGAAGGAACAGTCGGCGTGTTGAGCAGCGTCGCTTGTCCGGTCGGAGGCACCGGGTTGATGAATGGACCCGTAGGAGCGGTGGTTGTGCTGCCGATGCTTGGGACGATGTATGGAATCGTGGTGTAGTTCGCCCAGGTTGCTCCACTACCCCATTTTCCGTTAGTGCGCGCCTTCCCATAGAAGTTCGGGTTGAGGGTAGGCTCGCAAGTGCCCTGCGCCTGGTTGGTCTGGCAAGTTGTTGCGGTAAGCGCCAGAGGTGAGCCGGAGTAGGCCTGGTAAATCTCGGAGAACTTGAAGCCCCCGAGGATTGCCCGCTCAATGTTGTTTTCGGCCAGGACCGTCTTGCCGAGGGGCAAGCTCCATACGCCGGTCACGACGAGGTGCTGGGGCTGGTTGGAGGTGGACACCGTGCGTTCGATGGCGTCAGCCTTATACGAGGCAAGCGGCTCGTTGACGATGGCGCCGGCGGGAATGGCATAGCCGGTACGGAAAGTGCCGCCGTCGTCGATGGCGCGCGACCATGTGTAGTTGGCGCTGAACGTGATGCCACGCCATGAGCGCATATTCAACAGCGCCTGCACGCCGTGGTAGTTGGCGTTGCCAATATACCCAAACGAGTCAGGAACCGTCTGGTACGGGAAGGGCTTCAAGGCAGTGCTCAACGGCTGACTCTTGGTAAAGGTGCTCAAGTTCGGGCAAGACAGGTTGTAGGTTGTGCAATCCGCGGTGAGCGACCCGGTAGTGCCACTAATCTGGTCGGCCAGATGCGTTCCCAGATACAGATACTTGGGATCGAGCTGATTGGACCAGTATCCACGGCCTGTAAGGCTATCGGTCTGGAGGAAGTGGCCTTCAGAGCCGACGTAGGTCAGAGTGCCAGCGATGGCGTTGGTCAACTGACGCTGAATGCCGAAAGTCCAGTTGATGTACTCCGGCGCGCGGCTGCCAAGGTAGGGGTCGTCGTATCCGAGGCTTGAAGGCGAGCCCGTGTAGCCGGTCGTCTGGGTGTAGCCGGTGCCGTATGCCGGACCCGATGCCACGCCCGTGGCGCCGGTGTAGGCGGGAATCGCCCCGTTGGCGCCCGTGGTCGGCATCGTGCTCACGTCGTTGGATGACGAGAAAGCCGGCGCCGCCGAGAAGCCGAGGGTTCCAAGGCTTGAAGCAAGGCCGCCAACAGCGTCGCCATGAGTAAACATGACGCCGTAGCTGGCGCGGATCACGTTCTTTGTACCAAGCGCGTAGGCCAGGCCCAGGCGAGGTCCAAAGTTCTTCTTGTAGGTGCCGACCGGAGTGGAGCAGTTGCAGGTGCCGGCGCCGGTGCCCGTGAAGTTCAGGGCGCCATTGATGCCGGTGACAGGGTTGGCAAGGTTTGGATCGAAGTAGCTCTCGGCGTTATGCACTTCCGTGACGGACGGGAAGTAATCGTAGCGAAGGCCGAGATCGAGCGTCAGCTTCGAGGTCACCTTCCAGTTATCCTGCACATAAGGAGAAATGGCCCTGAAGCGCGCGCCAAACTCCTGCTGTAGATACTGCGTAAAGCTGCCCTTGTCTGTTTCGCCGACCAGGAAGCTGGCGTAAGCCAGACCGGTGCTGGCCGTGGCGGTGTATGAGCCGTCATTCTTGAAGCCAGCGGTCTCGGTAACGGCGTCAGCAAGAGTGATTGGTGAAGTTCCGCCTGTGGCGTTGAGCACGTTGTAGAGCAACCATGCCGTCTGCCCGCCAAACGTGAAGGAGTGCTTGCCGACGGTCCACTGCAGGTTGTCGAGTACCGTATAGTTTTCCGCAACGGTGACGTTGGCGGTAGTGCCGCCCCAGTTTGTCGGAGCATCCGTGCCGGCAAAGGTCACGATCGGGAAGGTCTGCTGCGCCTGACCCGCCGGCAATCCAGACAAGCCCATGGCAGTAGCCGCATATTGCGATTGCTGGTTGGAGTTGAAGGTAGGGCCGTTGTAGCGGGCATATCCCCACTTGACCTGATTGAGCAGGTGCGGAGAGAAGACGTGCGTCTCTTCAATCACGCCCACTGCGGTCTTGGGAGCGTAGACCTGGCCGTAGTTATACGGAAGCGGTCCTACGTTGCGGCCTGCTGTGGTCTGGCCGACCGGGAAGGAACTGGCCTGACGGCCGATGGCCGCCACGAAAGAAAGTGTGTCCCTTGAACTGACCAGGTAGTCGATGCGGTGCGTCATGGACCAATTGACCAAGCCGGTGGCGTTGGGGGCGATGTAGTTGCCCGTCAGGCTAGCCGCGTTGGGGATGGCCGGAAGGAACTTCTGCATGGCCACCGCAACTGCGGAGAACTCGCTGGCTGGGATCACATTGATCGGAGCGCCGGTCTTGGTCGGGTTGCCAAACGGTGCCTTGGTGGTACCCGGACCGTAGCCGTACTGATACCGGCAGAACCCGTCACTGCTGTTCGCGGTGCAGAGAGCCTGCGACAGCGGGTCATAAATATTGGTGCCCGTAACCGCGCTGAAGTCGCCATTCTGTTGCGCCGTGGTGGGGAAGGTCATCGAAGTCGGGGTCGCGCTGCTATAGCGGAAACCGTTGTAGTTGCCGTAGTAGAAGACCTTTTCCTTCCATGAGCCGAAAGGAACGAGCGGACCGCTGAGGTTGATGCCGTACTCGTTGCTGTGCTCGACCGGCTTGACGGGAATGCCGGTTGCTGGATTGGGAGCCTTTCCGAAGAAGCCCCAGGTATCCAGCACCGTATTGCGGAAGAACTCGTAGGCAGAACCGTGATACTTGGCGCCGCCCTGCTTGATGCTGTAGTTCATGACGCCCTGGCCTTCATAGATGGCCGAGTAGCCGCTGGTCTGCACCTGAAACTGATCGACCGCGTCAACCGAAATGGCGGTCCACACAAAGCGGGGGTCGCCGTTGCCGCCGGCGCGCACAAACGGGATTCCATCGATGTACACCGCCGAAACGGCGCCTTTGCTGCCCGATCCGTTGATTACGCCGGTGTTGGTGGTAGCGTTGCCGTTGGTTTCATTTCCCTGCACGCCAGGCATGAGCAACGCGAAGTCAGTGGCGCGGCGCTGGTCGGCGTTGCCATAGGCGCCCATCTCGATGGGCAGTTCCGCATAGGTCTCCTGCTCCATGGTGGTGCCCAGCGTTGCATTGCTGGTTTCCAACTGCGGCGGAGCGGCGGTCACGGTGATCGTATTTTGGCCACCGCCAACCGTCAGAACTGGGTTATAAACCTGCGACTCCATGGCATTCACATGGATATTCTCTTGGCTGAGTTTTTCAAACCCTTTGGCGGAAGTGGTTACGGTATAGATACCCGGATCCAAATTGGAGAAGTTGAAATCTCCCGCGCCAGTTGTCGTGGTGGTGGTTGTGATGTTGGTCGCTGTGTTGGTAGCGGCAACCGTGGCGCCGGGAATGACCGCCCCGCTCACATCCACGGCCGTGCCTGTAATAGCGCCTTTTCCTGAAAGCTGCGCTGTCGCGCCCAGGGGCACCATCATGGCTACGGCAAGAAATGCCAGCCATACCCACCCCAGGCCACGCATGAACCCGCCTTGGGGTTCCATCGATGCCTTGCTCATGCCAAACTGCCTTTCAATTGCCATTTGCTTCATTGAAGCCTCCGAAGATTTGCTGTTTCCGCCGTGGTTGCCGATTCCTTGAATCAGGATTGCTGCATACTTATCAACTGTAGCACAGTGGTCGGACCTCTTCGCAAACCCAAACAGTGTCATTCACAAAGCGCTGCATTGTCAATACCCTGAATTGCCGATCATGGTCAGGGTCTATAAGCGGTGTGAAATCAGGTAATTATCTTGTAGGGCAGCTGCGTTTTGAGAGCGATTGGCCAAAAATGGGGTGACTAAGCTGAATTTATGAGTTACCTATCAGAACTAATAAGCACAAATGGTGCGTATTCTGCAGCACAAGAGTAACACTAAACCAGCATTACCATTTCCATTCTCACATAGTTTCAATAAAGAAACTTGCCGGGGCACCAGAAACGGAATTGGTGAGGTCTAGCCTCCCAGATTGTGAAACCCGGGGCCACGGGGCGAAACGAAATGCCTGACTCATGTCGATTCATGAGGGCTATTTACCCACGCGAAACTTTGAAGATCAGCGCAGGGCGACCTTTGCGCCCGCTTGCTGCGCAATTGCCTGCCCCTCGCCGGCTTCAATGACGACGCCCTCACCAGTGACCTCGGCAAAGCCGATGGTCAATCCATGCAGCGCGCCGATCTTCACATTGCGCAGAATCACGCCGGTGACTGGCGCTTCCGGCAACCCCACAATCGCGCCCGCCGAAGCGCTCCCGGTGGCCGTGACATTTTCCAGCACGATGTCGTGAAAGTGCGGCGTCAGGCGTGTAACGGGCTGAGGCGCTTCAGCGTCGGGTGGCAGTATCTTCGGATAGTACTCGCTTATAATCAGCGCATTCTTCACGTCTTTCATATCGATGTCGCGGAAGGTCAGATGCCCGACATCGTTGCCGCGGTCGCGGTTGGCCTTCACGCGAATCCCATTGTCAGTGCCCTCGAAGTGAATGCGCTCGGCGAGGATGTTTTGTGCTCCGCCGGCGATTTCGCTGCCGATTGACAGGCCGTGCCCATGCAAGAAATTGCAATCGGTGATGGTAATATCGCGGCTCGGCGCATCGGGCCCTGGAGAGCCGATCGCGCCCGACTTGATGGCTATGTCATCGTCGCCCACGTCGGCAAAGACATGATCGATCTTCACGTTCGACGATGAAAAAGGATCGATGGCGTCCGTATTCGGTGAGGGATAAGGCGCCAGGACTTTCACATTTCGAATGATCACATCGTCAGAGTAATAAGGAACCACCTGCCACATCGGCGAATTCTGGATGGTTACGCCCTCGATCCGAACATGCTTGCAATGGTCGAAGACGACAAGCCTCGGGCGCGGGTGGTCTGACCCCATGACGCCGGCATTCTTGACGGCCCGCGCCATCTTCCACCAGGTCTCCCCTGCCCCATCGATGACGCCTTCTCCCGTAATCGCGACATTGGCGGCATCGGTTGCGCTCACCAGCGATTGCAGGCCGGGTTCACGAAACTCCGTTTTGGCCGGATAATCCGCATGATCGGGGGAACCAAGCAGCGTGGCCCCTTTATCGAGTTGCAGCGTGATGTTGCTCTTCAGCACGATTGGGGCGCTGAGATACGTTCCCGCCGTCAGTCGAACCGTGCCACCGCCATGGTTTGCGCAGGCGTCGATAGCCGCCTGAATCGCGGCCGTATCTTTGGTGACGCCGTCCCCTTTGGCGCCATGCGCGCTTGGGCCGCAACTGGCGGATGAATCGAGGGAGTTGGCCGAGGTGACCGCAAAAACAGCCAATAGCGGCAACAAAAAGAGCAGGCGCACGTGCAATTGTCTCCGTTGTTTCACAGGAACTCCTCGAAAGCGGCAGGATCGCCGTTCAACCCGATCATACGCCAAAAGATTCAGGTGGTAATACCACGGCGTGTGAGGTTCCGTTTTGAAATCAAGCTGTAAGTTATTGGTGCGAAAGGGGGGACTCGAACCCCCATGGATTGCTCCGCCAGATCCTAAGTCTGGTGCGTCTGCCAATTCCGCCACTTTCGCGTCCTACACCAGTCTACCTCCGCGCGGGTGGCGGGTACAGATCCCTGCCGATCTTCGCGTAAGCTATAGTGGGGAGTTGCCTTGGGGCTCGGACAAGTGAAGGTCTTCGCCAGACTCTTCACTGTTCCGGTGGGGTGAACCGGATGCCAGCGCGTGTTCCGTTGCGATATACGATTGTGGAAGCCGCAAGGCGCCTTGGCGCATCTTCTTAACAGGACCCAATGAATCCAACCGACCAGGCCCGCCAACTCGCCTTCCAGGAAACGCTCTTGAGCGCCCGCCGCACCATGTTGCTGAGCGAGATCCTCAAGTTGGCGGTGGACAGCTTTCGCGCCAGCAAGGTGCGCTTTGCACTCACTGCGCTGGGCATGGTGATCGGCACCGCGTCGGTCATCTTTGTGG
>Ga0182013_10003563_pt1 | contig 19342 bp, 17 predicted proteins | sample 612S2MmetaG_FD_120487 | JGI IMG/M metagenome (GOLD analysis project Ga0182013, IMG submission 120487) | Permafrost microbial communities from Stordalen Mire, Sweden - 612S2M metaG | ecosystem: Environmental > Terrestrial > Soil > Wetlands > Permafrost | place: Sweden: Stordalen | collected... | reverse complement strand
GATGCCACTGGACACCGCACGCCGCGAGGGCGAACAGTGGTAGGACCGCTCCAGTCGACCAGCGGCTCATCGAACGTTCGAGATTGTTGGCCCACTCGCTTTGGAATGGCACGAGGAGACCTGCGGCGACGCCCGCGAGCGCAGGTTCGACGTCGGCCCAGAGTAGGCACGCCCATAAGGCAAGGAAAACAACGAGGGCGAGACTGAGTCGAGGAAGGCGTCGCATGAGAACCAAACCGATCGCGACCACGAGAGCGAAAAAAGCGAGTCCCCATCCGTGTACGTGCGTCGCGCCCGTAAAGGCGAGCACGATCACACTGAACGCGTCGTCGGCAATCGCCAGTGTCAGCAGGAAGAGCCGGACTGCTAATGGAAGGCGCCGTCCCACCAGCGCCACGACACCGAGGGCAAAGGCAATGTCAGTTGCCATTGGCACCCCCCAGCCTCGTCGCAGGGCCGACGAGTTGGCGAGCACGCCAACCAACAACGAGAGCAGGGCCGTGCCCACCATGCCGCCGAGAGCGCCAAATACCGGAGCCAGGGCGTGCGCGGATTTGTTGAGGGGGCCCCGGCGAAGTTCGCGCGAAAGTTCGAGTCCGATGGCGAAAAAAAAGACCGTCATCAGACCATTGATGATGACGGCGCGGACTGAGTCGAGCGACGCATCACGAAGCGCGTTGTTCGGCCACGTCGTGGCGAACACTCGTTGGTAACTCGAGGGGCCGAACGCGGACCACAGGAGGGCCGCACTGGTTCCCAGGCCGATGGAGATGGCCGCGCTGTAGTCGCGATCCATTGCGAGAGTGATTCGACGCGAAACAGAGCGATCCATAGGTCCAAAGGCTACCGAAGGCGATAGGCAAATCGAAGCGCCGATTAGGGTAGACGGATTAACGCGCACGTCAACGTGCGGGAGTTTCTGAAGTGGGGTGAACATGGATGAGCAGTCGACTGCGCTGATGCCAAAACGAGAGCTGTACTTCGTCTTTGGCGCGCTGATGCTCGGCATGCTGCTCGCGGCGTTAGACAGCACGATTGTCTCGACCGCGCTGCCCACCATCGTGGGCGATCTGCATGGAGCGAACCATCTCTCCTGGGTGGTCGTTGCCTACCTCCTGGCTTCCACGGTGAGCACGCCCCTGTGGGGAAAGCTTGGGGACCTGCACGGGCGAAAGGTCTATTTTCAGGCGGCGATCATCATCTTCCTCGTGGGCAGCATGCTCTGCGGGATCGCGAACAGCATGATCACCCTTATTCTCTTTCGCGCCCTTCAGGGCCTAGGTGGTGGAGGGCTGATGGTCGGCGCCCAAGCCATCGTCGCCGACATCGTGCCACCGCGAGAACGGGGGCGTTACTCGGGATTCTTCGGAGCCGTCTTCGGCGCGGCCATTGTGATCGGACCACTGCTGGGTGGCTTCATCGTCGAGTACTGGTCGTGGCGATGGATCTTCTTTGTCAATGTGCCCGTAGGTATCGTGGCTCTCGTCGTAACCGCCGCCGCGTTGCCTGGCGCAGGAGAGCGACGCCAACACGTCATTGACTACGCGGGCATCGTGACCTTGACTCTGGCGGCGTCGGGCTTGATCTTGTTCACGTCGCTCGGCGGTACGTCGTTCGCGTGGGCGTCGGCGAATTCGATAGGTCTATTGGTGGGCGGGCTTATCTTCACGGCGGCCTTCGTACTGATCGAACGACGATCGGCGGAACCGATCATCGCACCCCACTTGTTCGCCAATCGAGTGTTCTCCTCCGCCTCGGCCATTGGCTTCGTCGTAGGTTTTGCGATGTACGGCGCCATGACCTTCCTGCCGGTCTACTTCCAGGACGTGCGTGGCGCCTCGCCCACGAATTCCGGTCTTCGACTGTTGCCGATGATGGTGGGGCTGTTCGCCGCGTCGATCATCACGGGTCAATTGGTGGCACGAGGTTGGAAGTATCGGCCATTTCCGATTCTGGGCACCGCGATCATGACGGTTGGGCTCGGCTTCTTTGGCACGATTGGCGTGGCGACGTCGAGCACTCGAATTGCGCTCTATATGTTCATACTCGGCGTCGGCATCGGGCTCGTGATGCAAATCTTGGTCACGGCAGTCCAGAACGCGGTCGATCCCTCGGACATCGGCGCCGCGACCGCCGGGGCGAACTTTTTTCGCTCGATCGGTGGTTCTTTTGGCACTGCGGTACTGGGCGCCCTCTACACCAACCAGTTGGCCCACCGCTACGCGATCGACGTGAAGAGCGGTGCCTTGAGCAAGGGGTTTCCCGCTCCGGCTCGTTGGACGCCCGACCTCTTAAAGGCACAACCGCTCAATGACCTGCTCGTAGTGGTGAGAGAGATCGCCGGGAGCATTCAGACTGCCTACATTTGGGCGATCCCCGTAGGGGTGCTCGCACTGCTGCTCTCTCTGACGTTGCCCGAAATCAAACTTCGGGCGAGCCTTCACCCAATCGCTGACGAAATTCCTCTATCAAACGCGGACCCCCTCGTCTAAAGAGAGCGAGGCAGTCGTCGAAGTCGCTCGCGTCGCCGTAGTAGGGGTCAGCGACGTCTAGGTCGAGGCCAAGTTCGAGCAAGTTGCGAAAGAGTACGACGCTCGTCTCTTGGTTCGTGAGGCGCTCTCGGGCCTCGCGAACGTGTTCTCGCGACATGGCGAGAATCAAGTCCTGCGCGTTCAAGTACATCGTGTCGGCGTAGGCACCTCGCGAGCCAGCGTCGAGCAGCCCCGCCCGGTCCAGGGCCGCGCGGGCTCGAGCATCCATGGGACTTCCGACGTGCCACTTGGCGGTGCCCGCGCTTGAGACGAGGACCCGCGCTGCGAGGAACTGGTCCTCGCTGACGAGGCGACGGATCAACACCTCGGCCATGGGGGACCGACAGATATTGCCGGTGCAGATCACGCCGACGCGTAGTTGGCCCAGGGTCATTTTCTCCCACCTTGTGAACAAGTTCTTCTTGTGACTCCCGGCCAATGCGCGTGCGTCCGGGCTGGCAGAAACGGTACGATAACAGGAAGAACAGACGGAAGGAGATGCGATGCCACTTTCAGAGCATGAGCAGAAGATTCTGGCTGAACTCGAAGAATCCCTTTCGAAGCAAGATCCCCGGTTCGCGAAGAACGTACGTGAGACCAACGTGTACTCCCACGGTGGGCGGCGCGTGCGTTGGGGAATCCTGGGTTTTGTCGTGGGCCTTTTGGTCCTCGTTCTGTTCTTTTCGCAGTCCACGCTTCTAGGACTGTTCGGCGTCGCGCTGATGTTCGTGTCAGCCGTCGTGATTGAGCGCAATGCCCGGCTCCTGGGTCGTGCATCTTGGCAGGACATCACGCGTACACCGCAAGGTGACGACGCCCACGCGAACTTGGGTCCGCGGACCCGTTCGCTTCGCGACTGGTTGTCGCGTCAGCGCCGCAAGAGCGAATGACCGGGGTCGGGTCTCCCGACACCGAAATTCCTTGTCTCGCACTTGATATCGGGGCGTCCAAGGTCGAGTGCGCTGTGGTCGAAGGTAATGGCACCATTCGCCATCGCGAACGAATCGCAGTCGCACAACACGCCGATGACCTCTTTGATGCCGTTGTTGACCTAATTGGTCGAGTACGTGGTTCATCGATGTTCGAGTTCCTCGGAGTGGGGTGTGCGGGGCCGATGACGCGAGGGGGAGAATTCGTATCTCCGCTTAATATTCCCGCCTGGCGCGACTTCGCGTTGCGCGATCGGCTCGAAGACCTCCTGGGCCTGCGAGTGCAGGTGGACGGCGACGCGCGTGCCCTCGCCCTCGCCGAGGGCGCCTTTGGCGGTGCTCGAAACGAATCCTCGTACGTCTCGATGGTCGTGTCGACCGGCGTGGGTGGGGCCATCGTTCTCGACGGTCGACTGCTCGACGGCGAGACCGGCAACGCGGGTCACATTGGCCACCTCAACGTGGTGCCCCAGGGCCGTCTCTGCGCGTGCGGTAGCTACGGCTGCCTCGAAGCTGAGGCGTCGGGTCGGGCCATCGAGGACATGACGGGTCGGCCCGCCATTGAAGCCAATGAGGTCACGCGGGCACGCTGCGCGCAACTGGTGGGGCGTGCGGTCGGGACTCTCGCCGCAGTACTGGATTTCTCGCATTGCTACCTCGCGGGATCGGTCGCGCTGGGATTTGGCGAGGACTTCTTTCACGTCGCCAACAAGGCCGCGCGCGAGGTCGCAATGATGAATTATTCCTCACACGTTGAGTTGTGTCGGTCCCCGCTTGGTGCTGATGGTCCTCTTCTGGGTGCCGCCATGGTGGCTTGGCGAGCAGAACGATCGTGAGGTCCTCGACGATTGACCTCGCGAAGTACCTCGTGCGACGTCCACTGGCGGTCTTTCCCCTCGCGCGCGCTGGTTGGCGGCTGCGCCGTAGAGGCTGGTGGCACCACTCACCGTTCATTCCCCTCGCGCCGCGCGACTACTGGTCCTTTCGCGTCATGACCGCGACCGGTGACGGGGAAATCTCGCCGCGAGCCGAAGAAATGGTCCAAGCCGCGCGTTGGGCTGCGCGTCAACGGATCGGACGATAGGTCCCCGATGGGCAGGGTCCTTCTCTTGAACGCGACTTTCGAGCCGCTCCAACTCGTGAGCGAACGCCGCGCCGTGGTCCTGATGCTCGCTGGTCGAGCTGAACCCATTGTCACTTCAGACTCTCCCGCGGTGTGCCGCTCAGCGACGGTCACCGTTGAGATTCCCGCCATCGTGCGGCTGCACGACATGGTGAAATTACCGACCAAGGTACGCACACCCCCGCTCACCAGGCGTTCGCTGCTACTTCGCGACAGTTATCGCTGCGCGTACTGCCTGGAACACGCCGATACGATCGACCACGTAGTGCCGCGAAGTCGCGGTGGCCGTCACGAATGGACGAACGTGGTGGCGGCCTGTAGGCGCCACAACATGCAAAAAGGCGACCGTTTGCTCGAGGAGATTGGCTGGAGAATGCACTTCGAGCCACGCGTACCCGACGGACCATGGTGGCGCTGGCGACACGTGCCCGATCCCGATCCGCTTTGGGCGCCGTATTTACCACGTGCCTCGTGAGCGAGGTTCTTGAAGAGCTCTACGACTACGCCGCGCTTCGCAGTCTTGATGAAATCACGATGTTCGTACCGGTGCTTCGCCGCCAGATCGTGGTACTTGGTTCAAGCCAGTCGAGTGACGTGTTTGCGCCGGGACGCACCGCGGGATTGACCCTTCGGCGGCGTCGCGGTGGCGGGGGGCTGGTCCTGCTCGAACCCGGGGACGTTTGGGTCGATTGGTGGATTCCTTCGAGCGACGAACGTTGGTCGAGCGACGTGCACGTGAGTTCGATTCGTTGTGGCCAGATCTGGTTCGATGTACTCGCGCCGCGAGTGAACGCGCACCTCACGGTGCACGAAGGCTCACTCGAGGGCGACGCCGAACACCGGGTCGTCTGCTTTGCCGGCAAGGGGCCGGGCGAAGTTTTCGTCGACGGACGAAAGGCGGTGGGGGTGACGCAGTGGCGGGTGCGCGAGGGCATTTTCCTCTCGAGCGTGCTGCGCGCCCATGATTCGCACGACGTGCTCGCGCTGCTTCGGGTCGTGCCAGAAGGGCTCTCCGCGGCTCTGGACCATCAAGTGCTGTCGGCCTTGGGTATTGGCGACGTCGCCTCGATGCTCGACGACCTGGCGTCTCGTTCGGGCGCTGCGGCGATTGTTCGTCCCGATCCAACCTCTTAAGGGGCAGTAGAAGGCCCTTTCGGCTTAATTCATTGGGGTCCAGGCCCCTGGACGGGTCTCGACACGCCAAAAACCGATTCAAAGGGACGAGAAGTGGGCTGAATTGGTGCCTTGTGGAGTCTAGTGGTGTAATGTGGCACGAAGTGGAGCAAAGTGGTGGCCCACTGGAGGGACAATCATGCTTGGGTTCGTGGGGCAATTTCAGCATTCGCTGGACGTCAAGGGACGCCTCATTTTGCCTGCCAGGTTCCGTAATGAATTCGAACGGGGTGGCCACCTGAGCCCGAACACCGAAGGTTGCGTCGCGCTGTGGACACCTGGTGAGTTCGCGCGAAAGAGTGAGGAGTACCTCGCCGAGAGTCGCCGCGGGGGCGCCCAAGGGCGTCAGCAAGCTCGGTACTGGGCGTCGAACTCCTCTGACGTCGAGTTTGACAAGCAAGGTCGCTTCGCGTTGCCCCTGGCGATCCGCGACTACGGACAACTGGTTGGCGACGTGCTGATCGTCGGTGCGCTCGACCACATCGAACTCTGGAATCCGGCGAGCTACGCCCAAGAGGTGAACTCCGCCGAGGAGACATTTAAACAAGGCAGCAACTAGTGCAAGGAGTGCAACAGCAATACCGGCCGCGGACCATGCGCAGCCTGGCAATCGTGAAGTCGGGTCGAGATACCTCCTCCGCATTCTCTCCCGGCTTCACGATTGAAAGGCTGCAGATGGCCCCGGACAACTACCACCAACCAGTACTCGAACAAGAGATTGTCGAGTTGTTCACCAGCCTGGCGGCTGGGGTGATGGTCGACGCTACTTTGGGCGGGGCGGGGCACGCCTACGCCATCCTCGCGAGCGCGCCACAACTTCGATTGATCGGCATTGATCGCGACCCCGACGCTCGCGAAGCAGCCCGCAGGCGACTCGTTGACTTCGCGGATCGAACGATGATCGTTGACGCCTCCTTCGCTGATCTGGCGCGGGTGGTGCGCGAGAACGACGCCTTCGTGAACGCTGATCCCGTGACCGGCGTACTCATGGACCTCGGTGTGTCTTCGCACCAGTTGGACGACGCGACTCGAGGCTTCTCTTTTCGTGCCGACGCCCCCTTGGACATGCGCATGGACCCGACTCAGGGCGAGACGGCTGCTCAGTATCTCGCACGCGTGGACCCTCACGAGTTCGCGCGAGTGCTTCGAGCTAACGGTGAGAACCGTTTTGCCGGAGCGATCGCTAAGTCAGTACTGGATCGACAGCCGACCACGACTTTCGAACTCACCGAGGCGGTTGAGCGGGCCGTGCCCATGGCAGCGCGCCGACGAGGTCACGTGGCGACACGGGTGTTTCAGGCGTTGCGCATCGAGGTCAATCAGGAGGCCGAGCAGTTGGCCGCCGGGCTCGAGGCGGCGCTTGACGTGCTCGCGCCCGCCGGGGTGTTAGCTGTGATTTCCTACCATTCGGGTGAGGATCGGGTCGTCAAGGCCACGCTCCACGAGGCGGCGACGGGCGGTTGCACGTGTCCGCCCGAGCTCGGTTGCGTGTGTGGGGCCGTGGGTCGAGTAACGGTCTTCAAGGCCAGCGCACGACTGGCGAGCGCCGCCGAGATCGCGCTCAACCCGAGAGCTCGTTCAGCGCGGCTGCGGATCGCTCGAAAGGTGACGCCATGAGTGTCATCAGCTTCCCGAGGCGGATCGAGACTCGTCCATCGCGGCCCCAAGCCCCGCCAGTCGTGCGCAAGAGGGTTCGGCGCCGTCACGTCACTTCGGCGTGGAAGAACGCATCGGCACCGAGAAAATCGGCGATCATCTTGTCCGCAGCGATCATGGTCTCGCTCGCGGGCAGCATGTTCGTCGCGAACCGCCAGATGGAGATACACCAGTTGCAGAGCCAGTTGTTGCAAGACCAGTCGGCCTACGCGGTCCAGATCGGCTCGCTCACCGAAAAGTCGGCGCCCAGCCTCATTGCGTCCCAAGCCGGAGCCCTTCACTTGGTCGAGCCAGTCACGGTGACGCAAGTCCCTTCCACGTCGCTTGACGCGATCTTGCCGCTACCGAAGTTCTCTGGTTACGCACCGGTCACGTCAAGGACGATTCGGTGAGCGCGCACTACACCTCGACCCACGCTCGCACTCGCGTCGCACGCAGGCCAGTTCGTACCACTTCTAAGATGCCGCGACGGATCAATCTGCTGCGCGCAGTGCTCGTGCTGGTCTTCCTGCTTCTGGCCCTTCGTTTAGTTCAAATACAGATCGTTAATCACGCGCATTACGTCAAGTTGTCGGTGGACCAAGTTCGTGAGGACTTGACGACGAGCGCGTTGCGCGGGGGCATCTACGACCGTGAAGGTCAGATCCTCGCAGTTTCTCGACCGACGTCCTTGGTGATCGCCGATGACTTCCAGATCAAGCATCCCGTGCGTGAAGCTGAAGCGATGTCCCCGCTCGTGAAGATCCCGGTCGCCCAATTGGTGACGCTGCTCACGAAGAAGAGCGGTTACGTGGTGGTGAATAATCAGTTGGATCTGAGCGATGGACGACGGATCAACAACGACGCTTTCCCGGGAGTCGTCGTCCAGTCGTCGTCGCTACGTAGTTACCCCAACGCCACGCTCGCCGAGTCATTGCTAGGCGGCGTCAATACCAAGGGCGTGGGCACTTCGGGACTCGAGTACGAGTACCAAAAGCAGTTGGCGGGTCAAGCGGGTGAGACCCGCGAATTCGTGTCGGCGTCAGGCGTGAACTTGCCCGGGTCGCACAGCACGGTGATCAAGAAGGCCACGCCGGGCGTTGGTCTTGAGTTGACCATCGACTCGTCGCTGCAGTTCGTGACCGAACGTGCGCTCGCTAAACAATTGAAGGCGACCAACGGTGTCACGGGAGTCGCCGTGGTAATGGACGTGAAGACCGGTCAGATTCTCGCCGACGCATCACTGGTCAACACCACTGCCAACGCCGGTGTCCTTGGCTCGGTGCCCTCGTGGGGCAGGTCGGTCGGCGTGTCGGGCATTGATCAGACGATCAATAACCTCGCCTTTACCCAGGCCTACGAACCAGGTTCGGTCTTTAAGGTCGTCACGTTCTCCGCGGCGCTCCAAGCGGGCCTGATGTCGCCGTCGACGGTCTTTTCCGTGCCCAATTCGGTCCAGGTGGGTGGACGGCACTTCCACGACGCCGAAGTTCACTCCCTCGAGCACCTCACCGCCACCCAGGTCCTCGCCCAGTCGTCGAACATCGGCACCTACGAAATCGGCAAGATGGTGGGAGAGAACGGGATACTCGCCCAAGTGGAGCGACTTGGCTTCGGCGCGACAACGGGAGTGGACTTTCCTGGCGAGACGTCCGGACTTCTCGTGAACGCTAACAACTGGTACGACGCCGACCAGGTTGCCTTACCGATTGGCCAAGTCGACGCCGTGCCGCCGATCCAAGTACTCGACGCCTACAACACGATCGCCAACGGCGGCATCTTCGTCGAACCACAACTGGTGCGCGGTTACGTCGAAGCCAGTGGTGTCGTGAAGGCCGCACCCAAGAGTGCCACTCGCCAGGCGCTCACCACGTCAGTGGCGGGGACCATGAACACGATGCTCCAGCAGGTGGTGTTGGACGGCACTGGCACCAACGCGATCATTCCGGGATACAGCGTGGCGGGCAAGACGGGGACCGCATCAATCCCGTATCCCGGAAAGGACGCGCTCTTGAGTGGCGCGTATAACGCGAGTTTCGTGGGATTCGCGCCAGCGAATGCACCCGTGCTTTCCATGATCGTCGTTATCGAGCGACCCACTACGACGATCTTCGGCGGTTCTGTCGCGGCGCCGGTCTTCCAGCAGGTGATGTCCTACGCGTTGCACCATTACGGCATCCCTTCGAACGGCACGATCGTCAAGCCACTGAAGGGCGCCAACGCGGGCATCGGATCGGACGTCACCTGATGCAACTCGGTGACGTCCTAGACGTAGTTGACCTGGACGTGCAGACGGCCAGCATCGAGATAAATCGCGTGGAGATCGACTCGCGTTTGTGCGAACCGGGCACCTTATTCTTCGCGGTGCCCGGCGAGTCAGTGCACGGCGCGAGTTTTGTCGACGACGCCGTGCGTCGTGGCGCGGTCGCGGTGGTGGCGAGCGCCAAGGTGCGAGCCGAGGTTCCCCTCGTACTCGTTCCAGAGACACAGTTGCGCGCCCTCGTAGCGCACGCGAGCGCCGCCGTGGTCGGTCGACCCGAGGAAAATCTCGAACTCGTGGGAGTGACGGGCACCAACGGAAAGACGAGCACCACCGTGTTGGTGGCGAACCTCGCGAAGTCACTGGGTTGGAACAGCGCCAACATCGGCACCTTGACCAACGAGAGGACCACGCCCGCGCCGCCCGAGCTCTTTCGCACGCTGGCCAAACTCGGCCAGGCCTTTGATCCCACCCGCCTGCGTTCGGTGGTAGCCCTTGAGGTCTCGAGTCACGCCCTCGCCCAGCACCGGGTTGACGGATTGGCCTTCGCCGTGGTGGCCTTCACGAATCTCAGCCACGATCATCTCGACTACCACGTTTCAATGGAGAACTATTTCGCCGCGAAGGCTTCACTGTTCGATGCCGAACACGCCGCGCGCGCGGTGGTCTGGTGCGACGACCCTTACGGTGAACGCATCGCCGAACTGACGAGGCTTCCTCTCTCTCGTGTCCGACGTTGCGACGCCAAAGACGTCGTGACTTCGCTGCACGGCACGACGTTCTTCTGGCGCGGACACCTGGTCAACATGAGCTTGATCGGCGACTACAACGTGGACAACGCGTTGATGGCGATGGAGATCATGCGCACGCTCGGGGCCGAGGAGGCGGCCATCACTTCGGCGATGGCGGGAGTCGCCGCGGTGCCCGGACGTTTCGAAGTCGTCAGCGATTCCGAGGTCGTGGTGATCGTTGACTACGCGCACACGCCCGCGGGCCTTGGTCGATTGCTCGCGGACGTGCGCGCACTCGTGAAAGGTGGTCGTGTTCTCACGGTGTTTGGTTGCGGAGGGGACCGAGACCAGTCCAAGCGACCCGAAATGGGCGAAGTCGCCTCGGCGAACTCAGAAATAACCATCGTGACCTCGGATAACCCACGTTCGGAGTCGCCCGATGCCATTATTGATGCCATCATCTCTGGAGTGGTTCCCGGGGCAACGGTGCTTCGCCAAAGCGATCGGCGACGTGCGATCGCCGAGGCCCTCTCGTTGGCGGGGCCCGGTGACGTGGTCGTGATCGCGGGCAAGGGCCACGAGACCACCCAGGTCATTGGCGACCTGGTGGTGCCCTTCGATGATCGAGTCGTAGCCAGAGAGCTACTGGAGTGAGGGCGCGATGTTGAGTTTGATGGAATCGGGAGGGTGCGGGTTTCTGATCGCACTCTTGGTGACGCCCCTGTGGATTCGATTCGTGCGAGACCGCTCGCTCGGCCAGCGCATTCGTGAGGATGGTCCGGCCACCCACCACGCGAAGGCGGGTACGCCCACGCTGGGCGGGGTCATCATTGTCTTCGCCGCAGTCGTGGGCTACCTGATGGGACACCTGGGTACGTCGATCGACTTCACGCGCGCGGGCGTGCTCGCCCTGGCGGTCACGGTGGCGTCGGGGTTACTCGGATTCATCGACGACTACCTCGGAATCCGAAACGCCCGCAACCTCGGGCTGAACAAACGCGGCAAGTTCATTGGCCTGCTGCTGATCGCGGCGGCGTTCGCCGCCCTCGCCATCTGGTGGGTGCACACCTCGACCGACCTCTCCTTTACCCGCTACTCCTATCCGGGCTGGAACCTCACGGTGGTGGGGTGGTTCATCCTGGCTTGTTTTGTCATCGTGGCGACGTCGAACGCGGTGAATCTCACGGACGGTCTGGACGGTCTCGCCGCCGGATCTGGCACGTTCTGCTTCGGGGTGCTGTCAATCATTGGGTACTGGCAATTCCGCCACTACTCGATCTACCGAATCCATTCGGCACTCGACCTTGGTCTGGTCGCAGTGGGACTGGTGGGCGCGTGCCTTGGTTTCCTTTGGTGGAACGCCGCGCCCGCGAAGATCATGATGGGCGATACCGGCTCGCTGGCGATTGGCACCGGTCTTGGCGCGTTGTGCCTCTTAATGAACTTGGATCTTCTGCTCGTGATCATCGGCGGTCTCTACGTCGCTGAGACCGCGTCGGTGATCCTGCAGATTCTGAGTTTTCGACTCTTTGGACGCCGCGTGTTTCGCATGGCGCCCTTTCATCACCACTTCGAACTTCGCGGGTGGCCCGAAGTGACCGTGATCATCCGGTTCTGGATCCTCGCCGGTCTGCTCGCCATGCTGGGTCTTGGCATCTTCTACGGTGACTTTCTCAAGATCGCGAAGGTTTAGATGACGACGCCTGGAACTTCCAGAGGGATTCTCCAGCAGTTGCCGCGCGGCAACTTCAACGCGCGCATGTTGCTCGTGGTGACGACGTTGCTCGTCGCCTTTGGCACCATCGCGGTGGCGTCGGCGAGCGAGGGCCAGGCGGTCGCGAACGGTGGCTCCTCGTTCAGCATCATCTTGCGCGACCTGGTCTACCTCGGCTTTGGACTCTTCGCGCTCTACGTCGTCGCCCGGCTTCGTCTCGCCAGGGTGTTGCGCTCGGCTCCACTGCTGATTCTCTTTGGACTCGCACTGTTGGCGGCCGTAAAGATGGTTGGGGTTACTTCAGACGGCGGGAAGCGGTGGCTCAACCTGCACGTCATACTCCTGCAGCCCTCGGAGATGTTCAAACTCTTCACCGTGCTCTTTCTCGCATGGTTGGTCCAGAATCACCACGGTGAACTGAGCAACTGGAAGCAACTGGTGCTCTGGACTTCGCCCGTGGCGATCGGCGCGGCGCTGGTGCTCGTCGAGCCCGACATCGGCACTACTTCGGTCATCGTCTCGGTGGCCTACGTCATGCTCGCGGTCGCGGGACTCTCCAAGAAGCGCCTCGCCCAGATCGCCGTGCTCGGAGTGGTCGTATTCCTGGGTTACCTGAAGATGAAGCCGTACTCGGCCGCGCGGTTCTTTTCCTTCCTGCACCCCAACAAGGACCTGCTCGGCAGCGGGTACCAATTGCTGCAATCAAAGATCGGCCTCGGCGCGGGTGGCTTGACCGGGCTGGGCCTGGGCAACAGTCGTGAGAAGTTCGGGCTGCTGCCTAATCCGCACACCGACTTCATCTTCACGATCGTTGGTGAAGAATTGGGGCTCATTGGTAGTCTCGTCGTGATCGGGCTCTTCATTTGGTTCTTGTTCGTCGCCACGCGCATTGCTAAGCAGTGCACCAACGAGGTCTATCGGTTGCTCGTCGTGGGTGTGACCACGTGGATCGTGCTCGAAGCGATCATCAACATCGCTTCGGTCGTGGGTGGGTGGGCCGTCACCGGCATCCCATTGCCGTTCTTCTCCTACGGGGGTACGGCACTCATCACCGAGCTCGCGGCGGTGGGACTGATGTACAACGTCGCACACGACACCAGTCACTCGGGTGACGTGGAGATCCGCCAACCCCGCGTCGAGTCACTGCGCGAGTCCTACCAGGCTCGCAGCGCGCGTACCCACGCGCGACGAACTCCCACCGGACCGCGTCAGGACCGCTAGTGGGGCCCATCGTCATCACCGGCGGTGGTACGGGCGGCCATATCTTTCCGATGCAGGCGATTAGCGAGGCGCTCGTGGCGAGTGGCGTTGACCCCGAGGACTTGCGTTTCGTGGGCAGCCGTCGCGGTCAGGAGGCCACGCTGTTAGGAACCGGTGCGGTCTCGTTGACCCTGTTGCCGGGGCGGGGCATACGTCGTTCGCTCGAGCCGGGCGCGCTGCTCGCTAATCTCGCGGCGCTATTTGGCCTACTGGGTGCCGTGGTCATCGCGCTCGTCAGGGTTCGACAATGGCGGCCCTCGGTGGTGGTCTCGGCGGGCGGATACGCGTCCTTCGCGGTATCGCTGGCGGCTTTCGTGTGGCGTTGTCCGCTAGTGCTAGTGGAACTCGACGCGGTTCCGGGTGCGGCGCATCGGTTCTTTCTTCGCTACGCGGCGTACCGGTGTACGGCCTTTTCCTCCAGTGAACCTCGCACGGTCTTCACCGGGGCACCGCTGCGAGAGGTGATCGTGGCTCTGGATCGCTCGAACGAGTCACGACGCGACGCCTGTTCGGCGATGCAGCCGCCGATCGATCCCTCGCGCACGATCGTGGTGGTCATGACTGGTTCGCTAGGCGCCACCCGCGTGAACCGCGCGGTGAGCGAACTCGCCCGCAAGTGGAGCGAACGTGGCGACATCGCCATCGTGCACGTCAGCGGTCGACGCGACTACGACGAGATCGTCTCGCGCGCCCCCGAACTGCACACGCTGGACTACCGCATTATCGCCTTTGGGGACATGGGCGAGTTGTGGAGGCTGTGCGACGTCGCTCTGTGTCGTAGTGGCGCGACGACCGTCGCGGAACTGACCGCCCTCGGCATCCCTTCGCTGCTCGTGCCGCTTCCCCACGCGCCCGGCGACCACCAGACCAAGAACGCCCAAGCGCTCGCCGAGCACGGTGCCGCACTCGTCGTTGCCGACGCGCAGTGCGACGCCGAGACACTGGCCAAGTTGATCGAGGAAATAGCGCAACCCTTAACTCGTTCGCGCATGGCCGACGCGGCGAAGTCCCTCGGCCACCTCGACTCGTCAGCGAGGATCGCCCAAGTGGTGCTCGACGCGCGGAGCAACTCGTGAAAATCGAACCCGGCACGCGCGTGCACATCGTGGGTGTGGGGGGTGCGGGCATGAGTGGCGTCGCGTTGCTGCTGGCTGAAATGGGATGCGTCGTGAGTGGTAGCGACGCCGCGGACTCAGTGACGCTCGTCGAACTCGAGTCGGTGGGCGTTCGCGTCTTTCGTGGCCACGACCAAGCCCAAGGTCGTGAAGCCCAGGTCGTACTCTGGTCGCCGGCGGTGTCCGAGGACAACGTAGAGGTTTCGAGCGCGCGTGCTCGAGGTGCGCGCTTGATCAGTCGAGGCGAGTTGCTCGGCGAACTCGCGACGAGCTTGCGCGTCATCGGGCTCACGGGCACGCACGGAAAGACCACGGCGACCTCGATGATGGTGCACGTCGCGCGCGCCGCGGGTCGAGACGACGCCCGCCTGCTCGGTGCGCCGGTGCTGGGCATCGGCGCCAATGGACATTGGGCTTCGGGTGACCTCATCCTTGAAGTCGACGAGAGCTTTGGGTCCTTCGCCCAGTTGTCGCCCTTCGCCTTGGGAGTGCTCAACGTGGAGGCCGATCACCTCGATCATTACGGCACCGTCCAGAACCTGGAACTCGCCTTTGCGGCGTTGATCGAACGCACGGTTGGCCCGGTGGTGGTCTTTGACGAGCCCGGTGTGCGCCGAGTCGCCAGTGCGGTGCGTCGCGACGCCCTCGTGGTGGGTTTTGGGGCAACTGAGTGGCGCGTGAGCGACGTGCGACTCGAGCGACGCGCCAGCGACTTCACGCTCAGCGGACCCGAAGAGCGTCTGGAGGTCGCACTGGGAGTCACTGGGCGCCATAACGTTGCCAACGCGGCCGTCGTGGCCGTTCTGGCGCGGACCCTTGGTGTCGGAAGTGAAGCCGTGCTCGAAGGTCTCGGGCACTTTCGCGGGGCTCCGCGTCGCTTCGAGTTCCTGGGCACCTGGCGGGGGGTCGACGTGATCGAGGACTACGCGCACCTGCCCGGTGAGGTGAGGGCCACGATCGACGCGTGCGTCGCCTCGGGCTACGCACGAATCGGTGTCATCTTTCAACCGCATCGCTACACCCGCACCGAGAATCTGGCCGGTGCGTTCGCGGACGCGTTCGCGGGCTGCGCGTTGCTCGTCGTCACTGACGTCTACGGCGCGGGCGAGGCGAATCCCCTTGGTATCACCGGTGAAATCATCGCCGATGCGGTGCGGGCCTCGAAGCCGTCCTTCGAGGTCGAGTACGCCGCCACCTTCGCCGACGTCGTCGAGTCGCTCAACGTTGCTGGCGAGCGACTCGACGTGTTGCTGCTGTTGGGTGCGGGTGACGTCGCCGAAGTCGCGTCAATGTTGCCCGGGGGAGTGCGCTCGTGAGCGTGCTCGAACTCATCGAGCGAGGTGGCCCTCGGGTCGTCGAGCACGCGGATCTCGGCGCACGCACGACGTATCGGGTGGGTGGTTCGGTTCGCGTGTTGGTTACCCTCGCGACGCGCGCGGATCTGGAGGAGCTCGGCCCGAGTATCTTCTCGAGCGCGACGCCGACGCTCATCATTGGCAACGGCTCGAACCTGCTCGTCGCTGACGGCGAGCACGAGATAATCGCGGTGCACCTTATAGGCGAGTTCGAGTCGTTGGAGTGGCACGACGAACACGGCGCGGTGATTGTTGAAGCGGGTGCGGGGCTTGACCTGCCGGTCGCGGCCCGGCGACTGGCGGGCGCGGGACTCGTGGGCTTCGAATGGGCGGTAGGTGTCCCGGGGACCTTTGGCGGGGCGGTGTCGATGAACGCGGGCGGCCACGGATCGGATATGGCGGCGTCGGTGACGCTGGTGCGTACCTACGGTCCCGGTGGCGCCCGAGTCTGGAAGCGCGAGGACCTCAACTTCGGGTACCGCACCAGCGCGCTCGCCTGGCCCGAGATCGCTACTGACGTCACCCTTTGTCTCGCGCACGGTGACGCGACGAGTGCCCTGGGCACCATCAAGCAGATCGTGCGCTGGCGCCGCGAGAACCAGCCCGGTGGCCAAAACGGCGGCAGCGTCTTTCGCAACCCCGAAGGCGACTTCGCGGGGCGACTGATCGAAGCGTCCGGGTGCAAAGGACTACGCCACGCCAGCGCCGTGGTGAGTGACAAGCACGCGAACTTCATCCTGGTCGACCCGGGCGGAAGCGCGAACGACGTCTACGCCTTGATCGACACGGTACGAGAGCGGGTGCGTGAAACCAGCGGTGTCGATTTGGTGAGCGAACACCGCTTCGTGGGATTCGAGCAGGTCCGATGAGTCGCCGAGCGCCCAGCGCGGGCACGCTCAAGGAGCGCCCGGTCCAGCGTCGAGAACCGCGCGCCGCTGGGCCACGTCCAAAGGCGAAGCGAGCGCCGCGTCGTTCGACCAAGGTACTGCTGAGCGTGGGTCTGGTCTTTACCGTGCTCGCGCTCGGCGCGCAGTGGGTGGTGCACTCTTCGTATCTTCGCGTCGAGCACGTCACCCTGGCGGGCGAGGTGCACGAGAGCGCCGGTCAAGTCCTCGCCGCCACGGGACTTAATGAGCACCCGATGATGTTGGGCGTCTCGTCCTCGTCGCTCGCGCGCGACCTCGTCGTGTTTCCGTGGGTGAAGAGCGTCCAGGTGGTCAAGCACTGGCCCGACAGTCTCACCCTGCGCGTCAACGAAGTGACGCCGGTCGCGGTGGCCTACGACGCGCACGCTCAACTGCGCTTCGTCAGCGCCCAGGGGCGCGACCTCGGACCGGCGCCCCTGAGTGCCAATTACCCCACGCTCGTCTACGAACACCCACGCGGTTTGACCTGGCCCTTCGAGCGCGCCGGACGCAGCGCGGCGCGGGTGGCGGCGGCGCTACCACCGGCCTTCTCGTCCCAGGTCGACGAGATTGAGATCGACGCCGCGGGCGCGGTAACGCTCAAGATGACGTCACCCGTGAGCTTCGTGCTGGGTGAGCCGACCGAACTGCACCAGAAATTCGTCGCCATTGCGTCGGTGATCGCCCACAGCACGCTGGTGGCGGGTGACGTCGTGGACGTGAGCGTGCCCGACGAGTTGGCGGTAAGTGGCCCGTCCCCGTCGTGAACGGGGCATTTGACCAGAAAAGAAGGGCTGACTAGCCTTCGGGGACATTTGTTCGCGAAAATAGTGACCCTGGCAGAGGGTGCGCAGTGCAAGATCAACCCAAGGGGAGTTCATGAGTCTGAACCAGAGCAACTACCACGCTGTTATCAAGGTAATCGGCGTGGGTGGTGGTGGTGTCAACGCCGTGAACAGGATGATCGCCGAAGGACTTCGCAATATCGAGTTCATCGCGGCCAACACCGACGCCCAGGCGCTCTTGCTCAGTGAAGCCGACCTCAAACTCGACATCGGACGTCAGCTCACGCGTGGGCTCGGCGCGGGTAGCGACCCCGAGATCGGACGTCAAGCCGCCGAGGACCACCGCTCCGAAATCGAAGACGCGCTCACCGACACCGACATGGTCTTCATCACCGCGGGCGAAGGTGGTGGCACTGGCACCGGCGCCGCTCCGGTGGTCGCTGAGATCGCGCGATCGCTCGGCGTACTCACCATCGGGGTCGTGACCCGTCCGTTCTCCTTTGAGGGCAAACGCCGCGCCACGCAGGCCGAGAAGGGCATCTCGTTGTTGCGCGAGAAGGTTGACACGCTCATCGTGATCCCGAACGATCGACTGCTCTCGGTGACCGCGGCGGACACTTCGATGCTCGACGCCTTCAAGATCGCCGACGACGTGTTGTTGTCCGCGGTGCGCGGCGTGACCGACCTCATCACCGTGCCTGGTCTGATCAACACCGACTTCGCGGACGTCAACACAATTCTTCGCAACGCCGGTACCGCGATCATGGGCGTGGGCACCTCAACGGGCGAGGGCCGGGCCGTGAACGCCGCGCGTGCCGCCATCACGTCGCCGCTGCTCGAAGCCTCGATCGACGGCGCGCGAGGGATCTTGATGAACATCGTGGGTGGGCCCGGCGTGACGCTGAGCGAGATCACCGACGCCGCCAACATCATCCATTCGGTCGCCCACCCCGACGCCAACATCATCTTTGGTAGCGTCATCGACCAGTCCATTGGTGAAGCGGTGCGCGTCACGGTCATCGCGGCGGGTTTCGAACACACCGGCGCGGTGCGTCAAGCTCCGCTCACCACCAGTGAGCCGGTCTTTACCGAAGGTCCGCGCAGCGACATCTTCACGAATACCACCAACGACGACTTCTTTGACGTGGGTGGCGATGACGACCTACCCAGCTTCCTTCGCTAACGACCCGTTCGTCGCGCGCGTGGCGGCCAACCTGGCTCGGGTTCGCGCGCGCATCGCCGCGAGCGCGCCCGCGCCCGAACAGGTGCGCGTGGTGGCGGTCACCAAGACCTTCGGCGTCGAAGCGGTGCTCGCGACGCTCGCGGTGGGTCTGGGTGACGTGGGGGAGAACTACGTCGACGAACTCGAGGTCAAACGCGCCCAAGCGGGCGCCACGACACTTCGTTGGCACTATCTGGGTGCCCTACAGACCAACAAGATCGCTCGAGTGTGCAAATCGGCCGATGTGATCTGTGGGGTCTCGCGGTTACGCGAACTCGAACGCATTGCGGCGTGCCGAGCGGATGCAGTGATCTATCTTCAGGTGGACTTCACCGGTGGCGCGCGAAGGAACGGCGCGTCGAGCGCCGAGATCGAGGGTCTCGCTTCGCGCTCGCGGTTGCTCGGACTCGACTTGCGTGGTCTGATGTGCGTGGCCGCACCGGGAGAACGAGCGGCGAGGGCGGCCTTTGGCGACACCACGCGAATCGCGGACGAACTGGGACTCGTCGAGCGTTCGATGGGCATGACCGAGGATTTGGAGATCGCTTGTGAGCTGGGCAGCACTGAAGTGCGGGTTGGTCGCGCGCTTTTCGGTTCCCGGGTG
>Ga0182013_10003561_pt1 | contig 19355 bp, 10 predicted proteins | sample 612S2MmetaG_FD_120487 | JGI IMG/M metagenome (GOLD analysis project Ga0182013, IMG submission 120487) | Permafrost microbial communities from Stordalen Mire, Sweden - 612S2M metaG | ecosystem: Environmental > Terrestrial > Soil > Wetlands > Permafrost | place: Sweden: Stordalen | collected... | reverse complement strand
CAGAGCGGGGTGGGCAGTGGCAAGTCGAGGAAACCGTCTGTGAACAGACTGGTGCTGAAGAATGCCCGACTTCCATTCTTGTCTGGGTTGACAACGGCGCGCGGCCACTGCCTCGGATCGAAACTTGCAGGCAACCGGCAAAGCTTCAATGAACCGTCCTCCATGCAGGTCTTCAGCCGTTCAGCGACCCAAATGCTGTTTGGGAAATCGGCATGAATCAATGGTGGTTCTGGAAGCGCAATTTCCAGAGTGTTTCCTGCAGTCATCCAACTCACCAGTTTCTTCGCAAACGCAACTGTCTCTGGTGCCCCAAAATGATTTTCGTTCATTGCATCCTTTTGCAGATTGAAAAGGCGGGGCGCAACAACGAGCAGATGATTTGCGGTTTCAAGTTCTGCCTGAAAGATAGCCGAGCCATTTGTGACGCTTAGGGGAGCGGCGTTGAATCTGTCGAAAGGGTTCTCCGCTTGATTGATGTTCAGCACCCGTTCCAGCCAAACGAGCACGGGCTTCCGGTTCAGCTTGTCCCAGTAAATCTGGTTTTCATAGCCTTGCAGACAGGTGCGGCAAGAGTGACTGCACTCAGCTTTACAACGCAACACTTCCAAAGCGTTCTTCAGCAAGTCGCGCATCGCGAAACGTGCAGTCAGCATTTGGCAGTAACCCGCGCCGCCAGCCACGCTATCGTAGAGCACTACCTCGGGGTAGCCAAAGATGCGACTGCGAGGAGTGCCACAAAGTTCGCGCTGGTCTATGCCCAGCAGATTTACCGCACCCAGGCGAACAGCTTCTACCAGCGTGCGGACAAAGCCATCGCGCCAGCCATCAATTTCCTCCGGGCGGAGATTAGCGGGAAGTGGAATCGGCTGGTCAATGCGGATTTGGAGCACGTCCGTATGGAACTCGTGGGCGAGATCTTCGATATGCCAAGAATTTAGTGTGCAAGGTTGGTTGTAGGGTGAGCGATGACCATGGGCTTGAATCTCCACAACATGCGCGACCGGGTTGCGAAGCATTTCAGCAAAACCACACGAGCACCGAAGAAAACCAAAGTTGCGCCCTTTATTGACCACGAACATCCGTCCCTGCTTTGCATCCTGCCAAGCCCAACTTGTGTTAGCCACATTTGCTGGTGATACTGCAAACGCCGTGTCGGCTGCGGCGCTCAAAAGGCGCGCTTCCTGTGTGGGCGGCGGCCGTAAGCGCGTTAAGCCGGGGTCTTTGCCATTCGGTTCGGCACTTGATGTGACAAAACTCTTTGGTTCGATAAATGAGCGGATTTGCGTCGGTAGGATTGGGTGGCTGCAAACCGGGCAAGCAGCATCAAAATCCTCGCGAGCCATTTCGATTTGAACATGACGGCACTGCGGACACTCACGATAATGACGCGTCGGCATAAAGTGTTTCGGGTATTGTCCGATGCCGTAGGACTCCCAGACGCGACCATTGGCGATGACCTGTGAGCCGGGCGCGTATTCACTGATGCCGAGACGCGCGTCACGGACGAGTTGAATATCCTTGTCCCAAGGATTCGTGTGGCCTGGTCGATCTTCAGTCAGCACTTCCAGTTGCACGCTGTTGACCGGGAAACTGTAAGTGGGAAGGAATCCGAGGCGCGGAAATTGATTGATAACAAGCTGTTCCTGCCACTTCTCAAGCTGATAAGCCCAAAATCGGTTCTCTCTTGCTTGTGCCACTACGCCCGCCGTCGCCATGAATTTGTCATGGTAATATTTCCAGCGCTCTCCATACCACTTGGCGCACTCACTGAGATGGCTCATGAATTCAGTCACCAGCTCGCTACTCGTGCAAGCGAGAGCGGGAGGCAATCCCGTTGCGAGGTCGAGTGCTTCCTGCACTTTTTGTCCACCTTCTTCGGTTCGGAAATATGCCTCTGCATCCGCACAGAACGCGGCTTCGTCTTCCGTCGTGAAATTGTCACCGAAGAATGCGCTGAGTGCTGGCGATCCGCCTTCGGGGTCGTCAATGCCGCGATGACGCAAAAGTCCACCCAAGAGCACAGAGAATTGATGCCGTCGAAAGAGTCGCTCGTTCGCGAGATGAACAAACGGAGTCCTCGGTTGTTGCGCGAGGTATTTGTCTGCGTGACGATACTCGGTCTGATCATAATTACGGTTCTGCGCAACCGTGACAGATACAGGCGCGGCCTGGGCTCTTCGGCCCGCGCGTCCGGTGCGTTGCTGGTAGTTCTGAATTCCCGGAGGAACGTTGCGGCAAACCACGGCCTCCAATTCCCCGATGTCCACGCCGAGTTCCATCGTCGTTGAACAACTCAACACTGTCACTTTGCCGGCTTTGAATTGGCGCTCCAATTCCTCGCGGATGCGGTTATTGATTGCAGCAGTGTGTTCTCGAACAACTTTTCCCACATAATCACCATCCACACCGAGGTAGAGGCGGAAGTAGTGGCTTTGCTGTTCCTCCTTCCGGCGGTCATCATCAGAAATGATTTCCAGTTTACCGTGACAACGAAATGCCGCACACTTGTTTTCCACGCTTGGGAACTGTCGCCAACCACATGCATTGCAGCGGTGCAGATTCGCCTTGCGTCCATCAGTAAGCACAAGTCGCCGAACGTCCACAACAAACCCACCACCTTGCGCCGGCACAATCAACGAACTGGTTTGCAACACCTCGAACGCTTTGCGGAGGAGGAAATCCCATTCGTTCAGCTTCAATTGCTCGGCCAGGAAATAGCTACGACGATTGTGCCGAACGCCTCCACTATCGCTGACGTGAGCAAGCCAACCGTAGCGGACGTTTGGGGCAGTCCCTTGCAACTGAAATCGCAGATTGCTGAAAATGAAGTCTTCGCCCCAAATATGCGCATTGGCGAGACTCACATTCGGCGGTGATGAAATGCAGCGTGCTCGTCGAACAGACTCAAGTAGCACTTCCAAAATCGCTCCTGCCTGTGGTCGTAATTCAGTGGGCAACACAGCCGAGAACAGATTTACTGCCTGTTGCAGTTTGGCCGAATCGTAGCCGACCCGAACCAAGCCCAATGCCTCTAGCGAATTGCGGCGTCCAGTTGGCAGGCAAAATTCGGCGGCCACTTTGCCGCAAAGAAACGCTTCAAAACTTACACCCGGCTCATATACATCCCCGGCTTCGTCAAAGAATGAGTTCGCATTTAAACGTGTCACGAGATTGTCTCGCAGCGTTTGGATGTTTTGCTGACCACCCTCGTCTTGAAAAACGCGCATGATCGCCCAGCGCAGCAGAATTTCTTGGCTGGTGCGCTGTAAGGAATGGGCAAATTGTCCGGCGTCCTGTCGGTTGTCTGAAAAAACAAGCAGACGGCGTCCGTCTCCCGGAGATGGATCACGCGTTGGGCGGGGAAGGAGGTTTTGATAAAGAGTGTCGGTCACAACAGCGGAAAGCATGAAGTCACCGGGATGGAAACCTGTCACGATCTCCGCGTCTGTGCCCGCAGTGCCGCCACAGCACAGACACTTTCTGACATAGCGGTTTCCGTCGTCATCTGGTTTGATCGGCACACGAACCAAGCGAAGTGATGAACCGTTTGCTGGGCTGATTTGGCCGGAGTCGGGGTTGATTTCCCACGGAGGTTCTGCGACAGGTGCATCGGCATCCGCGCCATCATCTTCGTCTTCCACTGTATCAACTCGCTCTCCGAGCAGGAATACTTGTCGTTCAGCCCTGCCCGTTTCTGGCTTGCGAGAAAGCAGTGTTTCTCCAGCGACGAAGCCTTCCACATAAGGCTGGCCACATTTGCGGCACGTCAGCAGGCGATAAAGCTTCTTGCCGTTGTCCTCGAATACACTCCCAATTCGTGCTTCGGAAAAACCGTCCGGTTTTTCCGCGCTCAATCGTAGGGTGACGTTATCTATGCCGTTGGTGAAGAAATGATACCGCGCTGGCAGGAGCGAGAATTCGTGAGGCAACATGCGCGCTCGGATGCCGATTGAAACCAATCCCGCCAGGGCAGCTTCCGATTCCTCGCCGTTACCGAACAAGGTTTTGGCGAGGTCGCTGAAACGTAGGGTTTGACCTGCGGACAAATGGGATGAGGCACTTCGAAAATCGCTGGAAGCGCTGAATATCAACGCAAGCCACTCGCCGAGTTCCTTGCCAGCCGGAATTGCCAATCGCTGTTGCTCATCTTCAGCAAGTCCATGTTCGGCTAATCCTTGATTCCAGTGCGTCACGGCTTGGGTGTCATCATCCGAGATTTGCGAAGCGAGACGTCCAAGCTTGGCCCAGGTTGCCGGTTGTAGCTTGAAAGTCTTCGGAGTCGTATCCCGGAGCAAACGATGCTCTTGCCGTTTTCCGCGAATTACTTTGGCGAAAGGTGCGCCGAACAAATTTGAGGCGAATTGTAAAACGTCCACGTCAACTTTTTCTCCAGATGCAAAACTCGCGCTAGTGCCAATGCAGCGAATGGATTCCGGCGAAAGATTCAGACGGCGACGAAGCTTCCGGAGCAGAAATGCGACTTCAGTCGCTTGCGATCCTGAATAAGTGTGAACCTCATCGAGCACAAGAAACCGGAGGGTGCTGTGACGGAACAAGGCCGCATTCTTCGGGAACAGAAGCAGGTGTTCCAACATGGCGTAGTTGGTAATGAGGATGTGCGGCGGTTGAGCCAACATTTCATCGCGCGTGAGCAACCAGTTTGGTGGCACGGATTGCCAACCCATACCATGCGGCGGCTGGTCTCTGAAGAATGGGTCGGAAGCGAGAACCTCCGACTCGGCGTTTTGCCGATTTCCACCTCGGCGAGTTAACCCGGTGTAACGCCCAACCTTGATGCCCTTGTTGCGGAATTTCTCAACGAACAACGGCACGATGCGTTTGTAGAGTTGATCGTTGGCGAGAGCGTTGAGCGGATAGATGAGCAATGCCCGCACGCCGGGCTGGCTCAGATCAGGTTCTTTGAGGAGTGAATCGAGGATGGGATACAGGAAGCACTCGGTCTTGCCGCTTCCCGTGCCTGTCGCAACGATGGCGTTTTGTTGTTCGCCGATGATGGTTTGCAACGCACTAGCTTGGTGCTGATGCAATAGGCGTTCATATTCATTCGCTGGCAGCCTCGCAAAATCGCTGTGTAGCAATGCTGGATTGCCAGTCACCAAATCTTTCAGAGATGCGGCCTTCACAAAGTCGCTCAGGGCCTCGACAAATGGACCTTTCACGAGCCGATCCTTTTCGCCGAGCGCCACCGTGATTTGTTCGCGCAGGCGCGGATACTTGAGGCTCACCGGCAGAGATGCCTGCATGTAACGCCGGATAGTCCCTTCGAGAGTCCGGCCCAGAGCGATGGGGTTTTGTTCAATCATGGGGTTTAGTGCGGATGAGGAGTTCCCAGAGCAAAAGGTAAAAACCAAAAAGCTCTGGCGACATTGCGACGAGCGTTGTCGTAGCTTTGATAGAATTTTCGAGACCGAAGCGATTGGCTTGCCAGGCAAGGAATTCGGAGTGGCGCATCCATCCTGCCGCCGAAGCACGCGCGGCGAGAGCCGCAATTGATGCGTAACAGTTCAGATTCGTCGCCAATGCATCATCGGAAAAATCCACGTCCAGCCAGGGCGACATCCATGTTCCCTGCGAAACGAACGCCGCATTTATGCCAATTCGCGCCTGCAACCAAGTTCTCAATTCTGCGGCATTGGCAAAGACGGTATTTGCCTGATTGCCGTTGTGTCCGGCTTCTGACTGGCGACGTTGGCGAAGAGCGTGCATCGCACGAAGGGCGTGATTTCGGCAAAGTTTGTCAAACGGCGATGCCTCGATCCATTCGGCTTGTGCGATGTGATTCTCCCTGATTGTTCCGACGACTTGAGTCCGGTAACGGTTGAAGCTGAAATTCCGCAAGTCCACAGGTTGCTGTCCGTTCCTGGTTTGCTGCATGACCGTTGCTGAATTGGCAAAATTCCGAAGGACGCCAAAGATGCCCGGCAACGCACCTGTCGGGTTGACGCTTATCTGTTCCATTGCGTCCATGAAACCCTCTGCGACCCGCGAATGGCTGCGGGTGCGAGCACACCAACGCAACGAATCTCGAAGACCGTCCGAATCCGGCATGCCTGCGTAGTATTCGCCGGACAATGTGAGCAGTTCTGGAATCACAACAAACAGGGATCGCGCTGGGTTCGAGATGCACTCCCTGCCTGCCGCTTGAATCAGGTCGCGGGCTATGACCGGAGAATACTCAAGGCGACGGGCAGCTGTGCGCCCAAGCTCGAAGAACAAACGTTCGAGGCCCTTTAGACGCTGCCAGGCTTTGGCATTGTAACCCCGACTCAACAGGTTCGACACCTCGCTCAATAGTTCGCAGAGAGACCTTTCGATTTCCGGCGTTAGCGAGGCTGTGTTCGGAATTAAGCCGCCACTCGAACCGTGGCTGAAAGCCCACCAATATGCCATTGCTTTGAGACCGACAGGGGCTGTCGTTGATGGAATCGCGAGGACGATTGGAAACCCTCCCCCGAGTTCGTCGCTGAGAAGCTGCCAAGCACTGCTCTCATCGCGACGAATTTCCAGTTCCATGAGCCAAATGCTGCCTTCCGGCCAGCCTTCCTTTGGCACATCCAGAGACACGCGATACAGCGCGCTTGCCGCATCAACATCCGCTGAAACATTTGCACATTCCAGCTTGGGCAATCCTTCACAGGTGAAGGTAGAATGGCCCGAAGATGAGAAACGCTGTCCCTCAAATTCGACAACCCTACCACTCACAAGCTCCCGGATTTTTGGGCGAACCCACGACACTTCGTCGGCAAATTTGAAGACAAGGCTCTCGTAGTTTTCATCAGATTGCGTGTCAGCGAAACGCGGCACTAGCGGCTGCGTGAACTTCGCAATCCTGATTGAATTACCATGCAGACCAATCGCGATTTCACTCCCATTGGGGAAGCGTGTCGAGAGATCTGCAAGGCTCAGGTCACAAAAGAGGCGTCCGCTTGCACGGCTGACCTCTTGAACTGCAATTCCGTTCACTAGAATCTTGTAGTCATCCGCCGGGATGTGCCAGATGCGGAGAAGCCGCGTCGATTGAATCGAGGCGCTAAAACTGTTTCCGAGACGACAAGCCTCCGGGTGAATTGCGAGTCCGGCGCGCTTTTCAAACGACTCCAGAAAAGTTCCGCTTCGTGAAAAGCGGAACGTCACGATCTCTTCACCAACTTCAAAGGCCAAAACGTGTTGCCTGCGATTGTCATTTGAGTGTTTCAGCGTTCTGCCATCCCACGGCAAACCGAGACAATCTCCCCACCGGATATTCAACGGCAAGGCATCGCAGTCGAAGCCCACGCCCTCACGATATTCGCGCAACCCCACCCAAAGCTTGAAAATCTCTTTGCATTGCGGACGGCGACTGCCTCTGGAAACGGACAGTTGGATAAAGTGGAGACCAGTCGTCAGCATCGTGAGAAGCTCGCTGGCATCTGGTTGGTAGCGCATCATGTTTCCGCTACGTTCACCATTGGTCAACGGAACAACCCGCTCTTGGTCGCCAGAATGGACATGCAGTTTCCAGTCGGCAGAAGCGCCCGCATCTTCTTCAACCGGACACCAAACCTCGGGCAGATTGCTCCAGCCATAGTGAAGGCGTTCCAATTCGTCAGTGCAGACCGTCTTGCCATTCGATGCGAAGAATGGAACTTGGGCTGCCTTGAAAACGAAACTCCTTTCATTCGCCGCAAGCCGGAGTTCCTGACCCGGACGCAGTGTGATTTCCGACAGCGATAATTGTCCATCGGGCCAGTCCCACCGCCTCGTCGCAGCATCGAACTGAGACTCGACCGAGTGTAAAACCCAATACTGGCCGCTGCGCATTGCGATGACTTCGCCTTCCTCAACTCGATGCCAACAACGAGACGCGGAATCGAAGGCCAAAAAGGGCTGCTTCAATTCCGACCAACGCAAATCGAATTCGCGCCGCAAATTGTGCCCGCCAGCAAGGCCGCGGAGTTCCACTGTGAAGTGCCCCTGGCTTGAGACGGGGAAAACCGTTTCGTCATTCGCGCCCACCCGCTGGGGTGTTCCGCCGACAACCCACATCAGCCCCGTGGGTCCGACAAGTGATGCGGGCTGCTTCGGACAAACAACTTCGAGAGAACTGAAGTCCGCTGCAAGTCGAAGGAACGGAGCGCATGGGCGTTCTGCCGTTCCTTGACCCACATCCTTAAATGATTCCTCGATGGCGTGTGCAAGTGCCGGATTGATCTCCAACGGCTGAGCGTCAAGGGCCACTCGCAGGGCAACTTCACAAATCAATGGACCAGCCGGACCAGCCAATGCTTTCCGCAGAATTGGGATGTTCGCCAAATAGGGACTGCGCCCCATCATAGCTCGCAAGTCCTGCCCTGCATTGGGCGCATCTGGGTCAGGTAGAGAATACTGCTGTTCAACCCACCGCATTGAACGAGCAAAATTTCCAACATGGCACAAGGGCAGCCCGGCTTGGAACAACATGCGTTCCATGTAAATGAACGCACCCAATTGGGGCGGATCGAGCGTGGTGATTCCGGCCAGAAAGCAGCATTGCCGAAATATCCTGACGAATTCGGGCCGTGCGGGAGCATTGATTTCCACTCCGACCAACCGGGTGAAGTTCTCCCAGAAATTGCCGTCGTATGCCTCACCAGCCACCCGCGTCAGCCAAACCGTCATGACTGCCGGATGCAGTTTGAGCAAAGAAATCAGCTTGTTGAAACGTTGGTTTAGCTGGATTGGTAACTGCGCTTGAACCAAAACGCGAATCTCATCTGCTTCTTCCTTGGACAACGGGGCGAGGCCCAGAACCGGCGGGCACTTGTCCGATTCGAGGAATGGCTTCCACGCGTTATTGTAGTCAGACAAATTCATATTGCCTCCAGCCATGTTGACCCTTGGCACTTTGTCGGATGAGCGCCATAAATTGTGCATGGAAGAACCCGACCCGGCAAATCTTAATCCGCGTTGGCGTTTGCATAATTTCGTCATAGCGTTCAGTTTAACTGGAAGCGTGATGGGGCGGTTTTTCCCACCACCGCCGGCTGTAAAGCGATTTTTGGCGACACGTCCGCATAAACCACCTGCATAATGGCGCCATAGAAATTGTCCACGGCCCAGAGGTTGGAGAACACCAGTTCCCCGACGAAATCGGGATGAATCTCTGGAGATGGCAACGGCTGACTGGTGCGGAAACGAACCTCTCCACTATCGGCATCCAGCTCAAAGCAGCCGTGCGTCAGTCCCCAATTGATGCGGGTGAACAGCTCGGTGACCTGGGCGCGGCGGGTGACCGGCACGCGGCAGGGCAATTGCGACATGAAAATCAGGTGAGCATTCTTGGGGTCCGCAATAGCCACGCACTGCCAGCGAGCGTTGTCGCCGGTGAAGTTCAGATGGATCACTGGGCGGTCGGGGGCCGGTGTGTAGGCCCACTGCTTACTGTCGAAAAATCCGGCGAAGCATTGGAGGCTCCGGCCGCTTTCTTCAGGTTTGAAGTTTTCTTCACTCATGCCACACGATATTGCAGCCGACATGCCAAGCGTGAAAACCTTCAAAAGACCAATAAATAAAGGCATTCCATCAATTCAGGGCGGGGAGAAAACAGGTTGAAAATTAAATAACCATAGATAACCGTTAAATGAAGATTTAAACCAGTGCGGCACCGCACCTGATGAATCGGCCGTTTTGGATCGCCAATTTGAAGATCCCCTGATGTGCTAATTCAAACCCGTCAATAAAATCAAAAGATGTTGAACCCGCGTTGAACTCGGTCCATCGCTGCTGGTAAATAGCACCACCTTTTTCAATGATTTGGACATCTGTTGTTTCGCCATCGTTGCCTTCACAAAGGCCATAATCGTAGCGAAGTCCGCCCAAGTCCGTTAAAAGATAACGAGGATGCATGGCGTCACGCGGCATCGAATTTAAAGATTTCCAACGGATGAATTGAATGCCGCAGAAATGTGGCACTGATAAACGCCGGAGATTATGAATCTCCTTAAGTTTGCCGCTGAAATATTCCTCGGGAGAATCATGTTCCAAGTGATACTCCATACGGCTTAACTGAGTGCCCTGCGAGGCAAGTGTGATGAACCGGTTAAGGGGTTTGTTGTAAGCCGACTTGGGTTCGTAATTGGGATCAATGAAAACGACTTCCTTTGCATGAACAAGGAGTTCCTTTGCCTCCGCCGCCATCGATTCTGCTACTCGAACAATTACATCTCCTTTGTCGTCCTTCCATTTGCCATGTCCGGAGTGGAGTTCAACGCCTTCGATAAAATCAGGGAAGCCCGGGTGCGGATCGCATGTCACAACAACATGAAAGGGGAGGCCGGTATGTTCCCGTTTGGCATTTTCTATCCAGTCGTTCTGCTCTATGAATGTTCGGCCCCGGCGAATGAGTCTGGGCTTCACGTTTTTGAGGTATTCCACAATCAGCGATTTCTCCCGAGGAAGACAATCCTTGCATGATTCAACCACCTGCCACTGCCATTTGTTTTTTGGAAAATCAGCAATCAGACGCCCGTGGTTGAAACCACACTGGTCAACCGTCGCCTTCAGCCTGTCCCAGTTAGACAGGTAGGCGGGTTCAATGGCAACTTCCTTGAAGATCATTCAAACAACTCCCTAGCACGCTCCTCAAAGAAGCCATCCTTGCCAGGCCACTGGCGTAGGAACTCACCCTGGGAATCCAAGCCCAACACGGTGACGGTAGTGGATTCAGCCGTGCGTTGGACATAGATGACGCTCAAGTCGTCCGGGGTAAGTTTGAACTCGTCTGCATCGACCTCTCCGTCAGTTGTTTTGCGGATTCTCTTCATCAATCGCAACATGAATAACTCGCTGTGCGTTTCCAAAAGAAACAGGCGACCCGTCTTAGCTGCGCTGATAAATAACTCCCCTAGCCTTGCCTGTGCGGAAGGATGAAGATGCAACTCAGGCTGTTCGACAGCTAGAAACGAACATTTGGAATCCAAGGCACCCACAACTATGGGTAGGGACTGAGCCACGCCGATGCCGATATCCTTCGGTCCGACTTCTGTTCCAGTGCGCGTATCCACGATGCGAATTCGTGGCGTCTGTTCGGAACCTTGTAACGGTTTTAATATTTTTTCGCGAAATTCGTGCTGGCTACGCTCGTCATATTGGGTCTGAAGGAGTTTCAGTTGATTCATCAGCAAGCTGTCCTCGGCCACCGAGCGTAGGCCGACTACTTCAATACGATAGCCAAGTCCCAAACGATCCTTGTCCTCGAACCATTTGCTGACTTCCTCGACAAAGGCATCCCCTTTTCCCAATGCGCGATCGTAGTGTCGCAACAACAAATCCCACGCGCCAAGGCCGTTTGCCCATCGCGATGGATCTTCGACCTGTGGAGCCTCATGATGACGATCGGGTATTGCGCGAATCGGTCCGATATACCGAAATCCATCCAGATGTTGCCTAGTAAGAGCAGTGATACCGATGACAATTTGGTTAATGGTAGCCCAATGCGGTTGCCCTTCATCGCCAAGAGCTGAAGGCGCAAAAGGAAGTGGACGCAGGAAACTGGGTGACGGGCTGATTTGCCCGTTTAATTGGATCAGCGGGAAAAAACCACAGTTATTTAAAAGTTCATGCTCCTTTTCTTTAAACTTCTTAACAGCATCCTCAATGAAAATGCGGAACACTGGAAACAATTCTTCAGAATTCGCCGTGCATACAATATTCGGTAGATTCAAAAGCAATCGGCCAATCGTATCGCGGTCAATCAGTTCTCCTCGTTTAATAATTGTTGCTTTTGTGCTTGAATGAACCAGATCAAATTCGAATTCAGGTCTTGCATCGGGCGAAAGAGCCGTAGCGAAATCAACCATTTTAGCAAGCCATTGCGCCCTAAAACGTCGCATCTCCTGATCAAATTCTTTCTTTAATTCTGCGAGTGATTCGTCCAATGCAAGCAAAGCGGGATGAAAGTATTGGATTTCCTCGATCGCTGGGAGGGAGTCCGCCTTGGGTTTGCGAATGGCAACGACCTCCTCGCCATTGACAAAATACTTGCACTCGCTAAACCAGCCTTCCTCCCGTCCAAAATCCCAGCGCGCGGCCAATTCAAGTGCCACGGTTTGCACCTGCGCGTTGATATTAAATGCGCTGTGCTCTTCCAATCCATTCTCCTGGTCGGTAATTTGTAAAAGTTCTTCGAGCGTAGGCACCCCATCGTCGGTGGGGGTAATTTCCAGGCGTATGCGAATCTCGCGTTCCAGATCGTGCTTGTGAACGAGGTTGCGGAAGCCACCCATTTCAATGGCCTCGCCGCCAAGGAGCGTTTGATCGGGATTGGCATTGTTACGGTCAAGGAGCTCTCTCACATAGTGAATTGCCTGGAGAATCGTGCTCTTGCCCGCACTGTTCGCGCCGAACAACAGCGTAATGGGCCGTAACGGAATGGTTACCGGGACGCTGATCCCCTTGAAATTTTGGATGGTGATGGAAGTGATACCGGTCTGACGTTTCTGCAATTGAGCCAATTGCGCTTCGATTTCACGATGTTTTTGAGAATCCTTCTCCAAGTAATTCATGAGCGCGCCGTAGCCCTCGGCGGATGGGTCAAGCTCCTGCAATTTGTCGCTCAACTTACGCCTTTCTTGGCGCAGACGATCAAGCCGTCTTTGCAAAAGAGCCCTCAATTCTTCACGCGTCAATTTTGCGGCATCGGTCATCTCATCGGATAACGCGGCGAGTTCTTCGGGGGTGAGGTCTTCGGGATGATCCATACGCAATGATTGTTTTTAGCTCGTGACGGGTGATGGCGGCTGTTTTTCCAGAAACAGCACGGTGGAGATGGGGATCCCGTGGAGGTTGGCGTGGCGTTGCTGAATGGCGATTTCGGCGGCGTTGGAGGTCGCCGACTCGACGCGGTGGCGTCCGCAATATTTCCAACCGGCATCCATGGCCTTGAGAAATACCGGAATAAAGTTCTCTTGTCCGGTAAATTTTTGCGATTTGTCCACGATCTCAGGGGTGTCGCCGGCCAAAAGGATGCCCGGGGCGTCGGGGTTGTAATCCTTGCGAATGCAGGCGCAGACAATCGCGCCGTCCTTTTCCGTGAGATACTTGTCCGGCGTAAACCCGAGCACGCGTTTCAGATCGTCCCAAGCATAAACCCGCCCTTCGACCATCGGTTCGGCGGTGCTCAAAGCGTGTTCGCGGTCGTGGCACGGCTCACAGAACGTGATCAAGTCGGTGAGCGGGTAGTCCCAAGGATCCCGGCCGGAAATGTAATTTTTATGGTGAACCGCCAAAGGTGTGTGCTCCGGACTGTGACAGTCCGGCCGCTGACACCGCCATTCGTCGCGCTCAAAGACCGTGAGGCGGACTTTCTGCCAGCGCGGGTCGCGAAGTTTTTGGCGGTAGGTCATTCGGGTCGGTTGATGGTTGAATGTTGAATGTTGATGGTTAATTCCAGACGCGCAGCGGGGTCAGAAACGAACCGGGCTGGCTGACCAAAAGAACGAGCATTTGCACCCCTTTTTGCCGCCAGGCATTTAATTCCATGGAATGTTCCTCGGCAAAGACGACGGCATTCCACCAGTCAGTGATGATTATCACATTTTTGATGCCCGGCACCCCGCGAACCAAGTCGCTTTTCAATTCGGCCATGATCCGGCGAAACCCGGTCGCCGGGGTTTTAGATGCCGCAACCTTAAACAGGGCCAGCACGGTATCGGACGAAGAAATGCGGCCCTCGTTCGGAATCACCGCGATCTCCTTCCGTCGCCCGGCGGGCAAGGGCAAGGATTCAAACTCGTCACGGGTCAACTGCTCCCAAGCGCCCTCAAACCCCAGCTGGCTGATCAATTCCTCCAGCGTGTCCACGGTCGCGCTCAAATCCGAATTCAATTCAACCCCCAGCTGGGGGTTGGCGGCGATAATTTTGCTCAGTTTCATAATGATGGATCTTTCAATCAGAAGGTGCGTGGGCCAGTCTCGGACGCCGTCCGGTTGCAAACAAGTGGCTTGCAAGAGGGCGGCGCGGTATTGGCAGAGATGCCATTCCAGCTTGGTTTTGGTGGCCGGAGGCATTTTATTCAGATACCGATGCAACCGGGACTGGTCTGACAAGAGCTTCGGGATATCGAAGGCGTTCTCCGGTGAAATGTCCTCGGCAACCGTGTCAGGTTCAAATTCATCCTGAGTCAAATCCGGCAATCGCACCTCGTATTCCCGGGCGGAAGAAATGATCCGCGCCAGCGCGACCTTTTGCTGGGCGAGCATGAACCGGGTGAAGGTGCCTTCAATGCCGACATCCGGCTGATCTTCGCCCGATGACAAGAGAGCCCGCATCGATTGTTCTGCAAAAAGGGCCTGATGAAATCCTCTGGCTCCCAGAATCCGCTGCACCTGGCGGATGCAGCGCTGCATCGGTTGTCGCCATGAGTCAGGCTGGCGACCGGGACCGAACAGAGTCTCCCAGCGCTGGACGGCGGAACGCCAGATTTCAAATTCCGAGAGAAAATGGGCCGCGAAGCGCCAGGGTGTCACCAATTCGTCGCCATTTAAACTACGTGGGGCAGGATGAGGCTTGAACCAGTCAAATCCGGGACTGCTGAGGCGCATTTGGCGCAGGTCGCTACGCATGCGTTTCAGTTCCCAGGCGGCGGTAGTGAGATGTTGACTAGACGAAGCCATGTAAGTTCTCCACGTTCTGGTAAATGCCGCCGCGTTCCTTGTTAGTCAGCGAGGTTTTAAATTTCAGCAATTTGTCCCCCTCGGTCATGGCGCGGAGACTGGTAGGCGTCTCGGTTTTATCAAAGGTTTCGGGATAATAGCTGGCAAACATTTGCACGCTCCTGTTGGTGATGGCCTGCAACAAGTGGCGGTCCAGAAAATACGCGCGGGCCTCCTCATATCTGGAGCAATGCCAATGCTCCGCTCTAAAAAACAGGCGGGCCTGTTGCACCGTATTCTTGGAGGCGGCATCGTAATCCCATTTGCTGAATGGAATCAGTCCCAAAACCGTGCCGACCTCCACGCCATGTTTATTGAAATGGTCGTCGCGATTCCCAGGATCCCAGTCAGGGGTGAAATTTGATGTCGGCGCGGTGGGCATCACACGTAATATTTAAAGTTCGGCAGGAAATGCTTTGCCCCTTGATTGGCGACTAGGATTTCCCCAACGGCGTCAGAAAAATGCACTGTCACCGGCTGGCTCTCGCCGAGTTTGCAGGCGTTGTAATTCAACTTCGTCAGACCGAAAATATCAATGGCGACCTGTCTGATGTCTGCCTCGCCGTGCTGGATCTCAATCCGCAGCGGTTCGGGAACATCCCAGCCATCGTAGACTCTCAGAGCAGGTTTGAACCCGGAGGCCCAGAGGTAAGCAGCGCGGGGCGAAATTTTCCAAAAAGTTCCCCGCACAACTGGACGAGTGCCTGCTCGATAAGCTTTCAATCCCCGGCGATCCTGCGCGACGCGGATTCCCACGAGCTTCACTCCTTTGGGACATGCTTCCTGAAAGCCTCGCCATTCCTCGTCGTCAATGGTCGAGCGACAGTGCAGGAACACCTCACGCAAAGTTTTCCCGTGTTGCTCCTCGTAGGTCTTGAGCACCCCAGCAAGAAGCTTCTGGGCGGCGGCGCGCGAAAGATGGCATTGCTTGGAGTCAGGCGAATACCAAGGGCCGTAATCACCGAGAAATACGATGCCATCTCCATCATCCAAAAACATCTGTGCGGCGCTGCAAGCGGTTCGCCCGTTTTCATCAGTGCGTTTGAATGCAATCCCGACGTAGCAAACTCCATCTCGTGCGCCCGGAAGTTTCCAAGGCTTGCGTCCGCTCTTGTAATAAAGTGCCGTGGATAAATTCCAAGCCCGGTCGGACAGCGGAGTTAAAACGCGCTGGCCCCACGGTGGCTTTTCGTCCGACAGATTCAGAGTGGATTCCCGAACAATCTGAATCGGCATTTTACACTCCATGGCGCGAGCCTTGATTTGGCGGCGGAAGTCCAATGAAAAATCATACTGCTGGGAATCGTATCCGCCGAACAGGTCGGTGGTCTGCCTCCGCAGTTTGACTTCCTTTGACGAGAGCCGCTTTCCCGTCCCCTGCGAGACCTTTGATAACGGCCGGCAATTAGTATAAACAATTTCCGGCACGACACAGATTGTCATGTCGATGGCGGTGTCCTTTCGTGAGAGTGCCTGGATTGCACCAAGGTAAAGACCGGTGACCTCGAAAACCCTCTTGTGGTCGTCGCCTTGGTTGGCGGTCGCTGCTATCTTCTTCGGATCAAGGGATTCAGAAAGTGGCGCAGATTTTGGGAATACAGCATGCATCGCTTCCTCAAAACCTGGGTAGTGAGGCCAGAGGATTTCGCTTCGCTCGGGTGGAGGATCAATCGGCGAATTCAGTCGCGCGGCAAATGCTCCAAACCCGGCGATGCCATCAGGACTTCCGATGACGGCATAACTAATCCGGTTGGGCTTTTCAATTCCGCTGCTGTCCACCGGACCGAATAATCCGAGACCTTTTGCCGGATGCTCGATTTGCTGACCCGTGGCGAATTCTAATTCAGGTTCCGGGAGAACCTCGACGTTCAAAAGTGGATTACTCATCTTGGCCGTCCTCCATTTCCTCTGGGCTGACATGCACATCATCTTGGGCCGGCTCTTCCACCTCAGCGGTCGCCGTAGCGGTGAGTGACGTTTCGTCCAGCGACCAATCCGTGTTCAAGGTGACAAGTGCTCCGAGCCTCAAAACAGTTTCTTTGTCTTCGCTCGCGGATTGCGCCAGCAATTGCGAAAAAGCCATCAACCGCTTGCGCCATTTCTCATTGAAGTAAGCTCGCGTGACTTTCTTGGTTCGCGGGCCAACTTTTCTGCCGGTGATTGGTTTGTGTGCGCCGTCGAAAAGAGCCACGCCGGGGCGAAGTTGAATGACAAAACCTCCCATGTCTGTCTTGCGAATGACGTAACGGATTGCCGGGTGATGAATGATTTCCTCCGGGGCGGAGTTGGGCCGATAAAGCCGAACGCTGCCCGCGACTCGGATGTAAGAAGATTTGTCATCCACGTCCTTGAAGCGAAAAATGGATTCACCTTTAAATGGCGCAGGCAAATAACAGGCGCTGTAATCCGCAGCCAAGATGCAGCCTGCTCGGATAAGCCAGGAGTGAACGGATCGTTTCAACAGGTTGGAGACGATATTGTGAGTTGATGTGTCGTGGATTGAATCGTAGGACGGCCAATGGACGGCTTCCTTGGTTTGTTTCACGACTTTTGCAAATTCGGATGGCGGTGGTGAAAAGGCCGCAGCCTTTCCGGGTTCGAGTCCGTAATACGGCCAAAGATCGCGACATAATTTTACTTGTTCCTTATCCAGTTCTGACGTGTCGAAAATGTGAAGCACTTCGGGCACTTGCACGAAAGGCATCCAATTCGTTGTGAGGGCTTCCGACTTTTTGGACAGGAGGGAAGCCCCGCGCTCCAACGCTGCCTTCGCAATGGCGGAATTCCCGGCATGAATCTTTGGAGCGTCCAATGATTCAAGTTTTTTGAGTAGCCGGCGCAGGCCATCCGCCCAACTTTCCCGAAATGAAATCCACGAAATATCCGACAGCGTCCAATCCGGTTGAGAGCCGTCGAGATTCAGCGTGATGAGAAAGTCATCGGTCTTGCGTTGCTTGCCCAACTGAAGCGCAAGCGTTCGTTCTTTACGGGGATTGTCTTTCCCGATGGAGGCTTTGGAGAGAAGGCCCAGCACGCGAAAGGAATGGTCTTTGATCGCGACATCAACCTCCTTGACCCAGGATTCACCGCCGAGCATTTCGATTTGATCAATCCAAACGCCATACCCATAGAACGCCAGCTTCCGCGCCAGCCATTTCGCGAACACCTGATCTTCGTAGGCGTAGCTGATGAATAGCAGCTTGCGAAGGTCAGTTTCGGTTGGTGTGGTAGCGGTCATAATTCTAGCGAGCAATGCTCAATCGGCTTCAGATTCCTCCGGAAGCGATTTGACTTCACTCGCTCCAAGCTCCAGCGCCGGAATCTGCGGGATAGCACCGCCGATGATGCCTTGCATGTCGCCGTAGAGGCCGACGGTATTCTTGATGACGCGCTCGATCTGTTTCTCGCGCTCCTTCCAATTCTTCTCCATGGCGCGGCGTTCGCGATTCACCTGGTCCTGCATCGCGGTGAAGGCTTCGACGATGCCTTCAATCTTCTGCTTAAATTCCGTGCCGGCGAGGTAGTGATACAGCAGTTCCATCTTCTCATTCTTGCCCACGGAGGACTGGCGTTCGCGGTCAAGGGCGACGAGTTGCTGGCGTAGCGCGGCAGCAAGCGGGATGGCGGACAATGGATCAGACACCCAGACACCATCCACTTGACCAAAGCGGCCCACGCCTTCCGGCAACACCACGGAAACCAAAATGGCAATAGTGGCGCGCTTCTCGATCATGTCGTCCTTGAGCTTCGGTATCCACTTACTGCTCCAATCCTTGGTGTTTTTGGTCTCCCAGAGCAACACACCGCAGTCGGCACCCAGCGGGGTGCGAACGGTGTGGATGAGATCCGCTCCACGAACGCCCTTGGACACAGGAGCGATGTCGTCATGAACAAAGAAGCGTTTCAACTGCGCTTCGAAATCCTGCTCCAACACTTCGCCTTGGGTTTCCATGGAACCCTGATCGGCCTTGCGCTTCATGTCTTCGAGCGCGGATTTTAGGTCGTTGATGACCTTTTCTTTTTCCAAATCTTTGAGGCGATGTTGTTCCTGCGCTTTGCCTTCCACTTCCTTGCGAATGCCGGCGCGTTCCTCGTCGAGCTGGCGTTGAAGTTTCAGATCAAATTCTTCCTTCTCCTTTTCCAACGCCTGCTTCTGTTTACGTAACGCCAGTTCATTCTCGCGAAACGTTTTCAGGGAATCATCTTTCTCCTTCACGGAATCCTTCAGTTCCTTTAGCTGGTCGGAGAATTTGTCCTCCGCCTTCTTCGACGCTTTGGCTTCGGCCTCGACCAGCTTCCGCTTCAACTGTTTTTCAACCTCGTCACCCAACGCTTCCTCACGGGTCTTCACCTCATCTAGTTTGCGTTTGGCCTCAGTCTCACGTCGGGTGATGTCCGCCTGAAGCTCGATTTTGAGGTGGTCGCGGATCTGGTGGGTCAGTGCGTCGGAAAGTTCGAACGCGTGGCCGCACTTGGGGCAGGTGATGTTTCCGGGATTCATGGGAATACGGTTGGTTTGAGGTTGGTTTGGTCAGTGATTTGTATCCGGCTGACGGGCCACATCTAGTCTTTGGCGACAGACCGTGAGATCATGGCCGGATGGATACATCAAAAACTGAAACCGGCCAGCGACGTTTAACTTCTAAACAGCGGCGACGACTGCT
>Ga0182013_10003560_pt1 | contig 19356 bp, 17 predicted proteins | sample 612S2MmetaG_FD_120487 | JGI IMG/M metagenome (GOLD analysis project Ga0182013, IMG submission 120487) | Permafrost microbial communities from Stordalen Mire, Sweden - 612S2M metaG | ecosystem: Environmental > Terrestrial > Soil > Wetlands > Permafrost | place: Sweden: Stordalen | collected... | reverse complement strand
TTCGCCGAGAGCTTCCTGCGAGCGGTGGAGCATGATTAAGCACGACCTGCGTCCCCAGCTCCGCCTCCGCCGGCGCGAGCTTTCCGCGACCCGTACTGACGCCGCCGAGCGGGCCGCCGGGCATCTGCCGCTGGAGGCCTTGGCGCGATTTGCCGTGGCGGCCGGCTACCATCCCATCGGCGGGGAGCTCGATCCCTGGCCGACGCTGAGGCGCTTGGAGGCGGCCGGCGCCCGGATCGTTCTGCCGGTCGCCGAAAGCCGGCACAGTCCGCTCGTGTTTCGCGCCTATCGGGCGGGGGATCCTCTGCAAACGGATGCGGCCAAGATCGCAGCGCCAACGGCCGACGCCGAGGCCCTCACGCCCGATATCGTCATAACGCCGCTCCTGGCCTTCGACCGCCATGGCTATCGCCTGGGGCAAGGCGGCGGCTACTACGACCGCACGCTTCAGGCGCTGCGAGCCCAGGGCAAGGTGTGGGCGATCGGCCTGGCCTACGCCGGACAGGAGATCGATGTTGTTCCTCGCGATGCGCATGACCAACCGCTGGACGCCATTCTCACCGAAAGCGGCTATCATGTGTTCGAACGGTAAGGTTTGAGCGGGTCACGGGCGGAAAATCGCTTCGCACTTTTCCTTGACCCGCTCCGGTAAGGACAACGTATGAGATTGGCGTTTTTTGGGGATGTGGTGGGCCGCTCGGGCCGCGACGGGCTGGCGGACCATCTGCCGGATCTGCGCCGGCGGCTGAAGCTGGATTTCGTGACGGTCAATGGCGAGAACGCCGCCGCTGGGTTCGGGATCACGGAAAACACCGCGAACGAGATCTTCGCGGCCGGGGCCGATTGCATCACCCTGGGCAACCATTCCTGGGATCAGAAGGAAGCCCTCACCTATATCGTGCGCGAGCAGCGCCTGATCCGGCCGCTCAACTACCCCGTCCTGGCTGACGCGCCCGGGCGCGGGTCATGGCTGTTCGAGGCGGCCGATGGGCGCCGCGTGCTGGTGATCAACCTGTTGGGGCGCGTGCACATGGACGCGCTCGACGATCCCTTCGCGGCGGTGGACCGCGCGCTGGACGCCTGTCCGCTCGGCGCGGCCTGCGATGCGGCCATCGTCGACATCCATTGCGAGGCGACTTCCGAGAAGATGGCCATGGGCCATTTCTGCGACGGCCGCGCCAGCCTGGTGGTGGGCACCCACACCCATGTGCCGACGGCCGACGCCCAGATCCTCAACGGTGGCACCGCCTACCAGACCGACGCGGGCGCCTGCGCCGACTACGACAGCGTGATCGGCAACCAGAAGGAAGAGCCCTTGCGGCGCTTCACCACCCGCATTTCGCAGGGCCGCTACCAGCCCGCGTCCGGGCCCGCGACGGTGTGCGGCGTCTATGTGGAGACGGACGACGCCACCGGACTGGCACGGCGCGTTGAACCCATCCGCGTGGGCGGGCGGTTATCTCCGGCCATTCCCGAGGTCTAAACCTGCGCTGGCTAGAGCACGATGGGTTTAGGCGGGATCGCCTAAACGCTGAATCGTGCTATAGATTCAAATAGGTAGAGCCGGATTCAGACTTCGAGAGAAGTCATCCGGCTCTAGTCCGGCGCCACGGCCGAGGCCTTCACCGCATGTACGCGCCTGCGGCCCAGCGCGCCGATCAGAGGCGGAGTGTGGAAGAGGCCGGCGAAGGCCGCATCGCGCACGCTGAGGCCACCGGCATAGGCGCCGTAGGCAGGCAGGATCAGGCGTCGGCCGTCGGTGACGAAGCAGCGCCGCCGCACGCTGCGGGCCTGGGCGACCACTCGGGCGCAGGGGTGCAGGTGCCCGGCCAGCTCGCCGATTTGCGGCCCCGCCCGGGGTTCGTGGCGCAGGATCAGGGGTCCGATCCGCAGTTCGTCCAGGGCGCTTCCCGCAAGGCCGCCCGGTCCGTCCGGATCGTGATTGCCGACGATCCAGATCAGGGCGCGGCTGCGGGCGATGACGTCCAGCGCCTTGGCGTCCTGGAGCGCCATGCGGTCGCGCGCCTGCCCATCGTGCAGGGTGTCGCCCAGCAGCACGATGCGTTCGGCCTGCGTGCTGGCGACGTCCGCAGCCAAGCGGCGCAGGGTCTCGCGGGTGTCGTAGGGCGGCAAGAGCTGGCCGCGCCGGGCGTAGGCCGAGCCCTTCTCCAGGTGCAGATCGGCGCAGACCAGCGTCCGCTCGGCCTCGATAAAGGCCGCCCCGGATGGCAGCAGCGCGGCCCAGACGCCGGCGACTTCGATCGATAGGCCGCCATCGTTCGTCAGGCTGAAGGCTACGGCGTTCAATTCATGGCCTCGGCGATCAACTCGTCCTCCGCTTCCTCCAGCACCCAGTCCTGATGAGCGCCCGGCACGCTTTCGCGGCCGATGGTCAAAAGCACCGGCACGGCGAAGGGCGACACCTTGGTCAGAGGCATGGGTCGGATGCGGCCCTTGATGCGGTTGAGCAGGTCGCCCAACCGACCGATATCCAATAGCCCCTGGGCGGTGTCGGCGCGGGCGCAGCGCAGCAGCAGATGATCGGGCTGGTGGCGGCGCAGCACGTCGTAGATCAGGTCGCTGGAGAAGGTCACCTGGCGGCCGGACTTCTCATGCCCGGCGAAGCGGCGCTCGATCAGGCCGGAAATCAGGGCGCAGTTCTTGAAGGCTCGTTTCATCATCACGCTCTCCTGCAGCCACGATTCCAGGTCGTCGCCCAGCATGTCCTCCTGAAACAGGGCGTCCAGGTCCAGGCCGTCCATCGGCCGGGCGGCCCAGATGGCTAGGGCGTAGTCGCTAGCCACAAAGCCGACGGGCCCCACGCCCGCCCGCTCCAGCCGGCGGGTGAGCAGCATGGCCAAGGTGGTGTGCGCCAGCCGCCCCTCGAAGCTGTAGCAGCAGAGGAAGAAGCGCTTATGGCGCGGGAAGGTCTCGATCAGCAGGTCGTCCATGGCCGGGATCAGCGAGCGGCGCTTCTGCGCCTCAAGCCATTCCCTCACATCGTCGGGCAGCCCCCCCCAGCGCGCCTCGTCGGCGATCATGGCCCGCACCCGCCGCGCCAGGAAGGTGGAGAGGGCGAACTTGGAGCCGCCCCAGCTGGGCATCTTGGGATCGGTGTTGGGCGCGGGGCTGACCAGGGCGTCGGGGCCCGTCACCCCATGGAAGCGCCACACCTGGCCGGCGAAGATGAATGTGTCGCCGATCTCCAGCTGCTCCAGATAGCCTTCCTCGGCCTCGCCGATCTTGCGCCCGGCGCGGCGGCCGGCCAGCAGACGGATGTTGAGCGTCTCGGGTCCGACGATCGCGCCGACGTTCAGCCGGTGGCGCAAGGCGACGTTGCCGTTGCGCACCCGCCACAGGCCGTCCTGTCCCTTCACGATGCGCCGGAACTGGTCGTAGCTCTTCAGCGCATAGCCGCCGGTGGAGACGAAGCTGACCACGTCCTCGTAGTCTTCCCAAGTCAGGCCCGCGTAGGGCGCCGCGGACCGGATCTCCTCGTAGAGCGCCACAAGGTCGAACGGTTCGCCGCAGGCCGCGCCCATCACATGCTGAGCCAGCACGTCCAGCGCCCCGTCGCGCTCGGGATCGCCGTCCAGGGCATTGGCCGCCACCGCCTCGCGCGCGGCCTGGCATTCGAGCATCTCAAACCGGCTGGCGGGGACCAGGAGGGCGCGGGAGGGCTCGTCCAATCGGTGGTTGGCCCGGCCGATCCGCTGCACCAGGCGCGCCGAGCCCTTGGGCGCGGCCAACTGGATCACCAGGTCCACTTCGCCCCAGTCGATGCCCAGGTCCAGGGTGGAGGTGCACACCACCGCCCGCAGCTCGCCGCGGGTCATGGCCGCCTCGACCTTGCGCCTCTGCTCTGCCGACAGAGAGCCGTGGTGCAGGGCGATGGGCAGGTTCTCCTCGTTGAGCCGCCACAGTTCCTGGAAGGCGAACTCGGCCTGCCAGCGGGTGTTGACGAAAACCAACGTCGTCCGGGCTTGGCGGATCGCATCATAGACCTCGGCCATGGCGTGCTGGGCGGTGTGCCCGGCCCAGGGCACATGGCCTTGCGACAACAGCACTTCCACCACCGGCGGCGCCCCCGGATCGCCGAGGATGAGGCCCGTCTGCGGCCCGAGCCAACGTCGCAGCCGGTCAGGGTCGTTGACTGTGGCTGACAGGCCCACGCGCTGCATTCGGGGCGAGAATTGCTGAAGCCGCGCTAGGCCGAGCGCCAAGAGGTCGCCGCGCTTGGTGGCGTAGAGCGCATGCGCCTCGTCGACGATCACGCGCTTCAGGCCCTGGAAATAGGCGCGCGAGCCTTCCCAGGCGCAGAACAGGGCCAGCTGTTCGGGGGTGGTCAAAAGGATGTCGGGCGGGCGCAGGCGCTGGCGCTGTTTCTTGGCCACGCTGGAATCGCCGGTGCGGGACTCCACCGCGATCGGCAGCCCCATTTCGGTGATCGGCGCCGTCAAGTTGCGCGCCACGTCCACCGCCAGCGCCTTGAGCGGCGAGATGTAGAGGGTATGCAGGCCGGCCGGTTCATCCGAGGGCTCGCGCGCCGACAGCTCGATCAGGCTGGGCAGGAAGCTGGCCAGGGTCTTGCCCCCGCCGGTAGGCGCGATCAGCAGGACGCTTTGGCCTGCGCGGGCCTTTTGCACCATCTCCAGCTGATGGCGCCGAGGCGTCCAGCCGCGGCTTGCGAACCAGTCGGAGAAGCGGGGCGGCACGTCGGGCGCTAGCCCGCTGCACACGCCTTTGCCGTCGTCGCCCGGCTCGACCGGGCGATCCAAGCTCGCTATCCGCATTCAAACCTCGCTTGGGTCTCCCGGTCGAGCCGGAGGACGACGAGTGATATAGCAATGTTCCTGTTCCGTTTCACCCTCCGAACAGGTATCGAGACGGGGTGAACGCGCCCTCCCTGAGTCTCGATCTCGCGACCGCCCTGGTGGTGCAGCCAGGGCCGCGCTGCGCCCTGTGTGACGGGCGCGGTCCGCGCGCGGTCCGCCCGCCTGAAGCGCGCGAGCTTTTCGAGCACGGACCGGTGCTTGTGGCTCACGCGGCCCTTACCGCCCGGCGCCTGGGCCTGCCCGCCCCGCCCCGCTCGCGCGACCTGTTCGACGCGCTGGAGCTCTACGTCTTCGTGCGGCCCGCCCGTTTTTGCGCGCCCTCCGCGGTGGGCCTGGCCCAGGCGCTCGGGATGCCCGAGCCCCATACGCCCGCCGAGCAGGCGGAAGCGCTGCAGGCCGCTTGCCGCCAACTCATTGTCGAACTGGCCGAGGCGCCTTGGCCCTCGCGCGAGGAGGCCCTGGCCCTGGCCGAGACTCTGGGCCGCGCCGGCTGGGCCTGGGCGGGCGCCGTCATCACCGCCCTCAGAAGCCGCGCCGTGCGCGAGGGCTTTCGCGGCTCGGGCCTGGAGGTCTGGGGCCGCATCCCCGAATGGGAGGACCAGGCGCCGCCGGGCGAGCCGGGCTCGCGGCCGATCGAGCCCGAGGACGCTCGCAAGCGCCTGGCCGAGTTGTTGTCGCGCGCGGGCCTGGACGAGGCGCGCCCGGCCCAGTCGCAGTACGCCTTCGAGGCCGCCCATGTATTCCAGCCGCGCGAGCGTGAGGGCGAGCCGCGCATGATGCTGGCGGAAGCCGGCACCGGCGTGGGCAAGACCTTGGGGTATCTGGCGCCCGCCAGCCTGTGGGCCGAGGCCAATGGACCGGGCGTGTGGGTGTCCACCTACACCCGCGCCCTGCAGCGCCAGATCGAGCGCGAGAGCCATGCCATCCATCCCGATCCGGCCATCCGCGCGCGCAAGGCGGTGGTGCGCAAGGGGCGCGAGAACTACCTGTGCCTGCTGAACCTGCAGGACGCGGTGCAGGCGGCCCAGCTCGGCAATGGCGACCTGATCGGCCTGGGACTGGCCGCGCGCTGGGTGCGCGCCACCCGCGACGGCGACATGACCGGCGGCGACTTTCCCGCCTGGCTGCCCACCCTGTTCGCCGTCGGCGCCCAGGCCCAGGCCGGCCCCGCCAATCTGGTGGACCGGCGCGGGGAGTGCGTGCACGCCGGCTGCGTCCACTACCGGGCCTGCTTCATCGAAAAGGCCGTGCGCGCCTCGCGCCGGGCCGATCTGGTGATCGCCAACCATGCCCTGGTCCTGACCCAGGCGGCGTTCGACGGCGCCCGCGCCGCGCGCGGAGCCAAGGCGGACGGGGAATCCACCGTCCTCAAACGCATTGTTTTCGATGAGGGGCATCATCTGTTCGACGCCGCCGACGCGGCCTTTTCGGCGGCGCTGTCGGGGGCCGAGGCGGCGGAGCTGCGCCGCTGGATTCGCGGGCCGGAGGGCCGAGGTCGGCGTGGACGGGGCCTGGAGGCGCGGCTGATGGATCTGACGGCCGAGCGCGAGGACGCGCGTCAGGCCTTGACCCAGGCCATCCGCGCCGCCGCCGCCCTGCCCGGCGAGGGCTGGTCCGGGCGCATCGCCCCGCCCTCGGGCGAGGTCAATCCCATGGGGCCGATCGAGCACTTCCTCACGGCGGCCTTGGAGCAATTGCGCGCCCGCGCCGCGCCTTCCGAGGTCGGCCAGGAATGCTCGGCCCGCCCCCCCATCGACCTGGTGCGCTTGGCCGCGCGCGAGGCCGCCGCGGCTCTCGCCGCCGTCGAGGCGCCGCTCCTGGCCCTGGCGCGGGGGCTGGAGGACTTGCTGGACGATGAGGCGGCGACCTTGCCGGCGTCCGAACGGGCCAGGATTGAGGGCGCCCTGCGCGGGCTCGATCGCCGGGCGCGCATGACCCTGCCGGCGTGGCGCTCCATGCTGCAGGCTCTGGACGAAAACGGCGAGGACGATCCTGATTTCGTGGACTGGCTGGAGGCGACCTTCGCCTTTGGTCGGGTGGTGGACATCGCCTATCGCCGCCACTGGGTCGATCCGACCGAGCCCTTGCAAGCGGCGGTGCTGGCGCCCGCGCACGGGGTGCTGGTGACCAGCGCGACCCTGGCGGACCCGGCTCTGGACGATCCCTTCGCCATCGCCGAGATGCGAACCGGCGCCGCGCGCCTGCCCGACCGGCCCAAGACCGTCCGGCTGACCTCGCCCTTCGACTATGCCGCTAACGCCAAGGCCTTCGTAGTGACCGATGTGGGCCGCGAAGACCCACGCCAAGTCGCCGCGGCCATGCGCGAGCTGTTCCTGGCGGCGGGGGGCGGGGGGCTGGGGCTGTTCACCGCCATCCGCCGTCTGCGCGCCGTGCATGAGAAGATCGCCGCCCCCCTTGCCGAAAAGGGCGTCGCCCTTTACGCCCAGCATGTGGAGCCGCTGGAAGTCGGCGCCCTGGTGGACATCTTTCGCGCCGAAGAAAATGCATGTTTGCTGGGCACCGATGCGGTCCGGGACGGCGTGGATGTGCCCGGCCGCTCCTTACGCCTTCTGGTGTTCGACCGCGTGCCCTGGCCCAGGCCCGACCTGCTGCACAAGGCGCGGCGACAGCGTTTCGGCGGCAAGGGCTATGACGACGGCATCGCCCGCGCCCGCATCGCCCAGGCCTTCGGCCGCCTGATCCGTAGAGCCGACGACAAGGGCGTGTTCGTCATGCTCGACGCTGCGGCCCCCACGCGCCTGTTCACCAGCCTGCCCGAGGGGGTGGAGCTGAGGCGGGTCGGGCTGGTGGAGGCGATCGAGGCGACGGCGGCGTTCTTGGGGTGAGGGCGCCAGCCAGCCTCCAGATTGGCGGCCCGTCCAAACCCTACCCCTGCCGCCTCATGCTCAGGATCCGCACCGGCGGGTCAATCATCTGGCCCTGCATTGCAGGGTTGCGGGCCGCGCCCGTGGTGGGCAGGGCCAGGATGGCGCGCGCCACCTCCATGCCTGAAATTACCTGGCCAAAGGCTGCGTAGCCGAGATTGTCGCCCGGGGCGGAGGGATTGGCGTCCAGGTAGGCGGCCGGCCCCACGCAGACGAAGAAATCCGAAGCGGCCGTGCCGGGCGCGTCGCGCGCCATCGACAGGGTTCCGTCCAGATGCTTCAGGCCGGTGGTCGTGGTGCTCTCATGGGCGATGGGCGGATAGAGCTTGCGCGCGTCGTCGTCGATGCCGCCCTCGATCAGGCCGGTGTCCGGGGCTCCCGGCGCGCGGCTGGCCCGGTAGAAACTTGAGCCATCGTAGCGCGCGGCGTCCACGTAGCGCAGGAAATTGGCGCAGGTGATCGGCGCCTTGCGCAGGTCCAGCGCCGCCAGGATGTCACCCTTATCGGTGGAGATCAGCACCCGGATCCGATCGTCCGGCGCTTGGGCGCGGGCCAGCGCGGGCAGGGCCGAGGCGGCCAGAACGCCGCCCGCGCGGGCCAGCAGAGTCCGTCGCGTGATCAAACCGTCAGCCATGATCTTTCCTCGTGCTCTAGGCGTGCGCCTTGTGGCATTCGAAGGCGTGCCGCTCGACCTGGATCGTCACGTGGGTGATGCCAAAGCGGCGCTGGGTCTCTTCGCAGATCCCTTGCAGGAAGGAGTCGTCGTCGCTCAGGGCTGCGGGGCGGACGAGATGCGCGGTGAGAGCCAAGGTCGCCGCGTCCATGGCCCAGACGTGTAAATCGTGCACCTCGGTCACGCCCGGCTGCTGGGCGAGGAAGCGGCGGATGGCGGCCATGTCCGCGCCGGCCGGAGCAGCGTCCAGGGCCATGTCGGCAGCCTCACGCAGCAGGCCGAAGGTTCCCAAAAGCACGATGACCACGATCACCAGGCTCACCAGGGGGTCCAGCCACAGGGCGCCGGTGAACAGCACAACGGCGCCCGATACAATCACGCCGATGGAGATCAGGGTGTCGGACGCCATGTGCAGGAAGGCCGCGCGCAGGTTGGCGTCGGCTTCGCGCCCGCGCATGAACAGCAGGGCTGTGCCGCCGTTGATCAGCACGCCGATGGCGGCGGTGATCATCACCACGTTTTCGCGCACCGGCTGGGGAGCGAGCAGCTTGTGGGCCGCCTCCCAAACGATCACGCCCGAGGCGAACACCAGCAGGAGCCCGTTGATCAGGGCGGCGAAGATGGTGGCCTTGCCGAAGCCATAGGTGCGCCGCTCCCCGCCCGGGCGCCGGGCCAGCCAAGCCGCGCCTCCCGCCAGGGCCAGGCCCAGCACGTCCGACAAATTGTGGCCCGCGTCTGCGAACAGGGCGGTGGAATGGGCGACGAAGCCCGCGACCGCCTCGGCCCCGACGAAGGCTAGGTTCAGGCCGACGCCGACGCCGTAGCGCCAATCATCTGGCGAAGGGGCGTGATGGTGGTGGTGATGCCCGTGCCCGTGCCCGTGATCGGCGTCCGCGTGATGCTCGTGATCATGCTCGTGACCATGTCCATGCTCGGCGTGATCGCCGTGTTCGTGGTCATGCCCGTGAGGATCGTGGATCATGCGGACGCTCCCTAGGCCTCGTGCTCGCCGGCGGGCGACGCGACGGACGCTCCCCCATGATGACGGCCGAAATCGGGCTCGGCGGTTTCCTGTCCGGCTTCGATGATGCCCCGGCGAATGGCCCGAGTGCGGGTGAACAGCTCCTGCAGCTTGTCGCCCTCGCCCCAGCGGATGGCGCGCGACAAGGCCTGCAGGTCCTCGGTGAAGCGGCCGAGGATCTCCAGCACCGCGTCCTTGTTGTTGAGGAACACGTCGCGCCACATGATCGGGTCCGAAGCCGCGATGCGGGTGAAGTCACGAAAGCCGCCGGCGGAATACTTCATCACCTCCGCCTGGGTCACTTGCTCCAGGTCCGCCGCCGTACCCACGATGTTGTAGGCGATCAGGTGCGGCAGGTGGCTGGTGACCGCGAGCACCAGGTCGTGGTGGTGCTCATCCATCCGCTCGACATTGGCGCCCATGCCGGCCCAGAAGGCCGCCAGGCGGTCTATCGCGGCGTCATAGGCAGCCTCGCCTTGGTTGCGGGCTTGGGGCGTGAGGATGACCCAGCGGTTCTCGAACAGTTCGGCAAAGCCCGCGTCCGGACCGGAATGCTCGGTCCCGGCGATGGGGTGGCCGGGGATCACGAACACGCCGGGCGGAGCCGAGGCTAGCATGGCCCTGGTCGCCGCGCCCTTGACTGAGCCCACATCGGTGATGGTGGCGCCCGGGCGATAGGCCGGCGCGGCCTGAGCCGCCGCTGCGCCGATGGCGCCCACGGGCGTGGCGTAGAGCACCAGGTCCGCGCCTGCCACCGCTTCGGCCAAGTCGGCCGTCGCGCGGTCGGCCAAGCCAAGCGCCTTGACCCGACCCAGCGCCGGTTCGCGCTCGCCCACCACGATCTCGCCGGCCAGACCCCGGGCGCGCGCGGCGCGGGCCACCGAGCCGCCGATCAGGCCGCAGCCGATGATGGCCAGGCGCTCGTACAGGGGCTCCGTGATCCTGTCTGGGCTCACCGCTGGCCTCGCATGAAGTCCGCTAAAAGGTCGACGATGGCCCGGTTGTGGGCTTCCAGTCCGATGGTGATCCGCAGATGTCCGGGCAGGCCGTAGTTGGTCAGGCCGCGCACCAGGTAGCCGTGATCGGCCAGGCGCGTCTCGGCCGCCTTTGCGGTGCGCGCATCGGGTGGGTCCGGAAACCCGACCAGGAGAAAATTGCCTTGCGAGGGCGTGACCTCAAGACCCAGGCCCCCCAGCTGCTGGGCCAGCCACGGCCGCCAGGTTTCCACCAAGGCCAGCGATTGGGCCTGGAACGCCTCGTCCGCCAGGGCGGCGACGGCCGCTTCCTGGCCGGCGATAGCGACGTTGAACGGCAGGCGGATGCGGTTCACCGCCGCGACCACGGGCTCGGGCGCATAGGCCCAACCCACGCGCAGGGCGGCGAGGCCGTGTAGCTTGGAGAAGGTGCGCGTGACCACCACATTGGCCGCCGCGCGCGCCAGGTCGAGGCCTACGTCGAAGCTGGGGTCGGTACAGAACTCCGCATAGGCGCCGTCGATCACCAGGATCACATCGGCCGGCAGGCCCGCGTGCAGGCGGGAGATCTCCGCCTCGCCGATGAAGGCGCCGGTGGGGTTGGACGGGTTGGCTAGGAACACCAGCTTGGTGCGCTCATCCACCTGGGCCAGCATATTGTCGACGTGGGTCGTCAGGCCCGGCTCGTCGGCGTAGCGCACCTTCGCCTGACACGCCCGGGCGCCGATGGCGTAGGCGGCGAAGCCGTACTGGCCCATGACGATGTTGTCGCCGGGCTCCAGGTAGGTCTGGTTGAGCAGGGCGAAGATCTCGTCCGACCCGCAGCCGAACACCAGGCGTTCCGGCTCCAGTCGGAAATGCTCGGCGATGGCCTCGCGCAGGATACGGGCGGTTGAATCCGGATAAAGCGCCAGGCGCTCGGCGGCGGCTAGATAGGCCGCCTTGGCTGCGGGGCTGCAGCCCAGAATGTTTTCGTTGGACGACAGCTTGACCGGAACGACGTCGGGCCGCTCCACCCTGGACTTGCCCGGGACATAGGCGGCGATGTCCAGGATGCCGGGCTTCGGCTGGGGTTTGTCCTTGATCGGCGCTTTCGGGGTCGGCGTGTGGGCGGTCATGGTATCCGCTTACACGTCGAAGGGCGTGGTTGCAGCCCCAATCACGCCCTTCAGATCGCCGGGCGCGCGGGCCAGGCGGGCGTCCTGGTCCTGCACGAAGCCGGCCAGGCTGAACAGCTTCAGTCCGCTGCCGTGAGTCATGAGCTCCGCCGCCAAACCGTCGCGGCCCAGAGTTTCCACGATCTTGGCCGCGGGCAGGGCGCAATCGGTGACCCAGTAGGTCTCGTCGCCTCCGGACGGTTCGACCTCGACCGCCGCGACCGCCAGGGCCGTGCGCGGCCCTTGGCGCAGCAGATCGGGCAGGGCGGCGAACACCTTGAGGTCCGGCTCGGCCAGCAGTCGGCCCCACCAGGCGGCGCCCGGCGTCAGGGCCAGCACGCCGACTCCGCCCGGAGTCTTGGCGGCCGCGAGCGCTTCGGCCGGGTCTGCCGCGAGCTTCAATGACGGTGCGCCGCCGAAGCGCAGGCGGGTCAGCTCGGTCAGGCGTGGGTTCTCGCGCCCGCCCCAGACCGACAGATGGTAGGGGCCCTGCCTCGACAGGTTCTCCGCCATGATCTGACGCCAAAGGCACACCAGAAGCTGGGGCGAGGCGGCGGTGCGCAGGCTGAGCAACCGGCGCAGGATCTGCGCCTCGCGCGCAGGCCGCAAGGCAAAGGCGTGTCCCTCGCCGGCGGCCCTCTTGGCCGCGACCACGGTGCGCGCCAGGTCGGCGCGCTCGTCGATCAGGGCCAGCAGGGCCGCGTCGATCTCGTCGATCCGGCTGCGTACAACCTCCAGCGACAGCGGCTCAGGCTCGTCCATGGTCTTCCCCGAAAGAAGCGGCGGACCATAACCCTTGGCGCTGGGCGTGCAACCTCACGGTCAAAAGACACGGGGCGCGGGGCCCAGAACCACTGGACCGAGGGTGGTCAGCCCGTTCTGGAAATTGAGCATCGCCGTTCGTTTGCCTGGGGCGACGCTAACCGCCAGAGCACCTTGAAGATGTCCATCCATGCCGACGGTCAGGGGCGTGGGCTTGGCGTTGAGCTTGAGACCGCCCAGGTCCAGCTCGGCTTGGTCCACGCTCAGCACGCCGCCGGCGGAAATCCAATGGCGCACCGCCGAGGGCCAGTCCGGCCCGGAAATCTGGCTCAGCCGGCTCAGGCGTGAATGCCACAGGATCTGCAGGGCATTGTTGGCGCCGGTAAGCGAGCGGCCGCCATCCAGCTTCACCAGAAGCGCCGCCTGGTCGTCCGGGCCCGGTTGAAGATGCATCTCCAGCAGATCGGCCGAGGCCACCAGCGGCGGGGCCGAGCTCGGGCTGGGGGTGAAGGTCAACTTGATTCCCTGGAAGGACAGGCGCGGTGTGGCCGAACCCAGGCCCGAGACGCTGGCCCGGATAGCCTGCCCTGTGGCCTGCAGCGTTCCCTTGCCCGGCCGCGTCAGGGCAAAACCTTGGGGCGCAACGAAAATCCAGCGGTCGGGCGCATAGGCGTAGGCTTCGCCCTTGATTTGGGGTGCGGCCAGGGCCCAGCCGGTGCGATCGGCAAATCGCGGCTGATCCAGCGTCAGGTCCAGTCGGAACGGAAAGCCGTCGATACGTTCGGCGGTCCAGGACAGGACGTAGCCCTCGGCCCGCAGCGCCTGCGCCCGACGGTCCAGCCCAGCCTGCAGCTCGACCTTCGCCTTGAGCCAGCCGAATGCGCCGGCTGCCGCCAGGACCGCCACGGCGATATAGGGCAGAAATAGCCATAGGCGTCGCGGCCGAGGCCTAGCTGAACTATGGCCTGGACTATGGACCGGTTTACGAGAGGCGTCGGGATCGGGCATGGTCTGGGCCATTGAAGGGGCGAAGGCGTGACGGGTGACGGCGAGGAAGGCCGGTGGGTGTTCGGCTATGGGTCGCTGATGTGGCGGCCGGGCTTCGCCTATGTAGAACGAGCCGGGGCGACGCTCCATGGGCGACGGCGGGCCTTCTGCATCTATTCGGTGCATCATCGCGGCACGCCCGCCCAGCCGGGCTTGGTGCTGGGCCTGGCGCCGGGCGGCTCGACGCGCGGTGTCGCCTACCGCGTGGGGCAGGCCGATTGGGCGGCGACCTACGCCTATCTGCTGGAGCGTGAGCAGCCGACTGAAACCTATGTGGAGTCATGGCTCCATGTGCGTCTGATCGACGGGCGGCGTGTCAAGGCCCTGGCCTTTCTATCGGACAGAACCCATCCGCAATGGGCGGGCCGGCTTGACCCGGAGGCTCAGGCGCGGCTGATCGCCCACTCTTCGGGTCTTTCGGGCCGTAACGTCGATTATCTGCGCGACCTGATCGGTCATCTGCGCGAGGCCGGGGTGCGCGACGGCTCCATGGAGCGCCTGCTGGCGAGCGTGGAGACGCTTGAGCGAGCTGCGATCAGCTGAATTTTGGACTGAAGTCCAACGGCTTTGAAGGCTTCGAGGGGCTAGGGCCGGATGGGTTGTTCTGGCTTGGGCGTCGTCAGGGGCAGGATTACGAGCAGGCCCGCATGAGTGGCCACGTGGCGCATCACCACGCGCGGGCCGCCCGGGTCGGCGACCTCGGCGATCACGAAGAAGCGGCCGGCCGGCAGGCCCTCGAAGGCGAAGGCGCCGCTGGCGTCGCAGCGGGCGGCCCGCACGAAGCGGCGCATATCGGGGTTGTCGTTGGCGATCACCCGACTGCGCACGCGCTCGACCGGTTCGCTGGCCGCTTCAATCGAGCCGTACAGGGCGCGAATCCGTTCGCGCGAATAGGGCGTGTCCGGCGTCAGGCCGACCGAATTTCCGGCGCAGCTACGGCCGGGCGCGGTGGTTCCATGAATCCGGCCTGAGCCAATGGCGGTGGCCCAGGCAAAATCTTCAGCGCGATAGGGCGCTTGGATGACCATTTCGGCCCGCGGCGGCGGCGGGGGAGGCGGGGGAGGCGGTGGAGCGGTGGTTTCGCAGCCGGCAAGCACCAAGGCGGATACCAAGCCAAGCAAGCGAAGCTTCACGGTCAATTCCTCCACGCGGCAAGCCGCGATTTCGACATAGGCCATTTGGCTGGCTTGGCGCTAGACCAAACGCGCGGCGACGACCAAGGTTCAATGGCCAAAGGCAGGCGAGCTGGCCCCGGCGATAGACCGGTTTGAACGTCGCTGTGGGCATGCGCCCCGCGCGAGACCTCGCGGGTGACGATTCCAGTTGCAAACGCCGGCAAGGCATCCGGATATGGGGCCCCGCATAGCGCCACACAGGCTAAGCCTTGAGCGTCATCGACACCCGCCGCGACCAGGTTTTTCCGGTTCTGAACGCCGTCCAGATCGCCGCCGCCCGCCGCTTTGCGGTGGGCGAACCCAGCCGTTTCGCGCCCGGCGAAGTGCTCTACGCCGTGGGCCAGCGCAACGCCCCCGCCTATCTGGTGCTCAGCGGCCAGATCGACGTGCTGCGGCGGGACGGCGTCGGACGCGAAACGCCTGTGACCGTCCACGGGCCGGGCCAGATCAGCGGCGAGACGAGCCAGTTGGCCGGGCGGTCGTCCTTGGCCGAGGGGCGCGCGGGGGCGGACGGCGTGGAGGTTCTGACCTTCGATGCGCCGCATCTGCGCGCCCTCATCGTCGGCTCGGCCGAGGTGGGCGAGATCGTCATGCGCGCCTTGATCCTGCGTCGCATGGCGCTGATCACTGACGGCGGCGCCGGTTCGGTGCTGGTGGGTCGCACGGGCGAGGCGGCCCTGGTGCGCATTGAGGGCTTCCTGCGCCGCAATGGCCATCCCTATGCGGTGCTTGACGCCCGGGACGGGGCGGACGGCGAGGCCGCCGTCCGGCAACTGGGGCTGCACGAGGAAGACATGCCCATCGTGCTGTGCCCAAACGGTGCGGTGCTCAAGCACCCCTCCGACGCGGAGATCGGCGCCTGCCTCGGCATCACGCCGGAACTGGATCCGGACAAGGTGTTCGACGTGGCGGTGGTGGGCGCCGGTCCGGCCGGCCTGGCCACGGCGGTCTACGCGGCCTCCGAAGGCCTGTCGGTGCTGGTGCTGGATTCCCGCGCCTTCGGCGGCCAGGCCGGAGCCTCGGCCAGGATCGAGAACTATCTGGGCTTTCCCACAGGCATTTCCGGTCTTGCGCTCACCGCCCGCGCCTTCACCCAGGCCCAGAAGTTCGGGGCCGAGATCGCCATTCCGGTCACGGTCGAGCAACTTGATTGCGGCGGCGAAGGGCGCAAGCCCGGCGATCTGTTCACCCTGTCCCTCGGCGGCGAGGCCAGGGTCCGCGCCCGCGCGGTGGTGATCGCGTCGGGCGCCCGCTACCGGTCGGCCGAGATCGAGAACCTCGACCGCTTCGAAGGGCAGGTGTCGTACTGGGCCTCGCCGATAGAGATGCAGCTATGCGAGAACCAGGAGATCGCCCTTATCGGCGGCGGCAATTCGGCGGGCCAGGCGGTGGTCTATCTGGCGCCGAAGGTGAGCCGCCTGCATCTGGTGGTGCGCGGCCCGGGTCTTGAGGCCACCATGTCTCGCTATCTGATCGATCGGATCAACGCCTTGCCCAATGTGGAATTGCACCGCCGCACCGAGGTCAAGGGTTTGGAAGGGGATGCGTCCGGCGCCCTGTCGGGGGCCGTGTTTCATCACAGGGACACCGGTGAGACCTGGACCACGCCGCTCCGCCATCTGTTCCTGTTCATCGGGGCTGATCCCAATACCGACTGGCTGAGCACCTGCCCGGTGGCTCTGGACGACAAGGGCTTCGTCTGCACCGGAAGACCCCAAACGGCGCCGCCCTGGGCCGCCTTCGGCCGCGCACCTTTCCCTCTGGAGACGAGCGTGCCGGGCGTCTTTGCCGTCGGCGATGTGCGCTGGGGCTCGACCAAGCGCGTGGCCGCGGCGGTGGGCGAGGGGGCGCAGGTCGTGGCGAGCATCCATCAGGTGTTGGCGGCCCAAGAGGTGGCCCAGGAGGCAGCGACATGAGCGAGGACGGCTGCGGTCATCATAAGAGCATTCACACGGTGACGCCCAGCGCGCGTGGCTGCGAGGACTGCCTCAAGATCGGCTCACCCTGGCTGCACCTTCGCCTGTGCCGCGCCTGCGGCCATGTGGGTTGCTGCGATGACTCGCCCAACCGGCACGCGACTAAGCATTTCCACGCTGCGGGCCATCCGATCATCGAGGGGTACGATCCGCCCGAGGGCTGGGGCTGGTGCTATGTGGACGAGTTGTTCGTCGACCTGCCCGACCAGACACCGCAGCTGGGGCCTATTCCGCGCTACTACTGATCCGCCTCCGCCAGCGGGTTGGGCGTGGGCGGCGCCACCCGACGCAGGGTGTTGCGGTCGGTATGGTGGAAGGGCTCGGCGCGGCCTTTCACGGTCATCACCGTGTCCTCGAAATAGGACCAGGTCCCGTCCGCGTTGACGGTGACCCTGATCATGAAACTGTCGGTCCGGAAGGCCTCGTCCAGGAACGGTCCGGAGCAGATGCCGTTGGTGGTCGAGCCCCGTTCTGCACGCACCTCGAAGCTCTTGGCGTCCGCCTCGGCGTGGCCCATGGCCAGCACGATCTGCGCGCGCGGAATGGTCAGGGAGTGGAAGAGGGTCCCCGTGGCGGGCTCCCACAGCCAGTAGCCCACCTGGTCGTGATAGGTCTCCACCTCACCCGGCTTGACGATATGCAGGTGGTAGCGCAGCCCGTAGAGGAGCTGCGGCCCGTTGGACTGGGGGTCGATCGGCTCCAGGGTGATGGTTTCCACATAGGGTTGGCGCCGCTCGCCCTCGTAATAGGGATTGACGTCCAGGCCCTTGATCCCTTCCCAGACGCCCGCCAACGGCGCCAGGGGTCCCAGATTGGCCAGGGCGTGGACGTCGACGTCCTCCTCTTCGGCATAGATGTCGGCGGGGATGTCGGTCATGGCGTCGACTTCGGCTGGATGGGCCCCTGGTTTGCAAGGCTCGGGCCGGCCTCGTCAAGACATAGCCCGTTCCGGACGTGAGCCGTTTCAGCAGGCCTCTTGGGCGTATTAGAAATCCTTGTAGTCCTATTATTCCGATAGACTATATTTAATGTTGTCACGGATGGGCTGACTGGAAGGGATTTTCGCCGTGACCGAGACCAAACTGAACTTCAACCGTCGTGGCCTGATCGCTGCGGCGGCGGGCGGCGCGGCGGCCCTGGCGGCGCCGGCGGTGTTGAGGGGCGCGGCCCAGGCGGCGGCCGGCCCCATCACCTTGCTCAACGTCAGCTACGATCCCACGCGCGAGCTGTACAAGGCGATCAACGCCGCCTTCATCCGGTACTGGAAGTCGCGCACCGGGCAGGATCTGGTGATCAACCAGAGCCACGGCGGCTCCGGCGCCCAGGCGCGCTCGGTGATCGATGGGCTGGAGGCCGACGTCGTGACGCTGGCCCTGGCTTACGACATCGACGCCATCGCCGACCGTGGCCTGATCACGCCCAATTGGCAGTCTCGCCTGCCCGACAACTCAACCCCCTACACCTCGACCATCGTGTTCCTGGTCAGGAAGGGCAATCCCCAGCACATTCGCGACTGGGGCGATCTGATCAAGCCGGGCGTCCAGGTGATCACCGCCAACCCCAAGACCTCCGGCGGAGCGCGTTGGAATCTGCTGGCCGTCTACTCCTGGGCGTTGAAGCAGCCAGGCGGGAACGCCAACACGGCCAAGGCCTATATCGCCAACCTGTACAAGCACGTGCCGGTGCTGGATTCCGGCTCGCGCGGCTCCACCACGACCTTCGCCGAACGCGGCATCGGCGATGTGCTGCTCGCCTGGGAGAACGAAGCCTACCTGTCCCAGGCGGAATTTCCGGGCAAGTTCGATATCGTGTTCCCGTCTATCTCCGTCCTGGCCGAGCCGCCGGTGGCGGTGGTGGACAAGAACGTGGACAAGCACGGCACGCGCGCGGTGTCCGAAGCCTATCTGAACTTCCTGTACAGCCCCCTGGCCCAGGACATCATCGCCCAGAACCACTATCGGGCGCGCAACGGCCAGACCATCGCCAAGTACGAAGCCAATTTCCCCAAGTTGCAGTTGACCTCGGTCGATGCCGACTTCGGCGGCTGGCGTAAGGCCCAGGCGACTTTCTTCGCCGACGGCGGCCTGTTCGACCAGATCTACAAGCCGAGCTGATGGCGCTGACGCTAAGCCTTCCCAGGCTGCGTGAGCCGAGCGTCCTGCCGGGCTTCTGGCCGGCGCTCGGCTTCACCGTCGCCTATCTCAGCCTGATCGTCCTGATCCCGCTGGCGGCGCTGATCGCCCGTCCGTGGGAGCATGGCTTGGCCGACTTCTGGCGCACGGTGACCGATTCGCGGGTGCTGGCCGCCCTGCGTCTCAGCTTCGGCGCGGCCTTCATCGCTTCGCTCGTCAACCTGGTGATGGGTCTGATCACCGCCTGGGCGCTGGTGCGCTACGACTTCCCCGGCCGGCGGCTGCTGGACGCCATGGTCGACGTGCCCTTCGCCCTGCCCACCGCCGTGGCGGGCATCGCCCTGGCCACCCTCTACGCCCCCAACGGCTGGATCGGCGCCCTTTTGGCGCCGCTGGGCGTGAAGGTCGCCTATACGCCGCTGGGCGTGCTGGTCGCCCTGATCGCGGTAGGCCTGCCCTTCATCGTCCGTTCGGTCCAGCCGGTGCTGCAGGACCTGGACGCCGAGATTGAGGAGGCGGCGCTGACCCTGGGCGCCGGCCGCTGGCGTCGCATCCGCACGGTGGTGCTCCCGGCCGTCGCGCCGGCCCTGGTCACAGGCTTCTCCCTGGCCTTCGCCCGAGCGGTGGGCGAGTACGGCTCGGTGATCTTCATCGCCGGCAACATGCCGCTCCGGTCCGAGATCGCCCCCCTGCTGATCGTGATCAAACTGTCCCAGTTC
>Ga0182013_10003558_pt1 | contig 19362 bp, 12 predicted proteins | sample 612S2MmetaG_FD_120487 | JGI IMG/M metagenome (GOLD analysis project Ga0182013, IMG submission 120487) | Permafrost microbial communities from Stordalen Mire, Sweden - 612S2M metaG | ecosystem: Environmental > Terrestrial > Soil > Wetlands > Permafrost | place: Sweden: Stordalen | collected... | reverse complement strand
GGCGTGATCGGTCCCGGCGGGCAGCAGGACGCCGGACAGGAGGGAGGCACCGCTTCCCGGGAGGAGCAGGGCCTGGGAGGCGAGCAGAGCTCCGGTCACGACCATGGCCACCGCCCGGGTCCGGCCCCGGAGCCGGCCGCCCGCCAGCCAGATGCCGACCAGGACGACACCGGCGCCGAGCAGGCCCGCGGCCTCGTACTCGACAGCCGAGGTCTGCCCCTGGAACCACTCTAGGAGGGCCAACAGGGGGAGCTTGTCGGTGAAGAAGCTGTCGGAGGGGAGGGTCCAGCCGCCCAGCAGCACGTTGCCGTGGGCCATGGCCCAGCCCTCCAGCACCGAGCTGGCCTGGTCCGAGTTGAGCGGGACCTGCCGGCTGAGCCGTGCGATCGCCACCGCGAGCACGAGGCCGAGGAGAGCGGTGCCGGCGGTGGCGGCAGCTCGGCCCGCGCCGTGGTGGTCTTTCCGGGCGGGTTCCACGTCGGGGCAGTCTAGGCTGAGCTCCGCCCCGAGACGCCATTGAGCAGGGCCTGAGAGATCGCGGACGGTCGACGCGGGGCGACCCTCCACCATCTGGAGAAGGTCCGGAAACACGCCGACCTGGACTATCATGCAGCGTCCGGGGTGGCGCCGCGGCGTCGCCCGGAGGGAGGAGAGATGACCTTCATCCATGTGGAGCCGGCCCGCGATGAGGGCTGGGACAAGGATGCGGCGGTGCGGGCGTCGGCGACCACCCGGGTCTCGGAGCTGCTCAGCCGCCTCCTCGGCGACTTGGCCCGGCTGGACACGCCCGACCAGACCCGCTTCGATGAGTACCTCGACACGCAGGCGCTCGACGCGGTGCGCGGCGACCCGCAGACCTACCGCTTGATCGGCCGCGCCGCCCATTCCCTGGCGGACGGCGGAGAGCGTTGCGTGACCGCCGCCTACTGGCGGGAGGACGGTGCCGACGAGGTCGACGTCGAACTGGAGGTCGCCGACGACGAGGTGGTCTGGGGACCGACGCTGGCCCCGGTGCCCGCCGGCCCGCTGAGCCACCACCTGAGCGCCACCGTGGACTGCCGCGAGGGCCGCATCGAGCGCCTCGAGCTGGTCTGACGGTCATGTGGCGCACGGCGGAATGAGGCTCCTCATCACCGGGGGTGCGGGATTCATCGGCAGCGAGTTCGTCCGGATGACCCTCGCGATGCATCCCGAGGATCAGGTCGTCGTCCTCGACAAGCTGACCTACGCGGGCAACCTCCGCAACCTGGATCCCGTGGCGTCCGATACCCGGTTCCGATTCGTGCACGGCGACATCTGTGACGCCGAGCTCGTCGGTTCCCTGGCCGGTGAATCCGACGTCATCGTCAACTTCGCGGCCGAGTCCCACGTCGATCGTTCGCTGGAGGCCCCGGGCCAGTTCATCCAGACCGACGTCTACGGTGTCTATGTGCTCATGGAGGCTGCACGCGCCCACGGGCACCAGCGCTTCCTTCATGTCAGCACCGACGAGGTTTATGGCGAGGTCAACGAGGGCCGAAGCCGCGAGACGGACCCCATCAACCCGCGCAGCCCGTACAGCGCGAGCAAGGCGGGTGGCGAGATGCTGGTGCGCGCGTACCGGGCCTCCTACGGCTTTCCCGCCATCGTCACCCGAGGCGCCAACACCTACGGCTGGTACCAGTATCCCGAGAAGATCATCCCGCTCTTCATCACCAATGCCATCGATGATCTGCCACTGCCCATCTACGGCGACGGCTCTGCGGTGCGTGACTATCTGCTTGTTGAGGACCACTGCCGGGGCATCGACCTCGCGTTGCGGAAGGGCGAGGTTGGCGGCGACTACAACATCGGGGCTGGCGGCGAGATCAACGGACGCACGGTTGCCGACACGATCCTGCGTTTGCTCGGCAAGCCGGAGGCGCTCAAGCAACAGGTCAATGACCGCCCTGGCCACGACCGCCGCTACGCACTCGACTGCACCAAGCTGACGGCCCTCGGTTGGGCCTCTCCCGCCGCTTTTGACGAGGGCATCGAGCGGACGGTTCGCTGGTACGTCGAGCATCCGCAGTGGTGGCGTCCGCTCAAGAGCGGTGAGTTCTGGCAATTCTACCGGCGCAACTACAAGCCGCTGCCCTCCGGCGCGGCCTAGGCGGGCGATGCGCATCGAGGTGGTGGGCTCCCACGGCCAACTCGGCCGCGAGCTCCTGGCAACGCTCTCGGGCTCGACCCGGCACCAGGGCTACGGTCACGACATCGACAGCGTCGACATCTGCGATGCCGCCAGCGTGGCCGCTCTCCTCGACGACATCCGTCCTGACGCTCTGGTCAATTGCGCCGCCTGGACCCGCGTGGATGCAGCCGAGACAGCGGAGGCCGAGGCGCTCCGCGTCAACGGCGACGGTCCCCGGGTCCTCGGCGAGGCCTGCAGCGAGAGGGGAATCCTCCTCTGCCACCTGAGCACCGACTATGTCTTCGACGGTACCGCGACGGAGCCGATCGGCGAGACAGCCGATCCACACCCTCAGAGTGCCTACGGCCGGACCAAGCTGGCCGGCGAGGAGGCGGTCCGCCGGACCGCGGGCCGGCACCAGGTGGTGCGCACCGCCTGGCTCTACGGCCAGGAGGGGCCGAACTTCGTCCTCACCATACTCCGTCTGGCCCGCGCCGGCGGTCCCCTGCGCGTCGTCGCCGACCAGCACGGGTCGCCCACCTGGACTGGGCACCTGGCACCGGCGATCGTGCGCCTCGTGGAGCGGGGGGAGGTCGGGACCTTTCACCTCACCAACGCCGGGTCGTGCAGCTGGCACGAATTCGCGGTGGCGATCGTTCGCCGGGCCGGGCTGGAGGTCACCGTGGAGGCGATCGGCGGCGCTGGCTACCCGACGCCGGCACCTCGCCCCGCCTACTCCGTACTCGACAACGCTCGGTGGCGGGAGCTCGGAGAACAGCCTCTTCCCGATTGGCGCGAGGGCCTGCGAGCTTACCTTTCCGAACTGCGAGCCGCCGTCCCCGACGGCAGCGGCGGTGACGGCGGGCTTTGAGATCGACCGGAGGCGGATTGGCTATCATGCCGGTCGAATGCTCCAGCGTGCGCACCTGAGGCACCGGACTCCCCGGGGTCTCCACGCCTCGACCGCGATGGCCATCTCGCAATCACCGTGCGCTCTCCGTGACTAGCTGGCGCAACGACCTCCTGTGCGCCGTCGTCAGCCTCGATCCGGGCCTCCCGGTGGTGGGAGTGCTCCCCTGCGACGACCCTTCCCTCGCCACCGCCCTGAGCCCGCTGGTGCGGGAGGTGCGTTGCATCGACCTTAGGGCCAGCACCGCGAAGGCCGCGCCGTCGAGCCTACCGCCCAACGCCTCCCTGGTCACGGGCGAGGTGGCAAGCCTGCCGCTCGCGGATGTGATGACCGACGTGATCATCACCGCGGAGCCGCTGCTCGATCTGCTGTCCAACGCCACCGGACCATTCCTGGCAGAGCTCAACCGGGTCCTCTCTCCGTCGGGGATCTGGCTCATCGCGGCCACCGCATCCGCCGCGGCGGAGTACCGCACCCACGGCTTCGGGCCGCTGGCCACCTCGGACCAGCCCTGCCCCGCCGTTGCCGCGCAGGTGGCATCCCTCTTCCGGTTCACCTATGTGGCGTCCGGCGAGGCCCTGGAAAGGGTACTGGGGCTCGGCGAGCCTCCGATGGAGGCTCCGACCGTTGCGTCGCCGAGCCGTCGGCAGAGACCCGCCCGGGTGTCGGCCTCGTCTCGAGACCTGACCCTGCTCATCCACGCGCGCACGCGCCTCCGGTGGTTGGAGAGCCTGCCCGACGGCGACGGTCGCAGTGCCTGGATGCTGACCTGCCGCGCCGGGGCCGTCGAGGGCGGCAGGAGCCGTCTCGCCGAGCTCGATGCTGCGCTGGCCCGGGTCAGCGCCGAACTGGACCGTCCCCTCTACCGGTGGGCTCGCGCGGTCCGCAAGACGGTGGATCGCGTCCCTCTCGTCCTGCCCACCCTGAGACTGATGCTCCGCGCGCGCTCGGCTCTCCGAAGGCGGCCAACGATGGCCGAGGAGGTGGAACTGTCGCTCGCCCCCGCGGTCCCCGTCAATGCCTACCCCCTGCGCACGCGCTGGATGGACCCGGTCCAGCCGACGGGTGAGGTTCCCTGGCCGACGCAACTCGTGCTGACCACGCGCGAGCCCTGGATGGACGGCGTGCGGCCGCTCGTGAGCATCGTGGTGCTCTCCTTCAACAACGGTGCCCTCACGGCGGAGTGCCTGAGACACATCTGGGCCCACACGGAAGGCGTGCCCTACGAGGTCATCGTCGTCGACAACGGGAGCCACCCCTCCGAGACGGCCCCGCTACGCCCGCTCCAAGACCAGTTTCGCGCTCTCTTCCTGAGCGTCAACCGCTTCTTCGGAGAGGGCAACAACATCGGCGCAGAGGCGGCGCGCGGTGACATCATCCTCTTCCTGAACAACGACGTCCTGGTTTCGGAGGGCTGGCTCGCACCTCTGCTGACGGCGATGGGACGGCCGGACGTCGGCGCCGCTGGCGCCCGCCTGATGTTTGCTGACGGTCGGGTACAGGAGACCGGCGCGTCGTTGCGATCAGACGGATCATCCGTCCAGTTCGAGAAAGGGATGGAGGCGAAGGATGTGCCGGTCGATGGCGAGGTGGATGTCGACTACTGCTCGGCCGCCTGCCTCGCCATCCGCACCGACCTCTTCCGCCGTGTCGGGGGCTTTGACCTCTGCTGGGAGCCGGCTTACTACGAGGACGTCGATCTCTGCTTCAAGGTGCGCGCGCTCGGATTCCGTGTCGTCTGCGCCCGGGACTCGCGTGTGGTCCACCTCGAGCACGCCACCACGGCCCGGAAGTTCGTGGATCTCGATCTGAGAGGTCAGCCCGAGTTCAACCAGGTGAAGTTCCTCGACCGTTGGGGGCCGGTCCTGAGAGGAGAGAAGCCGGTGACGGACTACGCAGCGCTGGCTGTCCTGGAAGTGCCGGGAAGGGGATGAACGTTGCGGATGGACGGGTGACCGTGGGGCGGAGGCGCATCGGCCTCTTCAGTCCCTACGACCTGGTACCCGGCGGCGGTGAACGGTACCTGCTCGCCATGGTCGCAACGCTCCAGAGATTCGGACACGTGGAGGTGCTGGCCCCCGAGCGCTACAGCGCGCTGCGAGTCGACCAGCTCGTGCGGGATCTGGGTCTCACACTGCAGGAGGCGATGCCGGTCACCAGGTTCGACCCGAATATCGCCCCTTACCATCTCTTCGTGGCCATGGGAAACGAGGCATTCCCTCCTCTGCGCGCACTGGGGCACCGCAATCTCTTCGTGTGCCAGTTTCCCTTCCCTTCCGACCAGTGGATTCTGCGCGAGCGGCGCGGTTTCGACGCTGGATATCAGCGGACCGTCGTTTACTCCGAGTTTGCGCGCCGGGCGCTCGCCGAGGCGCGTATCAAGTTGGCGCTTCCGCCTACCGAGACCACGATCCTCTACCCGCCCTGCCGGCTGCCGGATCAGCCACCCTCGGAGCGACCATACGACGGCGTGATCCGAATCGTCAGCGTTGGGCGCTTCTTTACGGGCGGCCACGCAAAGCGGCACGACCTCTTGATCGGGGCGCTCAGAGAGCTGGTGCAGAGAGATGGGTCGGGGGCGCGCTACGAGCTGCACCTCGTGGGGTCGGCCAATCCTCGGTGGGGGAGTCGCGCCTACCTCGATACTCTTCACAAGAGTGCCGCGGGTCTCCCGGTGACCATGCACGTGAACGCGACCATCGGAACCATGCAGCGCATCCTTGAGGGTTCTGACATCTACTGGCACGCTGCCGGCCTCGGGACATCCGTCGCCCAGCACCCGGAGCGGATGGAGCACTTCGGCATCTCGGTGGTGGAGGCCATGGGCGCCGGTTGCGTTCCCGTGGTCTTCCGTGGCGGCGGGCCGCTGGAGATCGTCGAGGAGGGTCGAACGGGGTACTTCTTCAGCTCGGTCAAGGAACTTCTCGCTGCCACCCTGCAGCACGCCGGCATCGTGCGCGAGGATCCGGCCCAGGCGATGGTCTGGCGCAGGGACGTGTGGGCCGCGGCACAGCGATTCAGTGACACGGCGTTCGCCGAGAGGTTGACGGCGCTGGCCGGGTCAATGGGGCTCTGAGGGACCCCGGTGCGCGTGGAGAAGACAGCCACCGGAACAGGGTTGCGAAAGCGGACGCTCTCGATCGGAGTGGCGTTGCTTCTGTACTGCCTGCTCGCAGCACTCGCCTTTGCCCCGGTGGTCCCCTGGTCGTCGACACAGATCTTCGGCTGCGCCTGCTACGACACGCCGCAGCAGATCTGGTTCATGAGCTGGGTGCCCCACCTGCTCACGGCCGGTGGCAACCCCTTCTACACGACCTACATCAACGCGCCCGGCGGGGCAAACATGGTGGTGAACACCTCCATCATGTTCCTCAGCCTCTTGCTCGCGCCGATCACCTTCCTACTCGGACCCGTGGCCGCCCTCAACGTCGGCATGAGGCTGGCGCTGGCCGCCTCGGGGATGGCCGCATTCGGTGTGCTCCGGAAATGGCGCGCCCGGTGGCCGATCGCCTTCATAGGCGGCCTGATGTACGGGTTCTCCCCCTACATGATCGGACAGGCGAGTGGGCATCTGCAGATGGCGTTCGTGGTGGTTCCCCCTCTTTGGCTGTTTGCCTGGGAGCGACTGCTCAGTCGCCACTGGTCGGCGAGGCGCGCGGGGCTCACCCTGGGGGTGCTCGCGGTCATCCAGTTCTTCATCGCTGTCGACGTCCTGGCGAGTCTCATGGTGATGTCGGCCGTGAGTCTGGGCATCCTAGCGGCTGTGTACCACCGCCAAGTGACGCAGCGGTGGAAGGAGGTGTTGCCCACGGCTGCCTACGCGGCAGTCGTGGTGGTGCCGCTGCTCGCGGTGCCCGCCTACTACCTTCTCGCCGGTCCCGGCTCTCTGCCGGGTCCGCAGCAGCCGATCACGATCCTTGACGGCCTGAGGGCCGACACGCTCAGCTTGGTCGTGCCCACCGCTCTCCAGCGCTTCGGCCCTGCCGCATGGATCGGCGCCGGATCGAGCTTCGGAGGCGGCAATCTTTCTGAGAACGGCGTCTACCTGGGCATCCCCATGGTCCTGTTGCTGATCGCAGTCGGTGTGTGGCAGAGGCGATCCCGGATCGTGGTGGGCCTAGGGGGTGCAGGGGTGGCGGCGGTTGTGCTCAGCCTGGGCCCGAGGTTGATGTTCGCCGGCCACAGCACGGGGATCCCCCTTCCCTTCGAGGTGCTGAGCCACCTCCCACTTCTCCGGGATCAGATCCCGTTCCGGTACTCCCTCTATATCCAGCTGGCTGCCTCGCTGCTGCTTGCGGTGGGTGTTGACGCCGGGGTGAGCGCAGTCAGGCGGAGATACTCGACGGGTCGCCGATGGTGGGCGGGGGCGGGGGCGGCCGGCGTGATCTGTCTGGTCGCCCTCGTCCCCCTCTGGCCGGTGCTCCCGTACCGGTCGGAGAACACTGGGGTACCCAGCTTCTTCACCGATGACGGCGCGCAGCAGATCCCAGCGGGATCCAACGTTCTGGTGTATCCGTATCCGGAATTCCCATATGACCAGGCGATGCTGTGGCAGGCGACGACCGGTCTCCGCTTCCGCCTGGTTGGCGGATACATCTACACCCCCACCGCGACCGGGGGGACGCTGATCTCCCCCACGCTCTCCCCGGCGACGGTGCAGGCCACCCTGTCCGATGCCCTGTGGGGGAGTGGCGGCCAAGGCCTGCCCCCTGGCACATCCGAGACCGCGGCTGCAAGCGCGTTTCGGACGTTCCTGCGTCGCTACGGCGTGTCGTCGGTCATCATCGACCAGTTCGGTGCATTCCCCCAGACGGTGACTGAGGTCGTGACCAGTGCGACGGGGGAACAGCCACAACACATCGGTGGGGTGCTCTTCTGGCGCGTGCCGCGTGGTTAGCCTCGAGGCGACCAGCCATGTGCAGGGTACGGCTGCTCCCCGTTCAAGCGACCGGGCTTTGACGCCCCCTGGGGGATCATCACGTTGGCCGTGAAAGCCACTGACCTCGTGACGCACCCTCATCGTCGGGTCCCCCTTCTGGCCGCCCTGGGCGTCTCAGTCGCGGTCCCTACGCTGGTCCTCGCTTCGCTCATACCCACCCTGAAGGCACCTTTCTGGTTCAACGAGCAGGAACGAGCCTATTACATCTCCTATGGAGCCAACTGGTGGCAGGCCTTGCACACTGACGCCGCACCCTCTCCGGCCGGCTGGTACTTTCTAGAACGGTTCACCGGCCAGCTCTTCGGAAGCAGGGAGATAACCCTGCGCCTTCCGACCGCCATGTGGCTACTTGTCTCCTGCGTGCTGCTCTTGTTGATCGCCCGTCGTTGGATGCCCCTGCCGGCCGCCCTGGGGGTCGCGCTGATCGGCGGACTGAATGGCGGCCTCCTCGGTTTTAGCGTCCAGATCGAGCCCTTTCTCGCGGACACCGGGTCGATTCTTGTCCTGCTCCTGCTGCACGATATTGCCGTTACTCAACCGAGAACCAAGCGAGGGGGCCGATTGGCATCGCTCTGCTACGCTGGCATCGCGGTAGCGACGATCTTCGGCCTAGCCACCATCTTGGTGGCCGGTCCTCTGCTGGCTGCAGACGTAGTCGCAACGGCGAGGGGCAAGGCCGGCTATCGACAGCTGGTCGGGGCGGTGGCCGCGGGGATGATCGGCCTGGTCGGCCTCGCCTTCTTCACCATCCGGCAGAACGCGCTCACGAAGATCTCGTACTGGGATGCTTCCTTCCTTCCCCGCACCGGTTTGGCTCAGCAGATCCACTTCGTCTGGAACGGTCTCGGCAGCTTCGTTGTCGGCGGATTGACCACGGGCTACAACGCTGCTGGCCCCGCGCTGATACGACCTCGGGGGGCGAACGCGCTTGCGGCGGCTTGGGGGCTGCTGCTCGTCATCGGTATCATCAGGGCAGCCCGCTCGCGGGGGGGGAGGTCGCTTCTCGTAGCGATCGGCGGGTCGCTGAGCCTCACGCTGGTGGCATCGTATCTGCGGTACTGGCCCTTCGGCCTCAACGAGACCACTCTGTTCGAGGTGCCACTGCTGGTTCTGCTGAGCGGATTCGGAGCATGCCAGTTGGCGCAGTGGATTCGCGATTTAGAGGAGACCGCGCGACGCCATCACGACATCGCAGTCCGAGTCGCCGCACTCGGGGTGACGGCTGCGACGCTCCTATGCTTTCTGGCTGGGATCGCCGACGCCGCGGCCTATGAAGGCGCCGCCTACCAGCAGTTGGTCAGCGGCCAGCCGCAACCCAAGTACGGCGACGAGGTCCGGCTCGCGGTTGGCATCGCTCGTTCCGAGGCCGAGCCGGATGCGGCCGTACTGGTCGCCGGGCTGATGGCGGTGCCCGGCTGGACCTACTATCTCTGGGACTACACGGGAAGGGCCACACAAACGGGGCTCGATATCCCACCACAGCGCGTCCTGCTCACCCAGGGAGACGGCTCGCCGGTGATCACGGAGTTCCTGGACCGCGTGCAGCCAAGTGAGCTGTTTGTCTACATCCCCAACGGAACGACAGGTGGGCAGTTCGAAGCGGACCTCGAGCGTGCCGCGGCTGCCGGGTACTGCACCCCTGCAGGCTCGGTGAGCCTGCCCACCAGCGGCTTGCTCGACGTGGTCAAGAAGGGGACCTCGTGCTCTGGCGGCGGGTCGTGAGCGCCTGCGCGCTCAGCTCACCCTGGTCCGGACGTGGGTCGCGCCAGTGCGCTGGAGCAGGTCCACATCGAGATCCCGCCGCCGACCCAGGGCCTGCTTCCGACCACGTTGGTGATGAGGGCATCGGCGACCGCGGCGTTGGGTGACGAGTCGTCCGCGATGATCGTGCCGACGCCTAATTGGGCCAGGGTCTGGCTCAAGGCGCCCGGGCTGCACAGCGAGGCCGGTGCTGAGCCGTCCTGGTAGACCGTCAGCAGACAGTATTCCCAGACGTTGCCATCGGCGAAGAAGGTACCGGCTCCAGAGGCGTCCGGGGCCACGACGTAGCCTCCCAGAAGACGGAAGCGCATACCCGTGTCGGCCTGCCACAGCATGGGATTGGCAGTGGCGGTCAGCGGGTAGGGATAGGTGAGCACGAGCGAGCCCGGGCTGATCACCTGATCAGCGCTCGACGTGAAGAAGACGGGGACGTCCGCGGGGTGCTCGGGATAGGGCCAGTTGGGCAGGAGAGGCACCAAGAGCACGATCGCCACCGCTGGCGCCAGCGCCGATAGGGACACGCGGGCCAGCACGTGGCGCCCGACGCCCGGGCCGCGGTCATCCAACGTCCCCCGCGATCGCCTAATGCGCTGCACCAGGTCGCTGAAGGCGAGCGCGGCCAGGACGGCGAGGCCGAACCACATCCCAGCGGCGAAGCGTGATGGCATCAGATCACCGACAACTGGGAAATGGTCCAGGCCCGCGTAGGGCATGATGATCCCAGTGTGGTCGTTGACGACAATGAGGCGCGGGCCGAGTGTCAGGATGAAGCTAACGAGGCTGACCGCAGCCATGATCTCCACCAGCGGATCTCGCCTCCTGAGCCACACCCCGGCAGCGACGAATACCAAGAGCGGAAGCCCGACGTACTCGGTCACCTCGTTGACGTTGGTCGAGAAATGCACGGCGATGCTGCTGTATGCCGCAGGGGCGATCAGCTGGTTGGGCCCGGGCAGTACAAGAGCCGTCAGGTCACCGCTGAAGAGAGCCAGTTGGGCGTGGGATTGGGTTGGACCGGTCAGGTGATCTGGGCCGAAGAACTGGACCGCCAGGGGGTACGCGGTGATGGCAACAAACACCACGAAGGCCCAGCCAGCCGCGACCGACACCGTCTTCAGGCAGCTTCTGAAGTGCGCAGGTTGGCTCACGGCGCCCACCAGCAGGCCACCGGCGGCGAGCAGGGCAAAGATGAGCAGTAGCTCTTCGGAGATCAGGAGTTGGGCTGCTGCGAGTAATCCCAGCAGACATCCGAGCATCGGGACTCGAGGCACGGCGTCGCGTAACAAGTGATCGAGGACGAGGACCATCAGCGGCAGCAGGGCCATGAACACGAGGTGAAGTTGGCCTGTGCTCGCCTCTGCCACGGAGTATGACGAGAAGCCGTAGAGCAGGCCCCCGATCCAGCACGCGGGCCACCAGTGAACCCACCGCGTGAGCAGCAGATACATTGCAACGCTGGACAGGCCCAGAGCGCCGGTGAGGAGGATGGTGAAGGTGTGGACTGGCCCGACCAGCGCGCTCAGCGGGCTGGCCACGAGCGACAGAAACGGCATCGAGGTGTTCCACATGAGGTTGACGCCGCCCGGAGCGTCCAGATAGTTGGTGACCAGTAGCGAGTGACCCCCCTTGATAGCCGCTGGGTACCATGCGATCAGCCACTCTAGGAGTATGTAATCCCAGGAGTTGGTGCCATTCAGTTGACTCGACCAGTGTTCCCAGACGGGGAGGAACGCGACAGCGGCGAGCGGGAAGAAGGCGAGCGGAGCCAGCCTCCCTGTCCAGACCGCGCCGGTGGCTCGCCCAGCATCGCCCTCGGCCATGCTCGGAGAGGTCCTTGACGTCTGGCTGTTGTCGGTAGGATGTTGGGGAGGAATGCTCGCCTTCGTCACACCGGGCATCCTAGGGGAATCAACGTTGCCCTGTTCGCGGGCGCGCGCCGTCCCCATTACCTCTCCAGCCGGACTGCCGTCTTTGGCGCGCCGCGGCGGTTCGACCCTGAACCGCAGAGCATCCCGGACGATCCCCTTGGCTCCGAGGCGGCGCACCAGGCGCGCAGCGCGTTTGGCTCGTATGAACCTTTCAAGGCACACACAAGGCGCCGCGCCTGTTCCCCGGTGACCACGGACGCGTGCCTTGCCGGACCGACAGCGTGACGGCATGAGAGGGGGGCCGCTCAGGGCGGCCCTTGCCAGCGGGTATCATCCACACTTCTGATGGCATCCGACAACCACTTCACCGTCGTCACCCTACCCGCCTACAAGGCGGAGGGCACCCTCGAACGGACGATCGGCGCCCTTCCTGCAGGCACCGCCGACCACCTCCTGCTGGTCGACGACGCCTCGCCGGATGGGACCGTGGATCTCGCCCGCCGGCTGGGCATCGACGTCCGGGTCCACGACCGCAACCGCGGTTACGGCGGCAACCAGAAGACCTGCTACCGGGAGGCACTCGACCTAGGTGCCACTGTGATCGTCCTGCTCCACCCCGACTACCAGTACGACCCGTCGGCGGTGCCGGCGCTGATCGCCCCCATCGTGGCCGGTGTTGCCGACTTCACCTTCGGTTCCCGCTTTGCCTGCACTGGGAACCCGAGGGCCGGGGGGATGCCCCTCTACCGCTATTGGGGCAACCGCTTCAGCACGATCACAGAGAACCTGCTGCTGGGCACCCACTTCACCGAGATGCACTCGGGGATGAAGGCGTACAGCCGGCGCTTCCTGGAGTCGATCCCCTTCGAGTCTTATTCGGACGACTTCGTCTTCGACACCGAGATCTTGGTGGCCGCGGTGCTGGGAGAATTCCGGATCCAGGAGGTGGCAATCCCCACCCGGTACACGAGGGAGTCGTCGTCGATCAACGTGCGCCGGTCCCTCGAGTACATCGGGCGGAGCGTCGAGGTCTGCTGGCGGGCCTCGGAGACCCGGCGCCGTCAGCGCCGGCGGCCGGCGCCACGTGCGGCTCCTGAACACGTTGACGGGTCCGGGAGCCGCATGATGAGGGCGCCCCGTTAGTCGGCAGTGGATCGGGCTAGTGGCAGTCCCTGAGCTTCGACAACGCACCCTTCCCCGCGGGCTGGTATTTCCTCGAGCGATTCACGACCCAAGTGTTCGGAAGCATTGAGCGCATCCTGCGGGCCCCTGTGGGCATCGGCCTCCCCGTGGGCTGTCTGCTGCACTTGCTGACCGCGGGGCTATGGGTGCGAGAATCACCGCCGACAAGATAGGGGAAGGCGTTGTCCTCAGCCCCGGCAGTGACGCAGCCCGGAGCCTACCGTCGGCGGAGCGTGTGGTACACCCTCCGAGCTGGGGCCGAGCAGCGGAAGCTCGTGCTCCCGCGCAAACCGTCGAGTGCCACCTGGAGAGCCTGGTTGTCCTCTCTGAGCGACTTCGCCTCCGTCCGGAGCGCCGTGACTTCGGCCTGGAGGGCCGTCCGCTCAGCACCAATCTGGTGGATTTCGGTGTCGTATAGCCTGCTGAGCTCCGCCTTGAACTGTCCGGTAGCCCGCCTGGGCCACGGCCGCGGGCAGAATGTCGAACAGCGGAGACCCCAGGGGGCCGGCACTGACCACCAACTGATAGGTGAGCCTCTCAATGTCCGACTCCAGTTGACGGACCAGATCGGGATCCGGCTCCTTCACCGCGATTTCCTACGTCGCCAGCTTCTGGGTCACCCGGGCCAGCTCCAGCATCCCCACCCGGCGGCATCGAGGAGCCTTACACCCCGGCCCGGTCGAAGAACCCCAGGTGGGTGCGGTCCAGCAGGCCCATGTCGTTGTAGCTGAACCGGCCCTCGAGCAGGGAGAGCCGGACCGAGACGTGGGCCACATTGGGGAGCGAGATGACCGCCCAGCCGCCCTCGGCCAGGACAGACCCCACGTGCCGGAGGACGGCGGCCGGGTCGGGGAGATGCTCGAGCACGTCGAGCATGAGCACGACGTCGAAGCGGCGGCCTTCGAAGCGGGACGCAAAGTCGAGTTGGTTGAGGTCCTCGACGGCGACGTCCTCGCATATTCGCTTGGCGCACGCGGCGGCCACCGGGTCGATCTCCACGCCCCAGACGTGGCATCCCATTGCCCGCAGCACGGACGCCACCGACCCGTCGGCGACACCCAGGTTGAGCACCGAGCTGTTGGCGGGCACCCGCCCCACGGCGAGGACGTGCGGGTCGCTGATGCGGTCGAGCTCGATCTTGGCCGCGTACCGGGACGCTGAGGCGGCCGCTGCTGCCCTCCCGGCGCATGGGGCGCGCTCTCTCGCGGCGCGGACGCCAGCCTGTGGCCGCCGACCACGTGGAGTCCCGTCGATCGGTTCGCCCGGCTGGCCAGTCAATGCAGATCGGATGGTCTCAACCGACGCGGTTGCGGCCGGGCGGCGACGGCGCTGGGAGGGGCCTCGACGCTCACGCCCGGTACCTTTGGATTACCGTAACCGGCGTGGGCAGCGCTCCAAGGGCGACGAACCTAGCGGTGCGCGGACGGCGCGGCATCGTAACGCTGGTGGCGTCGGGGGCAGTCCTGGCCCTCCTGCCTCTCGCAGCGATCGGTTGCGCGACCGCTGCGACCCCGACCACAGCCGGCAGCAGCTCCACGCCGTCGGGATTCCCCACGGCCAGCCCGATCCCGGCCTCGACCGTGGTGCCGTCAAGTGCTGCGACGTCGAGCCTGTCCGGCCCGCCGGTCTCAGCCACCTCCCTCCCGGACTGTGCAACCGCCGACCTCAGCATCAAGATCGGCCAGTCGAGCGGCGCCGGAGGCAGCGACTACGCGCTCATCCAGATCACCAACATCTCCTCCGCACCCTGCTCGACGGGTGGCTACTTCAGGCTCAGCCTCCTCAACGGGAGTGGGGGTGTCGAGCCGCTCTCGGTGGAGCGCGCCCCCGGCCTCTACCCTGCATCTTCGCCGCTAGCGAACTTCACCCTCTCCCCCGGGGGCGTCGCCGGCTTCCTCCTCGAGTGGGTGCAGGGCCCCTACGACCCAGCGGGGAACGCATGCCCGGTCGCTACCGAAATGCGGTTGACGCCGCCCTCTGCCGTGAATCCTACCGACCTCCCTGCACTCACCGCGGACGGCATCGCCATCACCCCGTGTGGTGACGGCGTATCGATCGGACCGCTGGCGCTAGGCCCCTTCTCATGAGGGTCGCGTCGCTTTGAGCAGCCCAAGGCTGGGAGCTTATGGAAGCTGGTTACGCACCGGAGACGTTCCCGTCGCGCCCCGGCGACATGCCACTGTGCCGCTTGCTCAAGGCGGCTACGATGACGCCCCGCACCCGTCCCGTGGTCTTGGGCCTTCGACGGAAACGCCCAAGACCCCAGGAGGCACCCGATGGGAGGTTGGCGACGCTGGCAGGCACTCGCCGTAGTGTTCGCGGCCGCGGCCGCGCTGGTGGTGTGGCTGGCATCGGGGCGTACTGTGGAGGCGTCCACCTCCGTGCAATGGGGGATCGACAGCTGCTCGACGGCCCAGTCGGTCGTGCCCGGAACGCAGCAGTACATGGGCGATCCGCAGTTCATGGGCCGCTATCTGACCAACTACTGCGGGACCGCGCTCAGCACCTCGGAGGTCTCGTATCTGCGGTCCCAGGGGATCAGCGTCCTTCTCATCGCCGACCCGGGTAGATTCGGCTCCGCCAACCCGGGCGGAGCCGTCGAGGCCGCCAATGCGATCCAGGAGGCAGAGGAGCTCGGTGCACCCCCGGGTACCGCCATCTTCCGCGACGTCGAGGCCGGCGACGCGATCACCGCCGCCTACATCGAGAGCTGGTACCAGACGTTCGCCCAGTCGCCCAGCGGCTACGTGCCCGGTTTCTACGAAAACGCCTACACGGGGGCCTTCACAGGCTCATCCGGCGCGTACTGCACCGCGATCGCCGCCCTCCCGTCCGTCGCGAGCGGCGTAGTCCTTTGGAGCAGCGAGCTGGAGCCCAACTACGGCAACCCCAACTACGATCCCACCTCTTCCAACGCCCCCTCCTGGGGCCCGGTGACCCCCCCGTGCGCCAACACCACCGTGGCCTGGCAGTACGAGGAGAAGGGCGGCTTCCCCGGCAACGACCGGGCACCGAACGTCGATGTGGACCTATACAATCCGGTGCCCGCCTACCCCGCCCTGCTCTGGAGCACCGGATCCAGCGCTCTACTTGCGAATGGCACGCCGGTGAGCTATGGCGGCAACGATTACATCATCGCCGGAAACGCACCGCTCTACGTCAGCAGCTGGAGCGACCTCCCCGGTGGTGTGGAGTCGACCCTGGCTCTGACCACAGCCCAGTGGCAGGCGCTGAACGCCGTCCCCTCCAACGGGACGTTCGTCACCCTCGGGACGGCGGGAACCGATTACGGGCAGGTCTACGAGATCGTGGGCGGGGCACCCCTCTACGTGAGCAGCTGGGGCAGTCTCGGTCCGAGTGTGAGAGTGTACAACCTCTGGATCGACAGTTGGGATATCACCAATCTGGGCTCTTCACTGTCACACCTCGATTCCACCCCGTCTGACCGAACCTTCATCACCGACGGTTCCCCGGGCCAGTCGTACGGCCACATCTACGAGGTGGTGGGAGGGGCGCTGATGCGCCTGTACAGCTGGAGTGACATCCCCAACGCGGTACCTTCCACCCTCTGGGTGGACGGCTGGGACATCGCCGAGGCCGGTGATTCGACCTCACCCATCTACAACGCTCTGGGCGCCGTGCCCGCCAACGGGACGTTCGTCACCGACGGCACGCCGGGAGCCGGCTGGGGCCAAGTCTTCGAGATCGTGGGTGGAGCGCCCCTGTATGTGAGCAACTGGAGCGACATTCCCGGAGTTACCCCCAACAGCTTGTCGGTCGACGGCACAGACATCACCGGCGCCGGGACCTCGCGATCCACCCTGAGCGCAGTACCTGCCAACGGGACCTTCGTGACGGCATCCGACGGGGTCGTATACGAGATCGTGGGTGGGGCTCCACTTCTGGTCAACAGTTGGAGCGACCTGCCGAGCGTGACCCCGTACAAGCTATCGATCGACGGTTGGGATATCGGCAACGCGGGGAGTGCGCTCTCCCACCTGTACGCAACTCCTGCCAACGGCACCTTCGTGACGGTCGCAACGCCCGGGTCGCTCTACGGGCAGATCTTCGAGATCGTGGGCGGGGCCCCCCTCTTCGTGAGCAGTTGGAGCGACATCCCCGAGGTGACGCCGTACGACCTAGGCATCGATGAATGGGACATCGCCAATATCGGCAGCTCGGGTGACAATCTTGCTGCGGTTCCGGCCAACGGGACTTACATCACCGAGGCGTCGAGCATCCTGTCGGTCAACGGAACCGTCTACGTGATCGCCGGCGGCGCGCCGATGTACGTGAGCAGCTGGAGCGAGATCCCGACCGGGTATCCGGGCTATACCGTGTGGGTCGATAGCTGGGACCTGACGAATCTCGGGAACGCCACGGACCACCTCAACACCGTGCCGGCGAACGGAACATTCATCACCGAGGGCTCAACTAACTCATCGGTGAGGGGCAGCGTCTTCGAGATCGCGGGTGGAGCTCCACTCTATGTGAACACGTGGAGCGGTATCCTCGGTGGGTACCCCGGGTACACCCTCTGGGTCGACAGTTGGGACTTCACGAACATGGGGAACCCGACAGATCACATGAATGCGGTTCCGTCCAACGGAACCTACATCACCGAGGATTCGACCAATCCGGCGGTGAACGGAAGCGTCTTCGAGATCGCTGGCGGAGCCCCACTCTACGTGAGCAGCTGGAACGACATCCCGGGTGGATATCCCGGCTACACTCTCTGGGTCGACGGCTGGGACCTCGCCAACCTCGGCAATCCCACCGACCACCTGAACTCGGTTCCCGCCAACGGGACGTATATCACCGAGGACTCAAGCGATCCCGCGGTCAACGGCCGCGTCTTCGTGATCGCGGGCGGGGCGCCGCTATATGTGCAGACCTGGAGCGACATCCCGACCGGGAACCCCGGCTACACCCTCTGGGTCGATAGCTGGGATCTGAGCAACCTCGGCGCTGCTCCCGGTCATCTGAGCTCGGTGCCATCCAATGGGACGTACGTCACCACGGGCTCGACCAGTTCGCCGACGGTCTATGAGATCGCCGGCGGCGCGCCGCTGCTGGTGAGCAGCTGGGGTGATATCCCGGAGGGCAACCCCGGCTACACGCTCTGGATCGACAGCTGGGATCTGGCGAACCTCGGAAACCCCACCGTCCACCTGAACTCGGTCCCGGCCAACGGTACGTACATCACCGAGGACTCGAGCAATCCGGCGGTCAATGGCAGCGTGTTCGTGATCGCCGGCGGGGCGCCGCTGTACGTGAGCACCTGGGCCGATATTCCCGGAAGCTATCCCGGGTACACGCTCTGGGTCGACGGCTGGAACCTGAGCAACCTCGGTAATGCCCAGGATCATCTAAACACCGTCCCTGCCAACGGGACCTACATCACCGAGGGCTCGGCGGGCAACCCGTCCGTGAACGGCAGCGTGTTTGTGATCGCCGGGGGAGCACCGCTCTACGTGAGCAGCTGGAGTGACATCCCGGGCGGCTACCCCGGCTCCACGCTCTGGGTCGACAGCTGGGACCTCACCAATATCGGCAGCTCGGCCGACCACCTCAACGCGGTGCCGAGCGCTGGGACGTTCCTCGTCACCGCCGCCGGCGCAACCTACCGCGTGGCCGGGGGCGCGCCGCTGCCGATCACCAACTGCACCGTCCTCGGTGGATGCACGAGCCCGGTGACGATAGACAGCTGGGACATCGCCCACCTGGACGGTTCGCAAACCGGCCTCGATGCAGTGCCGCTCGTTAGCACAGTGGTCGAGGGCCTCCCTTCCGGTGCGTACTGGGAGTACGAGAGCGGCGGATGGGTGACCACGGGGTCAACCGGATCCGCCGTCCAGGTGGATGACGCCTCCGTCTAGCCTCGATCTTTCAGTAAGGGCCGCCGACAGCGGTTGATGACGGATCGGAGACGATCACCGGCATGTGTTGGGAGAGCCAGGCCTGCCGATGATGAGGAGGGGCGTGGTCGGGTGCCTCCACGAGGGGTTGGCGGCGGTGTGGGCGGAGACCATAGCCACTGGTGGGGTCGCCGAAGAGTTCGGCGGTGGTGGCGGACGGTGTCGGTGTCAGGCGGAGGGGAGGGCGCGCATTCGCTCGAACGCTGAACCCAGCAGCCCCGCCCAGGGCCAGCAGCGCTGCAGATGTAGGTACAGCCGTCGCCCGCTCCGGGCGAGGCGGGCAGCGACGTGGAAGAGGCAGTAGCGGAGGCGCTTCGGTTCCCAATGGGCGGCCTCGCCGGTGAGGCAGAGGCGCTGTGTCCAGGCGACCAGGTCCTGGGCGACGAGCACCAGCTCGAGCCAGACCTCGTTGGCCGCGAAGTCGCGAAAGGGCAGGTTGCGCAGCCCCGACGCCTTGCCACAGCGGATGCGATCCTCGACCCGGGCGTGGGCGCGGTGATGCGCCTCCAGCGCCGCCAGATCGGTGTCCGCCTGGTCGGTGATGAACACCTGAAAGCGAAACCCGTCGTGATCGGTGAAGGAGAGTTGAGCGCCGGGATGGGGTCGCTCCCGCCGGCAGATGGCCCGGGTGG
>Ga0182013_10003557_pt1 | contig 19362 bp, 17 predicted proteins | sample 612S2MmetaG_FD_120487 | JGI IMG/M metagenome (GOLD analysis project Ga0182013, IMG submission 120487) | Permafrost microbial communities from Stordalen Mire, Sweden - 612S2M metaG | ecosystem: Environmental > Terrestrial > Soil > Wetlands > Permafrost | place: Sweden: Stordalen | collected... | reverse complement strand
GGTGGCCGTATTCGAGCGCGCCCAGAACTTCATCTTCGGAAACCTGCTGTGCGCCCGCCTCCACCATCACGAGTCCGTTCTCGGAGCCGGCAACAATAAGGTTGAGCTTCGATGCGCGGGTTTCGGTATAGCTGGGGTTGACCTTATACTTGCCGTCGATCAGGCCTACGCGAACGGCGCTGACCAGATGTTCGAACGGGATATCGGAGATGGCGAGGGCAGCGCCCGCGCCGACAATGCCGAGAACGCCGGGATCGTGTTAAGGATCGGCCGAGATCACCATGGCGATGATCTGGGTTTCGTTGAGGTAGCCCTCGGGGAAGAGGGGACGCAGCGGACGATCGATCATCCGGCTGGTCAGCGTTTCCTTTTCCGACATGCGGCCTTCGCGCTTGATGTACCCGCCGGGGATTTTGCCCGCGGAATAGGTAAACTCGCGATAGTCGCAGGTCAGGGGGAAGAAGCCCTGATTGGGCTTGGGGCGGGGCGCCGCGCAGGCGCTCACCAGAACCACCGAATCGCCCCAGCGGACGACGACCGCGCCAGCTGCCTGTTTGGCAAGCTTGCCGGTCTCGATCGAGAGCTTAAAGCCGTCGAGCTCAACTTCAACTTTGTGTAATTGCATTTCTTTCTTCAGTGCCGGGTTACGTTCCCCGGACATCCTTGTCTGCCGAATAATCGGCGAAAATCTAAAATTGTCGAACGAGGGATTTGAAAAGGGAGGGAGACAGCCTGCGAGTTCACAGGGCTGGGCTCGCGGCTTCCGATAAGGCCACGAGGGAAAATCACAACTGCTACGAGTAGGGACCCGATACTACTAGTGGCGGATTGAAAGTTTAGTCAGAACGTTCTTGTAGCGTTCCGGGGTATTGACCTTAAGGTAGGTCAACAGCCGGCGACGCTTGGCTACGAGGCTTAAGAGGCCCCGTCGCGAAGAGTGGTCCTTCTGGTGTGTTTTGAAATGCTGAGTCAGTTGAACGATGCGATCCGTCAACAGGGCGATCTGCACTTCCGGCGACCCGGTATCGGATTTGTGCGTCTGGTTCCGGGCTACAATCTGCCGCTTTGCTTCTGCCACCAATGCCATCTAAAACTCGCTACTCCTTGTCTTCTCTTCTCTCGTTATGTATCAGAAGTAGTGTAACACAGTTGGAAAGTTTGGCTACTCGCTAGCGGAAGACAGGACTCTGGCTTCCAGCGAAGGTGCGATAAAAAAGCGCGCGGCGCACGCTGGCCTGGCCGTGACCAGCGTACTCGGCGCTGCCGGATCCGGATGAGCCTGGAGTTCAGTGTCCACGGCGCCGGGTATCCACAATGCCCCAAACTGGAGCTTAAGGAGATTCAGAAGTCCGATACTGGCGAGATTGGAAATCGGTGAGGTATTACTGACCGCGAGCATAGTCGAGGTCTAGCGCAAGATCGCTCTCACTGTAATGTCGCGGTATGTTCCGGTTCGCGAGAAGGCCCGCAAAAGCGTAACGGGATGACTCCGCCAGTTCGCACGCCTTCCCGAAAGGGAGGATCCCCTGGGCGTAGAGTGCAATGGCAAGTTCGGTCCGCAGCCGGGGCTCGACTTCGGGGACGGGGAGGCGAAGGCTGCTTGCCACCGATTCGGGAATGTCCAGACGAATCGTCATGTTTCTAACTGCCAGCTTGATTCTATGTTACTCGTAAGGCGGGGGACTTGGGGTGCGGTAGTCAGGTATTAGTTGGTTGATCCATTTTGGAGAAAAATTATGGCCGGTCTTTATGGATACCCAGACGAAAATGCCAGATGACGAGCAGCGCAGCGATGGTGATCCTAATTCACGAGCTTTGGTACTGGCAGCCTCGCGAGTGCTTGAATTAGCTCTTGATCTCCAGAGTCCTGAGTCGCAGCGTCGATTGGCAGAAGAGTTTTCTCGCAATCGTGAATCACGCGCTGGTAAAACTCCTCCTCGTGAAAGTCGTCCAGTCGGCTGAGTACTTCAGATTGGGATTCGTTCAGTGCCTCACGGAGAAGTTGAATAAGGGCGGCTTTATCGGCCTCCGCACGGACGAAAGAACGGTACAGGCGTTTTATCGTGTCCCAAACAGCGAGAGATTCTTCGCGGGTCATATGTTATTTTCCCGAAGAGGCTGATCGCCTGGCATTGGCGATGGATTGCTGGACAGACGCTTCGTCCGCTCCGCTAGCCCTTTTCGCGATGATTTTGATGGCAGCGTTAATGACGACGGGGACATTTTCAGGGGTGGCGTAGAAACGGTCTAGTGCTAAGGCAACCTCTTCCGAGTCCATGCCGGGGGGAAATAGTTCTTTAAGAATCGGCTTCCCATCCTGACCGGCACGCGCATATATCAACCCTGCTGCGTCGTAGGCACCGGTCGCATAGCCGAGCACGAAGCCAGACTTCGTGGATTCACTTTGGGCCTTCCAGAATCGTCCGTTTAGGAGTCCGTTGGTCTCCCACTCTGGATGTGCGGATTGAGCGTATAGGACAGAAGCCAGCGCGATATATAAAAGAATCTGCTTCATGACGGATTTTCTCCTTCACGTCATGATCGCAAAAACGAGGAGCATATATGTCACCCTACGGATATCCCAATAAAAGCAGTATTGAAAAAGAGAATCGTGTGCAATCCATGGTTCCGAAGCCGGGATATTACGATCCAGATAGGGAAGAGTCCACGTCCACTGATGCGGCAAAGAAAATTCCTAAACCGGGCTACTACGATCCGACTGAATCACCTCAGTAAAGCTGATGAAGTCAGGTTCTTTGCCTTCTGGATCGAATCGAAAGATAACGGCCAAGAAACCATCGAAGCACTCGGTTTCCAGATCGCGACCCTCTCCGAATGCAAACGACATCCATGATCTCAACCGCAATACGAGTTCAGATGTCGTGTCGTCGGACCAAAGTTTTAATTCATCACTGGATAGTTCGCGTAAGCGCACTCGAAAGCGCGATTGGAATACCGGGAATGAAAGGGTGCATTCCAGCGGAGTCCCCTCGGAAATCCACTTACAGAAAATATCAAAGGCTTCGTCTCGGGTTGCTCTCATGTTTGATCTGTTGTCTCCAAGAATAAAGGCTGCAATTGCGGTCGCGCAAAAAGAAAACGGCCCAGCCCCGTCAGGGCTGAGCCGTAATGGTGGTGGTCGTGGCCACGATGGAAAACAAGCGGATCGTATCAAGCAGCCTCCAGTAGTTCGCGCACGTCCCAGACGTGGTCGGTGATTCCCGCAGCCATCGCAGGAGTAACGCGAAGGCTCTTGTGTATCCGGCAGAAGTTGTAGAAGCCATACCAGAGCGAGACGGCAGCCCAGTGGTTCTCCCATTTCTTCGAGAAGGCATTCGTCAGCCTGGTAAATCGTCTTTGTCCCATGCGAAGGCTCAGGTTGCTGCGCTCCACGATTGACGTGCAGATGCGGTCGGGGTCTGGACGACCCATGACCGGGACTACCTCCACGGATTCGACTTCGGCGGGACTGTACCGGCGCTGGCCTTCCGCCGGTGCGCGGTAGACCTTGATGAGCATGGCGTAATCGGCCCGGTCTTCCAGCGTGTTCGGGATCGCCGTCTTGTACGGTGCGAAGCCGTCGGTGGTGACTTGAAATTCGCCGGCTGTTGCGTGGCGCACGCCTTCCACAAAAACATCCGTGGTGGCCTGATCGCGCTTGCCCATTGCGATGTTGAGAACGAGTTTGGTGTTGCGCTCGATTGCCACGAAGGTGTAGCAGTCGCCCAAGTTCTGATCGTCCGAGGGACGCAGGCGCTTCTGCTTCTTCCCGATGAAGCTCCACACCTCGTCCATCTCCACGTCTTCGACGGGAACGTTCCTGATATAGCGGCCCATGACGCTGGCGCACCGTTCGCCCGCAAGCACGAGAAGTTTGAGGACGGTTTTCTGGTGGACGTTGGTGAGGCGTACAACACTCGAAACACTGTTTCCTTCGAGCAGGAGTTTGAGAACCATCTCCGCTCTATCGAGCGGTAGGTACATGCCATCCAGTGTGGCGTCGCTGGCATCCGTGAACACCTTTCGACACTGGCGGCACTGATAACGCTGGCGGTCGCCGCGCTTTCCAAAGCGGCGGCATTCGGATCGGCAGTTGTGGCAGGTCACGCGGACCTTGACCTTTCTTCAGGTCCGGTCCAGAATAGAAGAGGTCCTTAGAAAACCCTTCATTTGGCTTCGGCCTGATGTTGAAACCTCGCGGGTAGCTTCAACTACCCGCGAGATTTAGGTTAAAAATGACGGCCCCGGCTGGATTTGGACCAGCATCCCCCCGTTCGCAAAACAAGGCGCTCTTTCCAGTTGAGCTACGGGGCCGTAAAAAATCATTCCTTCCTTTCAAAACGTTGTCGCCCAAAGCGTATTGGTGACGCTGGCGGAGCAACGGGCTGAGTTTCTAGATCCGGTTCTGGCTCGGCTTCCGCGTCGGGCCAGTTGCTATCCGAAGCAATCTTCTCGAACTCAGGAGCGACGACAAAATACTTGGTTCTCTCGCCTGACTCGTACTCATTGTTAATTCGGAATACCGCACGGGCCGGAATATCGCGGGCGGCCGCCTGTTTGGATATACCGCTCAGAATACCGGCCAACTGCTGGTTTGACGTTATACCGAGACGTTGTCTTAGATCGACATCTTTTACGGTCCTGGTGAGGAGAAGTATTCGCAATACGTCACGTTGCGATTCCCCAAGACCTTCGATAAACGAAGTGAAGCGCCCTCCGTTCCACGGTGTTTTACCCGTCGCGTCTTGCTCTCCGAGTTGCCGCAATAGTTCTGCGGCTTCTGATACGTTGTCGCAGAAGACCTCGAAACCGCCATGTTTGATTCGTATCACAACACTACCAAGTGCGATGGTATCACACTTCGAAGCGTTTTTTGGGACATGTTGCAATCTTTTTTTCTCCATAATTTTTAAGTCCTATTAGGTTTGAAGGTTTTAATAGAAGTTGGCGCGAGTTAAACCGGCTGGGCCGAATGTCGCGTCAACCATAAAATGCCTGACTACCTGGGGTGCGGGCAATTCCTTTGGCACCGTGTATCCGGATTATCTTGTAAAGAAGGTGGACGCCCGGATTAACCTGAAGTCATGAACCTGACGATCCAGCTTCCCGATGAAGAGGGGCCGATCCTCAACGCGAAGGCGACCGCGAGAGGAGTCTCCGCGGAGCCATATGCGTTGCAGGTGCTGGAGCAGGATTTAGCCGCCGTTTCAGAGCCGCGGACAGGGCATGGACGGTTCGATAATCTTTCCGACCTGCTTCTCAGTTCCCCCTTTGCCTGTGCCAATCCCGACTTGGTGCGATCCAGAGACCAGCCTCGCACGATTGACCCTGGATGGGCCGGTTCCTCATCGACACGAACGTTCTATCCGAATACAACCCGGCCGGGCGGTCCCGACGCCGACAGGTCGGCATTGGGTGTGAGCAGGATCCGATGTTATATTCAGAGATCGTTTCGATGAGCGGTCCGTCACGAAGCCGCGTGAATTTCCGGGAATTTGACCCGTTCGCGCTGGTCGCTATTCTTTTCATCCTTGCATCCGGGACCGCGGCTGCCCAAACCTATTCCATTTCAACCTTCGCAGGCGGTGGGTTGCCGGTAAATATCCCCGGACTATCCGCGAGTTTGTATGGCCCGACAGCGGTTGCCGTGGACAAGAGCGGAAACGTGTTCCTCTCAGACGACAACACGATCCTGCGCCTGGATGCCGCAACCGGAATACTAACCCTCGTGGCAGGAATTGGCACCAGTGGCTACAGCGGAGACAACGGCCCGGCTACAAGTGCAGCGCTGTCCAACCCATATGGGATCGCGGTGGACTCTGCCGGTAATGTCTACATCGCCGACACATCCAACTGCGTGGTCCGCAAGGTTTCCGGCGGTGTAATTACTACTGTGGCGGGAGCCTCGGCGTGTGGCTTCAGCGGCGATAACGGACCCGCGACCAGCGCGCAGTTAGACACCCCCTCTGGAGTCGCGCTCGATTCTGCCGGAAACCTCTATATTGCCGATACATCAAATAGCCGCATACGTAAAGTCTCGGGCGGCGTAATCACAACCGTCGCGGGTAATGTGCCGGGCGGATTCAGCGGCGACGGTGGATCGGCGTTCAGCGCCGCGCTGAGCGGCCCCCGCGCATTAGCCTTTGACTCCGCGGGCAATCTGTATATCGCCGACACGGGAAATGGCCGGGTTCGCGAGGTCTCCGCAACCGGCACAATCACAACCGTCGCGGGCAATGGAACGTACGGAACCAGCGGCGACAACGGACCGGCTACAAATGCGGGCTTTTACGAGATCGTGGGCATTGCGCTCGACCCGGCGGGCGATCTGTACATCGCGGATTTCGGCGGTACGATTCGCGAAGTCTCGGGGGGCGTTATCAAATCCGTCGTGGGCAACAATGGTCTCGGCTTCAGCGGCGACAACGGGCCGGTCGCCGCCGCCCAGATTAGAGAGTCTCTCGGCGTCGCTGTCGATTCAGCCGGAAACGTCTACATCGCCGACACCTCGAACTTTCGTATCCGCAAAATTAGCACAGGCACAATAAACACCATTGCGGGCAACGGCCTGTCTGGCTTTAGCGGCGATAACGGACCAGCTGCCAGCGCTGAGCTAAATTACCCGGCGGGCATCGCGCTGGATTCCGCCGGCGACGTGTATTTCACCGACACGTACAGCAATCGCGTGCGCAAGGTTTCCGGCGGCATAGTAACCACCGTTGCCGGGGGAGGCTCCGCGCCCGGCGACAATGGGCCGGCCACCAGCGCTCAGCTCAACCAGCCGAGCGGTATTGCCATCGATTCCGCAGGTAATCTGTATATCTCCGAACCAGGTGCATACAGAGTTCGCAAAGTCACCAACGGCATCATTACCACCGTAGCGGGAACCGGAGCTGAAGGCTTTAGCGGGGACAATGTACCCGCCTCGAGCGCTGCATTGAACGGAGCCTATGGGCTTGCTGTAGATTCCGCCGGCAGCCTCTATATCGCTGACGGTCAGTTCCGTGTCCGCAAGGTTTCAGGGGGAATTATCACCACCGTGGCGGGACTTCCTGGAACGCTTGGAACCTACGGCGATGGGGGCCCGGCAACCAGCGCCGATCTCTACTTCCCGAAAGGCGTCGCTGTCGATTCGTCTAACAACCTGTATATCGCCGACACACGAAACGGCCGTATCCGGAAGGTTTCGAACGGAATCATCACAACGGTTGCAGGAGGTGGCTTTTCGTCGTCTCCCAACGGCGGGCCAGCCACCAGCGCCGGACTTAACAGGCCGACGGGAGTCGCCGTTGATTCCGACGGCAACATCTACATAGCGGATACCGCGGTAAGCGCAATCTGGAAGGTCTCGGGCGGGATCATCAACGCTATCGTCGGCGGCAGTCGCGGTGGATTCAGCGGCGATAATGGGCCTGCCGCCAACGCTCAAATTGACCTCTCTGACGGGTATGGCCTCGATAACGGGATTGTCGCGGACCCGTCCGGCAAGGTCTACTTCACCGACACGGTCAACAATCGCATCCGCGTGTTGACGCCCTCCGCCGGACCTTTGGCGCCGTATATCAGTGGTCTCAGTCCCGCATCTACGGCTGCCGGCACCGGGTCCTTTACGTTGACCATCAATGGAAACAGTTTCGTTTCCGGGTCGACAGTGAGTTGGAACGGGACTTTGCTGGCTTCAGCATTTGTCGGGTCAGGGCAACTGACTGCTACGGTTCCCGCCGCACTTGTGGCGACGGCTGGTAGCGCGAACATCGTCGTTACGGACTCGGCCGGAACTTCGAATACGCTTGCATTCACGATTCAGGTGTCCGCGAAACCGGCTCCGTCCATCTTTGCCAATGGCGTTGTTCCCCTCAACAGCAAAGCCACTACGATTCAGCCTGGCGAATGGGTTTCGATTTACGGTACGAATCTCGCAAGTACGACGATGACTTCGACCGGGAATTTCCCAATCTCGCTTGGAGGGACCAGCGTGACGATAAACGGCACGTCAGCCTATCTTCTTTATGTGAGTTCGGGGCAGATCAATTTGATGGCGCCGGATGACACGGCAACCGGTCCGGTCGCGGTAGTCGTCACTACAGCTAACGGCAGCGCCACTTCGACCGTCACTCTGGGGCAGTTCGGGCCGTCGTTCGCTTTGCTGGTGGATGCACAACATGTGGCGGGACTGATCATCAGGTCGGACGGTTCGGGCGCTTATGGGGGCGGGACGTATGACATCCTCGGACCCAGCGGGAACTCCCTTGGATATGCCACGGTTGCTGCGAAGGCGGGAGATGTCGTTGAACTTTTTGGGTTCGGGTTCGGGCCGACCAAACCGTTTGTACCGGCCGGACAGGTATTTTCAAGCGCGGCTCCGACCACAAATCCTGTCAGCCTTGCGATTAATAATGTTGTTGTGACGCCGTTCTTTGCGGGATTATCCAGCGCTGGCGTTTACCAGTTCAATCTGATCATTCCGTCTGGTCTCGGCTCGGGGGATGTTCCGCTTCAGGGGAATGTCGGTGATGTGCAAACCCCCGCCGGGGTCGTGATTTCGTTGCAATAGACAGCACCGGCGAGACCCACACTAGTGTGGTGCGGCAAGCAGATCAACGATTATCCAGCACCGCGCGGGCGCGCTTGACCTTCTCAAGGACATCGGATGCTTTGGCGGTCCAGACGAAGGGTTTCGGGCTGACGTTGTGTTTGTCGATGTAATCGCCAATAGCCGTTATCAACTCCTCGACGTAGTCGATCACCTGTAAGAACTTCCACCATTCCTGATGGCGGTGCCGATCGTCGCACATGCTGATCACGGTGCCATCCAGCGTGTTCATAGCCGCAAACAATGTGGCCGTTCCGTTGCGCTTGTAGTCGTGAGTCATAGTTCCGCAGCGCCCTTTTTTCAGCGGCAGGCCAGGCTGCGTGCGGTCCAGCGCCTGGATCTGACTCTTTTCATCGGCACAAAGTACGAGGGCGTGTTCCGGCGGATTGAGGTACAGGCCGATGATCGACTCCAGTTTCTCGGCGAACTGCGGATCGTTGCTGACCTTGAACGTGCGCCTCAGATGCGGCTTGAGACCGTGTCTCTGCCAGATCCGGCGAACACTTTTTTCACTGATGCCCGCAGCTTCGGCCATGCTGCGCGTACTCCAGTGCGTGGCGTTGGAAGGCTTTTCCTTCGTCGTTTTGCGGACTATGTCCTGCACTCTGGCTGGCGTTATCGTCCGGGTTCTGCCCGGTCGAGGCGCGTCTTTCTCCAGCGCGGCTATTCCACCGTCCAGGAACCGGTTCCTCCACCGTGCTGCCTTCTCGGGCATGATCTGCAACTTAGCTGCGATCTGCTTATCCTGCATGCCATCAGCGGCAAGCAAAACAATGCGGGCCCGATCCACACTCCGCGCCGAAGCGCTCCGCGCACGAAAGCGTGCCTCCAGTATTTCTCGCTGTTCCGTACTCAGCACCACCGGCCGCGCAACACGCATCGTCTTCGTCCTCTATTGTAAGGACGTCGGCGCTATGATAATCGTTACTATTTAGGCCGCACTACACTAGAAGGGGAGTATGCCGAATTCGGCCAAGCCTGGGTAATCTGTAACGTTCATTACTTAACAGGAATGCCCGCCTGTCCCGTGAACAAACAGGAGGCGACAACGCCTGGTCTACCGTAGACAGAGACAGCGGAAGTTGCCGCGCAGTTTCCCGCCATGAGCGAAGCCAGCCCGCCAAATGCCTGGAGGGTGAACCTTCGTAGATCGTGCACTGCTGGCGGGGAGGTTCCATAAACTTGAATGTCTGTCAACGACTCCGACCGAAATATTAGCTTATTGACTGGTCTGATTTCCGGGGACCACTATAGTCTGGCGACATGACATGGGAACTCGGGTCCAAAAGAAATTTTGAAAAGCCCTGCACTGCGGGTGTCTGCCAATATCAAATGGAAACCCTGTCGCTCGATGTTGTGGAGGAAGCCCTGCACACGCATCGTGCTGCCTATATAGCTATGTTTTGCCCGGCAGTGCAGTGCAGCCCGGCATACCGCGCGATCATCTGAAGCAAGTGCTAAGCAATACCAAGTTACGAGACCCAATCCTGAATTTTTAATCAGTTCTGCTTTCGGATATGCTTATGGTGATCACGAGCAGCGTCCTGCCGTGCCTTAAGTAAGGAGATCTTTCATGAAGACCATCTCGTTCGCACGTATCGCCATGCTGGCTGCGCTGGCTGGTGCGGCTCATATGTACGCCCAGGCGCCTCTTGCAGTGCCTGGCGCGCCTGTTGCGCGTGACGTTCCCGGCGCGAAGCAACTGCCGGATCCGAATACCATCTATAAGGTTGTCTTTTCCATCGGCAAGCCGGCTCCGGAGCCAGGCAAGGCCAATCCCGAGCTCACCTCCATTGCCAACTATGTGAACACTCTGGCGAAGTACGGGGTTCCGCCCGAGCACCGGAAGATTGTGGTCATGATCCACCATCGTGGCGATGGCTGGCAAATGATTCTGAAGAACGACGCGCATCGCCGGGCCTCCGAAGGGCTCGATAACCCCAGCCTCGAAATGATCCAGAAGCTGCAGAAGGCCGGTGTTGAATTCCGCGTGTGCGGCCAGCTCGTGGTCGGTCGGAAGATCAACCCCGATGACATTCTGCCCGGATTCCAGACCGATCTGTGGGCTTTGACCAGTCTGGTTGATCTGCAGATGGCGGGTTACGTTCACGTCGCGATGTGATTTCCTGCATCGCGTGCGTACCGGGGCAGGCGTCGACATGATTGTCGACGCGGCATGCGTGGGCGCGTACGCCACGAGAAGTTACTGGACGGCGATGGTCACAATGTTTGACTCGGTGCCATTCACGGTTATGTAAATCGGTACGGCGTTACCGGGAGTGACGTCGGCTGGAACGATCGCGTTGACCTGATAGAGGCCCACGAGACCAGGCGCCAATCCCGAGAATGTCGTCACGGCCAGCTCGTTGTTGCTGCCGATGTGCACAAACGGTTGCACGAGCGTTGTCGCCAGGGGGCTGGTGGGGCTCGGCGCACCGGTCGCCGGCTGGTTGGTGACCGGGCCGAGTCCGGTGCAGTAGATCGAGATATAGGCGCCACGCGAGACAGGCGTGCCGACTGCGGCGAGTTGTGTGCCGGACGATATCAGAATGGCGCCCTGCCCGCTGCCCGACGAATTGATCGAGAAGATGCCAGGGGCGTAGGGCACCAGAGGCACGGTTTGCGTGTTGGAAACCTGTCCATTAACAGTGGCGACAACCGCGGCCGTGGACTGGCCAGCTATTTCCCAGGGAATTTGCATATTTACCTGGCCGGGCGTGGCGAAAAAGAGAGGCGCGGCAAGGCCGCCAATGGTGAGACTGGCCTGCGCCAGGGTATAGGGCAAGGGAATGGCGACGGTGGAAGGCGACTGCCCGATGGAAAGATTAGTTCCAAAGACCGCCACAATGCTGCCGGCAGCGACCGGGGCCGTAAAACTGGCATCGCTAACGACACTGGACGGGCCGATGAACGGACCGGGGAACGGCGTGCCGGCAGTCGTAAAGTACCAGACGTAGTTGGCAACGGGAGTATTGCCAGACAGATCCTGCACCGCATTGGTCACGGTGGCGGTGTACCTGGTTCCCGGTTGCAGAGAGCCAAGCGGCGTAAAGGTAGCCAGTGTGCCGCTCAAAGTCACATTGCCTGCGACGGGGGCCAGCCCCTGCTGGAGTGTGAAGGTCGCGGTGGTTAGCGTCAGGGGATTCATTACTTCGCTAAAGGTCGCGGTGATTTTCACCCCGAGGGGGATTCCGGTAGTTCCATAAACGGGGTAGGTGAAGGCTACGATGGGCGTGGTGGCGCCCGCGGCAATTACAACGGTCAGGCAAAGACCGAGCGCCATTGAACTGGCGCGCATACTGAACTTATTCATGACTTACCTTTTCTGTCGACTGGGTTAAAGGAGCGTGTAGCCCGGACGAGGTCTTAAAAAGCACGGCGGTGGCCAAATGCGTTACCAGAGGCACAGGCGAACACAATTCGGCTTCTCATGTGTTAGTGCCGCTTGTATTCCAAAAGTCGAAATCGTACATGTGCGCTTATTGCGTGAAGCGACACACACTGCGGGGTTCAGGGCGACCACGGGCGGTCGTCCGATGATCCACCTGCCGCGACTTCGGCCGGTTACGCGGACAGTCGCAGTCGTGGTGTTTATTACTGAACCGCCATGGTTACCGTGTTGGACACAATGTTATTCACGCTGACAATTACCGTTACGGCGTTGCCTGGAGTTACGCCGGCCGGGACGATGGCGTTGACCTGGTAGAGACCTACCAGCCCGGGCGCCAGTCCGGCATAAGTCACTACGGCCGCCTGGCCGCCGATTGTGACGATTGCCGGCGTCAGCGTTCTAGCCAGCGGACTTGCCGGAGCCTGCGCGCCGGTTGCGGGTTGGTTGGAGACTGCGCCGAGTCCGGTGCAGAAGATGGATACATAGGCGCCACGCGAGACGGGCGTGGCAGCCGCGGCGAGGGTTGCGGTTGGGGCTATGAGGATCGCTCCCTGGCCGCCGCCCGAGGAATCCATTGAGAAGATGCCGGGAGCGAATGCTGCGAGGGGCACGATCTGGGTGTTGGAGACCACTCCGTTGACCGTGGCGGTGATCGAAGCCTGCGTTTGGCCAGCCAGTTCCCATGGAATTTGAACGTTCACCTGGGTGGGCATGGCGAAATAGAGCGGTGCGTTGAAGCTGCCGATCACGAAACTGCTTTGAGCCAGAGAATAGGGCAGCGGAGTGGGCATTACGGAAGGCGACTGTCCGATGGAAAGATTGGTTCCGAAGACGGCGACAATGCTGCCGGCTGCGACGGGCGCCACAAAACTGGCATCGCTGACGACACTGGACACGCCGATAACGGGAGCGGGAGGGGCAGCCGAAGCCGTCGTAAAGTTCCAGACGTAGTTGGCGGCCAAAGCATTGCCTGTCAGATCGCGAACAGCGTTTGTAATGGTGGCTGTATAGGCGGTCGAGGGAAGCAGATTGCTTAGCGGGACGAAGGTCGCCAGTGTGCCGCTGAGGCTTACGCTGCCTGAAACCGGGACGGGCCCCTGCTGCAGCGTGAAGGTCGCGGTGGTAATCGTTAGCGGATTGAGGGCCTCGCTGAAGGTCGCCGAAATGTCGCTGGCGATTGAAATCCCCGACGATCCATTCGCGGGGACGGTGGATATGACGGTCGGCGGAGTCGTGTTCCCGCTCGAAGCTGTGACGAATGTCCATGAATATTTAGCGGCGAGGGCATTCCCGGACAGATCCATGGCTCCCGTCGTAATCGCAGCGATGTAGGAAGTGTTGGGGAGCAGGCTGGTTAACGGAGTAAAAACCGCCGTTGTGCCGGCGTAGGCCACGGAACCTGCAACAGTTGTCGCGCCCTGGGTCAGCGTGAAGGTTGCGGTGGAGATTGTGGCCGGATTCATCGCCTCACTGAACGTCGCGGAAAGCTGATTGCCAACGGGAACGCTGGCGGCTCCGCTGATCGGAGCGGTGGAAATTACCGTGGGAGGCGTGGTGCTGGCAGATGTGCCTGTAGTAAACGACCATACGTAGTTACTGGCCAGCGCATTGCCCGACTGGTCTTTCGCTGCGGTGGTGATGGTGCCGGTATAAATCTTCTGGGACAGCAGAGGGGAGGACGGAGTAAAGATCGCGGTAGTGCCGAGGTATGTGACAACGCCTGATACCGCGGTGCTTCCCTGCGCCAGAGTAAAGCTCGATGCAGTTATGGTTGCCGGATTCATCGCCTCGCTGAAGGTCGCGGAGATAATACTTCCAACCGCGACACCGAGGGCCCCATTCGCAGGAACCGTGGAGGTAACGGTTGGGACTGTCGCGGCCACCGGAACTGTCGCACTGCTGCCGCCGCCGGTATCGATCGTAGTTGCGCCGCCAATCGCGAGCGCACGGCCGGATATCGTGGAACCGGTCAACAAAGAAATCGATATGCCCGCGAGGATGTTTCCCTGGAATACGGAGGTGGTTCCGATGGTTGCTGAAGTGCCGACCTGCCAAAAGATATTCGCGGGGTTGGCGCCGTTGGCAAGGATAACTTGACGTCCGGAGGTCGTTGTGAGGGTGGACCCGATCTGGAAGATCCACACGGCGTTTGCATTGCCCTGCGCGTCGAGAGTGAGATCCCCGGACGAAATCGCAAGGGACGATGTCGATTTATAGAGACCGGGGGCGAGGGTTTGCCCGCCAATGTTACCGGCGACGGTGATCGGGGCGACCGATCTTCCGGCCGCATCATTAAATGCGGTGGTCAAATCGGCTTCCGCCTGCTGCGCCACCGGACCACCGGCATAGATTGTTCCATTCACTGTTACCGCCGGGGTTCCGGGCACATAAGCGGTTCCCGGGTAGATACCGATGTTGCCCGTGATTGTTCCTCCACCGGTTACGGTGACGGTGGTGCCGGCCAGAACCGCGAAGGTGGAACTGGACCGGAGATTCACAGGGGCTTGTTGGGCACTGGCAATTGCAACCGCCAGGCAGAGACCAAGAGTCATCGAGGCGACGCGTGCACTTAGTGTTTTCATGACTTGCCTTTTCTGTCGCTGGGTAGGAAGGCTAGTGACCCGGGCGAAGCTTTCCTTAAAGCACGGCGTTGGCCAAATGCCCGATAAGCGCCGGGGCGAGTATAATATGGCTCCTTATGTATAGAGAGCGGATTTATCTATTTCTCAAAGCTTCTCAAAGCAAAAGTTGTTATGCGCACTTATTGCGCGAAGTAATTGGCCGTAGCCGTGCCTGTAAAAAGGTCAGTCGCACGCAGATTTCCTCTGGAATGTCCGGCCCGACTGGAAAACAGGAAAAACAATTAAATGCGCAGAACACTCGTAACACTTTTAGCAATCGCCGGATCGATCGGCACCGCGGCTTTCGCAGCTGACAGGGAGATCAAGGTCGACGACAGGCTGGATGCTTCGGCAGACACCCTGACCGACATGATGAGGGCCGATGACAAAGGCATTCCTCAGGACCTGCTCAACAAAGCGAAATGCGTGGTTGTTGTGCCGGGCATGAAGAAAGCCGGATTTATTTTTGGAGCGAAGTATGGCCGCGGGTTCGCGGTATGCCGGCGCGAGGGAGGTTCAGGCTGGAGCGCTCCGGCCGCGATGCGCGTTGAAGGCGGAAGTTTTGGATTTCAGATCGGCGCTTCGGAGACCGATGTTGCATTGCTGGTTATGAACGACCGCGGAATGAAGCATCTCCTGTCCGATAAATTTACGCTTGGCGGTGAAGCGTCAGTCGCAGCCGGCCCGATCGGGCGGGATGCGGCCGCGCAAACCGATGCCGAAATGAATGCGGAAATGCTGTCCTATTCACGTTCGCGAGGATTGTTTGCCGGTATTTCGCTGGAAGGCGCGACGCTTCGTCCGGACGAGGAAGCAAATCGGGAACTTTATCCGGGCGGCGCAAAGAATCGCGAGATTCTGACGGGCGATTTCAAAACCCCGGCGGCCGCTCATAAGTTCGAGATGGCGCTGCATCGGGATTCGGCTCATCGCGACAGATAGTTGCGGCGAGACAATTCGATTGACCTTTTATCGGGGAAGTGCGGTTCACCGCACTTCCCCGATATTGGCGTGTTCAGAAGGATAACTATGAAAAAGAAACCAGGGATGACAACCCATCGCATCCGACCTGCGTAAGTTGCACCATTTGTCGATTTACAAGCCAAGCCGGTCAGGGGACCGGCTGCGGATCGGGGGGTCCGCCCCACAAAGGCAGGTTTCGCTGATCATTCGCGCGTATGGACCCCGGGGTGCACTGGTTAATTACAAGCTGAGGTTAGTTCAGTAACTGCGCAGCTAATTCAAAGGAGATTTTATTATGACAATTAAAAGTTTGAGAGCCGCCAGCCTGCTTGCAGCTCCCGTGTTCCTGATGTGCGGAGTACTTGCCCACGCCGATCAATGGGATAAACATACGAAGATCACGTTCGATCAGCCCGTTGAAGTTCCGGGCGCGGTTTTGCCTGCCGGCACTTATATTTTCCGGCTGGTGGATTCGCCTTCGGATCGTCACATCGTGCAGGTTTCCAACGAACGGGAAGATCATGTTTTCGCGACGGTGATCGCGATTCCGAATTATCGTCTGGAGCCCACAGGCAAGACGGTGTTGAGCTTCTACGAAGTACCCGCGGGTGAGCCGCAGCCGGTGCGCGCATGGTTCTATCCGGGAGACAACTTCGGTCAGGAATTCGTTTATCCGAAAGAACGAACTCTTAGCATCGCGAAGACTTCGGACACGGCGACCGCGAATCCCGTGATCGCGGTTGAAACACCGGCGCCGGTGCAAGTGGCCGAGGTGGAAGTGGTCGCCGCGCCAGCGGTCGTTGTGGAACCCACGCCGGTTCTGGTTGCTGTCAATGAGCCGCAGGCGACACCTGAGGCAGTGCCTGCAGCGTTAGTCATGCCGGAGACAGCGAGTAACTTGCCGCTGTTTGCATTGTTCGGTTTGCTTTCGCTTGGGGCCGCGATTACGCTTGGCTCTTTCGCCAAACGAATCGGTTAATGGCTGCGAAGTTTGTTGAACTCCGCCGGCGGGGTAGCAGCACCGCCGGCGACATAGAACAGTGGGATAATTAAATCCACATGGCACTAACAGACGTAAGACGTGCCGATTGATTGCGAGTTCGATGGCCTGGTCCGGAGATTCGCGGGGGGACTTACACGACAGCGGGGAGCGCTTCGGCAAAGCACTGGCCCAAGCTGCGATTGGCGTTTCCCTCGCCGACATCCAGGGCCATTTTCTTGAAGTCAATCTAGCCTTTTGTCATATCCTTGGCTTCACCGCGGAAGAACTGATCGCGACAGATTCTTACTCCATCACGCATCCGGAAGATCGGGCGCGGTATGCCGCAGTCACCAGCCGGATGCTCGCCGGCGAGATCAACGACTACATCATCGAAAAGCGCTGCCTGAAGAAAGATGGCAGTGTCGTCTGGGTGCGAAAGAGCGTTTCGCTTTCGCGCGACGTCCAGGGCAAACCTTCCGACATCATCTCCCTGACCGAAGACATCACGGCCCGGAAACACTCGGAGGATGCGCTGGCCCGCAAGGCGCGATTGATTGCTTTGAGCGCGGATGTCGGCATCGCTCTCACACGGATCGAGGACCTTCAGGAAGCGCTGCGAACTTGCGCGGAGGCTGTTGTCAAGCACGTCGATGCGGCTCTGTCACGCATCTGGGTTATCCCGGCCACGGGAAGCGGGCTGGAGCTGCAGGCGAGCGCCGGAATGTATACGCATCCACATGGCGCGGGACACATTCCATTGGGTGCGCTCGAGGTTGGAATTATTGCGCGGAAGCATCAGCCACTGCTCACGAACAACGCGGCGGGCGATCCCCGGATCGGCAATCCGGAATGGATTTCAGCCGAGGGCATAGTTGCTATCGCGGGCTATCCCCTGGTGGTGGAAGGCCGGCTGGTGGGAGTTGCCGCAACTTATACCCGGCAACCGCTGGCTGAAGATGCGCTTAACGCCCTGGAAGCGATTGCCAACAGCGTAGCGATTGGAATCGAACGCAAAAAAGCGGAGCAGGCGCGCGCGGAGCTGCTTGCGCGCGAAAGGGCTGCGGGGCACGAAGCCGAAATCCTGAATCACCTGGGGAACCTCGCGTTCGCGGAACTGGATCTCGAAAAGCTGGTCCAGGCGGTGACGGATGCCGCGACGGAACTTACGGGCGCTCAATTTTGCGTGTTCCGCTATAACGCAGTCGCCGACGGGCAGGAATCGAACGTGCAGTTTGCGGTTTCAGGACCGGCGAAGCAGGCATTCGACAAGAGTCCGCCGGAAGGCAGTGCAACGGATCTCGCGGCATCGTTTGGCAGATCGGCTGGCATCGTACGTTATAAGGATATCCGCACCGATGCCCGATATGACGAAAATGCGCCGTTTTTCGCTATGCCGAAGGGGCTGGTGGTGAGGAGTTATCTCGCGGCTCCCGTCATATCCCGCTCGGGTGAGGTGATTGGCGCGATGTTCTTCGGGCACGAGGATGCCGGGATGTTCACTGCGGCGCACGAGCGAATCGTGAGCCGCGTATCGACGCAGGCGGCGATTGCGATCGACAACGCGCGGCTCTACAAGGCTGAGGAACTTGCCCGCGTGCAGGCCCAGCTGGCCAGCCGGGATCTGGAACGGTCGAATACCGACCTTGAGCGCTTCGCTTTCGTCGCATCCCACGATCTGCAGGAGCCGCTGCGCATGGTCACCAGCTTTTCACAGCTTCTGGCCCGCAGGTACAAAGGCCGTCTGGATAAAGAGGCGGACGAATATCTGGAATATATTCTGACAGGGACAAAGCGCATGGCTGCGCTCATCGAAGACCTGCTTTCCTATTCGCAGATTGTGCACTCGACTGAGGAGGGCGCGCCGGTGGACTGCAGTGTGGTCCTCGACAAGGTGCTCGAAAGCTGCCGGGTGATCATTGAAGAAAATGCCGCCGTGATAACGCGCGATCCGCTTCCGGTTGTGGAAGGCGATGAGGGGCAGATATCGCAGCTTTTTCACAATCTGCTGACTAATGCACTGAAGTACCGGAAGCGCGAGGTGCCTCCCGAGGTCCACATTTCCGCCCGGCGTGCTGCAAATGAATGGATTTTTTCCTTTCGGGACAATGGCATTGGAATTGCCTCAGAACATTTGCAACAGATATTCATAATCTTTAAGCGCCTGCATAAAAAAACGGACTATCCAGGAACGGGAATCGGGTTGGCACTCTGTCAGCGAATCATCGAGGGCCAGTCCGGTCGAATCTGGGTAGAGTCTGAACCAGGCGTTGGATCGACATTTTTTTTCACATGGCCGGGGATCGATGGAACTAACGCATTGGACAATTCAGGTGGGTAAATCGCGACGTGAGATTCTGCTGGTGGAAGACAATCCGGCCGATGTTCGGCTGGTGGGCGACGCGTTTGCGGAAACGCTGCCCGGTCATCATCTCAGCGTGGCTCCCGACGGGGAAGATGCTCTCGATTTCCTGTTCCGGCGCGGAGTTCACATCAATGCGCCGCGCGTCGATCTGGTGCTCCTGGACCTGAATTTACCCATCATGAACGGCGACGCGGTGCTGCGGGAAATCCGCGCTCATCCGGACACGACGCTGCTTCCTGTAATCGTTTTGAGTTCTTCGGGTGCGCCGAAGGATGTCAAACTGGCGTATGAATTACGTGCCAATGGTTATATCAGGAAGCCGCGGGATCTGGACGGGATTTTCAAGGCCATCGATTCGTTGAAAATGTTCTGGCTCGAGACTGCCGAGCTTCCGGCGCCTTCGCGCAATTAATCGGGGGCAAATGCCTGCAGAGATTTTTTACGTCGAAG
>Ga0182013_10003556_pt1 | contig 19380 bp, 13 predicted proteins | sample 612S2MmetaG_FD_120487 | JGI IMG/M metagenome (GOLD analysis project Ga0182013, IMG submission 120487) | Permafrost microbial communities from Stordalen Mire, Sweden - 612S2M metaG | ecosystem: Environmental > Terrestrial > Soil > Wetlands > Permafrost | place: Sweden: Stordalen | collected... | reverse complement strand
GATCCTCGACAGTGACCGACAACGGAGCGAGTGGACGACCTTTTCGCATCGGACTTCCTCCCACTCTATCCGATGCAGCAGGTCATCTTATTTATGACTATTATTTTAGGGACAGGACACTAGTTTAACCGTCCGAATGTTCCACCACTTTCGACCAATTGGGCGAAGTAAAGGTTGTACCTAGGTCTCAAATCATTGTCGGATGATTCCACGCAAGTTGGACAGCCGCGGCGGGCGTGGATCAGCTGCTGATTGTTCAATGCGATGTTCGTACAAAAGCAACCGTTGACTGGGAAAGCATCCTCTTGGATGCAATTAAAGATCCGCTATAGGACCCATCACCACAAGAAAAGCAAGACCATATTCGCGGGAGCCGTGCGGCAGTTTCAAACTATGTACCGTAAATCTTAGACGGCTTACGCACTGGGAGCGCCGTCGTGCTGATTCATACATCGCTATTTTGCACCCACCTCGAGGACCTTGCGTATCATCCATAAACCTCCGAGTGTGAGTGTGATGGCAGAAAAGAAGAGTGCGATTCCGGCGCCGGACAGACCCCATCGCGGAACCAGCAGTGCAGACCCAGCAATCACAATCAGCGTTGCCGTGAGATAGACCGGAACTTGACTCCGAAACTCGCGCGCCGCCGTCAAACCGCAGAAGAGAAACGTTCCAATTGTCCCCAGACCCGCGATGCCCACAAAAAGCGCTAGTAAGCCGACATGGTCGGCATACTCAGGGCGGTAAAGCAGGGTGAGCAGCGGGCGGCCCACGAGAAAGGTCAGCGGCACTCCAACCGCCGCAATCAGAACCCCGATCATGGATAGCTGGGTGAGTAGCCGAACAAACTGCCTTTGATTGCCCTCGGCAAACAGACGGGCGAGGCGTGTAGTGACCGAAACGCTCAGTGCCGCCACTACGAGGTTGATGGCGACGACCAGATACGCGAGCGATGCGTAAATGCCCTGGTCCGCCAGTCCCAGGTAGTGCTGAAGAAAGTAGCGCGGGATATTCGCGTTCAGCGATCCGAAGGTGGCGACCCAGCCCAGCGGAAGCCCCAGCACCGTAAGACGCCGGAGCTCGTGGCGGTCAAAGCGGAGGAATGGGGAATTGCGGCCGATGAGTAGCCTGACGTTCGGCACGTCGTAGAGGAGCAGCACGGCCAGCCAGACTCCGCTCATGGCCGCAACTGAGATTGCCAGATTGCGAAAGTAAGCAAAAGAGACAGAAAAGACCAGGACAGAAGCGACGCCGCGCATCATCAAGCTGATGGCGACTCGCCTCAACTGTTCTTCTCGTTGCAGGAGGCCTGCCGTCAAGTCGCTCATGCACTCGATGCACTTGGAAACCGCAACCAGGAGTAGGACGGCACGCACGGCGGATGAGGCCCCGGCAAATGGCAGGAGGGCAACGATTGCCACGAGGCCGAGTAATGTTGCCAGCAACCGCAGTGTGAAGTAGTTCGCAAATCCGTGCTCCACGTTCACGTCCGTGGCCTGGACGGCGCGAAGCTGGAGATTGGTAAACATGAACACCGGTGCGGCCACGGCCAGGCCAAGAGTGAACTGGCCGACAATCGATGGACTTCCCAGCTTGGCGAGCGCCGACAGCATACCCCATTGGCAAGCGCCATAGAGGACATTGCCCGCAAGCGTCCAGGCGAAATTGGCGCGCAGCGAGGGAATTGCACTTCGAGTTGCGGCCGATGGCTGTTCGATCTCGATTACCGAGGTGTTTTGCGGTTGTTTAAGCTTTGACCGGGAACGGAGAAGCTGAATCTGGCACATAGGGTCAGGAGCTTTGGCCTTTTCGGCCGATGAGCGCGTAGCGGAGTTCCTCAAACTGTTTGGCCGCAATCGGATCGAATTGCGCAAGGTCCTTCCACCAAAAGAACAAGGCGAGGATGCATCCGGCGAAGAAGCCCACGAACAAGGAAATGAGAACGATGATGGCGCGCTTTGGAGAGGATTTCTTATCTGGCTCGATGGCCGACTCCACAACCTGAATGATGGCTGCATCTTTTGACTCGTCTAGTCTGGCAGCGTCATATTGCTTCATGAGCATATCGAACAGGGCCTGCCGGTAAGCCAGTTCGTGGGCAGCGCGAAGATATTCCAGTCCTGCTGCTGGAACATTGCCGAGCCCCAAACCAGCAATTCCCGGCGAGTGATTACTCTGCTCCATGCGGCTTTCCTCGGCCTGAAGAGATGCCAACTCTTTCTCCGCCAATTGCACGTCGGGGTTTTGCTCAGTGGAATAGGAGCGCAGCGCCTGAACCTCTACCTGCTTGGCTGCGACCTGCGCGCGAAGGGCAGCAATGCCCTCAATCATCGCCTTGGCCTGCGCGTCCAACTGGACGAGGCCCTTCTGCTGTTGGACCTGTTGAAAGGCTAGTTCGGCCGCGACGAGCGAATCTTTCGCTTGCTTCAATTGCTCTTCATAGAAGATCCGCCGCTGCGAGGCTTCCGTTACTGCGAGCGTCTGCGTAAGGATGCGGAGTTGATCCGTGTAGGCGTTGGCCATCTCCGCAACCCGCTTCTTGTCCTTATCAGTAACCGATACGGAGATAAAGCCGGCCTTTTCAGAAGCAACCTCGGTATACTTTGCCAGTTCCTTGCGGGCTTCCGTCATGTCCTTGGCGTGGTACGCCTGCTTCAAGCCAAACTTCTGGATGATCGCATCGGCGATAGGTCGCGAAGTCAGCATACCGACGTAGATGTCGTTTGGACTCTTAAGACCGAGCCCCCCTCCAGCAAGCGCGGCAAGGGAGCCTCCACCTACACTTGTCAGTTGGTTCATCATCAGCATGGAGGCTGTGGACTGAGTCTGTTGTGGCGGCATGATTTCGGTAGTGGCCGTATATCGGACCGGGAGCGCGAGGGATAGAATCACGCCGCCAAGCACGGCTATGCCAATGGCCTTCGCAATCAACCATTTCCGAAAGGCGAGTTGGGTAAGAATGTCAATCAGGCTCACCTCGTAGTCATGGCCAGGCGTATCCGGCATGGAGGTACCGTCCATTTTGACTGCCGTTTCCTCGGTGGGAAGATTTTTTCCTGCCATTGTGACCGCCATTATGGGAGCACCGTTGCGAGCACGGCGCCCGTCATAGCAAATCCCGATATGATCTGCGCATAATTTGCGAAGTTCTGCAGGCCGTTTGAGACCCTGAATTTTTCCGGGACGACAACCGTGTCTCCCGCAAACATCGTCAAGTTCTCAAAACTGCCGTGAGAGTGGTTGTGCCGGCCTTGCCGACTGATTACAGTTCCATCGGCGCGGATCACGAAAATGCGCCTCCCATCCGCCTCCCTGGTCGTGCCGCCGGCCTCATCAAGATAGGTGATGAGCCGGTTCCGGTTTTCAAAGCGGAAGGCATTGGCATTGTATACAGCTCCGCTTACCTGAACTGTGTCGGGTACCGGCGGGACATAGAAGGAATCTCCATCTTCAAGTCGAAAGGTCGGAATGTCCCCAACGGTTCCGGCTCCCGGCTGCATTCCCAGAACGACTCGGCCGGTCGGCTGGATTGCTGCAATTCTCGCGATTGCGGCCTGCTGCATGCTCAACTGCGCCTGCTGGTCGGCAAGGGTCTGGCCAGGTGTGGGAGTGGCATTCGCATACTTGGAGGTGAGCTCTCTTTGCAACTGTTCGGATGATTGCTTGAGTTCTTTCTCCTGCGCGAGGCGCGTTGATTCGCGGGTAAGTATGGAAGCGTAAAGGTAGGAGTGCGGCGTAAGCCCCCCAGCTTTTTGGACAACATCTCGCAAAGAGTCGCCGGGATTGATGCGGTAGATGCCGGGCGCGTTGACCTCGCCGCCCACCCGGACAAAGGAAGCGCGCTTTTCCATCGGCAGTTCAAGGTCTGCGCGCGAGAAGACGGTGACCACATCTCCGGGCTTCAATATCTGATTATCGGAAGATGCGGGCTTATCGAGTGCATCGCCAAGGTTAAATGGGATCAAGCGGGTGCTCAGGTCGCGCTCGTCGAGCCGCTCGATCAGCGCATATTCCCAGTTGATCTCGGCGCTGTTCTGTCCGATGGAGGCAACCGTCCTCGAACCTGCTTCCCCGGGCTGAGCGCTTTGCTGAGTCTCTGATGACTCAGTGCTCGGATTCCCCAATGCATCCGTACGCTGACTGTCCAATGAGTCCGCGCGCAAATTTCCCAACCCATCTGTGCGCGGGTTTCCCAATGCATCTGTGCGCTGATTTCCCAATGCATCGGTACGCGGATTTCCCGACGCATCGGTACGCTGATTTCCCGACGCATCGGTGGGCTGATTCTCCAACGCAACGGTACGCTGATTTCCCAGCGTATCTGTGCGCGGATTTCCCAACGCATATGTGCGCTGATTGGCCGGCGCGTCTGCAAGCCGGTTGGCGAAAGGCTGATTGGGATCTGGCCGAACGAGATGGTTCTGCTTGTTCCAATAATTGCGCGTAATCAGAGCGGCGCGGGAAGGGATAAGATCCGAGACGCGCATCCCATCCTTCCAGGGATAAAGTCCAGGGATCGCAACACTGCCCCGGAGGGTCACTGCATTCGCAAACTTCGGGGAGAGCGGAAACACCCGCAGCAGGTCACCATCCTTGAGCGAGCGGGCCTGTCCCGAAGCGTCCAGCGCAAACTCTAGAACCTCGCGGCTGCTGTGGTTTTCAATCCGCTCAAGGACCGCCCTTTCTACATCCGCCAGGCTTGTGATTCCTCCTGCATCCGCAAGGACCGCTCCAACAGTGGTATCTCCTTTTAGCTCGTAGATGCCGGGCTGGTTCACATCTCCGCTAATGGCAATCTGCGGTCCGATCGGAGGAATGTAGATTACATCGCCGGGCAGGAGCCGAACATCTCGGGACTTATCGCCTTTTTCGAGAAGGTCATAGAGGTCAAAGTCGGTTACGATCTGGCCTTCGCGCCGAAGTTGAACGCGACGCATGGTTCCAATTTCCGATGGGCCTCCGGAGGCAAAGAGCGCATCGACAAGAGTACTCAGCGAACTGACTGTATAGGCGCCCGGCTGCCGGGCATCGCCCAGCACGAAGATCTGAATGGTGCGAAGCTGACCCAAAGCGACGTTCAGTTGAAAGTCCTTGAACAGGGCGCTGATGGCCGAGTTGAGGTAGCTTTCGACCTGCGAGAAGCGCAAGCCCGCCACGGTCAATGTCCCCACTCTGGGCAGACTGATCTGGCCATTCCGGTCTATGGTTTCGCGAGCATTGAGATCGATCTTCCCCCACGCCCTGATCAACAATTGGTCTCCCGGTCCCAACACATAGTCGGCCGGAACCGGCACGTTCTCCACGGGAGCAAACGTCGTTGGAACCTCGTCAAATAGTTGACGGCCGTATACCGGAAGCCGACGCCCGGTCGCATCCTCGGCGTACTGCTCAAATTCGGAACGCTTGGTAAGAGGTCCGGCGATCCTGGTGTGATTGGGGGATGTTGCCGGTGTTTCAACTGCGGGAACACCCGGTCTAGCCTGAGTTGTCGCATCGGGAGCAGGATAGGCGCCTGTCCGAGCCGACCCCGGCTGGACATCCTGCCCGAGGCCGGCGGATGGGGCCTGCGCTCCGTTTGGAACCGACTGAGTGATCCCGACCGGTGTAGTCAACTCGGATTGGCCCGCACAAAATGTGCACGGCACCAAGATCGCTAAGAGAAACTTCTTGAGCATGATGGGCTGGAATTCCTTGGATTCCGTTCGAATTAAATACGAGACAGCACAACGTTAAGGATACAGTCTGCTCGTCACGGAGGAACTATAAGAGTGAATCAGGGACTTAGAATGTGGTCTGTTTTCAGAGAGCTTCAATTCATGAGGGCTGTAGGCACAAGCCTGGTCTCCGCGACTCTCTCACCGTACCCCGCAGAATTCGGCCTGATCGACTTTCCATTACGACTGGTTGCATCCTGCAATGCTTCGCTCAGAAGCCGCGATGTTGGATTATAGTCCGGGATGATTTCCTTCAAAAGCATTGCAAGTCCGGAAACATCCTGCATTTCAACGATGCGCCTCAAGTCCTGCAGGCGCGCACCGAACTGCCTTGTGTCGATATCGCAGTGCGATACGAAGCTTTTGATCTTCGCGTGGGAGGTTGGAATCAGACATTCATCGTTGAGATTCAACTCTTCGAAGAGTTTTTCGCCGGGGCGCACACCTGAAAACTGAATCTTTATATCGCGGTCAGGCTGCAACCCGGAAAGCAGGATGAGGTTCCGGGCCAAGTCTACAATCTTGACCGGCTCACCCATATCGAGAACAAACACCTCTCCACCCTTGCCCATGGAGAAAGCCTGCAAGACGAGCTGAGAGGCTTCCGGGATGGTCATGAAGTAGCGGGTCATTTCCGGATGCGTAACAGTCACCGGCCCGCCTGCAGCTATCTGTTCCTTGAAGATTGGAACAACGCTGCCGTTGCTCCCAAGCACATTGCCGAAGCGCACCGCCACGAATCTGGTGCCAGTCTCCTGTTGAAGCGCACGGATCACCAATTCCGCGACCCGCTTCGTAGCCCCCATCATGCTCGTCGGCCGCACTGCCTTGTCGGTGGAGATCATGACAAAGTCTTCAACGCCGTACTTGGCCGCGGCGAGAGCCACTTGCCAGGTTCCGAAGATATTGTTTTCTACGGCTGCGAAAACGTGCTGCTCCATGAGCGGGACATGTTTGTAAGCAGCAGCGTGATAAATGATGGTGGGTTTAAACTCTTGCATTACGCGTCGCAGGTTATCGGGACGCGTGATATTGCCAATCTCCGGGTAAAAAGCCAGGTGAGGGTGGGCTTTGCGCAACTCCCTGTCAATCTGAAATAGCGGCGTTTCCGCCTCATCGAAGCCAACGAGGGCGAGGGGGTGGAATGACGCAATCTGGCGGCAGATCTCGGAGCCAATCGAGCCTGCGGCACCGGTCACCATGACGACTTTGCCCTGAATGCGGTCTCGAATGGCCTGCTGGTCCAGGTGCACTGGCTTCCTACCCAGCAAATCCTCCACAGCGACATCCCGCACTTGCTTACCCAACTCCGCATCATGGATCAGATCACCCAGGCCTGGCACCATCTGGTACTTCACCTGGGCTTCCAGAACATATTCCAGAATGCGAACCATCTGTTGGCCCGTTGCAGATGGAATCGCGATAAGGAGCTTCTTGATCTCGTGCTTACGCACCAATGCGCCGAGACACCTGCCCGGTCCCAGCACCTTCTTTCCATGCAGGATCAGGTTCGCCTTGCGCAGGTCGTCATCGATCAGGCCAATAACGTCGCACTTCAGGCTTTCGTTCTGCCTCAGCTCAGAGATCAGAGCAAGTCCGGCGCTGCCGGCTCCATAGATAAGCGTTCTCGTCAATTCACCTTCGTTGCGGCCCAGCTTTCTCGCCGTGATCACTACCCGGACGCCGAACCTTCCGACCAGGGTCAACAAGCTGGCCATTAGCCAATCAAGAACATACACCGAACGCGGGATACCCAATGGACCGAGCAGGACTAGAATCATGAGTCCGCCTGCGACTGAACCGGCCAAGCTTGCCACGAGAACGCGAGCCGCATCATAGATTGAAGTATGCCGCCAGTGGTCCGAGCTTACCCGGAATCCAATGAAGGCAGCCAACTGGAAGCCGGACCAAATGAACATGGCCATATACATCGGATGGAGGAACCGAGCAGGCAAGACGCCGTCGAAGCGCAGCTCGAACGCCAGGAAAACCGAACAAGAGAACGCGACCAAATCCAGGAGGAAGGACAGTAGGGGACGCCACATGTGATTGAGCTCATCGCGGTGGACGGGCTGCAGCTTTATAAACATTTTCTTCTCCTAACCGAATTTTGCTGCTATAAGTTCGGAATCTTCGAAGTTCCACAAGATCTGAGAGTGCCTGGCGCGGATGTTGCTGTTTAAGCAGGCGGCGTCCGGCTGCAAGAATCGACTTCGTGATGCGGATCTAAGTTAACAATGATTGCGCCGGACGGCAGGTTTTTCGAGAGGCAACCCCAATGACCTGAGCAGTTATCCGACATTTTGCGATGTCGTCGGCGAGATCGGTTGCAGATAAGCAGGCGTGCGCGAATTCAAGACCTCCAGCCAGAATCGGGAGTACGCACGTCCCACTTCCCGGTTGTCGGAATAAGATAACTTGCCGCCGTCAATTAAACGAGAAAGCCATGGATGCACCAACACCATCGTCGTTAAAGCCGCAGTGACCATGGTCGGATCGAGATTGCGAACCCTGCCGTTCCGAACGTTCATTGCAAGGTACTTGTTAATGGCTGAAAATGCCGGCGTCAGGCACTCATCGCAGAAGATATCGGCTTTCCACTGCATCTCCACTAATGCGACCGCGATCAGGCGGAGCAACTCGGGCGAGTAGTTGAGAATGTCGGAGAGGAACTCGATGATCTTAGGCAAAATCACTTCCGGAGGGCTGCCATCCAACATTCCTTCAAGTACGTCCTTACGAAGGTTCACGGCTGAACACCGAGCGCGCACCGCAAACCAGAAGAGGTCTTCCTTCCGTTCGAAGTGACGGAATATCGTGTTTTCGCTCACGTCCGCGAGACGGGCAATTTCGCGCGTACTGGTTCCGTGATAGCCCTGACGCGCGAACAACTGGGCTGCGGACCCCAGGATCTTTTCCTTCTGGGTCGAGTTTTTGAGTTGAATTGGCATATTTGCTCCTTGCGCCTCAAGGACGGTACACAGGCGGCAAGTCAGGAATACTTCTTTTCGATTTGATGTCGTGCTCTGACTGCGCAGGGTGGGAAAGTCTTCCCGGTGCGCTGATTGAACTGATTGATCGGTTACGGGTATCCACGTGCCGTTTGAAAGAATGCCGCCATGCGATCACCTTCGATGGCAACAAGCAATCGTGGCAGCGGAAGGAGTCGGCATTCAGGATTCTTAAGACAATCACCTAACGGCACTGAGGCTCACAAATGTGCGCAAGGAACCTTTGAATTCATGCGATTCGCCGCTTCTGCTTCACTCGACTATTTGTTCTAATTCTTCGGCATCAACTTCGATCGCGGCAGACTGATTGATCATATCGAGAGCGAGTACAAAACGCAGGCCGTTGCCTTGTCTGATCAGGACGCCCTGCACACCCTCCATGGAGCCGCTCTTGATGCGAACTTTTTTGCCGACGGCCAAGTCGCGGTACGGCTGCAAGTTTCTGCCCTGAACGCCTGAGCGCAGCAGCTCGATTGCTGAGTCCGGGACCGGCACCTGCTCGCGGCTGTTACCTACAATATGAATGACTCCGGGGGACTCGAGAACCCTGGTTCGCTGCCGGCAATTGATGTGTACAAAGAGATACGTCGGAAACAGGGGCAGTTGAGTTCGAACGCGCTGCCGGTTCTTCCACACTTTGACCGTCTCGTATGTCGGCAGAAAGGCCTCGATCTCACGCAATGCAAGTTGCCTGACCACCGACTTCTCATTTTGCGGAAGTGTAAATACGGCGTACCACTTGCGTTCGGCTGATCTATCGAGGCCGGTCGCGGCGATGCCTTCATCGAATCTAAACTTGCATTCTTGGAGCTTCAGGCTCATAGGCTACTTCGCACTCTGTCGCGGTGTCCTCGATAAACGTGAGCAAGTAAGTACATGGTCTCCTGTGCGACCTTCCGGAATGGAGTCCCTCAGGCTGTTTCGCGCATGGCTTCGCCATGCTGACTTAGCAAGCCAGTTGTTCAAAACTACCCTTACACACAGAATCGTCCCAAAAACGCTTCCCGACGAAAATACTACTAAAGAGCTAGCACTCCGTTTACCAGATTCAATTGCTCTTGATTCAGATTGTCCTAACCCAATCTGCACTAATGCCCGGAGCGCAGCAAAGATGCCAGATCAGATCAATTCTCACTCGTTTGGTTTTCTTAGGAGTGAGAGTAAGCCATTGCTTTTCTCCTGCAAAGTGTCAAGACATGTGCAAAGCTGTCATTCTGCGTCACGCATTCACAATTGCTGCTTAAGAAGGAATAGAGCGCTCCTCCGTAAGAAAGGGAGGCATGCAAAAGATAGAAAGGAAGTACCTACTCTAATTCTCCCAGGCGCTTCGCGGCACACAACCAAGCTCGTCATCGGAACTAGGAGGGTTTACGGCGATGGCTCCCTCTAACTAGGCTACTGGTCGCTTCGGCAAGGATTCCAGCCAAAGATCATCTGCCGATGAACTCAGAGGTTGTCGCCAACCAGAGCACTTTCGAGAAAAGAGCGGGCCACGGGCGCCTGGAACTCCATCTCTGCGCAGTATGGTTGCGTGCCTCCTATTCTGTTAGACAATCGCATAAAGCGATGGTCACTAGCGAGTGGTTTCAACATTGGATCTGACCGAAATCCGAGGCTCCAAAGTGAGCCTTCCGTGTAGGCGTTTTCGAGCCATTCAGCTGCTTCCCGATGGTTTCCCAGCCCGATTGAGATGATTGCAAGTGCGTAGCCGTTACTCTTTCTGTTTGTTTCAGATTGGCGTGCCATGTGCACGTAGAGATTCTGCGCCCTGGCTTTCTGGCCCGAGATCCCGCAAACGTAGCCAAGAATCCCTTGCAAAGTGTGGTTCTGGGGAAAGTCCGAGGCCGCTTTCTCGAGGCGGGCAGGGTTACCGGAAAGCGAGCCTTCCTGAACAAATGCAAGTGCTTCTACCGCTGTAAGAAAGGCACTGTCTCCTCCTCCGGATCTTATTTGCGCAACCAGATCCAGAGCCGGTTGAAAGTCGCCGTTCAGATACATAGCCCAGCAAAGAATCCCACCCAGCGAACTCACCAGCGGATTGAGCCTCCAGGCCTCCCAGGCGCAAGCCTTTGCTTTCAAAAGACTTCTCTCCGCAATATGCATTGCCGCCATTCCGGCCAAGGCAAACGAGGTTGGGCGCTTGCTTAGAATCTCTTCAAAACTTGCTCGTGCCTGACGCCAGTTGCGGTTATAAAGCAAATCGATCCAGGCCGCAGAGCACTTCGTGTCAAGGTGTTCGGAATCAAGTTGCGGCATCCGCCGCAAGGCCTCCAGTGCGCTTGGATAGGCCATTGATCCATCGATCATGTCGTAGGCGGCGCAATAGAGAATGGCTTTAGCCAGGCCGGCATAGGCGCCCGAGTTGCTTGAATCATCGGCTATGGCTTTACGGTAGTGGTCCGCAATGGTGTGGATATTTCTCTCTGAGCGAGTCTCCCACATCTCATTGGCAGTCGCGGTCAGCAGGCTCGAACTCCGTTTTCCAGATTCGAGCGTCTCTTCTTCCCTCGCCTGCGACCTCCCGGATCCCGCAGCTATGTTCAAAAGCCACTGGTCGATCTCCTCTTCGTACGCGAAAACCGAACCCTTGTGACCGCCAAAATGATGTACAGGGAGTCCATTGCATTCATGCCAACGCTGCACCGTTCGCAGGCTCCTGCCCAAGTACAGGGCGATGCTCTTCCACGAATCCAGACGCTTCTTGTTCACAGTTGTCCCCAACACGTGAAGTGTGCAACCCAAGATCTGAGATCTCTGGCAAGAGCGGAGATTATTATCTATTCACTGTTCTGTTTGGGGTGGTAGACCAAAAGCACACCTCAACGACAGTTCTTAATTCCATGCCAGGCAGTCTCAAAAATCTGAGCCGCGAAGCAGACTGGAGAGAAATATCTACGCTTATTGTACAACCGCTCTGATTCAAACCTGGCAGCTTTTTCCATCAACTGACGCATTCTTGCACAGATTGGCGTCAAATAGCATCGTAGAAATGTGAGTGCTTGCTCTTTGCGAACCGCTAAAGCGGCAAGTCTGGAGCGTAGTCCCAGCCTTGTAATGATTGTACCTCCGCTTAAGGCTTAACAATTGTGACCATGCTCACTCGTTTGTTGGCTTTGCGGGTGATTCTCTCCCGATCGATTCCTGGTCCATCGTGATGCATGGGAACGGATACACATTGGTAGCAGATCCGTGCCAAAAATCCATGAAAATAAAGCACTTGGGTACTGAGGTGCGCCTTTGAGAGGCTGGTACGACCAATTGAAGTTTGCATCATTTGAGAGGCGCGCCGGGATGGCGCAGTGGATACAAATGGGGGACAAAACGCGAATAGCCCCGAAAGAGGGGCGACTTGACCTGCTCGGATTGTAATTAGGTGTGTTGAAGAAGTTGGAGGCGCGGGCCGGGATCGAACCGGCGCATAAAGGTTTTGCAGACCTCTCCCTTACCACTTGGGTACCGCGCCTTGGCAGGGCAGCCTTTGAACGGAATTGTTACGCTCCGAACCGCCGTAGCCAACCCGGTTGGTACCGGAGGGCGGTTTGGAGCGGGAGACGAGATTTGAACTCGCGACCCTCGCCTTGGCAAGGCGATGCTCTACCACTGAGCTACTCCCGCTTGATGCAACTTCGAGTATACCGGGCGGCCGAAATGTGGTCAAACCGCGGTGGGGGACGGATTTGCGTCTGTTCGCTTCGGAATTCAGACCCGGAGGGGCTCGTCTGAAACGGGCAGTGGATCACCCGCATGCGAACCCTTCTCTTCGCGGACAATCTGGCCGTCGCGCATGTAGAGGATGCGGCTGGCCACGGAGGCTGCTTCGGGGTTGTGGGTAATCATCAGCGTAGTCTGGCCGAGCTCGCGGTTAGAGCGCATGAGCATGTGCAGCACGGCTTCGGAGTTCTTTGTATCGAGATTGCCGGTGGGTTCGTCGGCAAGTACGATTGCGGGCCGTGTGATCAGGGCGCGCGCAATAGCGACACGCTGCTGCTCCCCGCCGCTCAACTCGGCTGGACGATGGTCGAGGCGCCCGCGAATGGAAAGCATGTCGCTGAGGTAATCCAGATAGGCCAGGTCCATGGGCTCTTTGCGGCCGCTGATGGTGTAGGCGATCTCGATGTTTCCCATCGCCGAGAGGGTGGGCAGGAGATTGAACTTTTGAAAGACGAAGCCGATGCGGTGTTTGCGCAGGCGTGTGCGCTGGCCATCGTCGAGGGTAGCGAAGTCAACGCCGTCGATGACTACACGGCCCTTGGTTGCCCGCGTGAGGCCGCCGAGGAGGTAGAAGAGCGTGGACTTGCCTGAGCCGGACGGGCCAACGATGGCTACAAACTCGCCTTTGCGGATGGACAGGGAAACGTTGTTAACGGCGGTCACCCAGAGCTTGCCTGCCTCGTAGACCTTGACCAGATTCTCGGCGAGAATGATTTGCGAAGTCGCTTCAGTTTCCACGCATCGATTGTAAATGGGGGCACCCTTCAGGGCGGGTGGTCCGCACCGGGGGTCACCCCCCTACCCCCACGGATTTTGGGACCAAATTCGTCTGCCCCTTGGACTTAGGCCGGAGTGGACTCTCTAAAATCCTGAGAATATTTGAGTTGCGGCTAAAATACTCTCCGCAAAGGAGTTAGAAGGCAGCTTCTAGCCTCTAGCTACCAGCCCTACGCTCTTAGTCTTCAGATTTGACCCGCTGAAACCAGGTGAATCCTGTTTTGGGCGGGCTGGATGACTATGAATTGATTGTGCGCCTACTTGGGGTAATTATCTGCAGTTGGGTATTACTTTTCCTGGAAGGCCGTACTTCCTCCGATGGAACGGATGGCGGCGGGAATGTGGACAGGAGCGTAAAATCGACCTTTCATGCATGAACTTTCCATTGCGGCGAGCATTGTGGATGCGTTGACCGAGTCGGCGGCTGCGTACCCTGGCGCGCGCGTAAAGGAAGTGCGGCTGCGAGTGGGCGCGCTGGCCTCGGTAATTGAAGATTCGCTTCAGTTCTGCTGGGGCATTACGGTAGAAGGGACGCCATTGGAAGGGTCAAAGCTGGTGGTGAAGATTCTTCCGGTGGTGGCGCATTGTGCGGCGTGCGGCAAGGACGGAGAGCTGGAGAGTCTGCAGAGCTTCCGGTGTCCGCACTGCGGCGAGCCGGCGACGGATTTAAGGCAGGGACGCGAGCTGGAGATTGATTCGATCGAGATAGATGAGGTTGAGGAGAAGGTATGACGACGCGCATCGTAGAGTTGCGGCGGGGAATCTTGAAGAAGAACGACGAGTTGGCGGCGGGGCTGCGCGCGCGTTACGTCGATGCGGGCGTGCTGGTGCTGAACCTGGTTTCAAGCCCTGGCACGGGAAAGACGGCGTTCCTTGAATTCACGCTGCGCGAGCTGCGGGCGCGGGGAGCCAAGGTGGCGGCACTGGTGGGGGATCTGGAAACGGACAACGACGCGCGGCGGCTGGCGGCAAGCGGAGCGCCGGTGCGGCAGATCAATACGCACGGCATTTGCCATCTGGACGCGGAGATGATCGACAAGCACCTGGCAGGATGGGAAGGCGTTACGCTGGGCGGGCTTGAATACTTGTTTATCGAGAATGTGGGGAACCTGGTTTGCCCTTCGAGTTACGACCTGGGCGAGAAGATTCGCGTTGCGCTGTTGAGCGTGACGGAGGGCGAAGACAAGCCGCTGAAATATCCGACGCTGTTCAACTCCGCCGATGCGGCAGTGATTACGAAAATTGATATTGCGGAGCCGTGCGGTTTTGACCGCGAGCTGGCGCTGAAGAATATCAATGAGATTCGGCCGGGGATACGGATCTTTGAGACTTCCGCAAAGACGGGCGCGGGGATGGATGAGTGGCTGGGGTATTTGGCGGAGGCGCGGGGTGGGCACAGTGTTTGATGTTGAATCTCTGCCTTTTTCAGATGCCCGCATACCAGGCGTAACCAGCTTCAGGTGACGCGGAGCCCAGTCCTTTACCGAAGCGTTTGAGCGAGTCTGTCGCCGTGATTCGGGTAATGTACTTCACGCTCTTGTAGCCCAGTTGGCGGGGCACGCGGAGGCGGAGCGGACCGCCGAACGACACAGGGAGATCTCCGTCGTTCATTCCCATGGTGAGGAAAGTCTGAGGATGCAGGGCATCAGCCATGTCGATGCTTTCCCACCAGTCGGGTTCGATGGAGAAGTAGACGATGTATCGTGCCTGCGGCAAGACTCCGATGGCGTTGAGGACATTGACCAGGGGCGTTCCGATCCACTCGGCAATGTAGGACCAGCCTTCTTCGCAAACAACCTCGGTGATCTGGTTGTGGACGGGAAAAGTCTTGAGGTCAGACAGTGAAAGAGAGGCCGGCCGTGCAACCATGCCGTCGACCGTCAGCCGCCAATCAGAAAAGCCGGCAGCTTGATGGCGCTTGAAAGCTTCGTTGGGAGGGGCGGTTTCGTTGGCGAAGGGCACCTTGGAGATCATGCTGCGGGGGAATTCGCGGGCCAGCGAGTGCCTGGTGAGGAGCCGCTGGGCAGCATAGGTAAGTGTTTCGCCGGGGCCATAGAGGCTGCCGCTATCGGGAGGGATGAGCCCATAGTTCAGGGCGAGGCGGGAGGCCGTGGCCAAACCCGCCACACCCGCTGTTGCGACAAGACCGGTAGTGATGAGCTTTCTGCGTGAAATATTGCTCATGTGCGCTCCAGGTGCGTCGCGACACGCCCGGTGATCATAGCCGTCACGCGTTGCCAGAATCCAGCAAGAACAATCATGGTAATGTGGACGACCAGGAAAGCCACGAGAAATCCAGAGATGAAGAAATGCAGCGTGCGCGCGGATTGCCGGCCGCCAAGCAGGTTGACGGCTGCCGGCACAGCGGAATCGAAGGCCGGAGACAGGGCGAGGCCGGTCCAAATGACGAGGGGAAACAGAACGAAGATGACCGACAGATATGCAGTGCGCTGTACAACGTTGTAGGAGTGGCTTTCTGCTGCATTGGGCGGTGCGCGGCGGAGATAGTTTTTGAAAACTTCAAGGAGCGCGCGCCATTTTCTTTCGGCCGGCGGCGGGAGCAGGTTTCTCCGGAAGTGCGCAGTACACAGGCCCGCGACCACGTATACGAAGCCGGTTAGAACCAGAACCCAAGCGGCCTCAAAATGTAGATAGCGGCTCCAGCCGTTCTGGTCAGGCATTACATAGTTGTAGCCGGTTGGAACTGTATCGCGCGATGACGGGATTGGTATTTTGAAGAGCGGAGCAGTGCCCGAGTTGCCAGTTTCTCCCCAGTAGAACCGCGGGTGCGAGATCACAATTTCGACGCCGGTGGTGAGCAGCGCAAGGAAAGAAATCACAATGATCCAGTGCGCTAAACGCACTAGCAAAGAATGCCGGGGAACGACGGCAATAGGTGGCGAGGAAGTGGCTGACACGCGGAGAGGATAGCATAATCCGCGTGTAGATAAACGGGAATTCCCCCAGACCTCTTTAGTCAGGAGGAGACCGGATCGGCGCGGGGGAAGCACATGGAGAAGCGGTGGTCGAGTTCTCGCTGATGCTGTATTGATTGCGCCGGAGGCCGGCATGGCGGGCGGGGGCCCATATGATCGCTAACCGAGGTACGGAATAATAGAGCAGATGCGGATAACGGAAAACCAACTGGATGCCGTTGGGTTCGATTTCGGCACAACGAACAGTTCTGTTGCGTTTGTTAACGACAGAGCAGAGGTACAGCTTGCTTCGTTCCCTTCGTTTGGAGCGCAGGTGGAGTCGTTTCGGTCAGTCCTTTATCTGGAACAATACAAAACGGCGAGCGGGATGCGGAGAACTCATGCCCTGACAGGCCCCACCGCTATCGAGCACTATCTTCAGGCAGAGGAGAAGGGGCGGCTGGTGCAGTCACTGAAGTCGCACCTTGCAAGCCGCTCGCTGACCGGGACAGAGGTTTTTGGCCGGCGCTACAAGCTGGAAGACCTGATTGCCCGCATGCTTGGCGACCTGCGGAAACATGCGAAAGAGCAATTCGAGAGGCCTGTTCGTTATGCGATGGTGGGCCGTCCGGTTCGCTTTGTGGGCTCAGAGACGGCGGAGGATGACGACTTTGCGGTTTCGCGGTTGCGAGAGGCATTTGCGGCTGCTGGATTTGAGAGTGTGGACTTTGAGTTGGAACCTGTGGCTGCGGCCTGTGCTTATGAGGCAACGCTGGATCACGATGAGTTGATTCTGATTGGCGACTTTGGCGGCGGGACCAGTGACTTTTCTCTGCTGCATGTGGGTCCGGAGGTGCGACGGCGTGGACGGACTGCCAAGGATCTGCTTGGCAACAGCGGCGTGGGTCTGGCGGGAGACGCCTTCGACGCGCGCATTGTGCGCAAGCTGGTTTCGCCGGCGCTGGGATCGGATACAGAGGCGCGCTCGCTGAACAAACTGTTGCCTGCGGTGCCGGCGTGGATTTATGCCAACCTCGAGCGGTGGCACTATCTCTCGTTTCTGCGCACGAACAACGTGCGGGAGATTCTGAAGAGTGCGCGCATACGGGCGCTGGAACCGGAGAAAATTGAGGCATTGATTACGCTGATTGAAGAAGACCTGGGCTACCAGCTTCACCAAGCGGTGCAGAAAGTGAAGTTTGAGTTGTCGCGCAGCGAGAGTGCCGAGTTCCACTTTCGCGACGGCAGCATGGACCTGCGCATTCCCGTCACGCGCCGTGAATTTGAATCGTGGATCGAGAAGGATTTGGCGGCGATTGAAGACTCGATCGACACGCTTCTGAAAGGCGCCGGGATTGATCCGCGGGCAGTGGACCGGATTTTTCTTACGGGCGGAAGCTCCTTTGTGCCGGCGGTACGGCGCATCTTCGAGAACCGTTTCGGCAAGGAACGCATTCGCAGCGGCAATGAGTTTACGTCGGTTGCTCATGGGCTGGCTTTGCGGGCGGCGGAGGCACTGCGTTTGTGACACGGGAGAATGCGCGTCACAAACGCAGAGAGTTGCGGTTATTCGAAGGTGATTTTGTATTCCTGGCGGGGTGCGAGGCGGACTTTCCAGACACCGTCGGATTCGGTGGTTGGGATGGCGTGGCCGGCTGATTTGATGGTGGCTATGCGCTGGCCCTTCGGCGGGCGGATCTTGAATTCGCCGGCGACACCTGGCCGCAGAGCGCCGGAGATCAACTTGCCATCTTTCCAGGATGCGTCTACTTCGACATCGCCGCGAGCGCGGAGACCGCGATAGTGGCCTTCAGGCCAGGCGGCCGGCAATGCGGGCAGGAATGCGATTTCTCCGGCCTGGCTCTGCAGGAGCATTTCGGCGATTCCAGAGGTTACGCCGAGGTTGGCGTCAATCTGGAAGAAGCGGCGTGCAGCGTTGAGCAGGCTCTCGGCAGAGGTGGCCAGCAGGTAATTGACATGCTGGTTTGCGCGATCGCCATCATCGAGCCGGGCCCAAAGGTTTACGTACCACGCTGCCGGCCAGCCGCTTTTGCCCGCGCCGTTGTCGACTCTTCGCTGGAGGGAGACGCGGGCAGCCGCTGCCAGCTCGGGTGTGCCGCGCAGAGTGATTTCATCGGCGGGAAACAGAGCGAACAGATGCGAAACGTGACCGACGCCGGGCTCGTTTTCGTCGTAGTCTTCGCTCCACTCCTGCAGTTGACCGTGCTTGCCGATCTTCAGATCTGGAATGCGCTTGAGCGTGGCTTCAAGCTGGGCGCGATAGGCGGGGTCGGTTCCCAGGATCTTCGAGGCGTCGATGGTGGCATGGAAGAGCGAGTAGATGATTTCGTAGTCCATGGTCGCGCCGACGGTCTGGCGGCCGATGGTTCCATCCGGATAGCGAAAGCTATTCTCCGGCGAGTAGGAGGGGTTGGTGACCAGGTGGCCTTTACCGTCGTCGATGAGGAAGTCTTGCAGGAACTCGGTGGCTTCTTTCATGACGGGATAGGCTTCGCGACTTAGGAAGGCGCGGTCCATGCCGAACTGGTAGTGCTCCCAATAGTGGAGGGCCAGCCAGGCGCCGCCCATGGGCCAGACACCGTCATAGCCGTAATCGACGGGCGCAGTATCGCCCCAGGCGTCGATGTTGTGATGGAAGGCGAAGCCGCGGGCGCCGTACATCTCTTTGGCGGTGATGCGACCGCTCGGGATCGACATCTTGACGAGGTCGAAGAGAGGGCCGGTTGTTTCAGGAAGGTTGCCGACTTCGGCCGGCCAGTAGTTCATTTGAAGATTGATGTTGGTGGTGTATTTGCTGTCCCAGGGCGGCGACATGCTTTCGTTCCAGATGCCTTGGAGGTTGGCGGCCATGGCGCCGGGGCGGCTGCTGCCCATGAGGAGATAGCGGCCAAACTGGAAGTAGAGTGCCGCGAGTCCGGGGTCCTGCTCGCCTTTCTTGACGCGGGCGAGACGCTCGTCGATGGGGAGGGTCTCAATGGAAGGGTCGGAGGCTGGCGGCGCGAGTTCGAGATCGACGCGGCGGAAGAGCTTCTGGTGGTCTGCAATGTGCCTGGACTTGAGAGCGGAGTACGGCTTGGCTGCGCCAGCCAGGTATCGAGCGCAAGCAACGGCTGGATCGCCTCCGCGATAATTTGTCGCGATGACAACGATTAGTGTGACGGCGTTGGCGTTGGATACGGTTACATCGGTGCCGGAGACCTGGACCTTGCCACCCTGAGCGACGGCGCGGAG
>Ga0182013_10003553_pt1 | contig 19389 bp, 11 predicted proteins | sample 612S2MmetaG_FD_120487 | JGI IMG/M metagenome (GOLD analysis project Ga0182013, IMG submission 120487) | Permafrost microbial communities from Stordalen Mire, Sweden - 612S2M metaG | ecosystem: Environmental > Terrestrial > Soil > Wetlands > Permafrost | place: Sweden: Stordalen | collected... | reverse complement strand
GATCGCCGCCGGCTACCTGGCGGGCAGGAAGGTAGCCGTAGATAGGCAGTACCTGCTTGCCGATGCTTGTTCCGTGGCAGCGAAGGCAGTTTTCATACTGATTGATAGCGGGAGTCAGCACGCTGGTCCCGTCTGTAGCGCTGATGCCGGTAACGTTCAACTGCGAGACGCGGATCAGCGGAGTCGTCGTAAACGTCTTCACCTGCTGAGCGCCGTGGGCGTTGTGGCAGTCCACGCAGGTGGCGTGACGGTTGTTGTTGAGCAGCGCCTTCTCGTTGGCATCGTGAGGATTGTTGGCAGTCGGTAGTGGATGTCCGACCTTCCCCGTTGCGTACTCGGAGAAGACATTGGGAGCAGCGGGGGAGACGTTCGAGCCGCCATTATGGCAGGAGATGCAATCGCTTTCATTCGACCCACGGAGCAGGCGCGCGGCGCGGGCATTGTGAGGCGCATGACAGCCGATGCAGGCGGTGGCAGCGACAGTGGAATAGCTGCCGAGGCCTGCCTGGGGCGAGACTTTATCGACGGAAAGGGCGTGGGCGCCCGCGGCCCAACCGGTTAACGTGTTCACTTTTCCGCTCATTTCCCGGGTCGGATCGTGACAGGCCAGGCACATCTGGCCGCCGGAGCTGTCGCGGACCAGGAAGTTGGGCGAGACCTTGTCCTTTGCCTGGACGTGAGGATCGTGGCAGGAGGTGCACTCGACGTTTCCAGAGATCAGGCGGACCGCTCCGGTGGTGTCGGAAGTCTTGTGGCCGGCAACAATGGAAGCGGCGAGGTCAGCGTTGTCTTTCAACGGCAGCGCGAGGCTGAAGGGATGCGAGTTTTGCATGTTGCTGCCGAAGACGTCGGCCTGATTCATGGAGCCGTGGGTAGTAATCTGCCCGTACACCGGCGAAGTGCCAACGGCCACGCTGCCGTCATGACAGCTCAGGCACTGGCTGCTGGGTGCGCCAACCAGCGGCTGGCGACCGCGATTGGTCTCCGTGTCGCTGGTGTATGTGGCGTAGCTCTGGGTTGAGAGCTTCTGGTTCCAGAGGCCACTGAGAGCCGAGTGGGGCGCGTGGCAATAGGAACAAAAGTCCGGCCGCGCGCCGGTAATGGGCGACTTGGAACCTGGCCCGAGGTTGTGGATGCCGATGACGTCGGAGGAAGTTTGAGCGCGCAGGACGCCCCCGCAGAAGAGGATTGCGAGACCCGCGAACAAGAGCCTGAGTCTCACTTGGCTGCCTCCGGCGCTGCCGGCTTGAGGCCGTAGTAATGAAAGACCTGGACGCGGCGATTGAAAGAATCCACGACGTAGACGCGATCGTCATGATCGATGAACAGCCCCGAAGGAAGCTGAAACTGTCCTTCCTCAGAGCCCGGAGAACCAAAGTAGTAGAGCAATTGCCCCTGACGGTCCAAAACCTGCACGACGCCATAAAGTGCGTCGACAACATAGAGATCGCCCTCCGAATCGAATCCAACTGCCTTGGGACGAAAGATGGCAGATCCGGCGGCGCCGTTTTTCCCGATCATGTATTGGAATGTGCCCGAACGATCGAACACCTGGACGCGGAAGTTCATGGCGTCGACAACGATGAGATTGGTGCCGTCGAGACGCAGCTCGGTGGGCAGGTTGAACTGACCCTCGGCATCCCCGCTCTTGCCGATGGTGCTGAGTATGGCGCCCTGCGCGTCGAGAACGAAGACCTGGTCGCGGAGGGTATCGGTGACGTAGATGCGCTGGGCGGCGCTATCGACGGCGATGCCGGTGGGGCGCTTATAGTAACCCTCGCCACCCTTGAGGCGGCCGATGGTGCGCAGATATTTACCGCTGGGCTCGAAGACGAAGATCACCCCCTGATCCGAGTCGGTGACGTAGATGTTGTCCTGGGCGTCGACCGTGACGCACTGGGGCGAGACCATGGGGTCTTTGTCGTTGACGCGCTGGATAAATTTGTACTTGCGCTGCGCAAAATCGAAGATATGAACGCCCGCGACGCCGGGATCGGTGACAATGATGCGACCCCTCGAATCAACAGCAATACTGTAGGGGCGGACCATGGACCGGAAATCAGGCTCACCGGCCACGAAGTCGAACAGTTTAGTCCAGAAGCCGTGCTCGGACTTGACCTGCGCTTGAGAGTCGAAGCTGCGCTCCCAGGCCAGTTTGCGCCCTCCGTCGAGCAGAATCTGGGGTGGAACAGGGGTGGTCGCGGAGGCCTTGGGTGATGCCGCGACGGGGGCGCGCAGGATCACGGCGGCAGCCATAAGCACGGTGGCGCTTTGAAGAATTCTCTTCCCGGCGCTCAAAAAAAGTTGAACCAACGCGACACCCCGATGTAGTAAGAGGAAAGAATGGCCGACGGTGAGCCGGACCCGCTGAAGCCTTGTCCTAGACGCGAATAGCCGCTGATGCAACTAAGCTTTCGCAGCTGATACTGGATGAGTAGATTATATTCGTCGTTCGTATTGTTGGAGGTGATGGAATCGCTGCTCGTGTTACTAACGGATCGAGCGTAACTGGCGGAGATTGTGAGTCTGTTGACCGGCGAGGAAGCGAGACCGAAGGAGTAGCCGTTTCCGCCGTAGAGACTAACCAGGTCAGAGGACGACACCGGGGTTGTGATGGGAACAGTAACCAGGCCGGCGCCGGTAGCCAGCGCCTCACCGCTCGATTTCGAGTAGCTGCCTGAGGCGGTAAATATGGAGCCATAGCCGAGACTGGCGTTATAACTCTGGCTTGAGTCGGCGGTGCCCGCCTGCTGGGTGAGGGCGGTCCGCCCCGCACTGGCTCCGGCGCTGAAGTTGACCCGCGACCACTGACGTCGCACATTGGCGGAGTAATTGAAAAAGGAATTCGTATAAGCAATCAGCAGCGTCTGAACGTTCTGCGCGTAACTGAATGAGCCGCTGACATGCCAGTTCCGGATCTGGGTGTTGTAACTGGTGGTGACCGCCATGCCCAGGTTGTCTTCGCCGCTGGTGTTGGAAGTGTTGTCGATTACGCTGAGGAATGCATTGAAGCTTCCGTCGAACAGCTTGTGGGTGTAAGTGGCGGATGCGCCGTAGGAGTCGACGGCATATTCATCCCCGAGGTAATACTGCGTGCGGCGCTCGACAAAAATTGAAGTCTGCATGCCCTGAGCGAGAGCGTAGGTGGCATCGGCAAGCAGGTCGAGGGAGTTTGAGGACTGGTTTGTGCCTACGCTGGAGGCGACGCCGCCGCTCTGGACGATTGATTCGGCAAGCTCCCCGCTCAGATTGTCAGAGTAGTTCAGGTTGAGTGAAACCGAGAGTTTTTTCAACGGGTACATGGAAACGGAAGAGTTGATGGTATCGATCGATCCGCTGGTGTGGGAGTCGTCGAACTCGCTGGAGAATGAGGAACGATTGATGCTGGCGACGACTGAGCCGCTCAAGGGAAGACGGTGGCTGACGTTGAAGCCGAAAGCATTTTCGCCGTTATGCGACTCTGCGTTTGTGATGCCGGTAACAATCTCCGGAATCAGCGCCGAGCCGCCCCCGTTGGAGTAAAAGGCGCCCATGTTAAATCCGGCGACGGTGTAACCGGAATGAAGATTAAGGGTGTGAAACGAGTCGTTGCCCAGGTCGTTGGTGCCATACACGGTATAGTTTGTGCCCCCGAACTGGAAGCCCGCCGATAAACTTGGCTTGCCGGGAATGTCTTCGTTCCAGTTGATTCCGAAGGTATCGCTGTTGCCGTGAGTGACGTAATTGGCCATGCCGGGAATGGCGTAGTTGCCTTCGCTGTTGTAAGCCTTGGAATAGCTGATGGAGCCGGGAAAGTTGCTTCCTGAGAAGAGATTCACAGAGGCGTTGACGCCGCTGGCATCGGAGATCGATTGGTAACTTGAGTTGGCGCGAGACTGATTGACGAAAACAGAAGCATTGTAGGAGAGAAAGTTGGGGTTGTAGTAAGAGCCGGAGAGGTTGACGACTCCGCCCAGGATCCAGTTGTGGTCGGAACTGGTCTGGTTTCCGAAGTCAGCCGAGTAACCCGGAGAGAGCATACCGCTGAGCGTGGAAGTGGTGCCGAAAAATTTGAGCTGGGCGGCAGCAGGCAGCGTAAGCAGTAGAACACCCGCCTGGACGAACCATGCAACTCGCTTTAAACCTGCCATACGGCACTCTCAACATTTTCGACCTGTAGCGGGCTGCTCAGGAAAATCGATGCCTGTCTCACCTTGCATTCACGCAGCGCGTACTGCGGTTACGCCAGTCTTTCGAAATCAGCAACCCCTCAAGGAGCGAGGGCCTCGATTCTGTATCCGGGCGGGTCCAGTTACAGCGTTTCGATCTTTGCGTTCTGTCGTAGCTTCTTATCGAGCGCTTCGCGAAGCTGGTTGGTCTTGCTCTGTTTGAGTTCTTTGATCAATTGCTCTTTCACGTCTTCGAATCTCTGTTTGCCTGCCGGAGTGTGCTCCTTCAAGCGGACGATGGTGGTGGCCTGATCGATTTGAATCAGGTTGCTTACATCGCCGGGCTTCATGAGCTGAAGCGCCTTGAGCACCTGGGGCGCTAGTTTGTCCACGGCCACCGGCTTATGCTCGCCCATCATCACGCGGTAGTCGTCGTCGGAGATTTTCTCAGCAAGCAGTCCGAATTCCTCGATGGTCTTGGTCGCTTTGGCGCGGCCCAATGCCTCGTCGGCGCGCTTGCGTGCTTCGGCCAGCTGGGCGGCAGTAGCCTTCTCGGGGGGAATGATGGAGATGGTTTGGAAGGTGTAGGTCTCGGGAAACTGAAAGCGCGCCGGATTGTGATCGTAGTACGCCCTGATGTCGGCCAGCGAGACCGCGCTCTTTTCGTCGATTTCGGAACGCAGGTAGGTCTCGATCAAAAGCGAACGGCGGATTTTCTCGCGCAGAAGCTGAGGCGAACCGTGAAACTCGCCGGCCAGAAACGCATTGAACTGATCAGGCGTGGCGAACTGCTTGTGGAAGTCGGCTTCGGCCCGCTGGAGTTTCCCTGGCGGGACGGTCAGCTTGAGGCGCAACGTTTCCTGGTACACCAGTTCCTCGAAGACGATCATTTTGAGGGCGCCCTCGCGGATCTGGGGCTCGAGCTCGCTGGGGATGTTGCCGCCGTGCTGGCGGGCATAAGGGAAAATGGCATACTCTTCACGCACCAGGTCGGCCTTAGTCAGCACTGTTCCATTGACGCGGACAACCGGCTTGCCGTCGGGATCGGCCGGGTTCGTCGCCGGCTGCTGGGCCGGGGACTGCGTGAAAACAGAGGGCGCGTGGGAAGCAACCTGGGCTTCGGCTGCGGCGAAAGACAGCAGGAGCAAGAGGCAGGGTGAGATTTTGCGATTCATGTTGACCTCCTGACTGCGAAAAAAAGGAGGGAGCTCTTGCCCCCCCCTTCGTGGACCCGGGCAATCTAGAATACGGTGCCGGCTTGGCCGTTGTTGGATTCGTTGGCCTCGCCACCATGGCACTGGCGGCAGAACTGCGCCGTCTGGTTGGTAGCCGTGTTCCCGTCGGCGGGGTTGTATGGAGCGCGAATGAAGAACATAGTCGCGTAGTAGCCGGTCGGCAGGCCGGTGGCTGTTCCCTTCGGCAGGGTCGCTGTCGCGACGCCATTGACCACCGGGAAGGTGACCGGGTTGTTGCTGACTTTGACAACGTTCATGAGGTGCTGATTGTGGCAGGTGGTGCAAACCACGATCGGCGCGCCGGCTGCGTTGGTGCCGGGGCTGACGAAGAAGCCGTAGTTATTGACGAACCGGCTGGAGTTGGGCCCGTTCATCAGCACCGAGCTGCCGGAGATGGTGCAGTCCCAGTTATATTGACCGCCGCAGCCCATGGTGGCTTCAGCGCCCACCGGGTGATCGTTGAGATAGACGCCCGTACCGTTGCCGTCTTTTCCAAGCAGCGTCGGAGGAGTGTCGTAGGTTCCGTAGGTTGGGGGCAGCGTCTCATAGACCGCGTTCTTCATCATCGCGCCCTGCGCGTAGTTGCCATCGTGACAACTGAGGCACAGAAGCAGGCCGCTGGTTTCAGAGGTGCCGGCAGTAAGGCTGCCCGGCAGCGTCTCAACGTATTTGCCGTTGTCGCCAAAAAGCAGGGTCTTGTTGTAGAGGTTGCCTACGTCCTGGCCCCACAAAGCGTAATCACCGGCGGTGGTGTCACCGCTTTTGTTGGCGCCGTTGCCCCAGGCGCCGCTGTGAGGTGCGTGACAGCCGGCGCAGCCACGACCGTAATTGAGGTGTGCGCCCAGGACGTCATTCGCCGGCGACGCACCTATCTGGGCAGACGCATAACTCGCGCCGGCCAATAGTAGAAACATGACAAACAGAATACGTTTCATTTGAATAAAGTCTCCAGTCAACGATCAGAGCGCGTACTTTTGAACGTCCGGCGATCGTCATGTCCGAGCATAATGTTCGTGACAAATTCCTAATGTGACCGCCATCACCCTTCGAAGCCGTTCTTCTTCAGCAGCATGTGACCTTTTGAGGAACGGTTACGCTAGGGCCCATTCTTGAGTGACCGTGGTCACATTTCCCCGCATCAGAGGATGGTCTCCTGTGTTCTGTAGAGATACCCGGCGAACTCGCGAAAGGTTCGCGTACAGAAAGCTTCCCTGCGGCTGGACAAGAACGCCAGGAGTCTGAGCGGCCTGCTTCAGCGGCGACTCAAACCAGGAGAAAGTGCTCGATGGGAAACGAAGAGACCATGGGGACGGCGGGGAGCCGGACGCTCGACACGGCGCAAGTGTATGCGATGGCGGTATTGGGCCTGGCCATCGGGCTGGCGGTCGGATATCTGCTGAAAAGCGGGCCCGAGGCTGTCTCCGGGACGCAGCAGGCAGCAGTTGCGGCGCAGCCCTCGTTACACTCGCCTCATCCGGCTGCCATGGGCGCCGGCCCGGTGCCCAGCGCGCAAGAGATGAAGCAGATGGCCGACAAGCAGGCTGCGCCGTTGCTCCAGAAGCTGAAGACCGATCCGGAAAACACGGAAGTACTGTCACAGCTGGCGGCGATTTACAACTCAACGCACCAGTTCAATGAAGCCGCTGTGTATTACGCAAAGATTGCGCAGGTCGACCCGAAGAATGTCGCGGCGCGCACCAAGCTGGCCGGCTCGCTTTATTACGGTGGTGATGTGGATGGAGCCATTCGGGAGCTGAACAAGGCACTGACCACCGATCCTGACGACGTCAATGCCCTTTTCAACCTTGGTCTCATCAAGCTGCAGGGCAAGCAAGATGCGAAAGGAGCGCTGGCGGCATGGCAGCGGCTGTTGAAAGCTCACCCCGAGTTGAGTCCGGAACGAAGAGCCACGGTGGAAAAATTGATGGCGCAAGCTTCGAACATGGTGAGCGATGAAGGCGGCATGAAAGGAGCGCCGACTCATGACGGACACTAAGCGAAATTCCGGCAGGCAATGGACGGGTGTGCAGGCGCTGGCGGTGACGGTAGTGTGCCTGGCGGCGGGAGTCGCCGGTGGATGGTTTTTCCACGCATGGCAGGATGCGCAGGCGGCAGGGCCGTCCATGGCGGCTGTTGTCCCGACACCGGCCAAGACGGGGACAGCTGGACAGTCGTCTGGCGCCGCGCAGATGAAGGCAATGGCCGACGCGCAGGCCGCGCCGCTGATCGACAAGCTCAATTCAGATCCGAACAATCCCGCATTGCTCGCCGGGATCGGTAATTTGTATTACGACGCGCAGCAGTACGCGGTCGCGGTGGACTATTACGAGCGGGCGCTGGCGGCGAAACCCGAGGACGCGGCGGTGCGCACAGATTTGGGGACTTCGTACTGGTACATGGGTAATGCGGACCAGGCAATCGCGGAGTTCAACAAGGCTTTGAGCTATGAACCCACAAATCCGAATACGCTGTTCAATCTCGGGCTGGTGAAGTGGAAGGGGAAGCACGACGCGGCGGGAGCGCAGGCAGACTGGAGCAAGCTGCTGGCAGCGAATCCCAGCTACCAGGGAAAAGATAAAGTGGTGGAGATGATGGCCGAGGCCAGGAGCGGCAGCGCCGGTAAGCCTTGAGTCGTGGCCGGGAGTAAAATCATGCATCTCCCCCGGGGCTGAATCCTTTAGTACTACAGTTGGAGATAGCATTTGCGGAGAGAGCAGGGGGTTTTAACCCCCTGAAAATGAGCTCGGAATACGCGGCCTTCAGGCCCGGGTCTTCGCAGATTTCCCGGAATTCGGAGAAATACAACGGTAGTATTAGGACAGGAATCCCGGAAGTCGCGCTTTGTAGCAGGGCACGTCAGGGTGCCCCACCCTCGTCGGTTCTTTGTTTTTGCGGCTAGGGTGGGATTCGCGGCAACTTTCCTCCGTGCAGATTCCTTAAGTGAACAGCATTGTTTTTAGTCTGCACCTCTCACGCCTGCGATTCCCTGCGAGGGCAGGTCCGCTTGCCCGACCAATCGCCGTTGCGTAGGATTAGCCGCCGAACGCGCACACTGGAAGTGGAGGAATCTCATGTCCGCTTCCGCCCGCCACCTGCGTGTTGGCTCAAAATGTCAGGGATGTAACCGATCCTTTCGCCCCCCCCACCCCCCCTCTGCCCATTTAACTGCCCCGTTCAGGACCCTCATCCGAAAGAAGTGCCATATAATCAATCAGTTAACGCTCCATCCCCAGTAACCAAGCAGTGAACACAATCCCATTTTTCCGTTCATTTTTGCCGCCTTCGTGTCGTTTTTTGTCGCAAAACAGGGACTAAACGGGCCAATTCCATGCCAATGTTTCAGCCGCGTTTCTCATTGAAGATTGCGGGCGCGAGAATGCACGTTGGTAAATCGGTAAATTGAACAGCATATGCGGAAGGCGCCAGCAACGAATCCGTCGCCAGGCGCTTTTATTTGCACTGGCAAGTTGCAATGTCTCGATTTGCGCCACGCGTTATGGGAGGTGAAATCGGAGTCGATAAGGCTCGCAGGTGAGTGACCGGTGGAGATGCTCGCCCGCGGCTGCGAATCTGCCGGGTTGGCTTGTTTCTTCCCGGCATATGCAGAGCGCCTGGAGGCTCGAGGCGATGAAGCGTTTTTTGTCGATTTCCCTGTTCTTCTTTCTGACAGTATTTCCAGCGGGTGCGCAAATCATGTCGCCCACAACCGATGTGCTGGGCGCGCACCTGAACTACGGACGTGGATGCACCGCATGTCACGCGCCGCACAGCGGTTCATACGGCAACGGCCACGCGAAGACCCCGGACTCGGGCTCGGGGAATACCATTCTGTGGGGCCAGGATGTGACGGGCTTATATGGCAAAACGATTACCACCGCGGGCGACACGGTCGAGGTCCTGCCCACGAGCATGTCCGCCGGCACACCGGACGCGAAGGGGATCCTCACCTGCCTGAGCTGCCATGACGGAAACCTCGCGCCGAGCGGGATGATGCGCAACAAGCTTTACGAAGCGCTGCCGGCCACCTATGGCGCGATAAACTCTCCGCCGACGCTGCTTGGCAATAGCGCCGCGGGCGCGGGCAGCTACATGAGCGACCACCCGATAGGGCTGAACGCGGCGGTGAGTTGCGGCGGCGCGAAAGGCTGGGACTGCACGGAGGCCAACGGCGTAATCACCATGAACGGAGCCAATTCGCGCAGGTTTGTCGCCAACTATGGATTGTTTGTGCAGTTGAGCGCGTACAACGGAAAAGCCGTGGTGACTTGCACGACCTGCCACAACCAGCACCAGATGAACGTGGTGCATGTCGCCAGCGGGTCGAACTCCGGGCTGCCGCCGGGAAATTACGCCACCATGTTCTTTCTGCGCGGGCCGTATAACCCAGGCGATACAAACCCGATGTCGAACCAGACCTCGCAGTTTTGCCGGCAGTGCCACGCCGACATGTCGAACGAGATGAACGGAGGAACCGCTGGCACGATCTTCTAGGGATGTCAATTGCCTTCGGTGAGCGGGACCAGATCCTGCGCGGAGACGGCGATGTAAAGGCCCGAGACGAAGATGAGCGAGGCGCCGGTGAGAACGAAGAAGCCTGGCCTGTCGTGCCACAACAGCCATGAAACCAACATGCCGGTGAGCAGTTGCGTGTAGTGATATTGCGAAACATTGGCAGCCGAGGTGTGCTTGACGGCGATATAAAAGCAGACCGTCCCGGTAGCGCAGAACAGGCCCATGGCGACGAGCCCGGCGACAAGCAGCGGGGTCAATGGCGCGGCATGAAACAGCATGAAAGCAAAGCCGACCGCGGCTGTAACAAGGCCGGAGAAGAAGGCCAGGCTCTCCGGCGTTTCGGTGCGGGTGAGCACGCGCGACCAGACCATATTGACCGAGAAGCATGCTACGCAGACCATGCACGCGGCAAACCCGACCCAATCGCCCTGACGGGCGCTTCCCCACGGATGGACGGCGATCACAACGCCTGCAAAGCCGGCCACGATCGCTGACCCCTTTCGCCATGACAGGCCCTCTTTGAGAATCACCGCCGACAACACGGAGATGACCATGGGTGCGGTGAAGATAAGAATATAAAACAGGGTGAGCGAGAGATGGCGAAGCGCGATGACCACGCATACATTGTTGGCCATATCGAGGCAGGCGCGCGCCAGTTGGCGGCCGACGCGATTTGCGCGGAGGGCCTGCGCATTTCCCCGCGCCAAGGTATAAGCGCCGAGGAACATGGCCATCAGAAGGCCGAGGAATGCCACCACCTCATAGGGCGGCAAGCCGGCCTGGCCTATCAGCTTGATGGTGCTATCGGCCAGCACCCAGCAGGTGAACCCGGCGATCGCGTACCCGATGGCTCCAAGGTGAGAAACCGGCGGCTTCAATCTGACTCCTGACAGCGATGGGCGCAAACGCAGTTGAAAGAAAGGGGTCGCATTTTGGGGACCCGGCAGGGCAGATGAGCGCGATCAGGTTCCGCAGTACGTATGCTCTACACGCTCTTCGGGGCGCGCAGGCAGCGTGTAGGATTCGAGATTCGGCCGGTCCTCATAGGGGCGGGTTACGACGTTCAACAGATTTTCAAAGGGCTGGAAGTTTTGGTCTTCAACGGCAGCCTTGATCGCCGCTTCGACAAGATGATTGCGAGGGACGAACATCGGGTTTGCGCCGCGCATAGCCTGAGCGCGCGCGCGCGGCGAAACGGACTCAGCCTGCAGGCGGGTACGCCAGGCCGCTGCCCAGCTATCGTATGCAGGCGGGTTGGTAAACAACGCGCGGACCGAAGCATCGTTGTCCTGAGTCTCCGCGGCATCGCACAGGCGGCGAAAGGTCAACGTGAAATCGGCCCCGTTGGCGGCCATCGCTTCGAGCAGTTGCTCGGCGAGTGCCGCGTCGCCCTCCTGGTCGGTAAACAGACCGAGCTTGCGCCTGAGTCCGGCAACGTGCGCGGCCTGAAAGTGCGATGCAAAGGCGCTGAGTGACTCATTGGCCGCGTCGACCGCGGGTTGTTCGCCGCCGGCTTCATCCAGCAAAGCTGGAAGAAGAGCCTCGGCAAAGCGGGTGAGATTCCATTGTGCGATGCGTGGCTGATTGCCGAAGGCATAGCGGCCATGACGATCGATGAAGCTGAACACAGTGGCCGGATCGTACGCATCCATGAAGGCGCATGGGCCGTAGTCGATGGTCTCGCCGGAGATTGAAGTGTTGTCGGTGTTCATAACGCCGTGAATAAAGCCCAAAAGCATCCACTGCGCAACCAGGCGCGCCTGGCGCGCGACGACGCCATCGAGCAATGCGCGGTAAGGCTGGCTTGCCTGAGCGGCGTCGGGATAGTGGCGGGCGATGGCATAGTCGGCCAGGATGCGAACCGCCTCAGAGTCCTGGCGAGAAGCAAAATATTCGAAAGTCCCCACCCGCAGATGGCTCGCGGCGACCCGGGTGAAGATAGCGCCTGGCAGCACCGTCTCTCGCATCACTCTCTCGCCTGTCGAGACAGCGGCCAGGGCGCGCGCCGTCGGCACGCCCAGGGCGGCCATCGCTTCGCTCACGATGTACTCGCGCAGCACCGGTCCGAGGACGGCTCGGCCATCCCCGGCGCGGGAGAAGGGCGTGCGGCCGGAACCCTTGAGCTGTATGTCGTAGCGCACGCCATCGCGGCCGACAACCTCTCCAAGAAGAATGGCGCGGCCATCGCCGAGTTGAGGGACGAAGTGCCCGAACTGGTGGCCAGCGTAGGCTTCGGCAAGAGGCTCGGAGCCCTCCGCGACATCATTGCCCGCAAGAATTTCCACGCCGCGAGGGCTCATGAGCGCATCGGCATCGAGGCCAAGCTGGTTGGCAAGTTGCACGTTCAGCTTGATAAGGCGCGGCGAGGCCACGGGCGTGGGATTGAGGCGCGCATAGAAGCGTTCATCGAGCCTTGCGTAGGTGTTATCAAAGCCAAAATGAACGCTGCCTGATTGAGCGTCCGGGACCTGTTCGGCCGTGGTCGTGGATAGCTTAGGGGAAGTCATCAACTATTTGATGTTAAATTGCGCCTCTGGTCGCACTCAGTCGCTCTCGAGCAATCCCAATTGCACCTCGACCCCCGGCCTACTGGACCGTGAGGCTTACAACGCCTGAACTGGTAACCTGATGCGCTTGAGGTGACTGCGACAATCCGGAGCTGAATCTTGTTCCGCCGCCGCAGCCATTGTTGAGCGCCGCAACCCCCAGCAGCATCAATGCCAGAAGTCCCGTCGACCACGCGCCCCTCGTTCTCATTCTTCCCCTAACCATGATCGGGATCATCAATACTGGCAGCAGCAGCACCGCAGTCGCCAGGCCGGGTTGAGCTTCGGTGAATACGACCGTGACCTGGTAAGTTCCAGGCCGCGTTGCCGGTGATGTTGCGATGCTAACCGCGCCGGCAGTGGCAGAATAGCCGCACCAGGCTCCTGCAGGCAGATTGAGGCAGATTGCGGAATCGATAGTTGCAGCGGATGGCAGCGCCACTGCGAACGAAGCTGTCGCGCCCGGTGTCACTGTGCTCGACGACGCACTGAATACCGGCGAACTCGCACCTTCGGAGGCCGCCGAATCCACTTCGAACTCAAACGCGTTTGACCTTCCGCTATCTGGAGTTTGTACCGTAATCGTCTGGATGCCCGCATTGCCTGCCATTGACGCTGGAACCCGGGCCGAAAGTTCCATCGCGCTCACATAATGGGTCGCTAAAGCGGCAGCGCCCCAGTAGACCGTCGACCTGGAGCTGAAACCCGATCCGCCGATCGTGAGTGTGAAGTTCGCACCTCCGGCGCTCGCAAATGCGGGCGACATGGTCCTTATGTTGGGCCCGAGGTCGTTGATGGCATAGGCAGCGCTTCCGATTGCGCTTGCTGCATAACCGCTTGCTGTAGCGATGGCTTCGAGTGTCGTCGACGAACTGACCATGATGGGCTCGCTATACACCGCGGAACTTGGGGTCGGCGTACTTCCATTCGTGGTGTAGTAGATCGTCGCGCCCGCTGTGGCATCGGTGAGGGTTACCGTCTGCGCCGACGTATAGTTTCCGGCGGCCGGAGAGAAGCTCGGGGTTGCGGCCGAAGGCAGCGTGATGATGTAAGCCGCCGAAGCGATGCCGCTCGCGGAGAATCCGTTTGCGGTGGCAATGGCCTGCAAAGTCTGCGAAGAGCTGACCGTGATCGGCCCGGTATAGACAGCGGAACCAGGGGTGGGCGTGCTTCCATTGGTGGTGTAGTAAATAGTCGCTCCGTCAGTCGCATCGGAGATGCTCACCGTCTGCGTCGAAGGATAAGTTCCCGCAGCCGGAGAGAAGCTCGGAGCCGCGGCAGCCGGCAGGTTGAGGACGTAAGCGGCCGAAGCGATGGCGCTCGCGGAATATCCGTTGCCGGTGGCGATAGCCTGCAGTGTCGTCGAGGAACCGACGGTGATCGGTCCGCTATAGACCGCGGAGCCCGGTGTCGGCGTGCTTCCATTCGTCGTGTAGTAGATAGTCACGCCGGCAATGGTGTCAGAGAGGCTCACCGTCTGCAACGATGTGTAGGTTCCCGCCGCCGGCAAGAAGCTGGGAGCCGGCGCAGGTGGCAAGATGATGGTGTATACACCGATCGCCACGGCGCTGGGCGTGTATCCGCCCGCAGTGGCAAAGGCCTCAATGGTTTCGGTGGACGCGACCGTGATGGGACCGTTGTAAAGGGTGGAGCTTGTTGTCGGCATCGTTCCATCGGTGGTGTAGTAGATGGACGCACCCGGCGTCGAGTCATAGAAGGACACCGTTTGTATCGAAGTGTAGATTCCGGGCGAGACGCTGAAAGCCGGCGTCGCCGCCGGCAGCTCAGCTATCAGCGAAACCGGATCCGACACGCTCGAGGCGTACGTACTGTCGCCGCTGAAGGCAGCAACAACAGCGTGAGAACCCGTTCCCACAATTGAGAGCGCGTCCGCACTTGCCGTCGCGGTCTCGGTGAGCCCTGTGGTCAGTATCGTGACGGTGTTGCGATTGGCCGAGACTGCGGCGAGGTCAGGTAAACCGTCGCCGTTGAAGTCGCCAATTGTCAGCGACGAAACACCAGGTCCTACCGACGGACTACCACCCGCATTCGCGAATGTACCATCCCCGTTGCCCAGCAGGATTGCGGCCGTGTTGCCAATGTTCGCCACCGCCAGATCCAGCTTTCCATCCCCATTGAAGTCGCCTGCCGACAACGACGTCGGGGAAGCTCCAATTGCCGGACTGGGCGAGGCCGTCGAGAAGGTTCCGTCTCCATTTCCCAGCAGAATGGTAACGGAGTTGTCGCTGCTGTTGGCCACCGCCAGATCCTGATTCCCATCCCCATTGAAATCGCCCACAGCGATGGAGACGGGATAACCTCCTGTTTCCGGGCTGCCTGGCATCGCCGTGAACGTTCCATCTCCGTTGCCCATCAGGATCGTCACCGTGTTGTCCTGTCGGTTAGCCACCGCCAGATCCAGATTCCCGCTGCCGTTGAAGACGCCCACTGCGATCGCGCCGGGGAATCTTCCGGTAGCCTGGCTGTTCGCAACCCGAAACGTTCCATCGCCGTTGCCCAACAGGATCGCGACCGTTTTGTCCTGCTGGTTGGTCACCGCCAGATCGAGGTTGCCATCCCCATTGAAATCGCCCACCGCGATGGAAGCCGGCCCATTGCCCGTCGCCGGGCTCGCCGGCGCAGCCGTGAACGTGCCGTTTCCATTCCCCAACAGGATTGTCACCGTGTTGTCCTGCTGGTTCGCCACCGCAAGATCGAGATTTCCATCCCCGTTGAAATCGCCCGCCGCGATGGAAGCCGACCCATTACCCGTCGCCGGATTCACTGGCGCTGAGGTGAACGTGCCGTCTCCATTACCCAACAGGATCGTCACTGTGTTGTCCTGCTGGTTCGTCACCGCAAGATCGAGATTTCCATCCCCGTTGAAATCGCCCACCGCCAGGGAACTCGGGTGATTGCCAGTAGCGGGGTTGGATGGATTCAGGAAGCTCAGGTTGCCGGTTCCGGTTCCCAGCGACGCCGACCCCACAAGCACGTTACTGTTGCTGGTATCCAGAAAGGACACGGTCCCGGTTGGCCCGCTTCCAGACCCCGAGCCGGCGACTGTTGCCGTCAGCGTATAGTCTCCCGCCACGCCAGTCGCGGCTATCAATGTGTTCGTCGCTGCGGTCACTGTCACATTCACCGGCCGCGAAGTGTTCGCTGGATAGGTAGGGAGGCCATTTGAAATCCCCATGAAAACGGCAGTGTAGTTATGATTTCCGGGCGGTGGATGGCACAGCAGCGTTGCCGTTCCGGCACCTGTCAATTGCGCTGTGCCCAGCAGGCGGCTGTCCGTACACGAGACCGCCGGGATCTCACAGAACTGCACCTCGCCCCGCGTAACCGGCCCTGCGGCTGAGCTGACGCTCGCGGTGAGCGTAAAGAGGGTTCCGGCAGTCTGCGGCCCGTGTGGAGCAATCGACAGGATTGTCGTTGCGACGCCGCCCGCGTAAGCCACTACATCGAGAGAGACTGGGATGGTTGTGCTCAGTGCGCCAGAGGTGCCTGTGATGTTCAGGGCGTAGCTCCCTGGAGAAGCAGAATAGCCCGCCGACAGCGTGAGTTCACTCGTTCCGTTCGCCGGGTTGGGACTGAATGAGGCGGTTACACCGCTGGGGAGCCCGGACGTGACGCCTAGGCTTACGCTGCCCGTGAAGCCTCCCACGCCGGTTACCGTAATGGTCGTCGAGGCCGAACTGCCCTGTTCGACTGTGAGGCTGGGCGGTGAAGACGTAAGCACGAAGTTCATCGGCGCGGGAGGCGCCAGGGCATCGACTAAATTCTGACCCGCAGGGCTGCCCCAACCGGTCACCAGATCATACCCCGGAACCGCATTGAACGCAGGGCTGGGCACGTACCCCGAGAAATTGTTATCCCCGCTGGTAATGTCGTGGAAGTCGCTTTGGTAGCCGGCGCTTGAGCCAATTGCATAGAGGGCGGGATTCAGAAATCCTGCGCCCGGGTCGCCTTCAGAAGCCGCTTGCTGGTTTACCAGCGCCACGAAGCCGGCCCACCGTGAAGCCGCAAAGCTGGTGCCGGCGTATGTTCCGTCACACACGCCCATGTTGCAGCTGTAGTTGTCAAAGCCGGCTTCCATGGCAACGTCCGGCACGTTGCGCAGGGTCGAGGATCCACCGTTCGAGGAGTTGACGGCAGTTTTTTGCCAGGCGGGAATGAGGATGTTGTCGGGACCGATGCCGCCGCCGCTTCGATCCCAGGCTGTCTCCGACGCCCACACCCCACCCGCACCATTGGTGATCAGGGTCGTGCCGCCGACAGCAGTCACCCACTCGTCTTCCGCTGGATAGGAAGCCGGAAAAGCCGGGCCGAATGCCCCGAAATCCCCTGAAGCGGCCAATACGCTCTGCCCCTGGGCGGCAAGCTCCTGGAAGATAGTGTCGTCTGCCGAGGGGTCTTCAGGATCCCACGTCCACGAAATGCTCACCTGCTGCGCAATGTCCTCTGCGGCGATCGCATTGAGGATGTCGGTATCGAGGTTGCCGATATAGACGCGCACCTGGCTAAGGCCAGGAGCCATGCCGATTGCCTGCGCGATATCCAGCGCCTGCTCGGCATCGTCGGCCGGAGAAATGAACTGTCCCGGCGTTCCCCTGGCTCCGTCCAGCAAAATGTTGTTAACCGAAATCGTGTAGGTCGCACCGCCGGGAGCGGGTGTGTAATTCAATACGTAGTCGCCGCCTCTGGCGCTCGCGGAGGCAGTTCCGTCGAAGGCTGCCGTCACGTCGCCGATGTTGTAACCGTCAAACTGGACCAGCCCCACTGTCTGGCCGCGGCCGCTAAGGGCCGCCCCACCGTAATACGCGGCTCTCATGTCGCTGCCAAGATACGAGCCACCCGGCCCCGAACCCTGAACCGCAGCAACGGGTGGGGCTTGCACTGCAGACGGCTTCACCACCATGGGCCGCGGTATGGAGTAGTTGTTCAAGCCGGCGATGTGGGCAATCGGTACGTTGAGCGCGATCGACGGTTCCCGATCGGGCGAGAAGAAGGTCCGCTCCTCTGTCGGATGCCGATACACCTTCATCTTCAGGTTGAAGGCTCGCTCGACCTGTTCCACCGTCCCGCTGATCGGAACCACCAGGCGATTGGGCGAGGACTCTTTGACCGTAAAGCCATTGGCCTCGGCGTATGCGACCACCTTCTGATAGTCCTCCGCCACTGGACCAAACTGCCCGGTGAACTCAGCGACGCTGAGATAATGCCGATAGTCGGAGCTCGACGGATCATAGAGACGCCTCAACAGGCTGCCCAGTTCCGCCTGGTTGCGCAGCGGAAGAATGATGGAGAGATTCATTTGCTCGGTTGGCGGAAGCGCACCGACTGGCTTCGCCTGCCCGCTGGAAACCTCATCCCGGACGTGGTGACGCAAGGTCTGGAGCGGCGTCTGCGCGGCGCCTTGCACGGGTCCCACTAAAATGCAGGCAATCGATGCAGATAACAACGCACGCCTGCCAGTGGTCGACAGGCCATCTCTCAAGATAGAGGTACCCATGAGCCACTCATCGGCTCGCGGTAGCTGTCCATTAGAGATTGTGTCGGGCGGACTTCTCGATATCCCCCGCTGTGGCTGACCCGGCAGCATAATACGGGACTAGCGCGAGATCGGCGTTTTGGCCTACCCCGAAAAACTAAGCAGTCCAACCTGTGCGTGTGGTGCGGCTAACCTCAAAGATTAGAGCCTTCTGAATTTGGCAGCGAGCAAGGATTTCCCTTATCACATCGCTGCCTCATACGAACTTCCGTTTAAAAAATCGCGATCGGGTTGAACAGTGAACCGGTCCCGCCCGGCAGGCGCAGGGGGCAAGCCACCACCAGGAATTCCCATCGGTTCTCAGCTTCGCATACTTTAACCAGATCATCGAATTGCAGACTGTCCGCACATACCATCCCCATGGCCGCGAGTTGCAGAGCGTGAATCGGATACGCCACGCCTTCCACGTTGCTGGGCACGGTTTCTCCGTCGCCTTCGGGGAAGAAGGCTGCTACTTTTCGCTCATGAAGCAGAGCGATGGTCTCCACATGCAGGCCCGCCTTCCCCTCGCCGTCGTAGCCGTTGTTCCAGGGGCCCAACTCGACACGCCGGCGATTATGGCCGGTGCGGAACAGAAAGATATCGCCCTCGCCGAGTTGCACCCCTTGCGCCTTTTCAGCCGCCTCCAGTTCCTCCCTGGTGACGGCTTCGCCGGGTTCGAGCCACTTGACACCGCGCAGGCGTGGTATGTCGAGCAGCACGCCCCGGCCTACGATCCCGTCCGCATACGCGGTAATGTCCTGCAGGCTCGGGCCGCGCGAAGTGACTGCGCCGGTCGGCTTTCCGTTGTATAGCTTGCCCTTGTACGCGACGTGACAGAGCGCGTCGATATGGGTGTGACAATCGCCATGGAATTCGCTGGCCAGAAAATCGGTGGCGAATTGCGGCTCGCCGATGGTGGACTGAACGTCGTACGACCGGATCATGTAGTGGCTCGGCGGATGGGGATTGTCTGGCCCCGCCGTCTTCACGATGGGAACCGCCATCGAAACCGAGCGGCCGCTGCGCACCAGGCTCGTCGCATGCCGGATGTGCTCCGGCTGGATGTAGTTGAGAGTTCCCTTTTCGTCATCGGAGCCCCAACGGCCCCAGTTGCACACGGATTGAAACAGCCGCTCAAATTCAGCATTTGTAACTGGTTTTGCCGTCGTCTTCTTCATCTCTCACTCCCTGTCTTACCAGTCTCCGGGCACGCCCGAAACCTCAGCGGTTGATTCGAACCTCAGCGTCCTGGCATGGATGAAGGCCAGGACGACAACCACGATCGCACGCTCAAACAGCCGTCAGCCCGCCGTCGCACATATACGTGCCGCCGGTGCAGTAGGCGGATTCGTCTGAGGCCAGAAACACCGCAATCCCGGCGATATCTTCCGGCACGCCCAGTCTCTTGAGCG
>Ga0182013_10003552_pt1 | contig 19395 bp, 21 predicted proteins | sample 612S2MmetaG_FD_120487 | JGI IMG/M metagenome (GOLD analysis project Ga0182013, IMG submission 120487) | Permafrost microbial communities from Stordalen Mire, Sweden - 612S2M metaG | ecosystem: Environmental > Terrestrial > Soil > Wetlands > Permafrost | place: Sweden: Stordalen | collected... | reverse complement strand
TTGGGTGTGAACATGGAAAAGCGCTTACCCGCCAGGTCGAACGCCGCCGCCGCGCCGGTGGGAAAGCCTGCGTGCAACCGCTCCTGGTCAGGGGATCCCTTGCAACGCCGAAGCAGGTCAAGCGCCAACTGGTGCAGGCCGGGGTTGTGGGCCACCACCATCACCACGCCATAGGCGCCGCCGGCAGCCTCGGCCTGCGCCAGAATGGCGTCGGGGTCGGCGTTGTAGAGGGCCTTCGTCAGCACAACCTCGGCGCGGGGGAAGGCCGGCGCGGCGGCTTCCCAGGTCTGGCGTGCGCGCGCCGCAGTCGAGACGATGGCCACGTCCGGCGTCAGGCCCGCGGCCGCCAGGGCCTGGGCCATCAGGACGGCGTCGCGCCTCCCGCGCTCTGTCAGGGCGCGGTCGAAATCCTCACCGCTGGGCGAGCCGGCCTCGGCCTTGCCGTGACGCAGCAAGATCAGCCGCTCCATTCGTCATTTCGCTCCCACAGGACGCCAAGCCGTTCGCAGGTTCATAGGTCCTGCAGGGGCGACAGGGAAGGGCCGCCAGTTGACACCGGGCAGGCGAGGCTATCCAAGACTGGCATGAACCCAAGATTGGCATGAACGCCGAGAAGGACGCGACGTTGGACGAAGGCGGGGGCGTGGCGCGCCTGGCCGGGCCCTTGCGCCTGGATTCCGGCGCCCGTCTGGATCAAGTTGAGATCGCCTATCGCACCTACGGTCGGCTGAACGCGGACAAGAGCAACGCGGTGCTGGTGTGCCACGCCTTGACCGGCGACCAGCATGTGGCCGGGCGGCATCCGGTGGGCGGCAAGCCCGGATGGTGGACTCAGGTCATCGGGCCTGGCCTGCCGCTGGACCCGCAGCGGCACTTCATCATCTGCTCCAATGTGGTTGGCGGCTGCATGGGCTCAACGGGGCCCTCCTCGATCAATCCCGAGACGGGCAAGCCGTGGGGCCTGAGTTTCCCGGTGATCACCATCCCCGACATGGTGCGCGCCCAGGCCCTGTTGTTAGATCATCTGGGCGTCGAGACCTTGTTCGCCGTGGTTGGCGGCTCCATGGGCGGCATGCAGGTGCTGCAGTGGGCGGCCGACTATCCCGAGCGCCTGTTTTCGGCGGTGTGCATCGCCGCCACCGCGCGCCATTCGGCGCAGAATATCGCGTTCCACGAGGTGGGGCGCCAGGCGATCATGGCCGATCCGAGCTGGAACAGCGGCGACTACGCCAGCCTCGGCGGCAGGCCCGAAAAAGGCCTGGCGGTGGCGCGCATGGCCGCCCACATCACCTACCTGTCGGAGGCGGCGTTGCAGCGCAAGTTCGGCCGCGAGCTTCAGCGCGACGGTCTGTCATGGGGATTCGACGCCGACTTCCAGGTGGAAAGCTATCTGCGTCACCAGGGCGCGACGTTCGTCGATCGGTTCGACGCCAATTCCTACCTCTACATCACCCGGGCGATGGACTATTTCGACTTGGCCGCGAGCTATGACGGGGTGCTGGCCGAGGCCTTCCGCAGAGCGCGGCACGTGCAATTCTGCGTGCTGTCCTTCACTTCGGACTGGCTCTATCCCACGCCCGAGAGCCGGGACATCGTGCGCGCCCTGAACGCGTCAGGCGCGCGAGCCAGCTTCGTGGAGATCGACAGCGACAAGGGCCATGACGCCTTCCTGCTGGACGAGCCGGTGATGCGCTCGGTCCTGGCCGGCTTCCTGGATGCGGCAGGCTCAGCGCGGGGGCTGGCGTGAGTCCGGCCGAAGCGGCGCGCCGCGAGGATTTCCGCGCGATCCTGGGCCTGGTCAAGCCGGGCGCGCGGGTGCTCGACATCGGCTGCGGCGAAGGCGCCCTTCTGGAGCTGCTCGGTCATCAAAAGCAGGTCGACGGCCGCGGTCTGGAGATCCAACCCGCCAATGTGGCCTTGTGCCTGGCGCGGGGCTTGGCGGTGGTGCAGGGCGACGCCGACCACGACCTGGACGATTTTCCCACCCGCGCCTTCGACTACGCCATCCTGTCCCAGACGCTGCAGACGGTGCGCCAGCCGCGCCACGTGCTGTCGGAACTGCTGCGCGTCGCCGAGCGGGCCATCGTTTCCTTCCCCAATTTCGGACACTGGCGGGTGCGTTGGTCGCTGATGATACGTGGCCGCATGCCCATGACCGGCGCCTTGCCGCAAGCGTGGTGGGAGACGGAAAACATCCATCTGTGCACGCTGCGGGATTTCACCCAGCTGTGTGAGGCGCTGGATCTGAGCATCGAGGCCTGCGCCGCCCTGGCCGACGGTAAGCCCGCCCGCGCCATCGATCCCATGCGCGCCATCGAGAACTGGCGCGCGGAGCAGGCTCTGTTCCTGCTGAGCCGCAAGGGCTGAGGCCGGGCGTTTGTCGGGCGGCCCAAATCGTTGGCCAGCCCATAGGCCTCGCGCCGCGAGGCATGGCGCCTCACCCAGTAATCGCGGCGGCGTCCTTTTCGCCGGTGCGGATACGCAGGGCGGATTCCAGATCGAGCACGAAAATCTTTCCGTCGCCGATCTTGCCGGTATTGGCGGTGCGGGCGATGGCGTCGATGACCTTGTCGGCCACATCGGTGGACACCGCGATCTCCAGTTTCACCTTGGGCAGAAGTTTCACCTCGTACTCGGCGCCCCGGTAGACTTCGGTCTTGCCCTTCTGGCGGCCGTAGCCGCGCACTTCGGTGACAGTCAGGCCAGAGGCGCCCGCCTCGGTCACCGCGTCCAGCACCGCGTCCAGGCGACTCGGCTTGATGATGGCGCTGATAAGCTTCATGGCGGATTCCCTTAAATTGCAGCTTTACCGTCAAAGCTAAGGCGTTTAGGCGCACCCTCCAAGGGCTTGATGAAGCTTTTGCGCAAGTCAATTCAGATTGCTGCGGCCTTGGCGCGCGACGCCGTTTGCGCCGGCCTTAGCGCTCCGGGGACGAACACCCTGGCGGGGGCGCCTAAGCCTTTGGGTTTGACCGCAAAAGTCTGTTTGACCGCCTCCAGCAGGATCAGTCCGGCGAAGCGCGGCCACAGCCTTGCTCCTGCCTGTTCGAAACTCTCCGCATAGCGAGCCAGGCCGGCGATGGGCGGCGCATAGAGGGCTCGGGACCAGGCGATGGGCTCCAATTCAGCCTCTCGAGCCAGTTGTTCGAGTTGAGCGCGGGTGAAGGGACGGCCATATCCGAACGGCGTAGCTTCGGCGTGGCACCAAACGCCGCTTCGCGCCGCGGCCGCCAGGACGACTCGTCCGGACGGCGCCATGACCCGCCATACCTCCCGCAACAGCGCCAGAGGATCGTCGCTTTCCTCCAGGCTATGCACCAGCAGGATGCGGTCGAACAGGGCGTTGGGAAAAGGCAGGGCGCTCTCGCGCATCAGGCAGGTGCGGTTGCCGGGCCCCGACGAGGGCCAAGCTTCCACGCCCTGTTCCGCCGGCATGGCCGCGACGACCCGCCGCGCCCGGGTGAAGCGCTCCAGGATCGGTGTGGCGTAACCCAGGCCCAGGATGTCGAGCCCGCTTACGTCGCCCCAGGTTTCCGTCAGCTTGCGGCCCAGCATATCCCCCGCGGCCCTGCCCAGGGGGCCCGCGTAGAACTGACGAAGCTCGACCACGTCCCGGCGCATGCGACTCCTTGGAGCCGGACGGCTCCATCTTGAAGGCTGAATCAGGCCCTACATTTTGAATCTGGATCGGCCGAATCCCGTCCGACGCCTCGCCAATATAGGCGGCCTGGGCGCAGCGGCTATCGCTGTATGATACGCAGGCCTATGGTTTCTCGTGGAGTGCGCGCCGTGGCCTTGCAGATCGTCCAGTTTCCGTGCCTGACCGATAATTACGGTTATCTGGTCCGCGACGAGGCCTCAGGCTTGGTCGCCACGATCGATACGCCGGACGCCGCCGCCATCTTGACCGAGCTGGACCGGCGCGGTTGGCGTCTGGACTTTATTTTCAACACCCATTGGCATCCCGACCATGCTGGCGGCAATGCGGTATTGAAGGACAGAACCGCGTGCCTGATCGTCGGCCCTCAGGAAGTGACGCGCATCGCACCGCTCGACCGGCCCGTGTCTGGCGGCGACGAGGTTCGCCTGGGCCAGACGGTGTTTTCGGTGATCGACGTGGGCGGACACACCTTGCAGCACATTGCCTACTACGACGCGGACGACAACATGGCCTTCGTCGGCGACAGCGTGTTTCCCTTGGGCTGCGGGCGCATGTTTGAAGGTCAGCCGCAGCAAATGTGGGCCAGCCTGATGCGCCTCGCAGCCTTGCCCGAGGACACGCTGCTTTACAGCGCGCATGAATACGCTGCGGGCAATGCGCGCTTCGCCCTGTCAGTGGATTCATCGCCGGCGCTGAAACGGCGCGCCGACGCGGTGTTCGCAGCCCGCGCGCGGGGCGAGCCCACGACCCCGTCCACAGTCGCCGAGGAAAAGGCGGCCAATCCCTTCCTTCGGGCGCCGTTACTGGCCGAGGGCCTGGGCCTGGCCGGCCGGCCCGATTACGAGGTGTTCGCGGCCCTGCGCGCCGCCAAGGACGAATTTCGGGGATGAACCGTGATCTGAGCGTCTCGGATCTGACCGCAGAGAGCGTCATCGCCCATCTTGGGCTTCAGCCGCACCCGGAAGGCGGCTGGTACGCCGAAACCTTCCGCGACCCACATGGGGTCGCAGGAAGGGCGGCATCCACCGCCATCTACTATTTGCTGGCCGCCGGACAAACATCCGCCTGGCATCGGGTCAAGGACGCCAGCGAAGTTTGGCACTACTACGCCGGCGCTCCGCTACGCCTGAGTCTGGCCTTGGAGCTGGGTGGTCCGGTCGAGATCCATATCCTGGGTCCGAACCTGGTCGCGGGGCATCGGACTCAGGCGGTGTGCCCGCGCGGCGTATGGCAGAGCGCCGTGACCCTGGGGCCGTGGACCCTGTGCGGCTGCACCGTCGCGCCGGGCTTCCAGTTCGACAGCTTCGAGCTGGCCCCCCATCCGTGGGTCTGAGCGGGCGGCCTTACGGCTATTTCCCGGCCAGGGCTGCGCGCACCAGTCGCTCCGACGACGGCCGGCCGGCGATGCCTTCGGCGGGATCCACGAAAACCTGGATATGCACATGAGCGCCGCCGTCCGGCGAGGCGACCGCAGCGCCCGATCGCGAGCCGGGCTGGAACTGCATCTTGTCCAGATGGCGCAGGAAGGCCCGCCCGTCGTCGCGGCGCGACAGGGTGATGACCGCCTCCGCTGCGGCGGTGGCGGCGTCGGCGAACACCGGCGCGGTGTCGGGCGTGACCTCCACGGCGTCGAAGGTGATCAGGTGCTGGGCGGCGCGGGAGGCGCGGGAGGAGGCCTGCAGCATGTGCTGGAACACCGTATTGGGCGCCATGAAGGGCGGAGGCTGCAGATCCTCGGCGCCGCCCACCATGGCCACGGCCTCGCCGCCAGGGGCGCCGGTGCTGAACAAAGTAAGGCCGCCCAAGCGCGTGGCGCGCAGGATCGGTTCCCCCACGTCGTTTTTATAGATCACATCGCCGCGCGGCCCCGGCGTGGGCTGAAGCACCCACACCTCGGGACTGTCGTCGAACTTCAGGAGCGGCACGCCGCTGGAGCGGTCCAGGATGAAGACCGAACTGTCGCCCGACGAATAGCGGGCTACAGGCGGCGCCGCCAACCCTCGGTCGGCCCGGCCATTGGGCATGTCGCGCAGGGCTAATGGCGGGGCTGACCAGGACGGCAGGCCGCCCGGGTCTTGGGGGCCGAAACCGAAGCGAGGCTCCGGTCGGCCAGGTCTTGCCATGTGCAATAGCCATGCGCCGGACGAGCTGGCTCCGGTCTGCCCGTTTAGATAGGCTCGAGCGGGGACCTGAGAGGGCGTTTCGCCCGCGAAGGGTGCATGGTCGACAGGCGGCAGATCATTGACAGGCTGAGCGAAGGAAACACCAGCCACGCCCAGCGCAGCCAATGCCGTCATGCCGCCGAACACCGCCCATCTGCCTTGGATCATAGCCCATCCAAATGCACTGCGAGTGGGGCCGTTTTTGGACGCTCGAGGCGTCCTCCTGCGTCGTTTCCCCGCATCTGCGCCGCGCATTCCCGCCACCGAGCCCAAATTGTGGGTCAAGCCTCAGGATCCCCGTCTTGTGGCGACCGTCCTCAGGCCTGCTCAAGGCACATGGACACGCCCATTCCCCCGCCAATGCACAGGGTGGCGAGGCCCTTCTGGGCGCCGCGGCGGCCCATCTCGTACAGCAGGGTTGTCAGGATGCGCGCGCCTGACGCGCCGATGGGGTGACCGATGGCGATCGCCCCGCCGTTCACATTGACCTTTTCAGGGTCGAAGCCGAGCGTGCGGCTGACGCACAGCGCCTGGGCGGCGAAGGCCTCGTTGGCCTCGATCAGGTCCAGATCCGCCACGGTCCAGCCCGCCCGCTTCAAGGCGAGTTTGGTCGCCGGAATAGGACCTGTGCCCATTACCGCCGGGTCGACGCCGGCGGTGGCCCAGGAGGCGATGCGCGCCAGCGGCTTGCGACCCCGTGCGGCGGCCTCCTTCTCGGTCATCAGCACGACGGCCGCGGCCCCGTCGTTGATGCCCGAGGCGTTGCCCGCCGTGACCGTGCCATCCTTGGAAAAGGCGGGACGCAGACCGGCGACGGATTCATAGGTGGCGCCCAGGCGGATGTATTCGTCCTTGTCCACCACCGTGTCACCCTTGCGGCCCTTGATGGTCACGGGCGTGATCTCGGCGTCGAACTTGCCGGCCTTCTGGGCCGCCTCCGCGCGGTTCTGCGACAGAACGGCGAACCTGTCCTGGTCCTCACGGGTGATCTGGCCCTGGGAGGCCACGTTCTCGGCCGTCACGCCCATGTGGTACCCGTTGAAGGCATCCCACAGCCCATCCTTGATCATGGTGTCAATCATGGACAGGTCGCCCATTTTGGTCCCGTTGCGTAGGTGCGCGGCGTGGGGGGCCTGGCTCATGCTTTCCTGACCGCCGGCCACCACGATGGAGGCGCCGTCCTTAATCTGCTGCATGCCGATGGCCACGGCCCTCAAGCCTGAGCCGCAGATCTGATTGAGGCTCCAGGCGGGCGTCTCGAAGGGAATGCCGGCGCCGACGGAGGCTTGGCGCGCGGGGCCCTGACCGGCGGCGGCCTGAAGCACGTGGCCCAGCACCACTTCGCTCACTGCGCCCGGTTCGACGCCGGCGCGTTCAAGCGCCGCCTTGATCGCCACGGAGCCGAGCGCCGACGCCGGAAGACTGGCCAAGGCGCCGTTGAAGGCCCCCACGGGCGTGCGAGCGGCCGAAACGATCACGATATCAGTCATGGGAAAGGGCTCCTGCCGATCGTAAGAGGGCAAATAGTGTCCAGTCCCGCTTCAAAGGCGAGACTGGCGAAATTAAGGCCTGCTGCACTAGCGCTGGATGATGTCATCCGCAATAATGTCGCGTTGCACAAGAGCGTGCGAGCGCGACTGAATTCAAATTTGGGGGGACCATGACCGACCCTGCCGCTGCCGAACCGAAATCCGAAAAAACGAAGTCTGGGGGCGAGCGCGTCGTCATCAAGAAGTACGCCAACAGGCGTCTCTACAACACTGCCTCCAGTTCCTATGTGACGCTGGAACATCTGTCGGAGATGGTGAAGAAGCACGTCGACTTCGTGGTCTACGATGCGAAAACCAATGACGATATAACACGCTCCGTTCTGACCCAGATTATCTTCGAAGAAGAAAATCACGGCGAGCAGAACCTGTTGCCCATCCAATTCCTGCGTCAATTGATCCGTTTCTACGGGGACTCGATGCAGTCTCTGGTGCCCAGCTATCTGGAGCTATCGCTGGACAGTTTCACTCAGCAACAGGAACGCATGCGCACGCAGTTGACCGAGACGCTCGGCGCAGGGCAGGGGCTGAAATACTTCGACGAACAAATCCGGCAAAACATGCAGCTGTTCGACCGGGCGATGAAGATGTTCACGCCCTTCGCCTTCCCCGCAACGGACGCGGCCAAGCCGGCTCAGGCGCCGGCCAAGGCCGAAGGCGCCGAATCGCTGGGCGATCTGAAAAAGCAGCTGGAGGAAATGCAGCAGCAGATCGAGAAGCTGGCCTCTAAAAGCTGAGCTGAAAAGACGAGCGCCACCCGGTCTTAACCCTCGTCGGTCATGATGCCGGCGAGGAGCTGGACATGACCGATCCGATCGACCCAATCCGCGGAGCTAACGGCGATCGCCGTAGACGCGCCCGCCGTCAGGCTGATGCGCCGCCGCCGCCGCAGGCCTCCTCGAACTTGCCGGCGGTTCAGCCCGTTCCCGCGCCTGAATCCAAGACGACCGAACCCAAGCCCACGTTGGCGGCCCATCTGCTGGGGCAGGATGGGCAGAAGCGCGGCCTGCGAGGCGGACCCGAGACCCTGGCCAAGGCCAAGACGGCTTATCTCAACGCCGAGTGGTCCGGGCGGACCGACCGTCGGTTAACGCCGGGCCTGATCTCCAAGACCAAGATTTAGCGGGGTTGGCGCCGGTCTTGCTTGGCGGAAGGGGTCTTGTTCCCCGTAAGGCCCGCCATGAACAGCTTCACCGCCTTCGCCACCCGCACCTTCGACCTTCTGATGGTCGCCCTGGTCTTTACGGTGATGTCGTAGAGCGGGATGTGATCGGCTCGAAGCTGATCGTTGAATTCCGCGCCAAATCAAAAAATCAGAGCCGGATTTGCACTTCGAGAGACGTCATCGGGCTCTAAATCCGGCCAGTCCTCAATCGTGGGTCAGGTCCAGCTCTCGGCGCGAGGCGACGATGGTCACGATGAAGCCGGCCAAAACGTCCAGCAGGACCATCAGCGTGATCAGGAAAAAGGTCGAGGTGGCGAAGGCGCCGAACAGCAGGAACTGAATCAGACAGACGATGAACAGGATCATCGATAGGGAGTGGTTGATGATCGCCACGCGCCGGCTCGAGGTCGACTTGAGCAGTTCGATGAACAGGATGACCAGGGACGCCACCAGCAATAGATCGCCCAGCCCGACCGACCAGACGGCCCCGGAGGCCATGTGTACCGAAAATAGCGGCTGGGACAGCTCATCCTGAGCGTTGGTCGCGCGCAGGCCGCCGAAGGTCAGGGCGACTAGATTGTAGATCAGCACGATCAGGGCCAGTAGCGGAAACGCAGCGAACATGGCGATTCTCCTTCCCGCACGGCAGCCAAGCTAATCCCTTTGGCGGGCTATGCGCAAACGGACGGAGCCGTGGCGCCCTCAGGCCGACTTGCGCACGAGCGGCTGCGGCTGGTCCGCCGGCGCGGCGCCGGGTCCGCGCGGCCGCTTGGCCAGGCCAGTCATTCCGCCCGCGGACAACAGGCTGACGTCGGCCAGGGCGATGCCGATCGACCACTTGTTGGCTGCGGCGATATAGCGCGGCGACCAGATCGGGTCGTACTTGTCCTTGTACCGGCGCACGCCCTGGAAATTGTAGATGTCCTCGCCGCGTTCGAACAAAAGCCGGCCGACGCGGGTCATCAGCGGGGCCAGGGGGCGGCCCTGTAGCCCCGCCAGAGGCGCCATGCCGAACTCAAAGGCCTCATAGCCCTGCTGTTGGCCCCAGCTCAGGAGCTCGACGAACAGGAAATCCATGATGTTCTTGGGCGCCGCTTCGCCGTAGCGCATCAGGTCCATGGAGAAGGACGATCGCTCGGCGGTGGTCCAAAGATTGGCGAAAGCGACGATCCGACCGTCGAGGCGCACAAGGGCGCAGGGGAATTCGTTGATGTAGTCCGGATCGAAACGGCCCATCGAAAAGCCCTTCTCGCCGCCGGCGTGGTGGGACAGCCACTGGTCCGAGATGTCCTTGAGGTCCTGAATGCAGAATGCGGCGTGGCCGGCCTCGATCACCTCGAACACGGCGCCCGCCTCGGCCGCCTTGCGCCAGTTGCGGCGGAGCACCTCGCGCTTACGCCCCTGCAACGAGAAGTCCGCCAGTCGCACGGTCGCCGACTCGCCGGTCTTTTGCAGGGCGAAGCCCAGGTCCACGATTTCTGGCAGGAGGTCCGGTCCGATGGCGTAGAGCGCCGCGCGCGCGGCGTGAGCGTCAGCCAGTTCGCGGAACCGCCATAGCAGCTCCAGGCGCTCGCACACCAAGCCGACCGGCGGGCCAAAGGCGATCCAGGAGCGCCCGCGCACGCCGAACATGAGGAAGCTGGCGCCCGAATCTGAGAACAGGAACCGCTTGTCGCCCAAGAGGGCCAGATTGGAATCGGGGGTGGAGCGTTCGGCCTGGGCCAAAATGGCGCGGGCGCGCTCGAAATCGGGGTCATGATCGGTAACGATCGCGGGGGTCGCCGGGGTCGAGATCAGACGCCACAGGCCGATGACCAGAAACGCCACGCCCACGCCGGTCCAGGCGCGCAGCGAACGACTGGCGTCGGCGCTCACCATCACGCGCCAGAACAGCTGATCGCCGTAGGACACGTTGTGATAGGACCACAGGCTCAGCATCCCGGCGCCGACGATCGCCGCGAAGGCGGACAGCAGCCAGCCTGGCTTGACCTCGATGCGGCTGAGGCGCGCCATCCGCGGGAAGGCCGCGTGCAGGGGCAGCAGAGCCAGGCAAATGCCGGTGAGGATGACCGTCTCGCCCCAGTTTATACCCTTGAGCACCGCCAAGGTCGCCGCCAGGGCCAGCAGGGTCACAGCCGCCGACCAGGCCGCATCCAGTCGCTGCCTCAGACCAAAGGCCACCAGAACCAGCATCAGCCCTATGATGGAGGAGACAAAGTGGCTGACTTCGATCACAGGCAGGGGCGCATGGTCGGCCAGCCACCGCAGGCGCTCCGGATCGCCGGGCGTCGCGCCGGACGCCAGCAGCATGACCCCCGCCGCCAAGGTGAGGAACGCCATTACCGTGGGACCGACCACCAGCGCTGCTGGGCGAATGTCCCGCCAACCGAGCATGAAATTCCTTAAGTCGCTCGTTTCCGAGCCGATAAAGCCCATTATAGCGCCTGAAGGCTGCGCAGGGCCAGAAGTTGGCCCGCGACGGAATAGCGCCCGCGGCTAAAGCGTTCAGATCCGACATGCACGCTCATGACGTGCGGCCCCTTGGGATTCCGTTATGGAAAGGGCCTCGCCGGCCTCGTGGCCGCACCCCTGCGCGAGGGCGGGGGCGCTTGGGTTTGGGCGAAGTCGCCTAAACGCTGAATCGCGCCCTAGTCATGGTCGCGGAAATAGGGTTCCACCTCGCCCTGAAGCTTGATGGTCAGGGGCCTGCCCCGCCGATCGACCTTGGCGCCCAGAGCCAACCGCACCCAGCTCTCGCTGACGCAATATTCCTCGACGTTGGTCTTTTCCTCGCCCTTGAAGCGGATGCCCACGCCCCGTTCCAGAAGTGAGGAGTCGTAAAAAGGGCTACCTGGATCGGTGCTCAGTCGGTCGGGAGGCGCGTCGGTCATGGGAGCTGAAGGCTCGCTGTCTGTGAGCGCTGCCTAAAAGCACAGAGCGCCGCCAATGACCAGACCCCGCACGTCGAGCGCGGTCGCAATTGCCCAGTGTGGCCGGCGGCCAGCCCCGATATAATGGCAGGCTGATTTCCAAAGGATTCGGCATGACGGTTTCCGATCAGGAACTGGTGGCCCAGGCGGGCCTGTGCCGGCTTGCGCCGGAGGCCGTGCGCCCGCGGGCTACGCTGGCTCGCATGCTGCTGGAGGCGGGGCGGTCCGCGGAGGCGCTGCAGGCGGCCGAAATGGCGCTGGCGCTCGATCCCCAAGACGCCGAGGCGCGCGCCGTGCAGGCCGAGGCGACGTCGATCTTGCAGGCCATGGACCCGGCCTTGGCGGTCCTGGAATTGGCCCTGGTGCTACGGCCGAACGACCCCGCTCCAGCTTTGGAGCTTGGCCATAGCTACGCCGAACTGGGGCGGCCCCAGGGCGCTGAACGGGCATTCAAGCAGGCCCTGGCCGCCCAGCCGGGCAACGCCCAGGCCCATGCGGGCCTCGGCGCGCTGTATCTATCGGTGGATATGGAGGATGCCGCCGAACACCACAGTCGCGCGGCCCTGACGGCCCATCCCGGTCATGCCGTCGCCAGTCAGACCCTGGCGACGATCCTTGAGGGCCGCGGAGACCACGCGGAGGCCGAGGCTCTGTTGGACAGAGCCTATGACCGCCAAAGCCTGTTCCTCGAACCGGCCCAGGGCGCGCGCATGACGGTGTTGGTCCTGGCCACCCGCTCCAGCGGTAACATTCCCTATCGATTCCTCATGCCCCCGCGGCAGTACAGCCGTCTGGTCTGGTACATGGAGCACGCCCGAACCGATCAGCAGGACGCCCTGCCCAGCCACGACGTGGTGCTTAACGCCATCGGCGACGCCGATCTGGCCGAGCCGAGCGCGCAGGCGGTCGACCGATTCCTGGCTGTGACCAACAGGCGCGTGCTCAATGCGCCTGACCGAGTCGCCCTGACGCGGCGTGACCGGTTGCCCCAGCGTCTTGAGGGTCTGGACGGCGTGGTTGCGCCGCGCGCCGTGCGGGTGGCCAAGGTCAGCGGTGAAGCCCTGGTCCGGGCGGCTCTGGCGGCGGGGATCACGCCGCCGCTCCTGGCGCGCCCGGCCGGCTCGCACGGGGGCGTTGGCCTGGTGCGGGTGGATGGCCTGGACGCTCTGCGGTCTCTGGGCGACGCCTTCGCCGGCCAAGACGTCTATCTTACCCAGTTCCACGCCTATCAGTCCGATGACGGACGATATCGCAAGGGCCGGGTGATTTTCGTGGACCGGCGCCCCTTCCCCTATCACTGGGCCGTGGCCGAATCCTGGCTGGTGCACTACGAAACCGCTGGCATGGAGGGGGCCGACGAGCGGCAGCTGGAAGAGCGGCTGTTCCTGAGTGATCCGGCGGCCGTGATCGGCGAGGCGGCGTGGCGAGCCGTGGCGGCGATCGGCGAGCGGCTGGATTTGGACTATGCCGGGCTGGATTTCAGCGTCCTGCCGGACGGGCGGCTGCTGGTTTTCGAAGCCAACGCCACCATGCTGGCGCATCCCGAGCCCGACGACGGGGAACTGGCCTACAAGAACGCCGCGGTGGCTAGGATCGTCGAGGCGTTCCAAGCCCTGCTGGCGAAGGCCGCCGACGCCTGAGACGTCGGCGGCCGTTGTTCGCTTACGGACGGGCTTGCTTGGCCACGATGTTTTCCTCGCGGTTCAGCCTGCGGTGCTCGACGCGGGTCAGGTGGCCTCCCATGCGGCGGGCGTCGACGCGTTCCTCGCGGCGCACATGACGCAGTTCCGCGCGCATCAATTGGGCCTTGGCCGGACCCATGCGGCCTTCGCGGCGTTCCACAGCGATCTTGTGGTTCAGCCTGACCAGGCGGCCGTTCACCTCGGCGCGGGCCGGGTGGGTTGCCTGGAAGCGGGTTTCGGCCGAAGCGCCGCTGGCGGCGGTCAGGGCCGTCACCAGGCCCAAAGCGAGAAGCAGAGTCTTGGCGGAAGTCATCATGGTCGGGTCTCCCTTGAGAGATGCAAGCCCTATCGGCTTGGGAGACGTTATGAACCCGCCCGCCTGAACGGCGTCGGCGCACGCTGTTCAGCACACGGTCAGTCTGATGAACGGCGCCTGACAACCGGCCTTCGGCAGGACTTCATCGGGTCCTGGCCGAGGCCTACTTGTGCTGGCGCACCAGGGCCAGGAACTCCTCGCGCGTGCGCGAATCGTCACGCAGCACGCCCATCATGCGGCTGGTGGTCAGGTTGGCGCCGGGCGTGCTGACCCCCCGCAGGGTCATGCAGCTATGTTCAGCTTCGATCACCACGCCGACGCCCTGGGGCTGCAGCACTTGAGAGATGGCCTCGGCGATCTCGGCTGTAAGCTTTTCCTGGATCTGCAGGCGGCGGGAGAAACCCTGCACCACCCGCGCCAGCTTGGAGATGCCCACGACCCGGTTGGTCGGCAGATAGCCCACATGGGCGCGCCCCACGACCGGCAGCATGTGGTGCTCGCAGAAGCTGACCACGCGGATGTCGCTCAGCACGACCAGCTCGTCATAGCCGCCGACCTCCTCGAAGGTCCGCTCCAGATAGGCGCGAGGGTCCTCGCCATAGCCGGCGAACAGTTCGCGGTAGGAACGAACCACGCGGGCGGGCGTATCCGCCAGGCCCTCGCGGTCGGGATCGTCGCCGGCCCAGCGGATCAGGGTGCGCACGGCCGCTTCGGCTTCGGCCTGGGTCGGCGCAGCTTCGTCGGTCATACCCGTCACTCCGTTGCGCTGCTGGGCGCCGCCCGCCCATTCGGCGCGCAGCTTGGGATAGCAGGGACTTTCCCGTCCGGTAAAGCGCGGGGCGGCGGGAGCCTTCGATGCGGGCCTAGTCCTTGACCTCGGCCTGCGGGCGATCGTCACCCGCGGAGATTTCCGCGTGCCAGCGGCCGTCCGCGTCTTCATAGACGATGCCTGTCGTTTCGCCCGGAATTATCTGTTCGCGCGCAGCTCGTTCGGCGGCGGCGCGGGCCCTGTCGTGGGCGGCGAAGGTCTCAGAATAGACGCCGTCCGACCGGTAGGCCCAACCGCCGTCGTGCTCTACGATCTCATAGGTGATCTTGGTCATGGCTTCTCGTCCCGGACGAAGGTGGTGCGGCGTGCAGCCTACACCATCGAGCGGCCCAGAGCCCGGCGCTTTCGTTCAGTGACCGTGATGGGTCAGGGCGTGGATGGCGCTGGCGACGCCCCACCACATCAGCAGGGAGGGGACCAAGGCGGCCAGGACGCCCTTGGCGGGCGAATAGGGCGGAGGACGGTCGGTCTGCTCCAGCCGTCCGGTGTACAGATCGGCCTTGAGTAGGGATTGCAGGTTTCGCGCCCCGGCGTCGGCGTGCGCGCCAATCCCGGCGATCCACGGCGAAGCGGCCTCCTGCGCCGGCTTTGTCGTCAGCGTTTGGTCGGACAAGGACTTGCGAGCTTGCAGAGCGGCCATGCGCGTTCTCCTCCCCCGAACTCTTGCCACACCGCCATTTAATTTCGCGTTGGCTAAGATAGTTAAGGCATGTGAATCTCCGGCTTCTTATCATGGTTTATTGGGAAGTATTCTGCGCCCTTCCGACGCGGGGCCTTTACCTATTCGCAGGCCGATCATCTGGAGTCCGCACGAATTAATGCTGCAGTGCATCAGCGGGCGGGCTTTGAACCGTTGGGTCGGTCATGAGCGATGAGGGAGCCGATGCACAACTGGCGCGGCTGGACGAGGCCGTCGCCCGTGATCCGGGTCACGCCGAGCTGCGCTATGCCCGCGCCAACCTGCTGGCCGGGTTGGGACGCGAAGAGGCGGCCAAGGCGGACTATCTGACGGCCATTGCCCTGAAGCCCGATCACTTCGGAGCGCTGAACGATCTGGGAACCTTGCTTTACCGGACCGACTTCCGCAGCGCCGCGCGTCTGGCCTACGCCGAGGCGGTCAGGCATCACCCGAACAACCCTGTCGGCCGGATCAACCTGGGCAACGCCCTGTTGGCGGAAGGCCAGGACGCCGAGGCCCAGGCTCAGTTCGAGACGGCGCTGGCCCTGGCGCCGGATCACCCGGACGCCCACCAGGGCATGGCCAACCTGTTGCAGCAAAAGGGAGATTGGCAGGCGGCCGAGGTCCACCGTCTGCGCAGCTATGCCGGCAGAACGATCACCCATCTGCCTTATCGCGGTAGCGGGGCGCCCTGCCGGGCGCTGCTGTTGGTGTCCGCCGCCGGCGGCAACACGCCCACCCGCTTCTTGCTGGACGAGCGCCTGTTCGAGACCTTCGTCCTGCCGGTGGAGGCCTTCACGGCCCAGTCCGTCCTGCCGGGCCACCACGTGGTTTTCAACGCGGTGGGCGACGCCGACCTGGGCGCGGCGGCCCTTGATGCGGCCGAGAGGGTGCTGGCCCGCACCCGCGCGCCGGTCGTCAACCCGCCTCAGCGTGTGCGCCCCACTGGCCGGGCCAACAATGCCGCGCGGCTGGGCCGTCTGCCGGACGTGATCGCGCCCAAGATCGTCGCTGGGCCGCGGGGCGATATTGCGGCCGCGGCGGAGATCCTCTGCTATCCAGTCCTGCTGCGCAGTCCCGGCTACCACACCGGCCAGCATTTCGTGAAAGTGGATGGCCCGGGCGACCTGCCGGCGGCTATGGCGTCTCTGCCGGGGCCTGAGCTTTTGGTGATCCAATATCTTGACGCCCGTGACGGTCAGGGCCTTGCCCGAAAATACAGGGCGATGATCGTCGACGGGCGGGTTTATCCCCTGCACTTGGCCCTCTCGCGGGACTGGAAGGTGCACTACTTCAGCGCCGCCATGGCTGACAGCCCGGGCCATCGTGCTGAGGAAGCCGCATTTCTGGCCGACATGGGCGCTGCAGTCGGCCAGCGCGCGGTGAGCGTCCTGGAGCGGATCGGCGCGGCGCTGGGCCTTGATTACGCGGGGGTCGACTTCGCCGTGGCGCCCGACGGCCGGCTGCAGTTGTTCGAGGCTAACGCCGCCATGGTCGTCGCCCCGCCAAGTCCCGAACCCATGTGGAACTATCGTCGCGCGGCGGCCGCGCGGGTGATCGAGGCGGTTCAGGCTATGGTGATGGATCGGGCGGGGTTGGGCGACCTGTGAGCGCCCTCGGCAAGGTATCAGCGCGAGCTGATCGTCGATTTTTTTGCCGGGATTTGCCAGGCGGGCTGGCGCAGAGATTTGCGGATCGTCCCGCCGGAAACGCACTCGATATCGGTGACCACGTTCAGGTCGCGCCGCATCTCCTCCAGGCCCGCCAGATGCACCACGCCCAGCCGGTTGTACGGCGGGTAGTACTCGACCAACTCGCAGCCATCGTCGCTGCAGCGCCATAAGGGCGGCGTATAGTTGCAGGTCTCAGGCATGAGGGTCACCGGCAGGCCGTCGACGTATATCGTCATGCCCAGGGTGAACTGGTCCGAGGAGAACAGGCGCGCCTTTTTGATGACCTGGGCCTGCCGCTTGCGCCAGGCTTCCCAGTGCGGCGCCGTCCGCGCCAGGGCGAACACGCCGCAGTTCAAGGTCCCCCGGTCGGCCATTATGCGAGCGTCGCGTTCGCGCACTCCGGCCTTGCGGGCGTTTTTATAGAGGATGGAGCGCACCTCGGCGAGACCGAACCCCAACCAGCGCAGGCTGATCGTGCGGGCGCTGTAACGGGAGTTCTGTGAGACTATGGCCAGATGGCCCCGTCCGGCGGCTTCGAACATCATGTCGAGGGCGGCGAAGTCCTGCACCCACGCGTCGGCGTCGACCCAGGCGATCAGGTCGGCCCTGGGCGCATAGTCGGGCAGGAAGGGCCGGGCAATCAGGGCCTTGAGGTGATCGCGCCCGCGCGTGCGCCCCGGCGGCAGCGCATAGTGCCATTGGGCGGTCCTGACCTCGGCCGCGAACGCCCTGCGCAGGCTGACGATCTGATCGGGCTGAAGGCCGCAGTCGAGCACCACGATGTCCAGCGCCTCGCGCCCGCGGAACCGGCGGATCGAGGTCAACAGCTCGTAGATCAAGGGGTAGTAGGCCGCGTCGCCGCCCGTCACGATCGCCCGTCTGGGGCCTGAACCACTCTTGAATAAGGTTTCGGTCACGGTGTCTGTCTCGGTCGCTGCTGATGATTAGACGTTCCGAGGAGGGACTATTCCGAATGCCGAGGTGAAATTTACGGCAAGATAACTTCAAATATGTGGCGTCATTCAGGCTTCAAAAGCCACCAAGCTCTAAGCCCGCACACCCTGTTGGAGCCATTGTTGGAAACGGCCGCCCAAGCCCGCTCAAGGGCCGCCCGCCACGCCGAGACGCTCATGGCCGTTTGCGGCATGGGAGCTTGGAGCGGGCGGGGGGAATCGAACCCCCGACATTCAGCTTGGGAAGCTGACGTTCTACCTCTGAACTACGCCCGCGAAGCGATGTGGTTACAATGCCTTGGGCAGTCGGTGTCAACCGCCCCGGCGACTGAACGGCAGAGAATGTAGCGCATACGCAGCAAGCGAAGGGTTGGCGCGAAACGGGAAACGCCGCTTCGCCGACGAGTGGAGGGCGGCGCGACATTTGTTAGCTGAACAGCGCCGGCCTTATGCAGAACGCCAACCCGCGGGGTTGGGCGCGGTTGATTGAAGCTGCCCGATCGGAGGATCGGAATAGCGAAATGGCCGCAGCTTGTTATTGAGGCGCAGATATACGGTTGGGGCGAAGCCCAACGCAAATCTCGCTCGAACGGAGCTATCCAGGAGACGCCTTGTCCATGAAGACCCGCGCCGCCGTCGCCTTCGAGGCGAAGAAACCGCTTGAGATCGTCGAGCTGGACCTGGACGGTCCCAAGGCCGGCGAAGTTCTCGTCGAGATCAAGGCCACCGGCATTTGCCACACCGACGCCTACACCCTGGACGGGCTGGACAGCGAAGGCCTGTTCCCCTCGATCCTGGGTCACGAAGGCGCGGGCGTGGTGCTGGAAGTCGGCGCCGGCGTCACCTCGGTGAAGCCCGGCGACCACGTGATCCCGCTCTACACCCCCGAATGCCGTCAGTGTAAGTCGTGCCTGTCGCGCAAGACCAACCTGTGCACGGCCATCCGCGCCACCCAGGGCAAGGGCCTGATGCCGGACGGCACCAGCCGCTTCTCCTACAGGGGCCAGCCGATCTTTCACTACATGGGCTGCTCGACTTTCGCCAACCACACGGTCCTGCCGGAAATCGCCCTGGCGAAAATCCGCCCAGACGCTCCCTTCGACAAGGCCTGCTACATCGGTTGCGGCGTGACCACGGGGGTGGGCGCGGTGGTCAACACGGCCAAGGTCGAACCGGGCGCCAACTGCGTGGTGTTCGGTCTCGGCGGCATCGGCCTGAACGTGATCCAAGGCCTGAAGATGGTCGGGGCCGACAAGATCATCGGCGTGGATATCAATGACGGCAAGGAAAGCTGGGGCCGCAGGTTCGGCATGACCCACTTCGTCAACCCGAAGAAGATTGACGGCGACATCGTCGCCCACCTTGTCGCCCTGACCGAGGGCGGGGCCGACTACACCTTCGACTGCACCGGCAACACCACGGTCATGCGCCAGGCGCTCGAGGCCTGCCACCGCGGCTGGGGCGAAAGCATCATCATCGGCGTGGCTGAGGCGGGCAAGGAGATCACCACGCGGCCGTTCCAGCTGGTCACCGGGCGCGTCTGGCGCGGCTCGGCTTTCGGCGGCGCGCGCGGACGCACCGACACGCCCAAGATCGTCGACTGGTACATGGAAGGCAAGATTCAGATCGACCCGATGATCACCCACACCTTGCCGCTCGAGCGGATCAACGAGGCCTTCGACCTGATGCATGCGGGCGAGAGCATCCGCTCGGTGGTCGTTTACTAGGATGGGCGGCCCAATGGCCGCTATTTATTGCGCGGGGGGCAGAGGCTCCATGCCCGGCGGCGGTCCCATAC
>Ga0182013_10003551_pt1 | contig 19397 bp, 14 predicted proteins | sample 612S2MmetaG_FD_120487 | JGI IMG/M metagenome (GOLD analysis project Ga0182013, IMG submission 120487) | Permafrost microbial communities from Stordalen Mire, Sweden - 612S2M metaG | ecosystem: Environmental > Terrestrial > Soil > Wetlands > Permafrost | place: Sweden: Stordalen | collected... | reverse complement strand
TTGCAGAATGGGTTCCGGGATGTCTTGAGAACGTTGGAGTGTCATAATCAGTCGCCCGCCCGCGACTGTCCTACCTTACCAATGACGACCACTTGGGATCACGCATGCTTACCGAAAACACACGCAGGATCGGCCAGCAGGCGGTGAACATCGATTTTGGCGAGGAGCTGCCCAGCGCTGTAAAGGGCAATAATAAACTTGACTAATCCACTTAAACCTGCGACCATTGTAGTTGATCGAAGCGGGGGTACGATGAAATTCCCCGCGCTGGCGCGGCCCCCTGTGCCGCCGAAGAGGAAAATCGTGACACTGATCGCTGGATTCCGGTGTACAGATGGCGCGGTGATGTGTGCTGACTCGCAAGAGACCGTTGGGGACTACAGGGTCAGCGTACACAAACTGGAGCCGTTCACTGCCGGAAATTTCCAGGTCGGAATCGCTGGAAGCGGAAACAGTGGTGATCTCATCGATGAGTTTGTACGGCGGATCGAAGACAACCTCAACGATCATCCCTTAACCACACTCAAGCAGTTCAAGGACTTCTGTCAAGCCGAGTTGTTGGAGTTTTCAAAGAACGAAGCGATGACATACCCGGCAAAGCAGAGAGCTATGTCGTTTCTGTTGTGCGCGAGAGCACTAACAGGGGAGCCAGATTTCGAGATGTGGGTAACGTCTGGGCGCAGGCTACGTCCTGTGGCCAGAAGGGCACTTGTAGGGTGGGATATCTCGTTGTATCGGCACATAGCGGATCAATTTTATTGTTCGCCGTCTGAAATTCTGCCTGTTAGTCAGACCATACTAGTGGCGTTGAGGTTGTTCGCCCTAGCCAGGAACACATCTAACACTATCGGTGGTCCGACAACCGTTGCGATCGTACACAAAAACGGTTTTGGCATTGAAGACCCTGTGTGGATCGAGAAACTTGAGCAGAGAATCAATGTATTCGATTCTCAGTTTAAGCGTCTGATGGTAGCGTGTCCAGACACAAGCGTTCCCGCAGAGAAGTTTCAGGAGATGGTATCTGAGTTTCAGAAAAGCATCACGTACCTGCGTGAAGACTATTTTACTCAGACCGCAGCGTTGGTGTTCCAGTCTATCATTCGACGCTTTAACGATCCAAGTTTCGGCGGCGATATCTACGCAAGGATTCCGCCCGGATCGGTAGTCACGTTGATGGAGGATGGCTCTGTGATCGCCAGACAACCAGACGCCGAAGAATCGGCCAAGATTCGCGCGATTCGTGAGTCAGTCAAGGCAGCACAAGACGAAGACAAAAAGACGGGAGATCCTGAATGAACACTGCCTGCCTTAGCGGTGCTGGGCTGAGTGGCATTCACGCGCAGTCCAGTCCATCGGCGGTCTTCTTGCATCTCCATAGTGGCCCGGAGCCGCGAAACACAACCGCAAACGTTTTCGCGTCATTGACGATTTTCAGTTCCGTCTCGTTCGCAACGGTAGCCGCACGGCCGCCGTGTTTTTCGTCATCGGTCAGCATGTCCCACGCAATGTCCGTGTCGGTTCCGCAAATGAGCAGGTCTTGTTCGCCCGTGGCTTCCAGCGTGAACTTGACCTTTCGACAAAATTGGATCTCGCCGATGCCCCAAGCTGCTGGCCGAACCGTCCCCAGCGTAGTTCCGCGCGCTGTTGGGTCAAGAAATCCCTGCTCTGACGCCACGTTCATATTCACCGTGGACCTATTGCAGCCCGTGAGCAGGAGCAACAGGAGCGAAAGATATCGCATCACGGCCACTGTAGGTCAATTCGCTAGGTGGATGCAACGGGGGGGGCTCGGGCTCGGGCAGCATCAATCCGCTGTGGCGGATGCTAGGCTGGTGGAATGTCTGAACCTTGGCGGCGCTTCCACAAGTGGCTTACCGTGGCTGGACACATCCACACGTCGCTGTGGATCATTGAGATTGTCGGGGGTAGCGCGGTGATAGCCACAGTCATTGTCTTTGCCCAGCGCTTACTTCACCTGTTCGCGGAACTGTGGATGCTTGGTGTTGTTTTTGTTGTGGGTGCCATTATGTTCCTTGGGGCTGTGTTGATTGAGAAGCTGGTCACGCATCACGCGCCCGCCCGAACTACACTTCAAGCAGGGGAAGAGCTCAAACTCTGCGTTGCTAGCCTGGCGGGCAGGCTGTTTTCGTTGCTCTTTGAGATCGGGGAGAAGCTCGACGCACCGATCATGACTTTCGACCAGCAGGAAGCGGCGTTATTTGGAGACCATCCACCAGATCCCAGAATTACCAGTCGTGCGTCAGAGCAGAAGATCGCGGATCGCCTTAAGGAGGTCTATTCACGTGCCGATGACCTTGGCGCACTGCCCAGATGTGTTTCATGGTCAACCGCTATTGCCGACGTGCAGGACGTGAGGTCAAGAATCAGCGACCTTCTGGTTTTGAACGAAGCGCTCATACGGCGGTTCCCCGATCAACTAGGTCAAAACGTGTGATGATAAGGAGTAGGCCCTATGGAAACCGAACAAAAGCCGTTGCCGGAGTGCATCGAAGGACCGGAAGCATTTCAGCGCTTCGATTCGTTAGTAGATTCCGTGCTGGCGGTTCCACGATCGACGCTTGTGCGCCGCGAGCGGGCGTACCGCAAAAAGGTGGATGTAAACCCGAACAGGCGTGGGCCGAAACGGGCGCTCAAGCCACCCGCTTCCCCCGACACTGCCGTCGATGCGACTTAGAAGGCGTTGGCCGGCTGCTGCTGTTCCCCGGTTTTGCCCGTAAGATCCCGGTACATGAGTCGCTTGCCGACGATTTGAGAGACGGCCAAATCGAATCGATCCCAATCAGTCATCCCGGTTCGGTTGTTGTAACGAAACGCTTGCTCATCCAGGTAGCGGAACAGATGGAAGGGCTCGACACTGACGTAGGTTCCACCAAGAGTGCGCTTCAGCAGGCTCCAGAAATTCTCCATGCCGTTGGTGTGGACCTCTCCGCGCACATACTCTACCGCGTGGTCAACCACTTCATGCTGGAACTCGTTCAGCCCCTCGTAGGAGTTCAGGGCATCGGTGAATATGGCGGACCCGGCGAGTACGTGATTCCTAATCTCCGCTTGCAGGGTCTTTTTCTTTGTGTTGTCCACAACCTTGGTACGCACTTTGCCGCCGCGCTGGAGGATTCCCATAACTGCGGTTTTGTCTTTGCCGCCAGTGCCGGTGATAACGCGGGCGCGCTTCGCGCGGTGCATGTTCCTAGCCTTGCCGCCAACGTAGGTTTCATCGGCTTCAATCTGTCCAGACAACTTGTTGCCACCCTTGCTTCGGTGAGCGGTTCGGATGCGATGGAGCATGAACCATGCAGTCTTTTGGCTAACGCCAATCGCCCGATGGATCTCCCACGAAGAAATGCCATTCTTGGCGTTGGTGATGAGCCACATTGCGGTGAGCCACTTGTCGAGACCGATGGGGGAATCCTCAAAGATGGTTCCGACCTTCACAGAGAACTGCCGCTTGGTGTGGTGGGAACTGCACTGCCAGCGCAAATGCTTCTCCAAAAAGCTAACCTTGGCGCTCCCGCAGGTCGGGCAAATGACGCCATTCGGCCAGCGCTTACGGGCGAGATAATCGATGCAGTTTGCTTGGTTTGCGTAGTATACGATGGCTTCTTGAAGAGTGGCTGGCGATTGTTGTTCCATGCTTCAAGTGTAGCCCAAAACCATGGATTAGTCAAGTTTATTATTGCCCTGTAAAGGGGGCTTGATAGAAGAGCATCAACCCGGCCGGGACGGCATCTACCGCGAGATCCGACGTGGGACACGGCGTTGTCGCAGCACCCCAATCCCGAGCCAAGTCATCGGTTTAGGCCGCAGCACAACGGCGGGTTCCTGTAGGAGAGCGGCGGGCCGATAGCGGGACTAAACGAATACCCGTCTCGAGTCGATGTCTTAGTGGTTAGCCATTTTCGGAGAATCCGCGGCAGCGTTGCGCTGCGGCGGCTACTGTATGGCTGCGCTCACGGAGTAAGGTTCCCGGCGGCCGATGAGTAAACCTGGCTCACACCTGATTTCGCGACTGAGATCCGGCAGCTAAAAGATGGCTCTCGCTCCGCTGTGGTGATCTGGTGCGGATCAGCCGTGTGACCGGCGCGCGAGGATTCGCGCCGATCATTGATCACCCTACCATAAAGGCAATTCCGAACCGACCGCCGCTGCGCAGCCTTAGCGAAAAGGTACAGTTGCAGAGAATCCCAGGGACGTGAGAAGATATATCATTATGCGAGGCGTCGCGCAATGGCAGGCCATGGCCAGCAGCGAGTTCGGTCTTTCGGACTGTTGCTTGGCGCATGTGGGCTGCGCTCACGAGCGACACTAGCAGATTGAGTTCTGCGGGTTATTGATCCCAAGGAGCGTTGTGCCAGTTAGCACGCGGGTGTCTGATCGCTATCAAAAAGACTCGCGCGTCATGTAAGGTGAGGGGGAGAAACCTTGAACTCGATCGGGTGTGCCCGTGTATTCCGCTTTCTTGGCTCGACGCTTCTCTGGTTGGCGTTTTGTATCTCTGCTTTCGGCCAAGGAGCGGAGTTCGACTCGGCTCTTGCACCGCCGACACGAGAGATCGATTTGTCGGCTTGGGGCTTCAGCGGTCTCTCACCGATAGCACGCTTCCATTTTCGAGCCAACGTATCCGTTCATTTTCTGGATAACAACCACCTTCTCGTGACGTTCGTTGCGCAGCGCAAGCTGTCGCGCCGCCCTCTGGAGTGTCTCCCCACTCATCCGTGTCGCACGATTCACGCTGTGATTCTTGACCTCGCCAGCTCGAAGGCGGTCACAGAAACCGATTGGTACCAGCACGACTACGGCCCTTACCTCTGGCCTTTGTCACCGGGGCGCTTCCTATTGCGTAAATCGAACAGTCTGTATGTGCTTGATTCAGACCTCCATGAGACGCTGCTGAAGGATTTCCCCAGCGAACTATTGTGGGCAAACGTCACACCGGACGGAAAACAGATCGTCGCTGAAACGGTTTTGGAGGGTTCCAGCGGGACCGCGAGCGAGGCTACAAACCGAAATCAACAGACTGAAGACAGCCGGCGAGCACGGGTGAAAATCGATTTCCTGAACTCCATCTCTCTCGGCGTGGAGCGCTCCATTCAGGCTACTGGAGTTATCGAGTTTGATGCTCCCAGCTCAGGCTATGCCGATTTCACCCACAGTGTGCGAGACAACACCTGGCTGGTGCGGTTCGGCCCCAACGTGACGCAGCGGCAGGGCGTGGCCCGGGTCAAGTCGCCTTGTGAGCCCAATCTGCTTTTTCCAACGAAGAACACGCTCCTGGTCGGCCGTTGCTCTTCCAACAGCCGCGACTATAACGTAGGCGCCTTTAGCCTCACGGGACATTCGCTTTGGCGCCAGCGGTGGCCGCAACTCAATCACTTTCCCGGTTTGGCGCGCAGTGAGGACGGGAGCCGATTTGCGGTCGGCACGATCACGGCGTCCCGTGAAACAAGTTCGGCGCTCAAGAATAATGACGAGGGCGATGCTGGGTGGCCCGATGTCGAACAGGACGTTCGAGTCTTCGAGACTGCGAGTGGGAAGCTGATCCTGGCTGCCCGAGTCAGGTCCGTGGTGCTGAAGAACCCTAACTTCGCTCTCGCTCCGGATGGAAACCGTTTCGCATTGCTCGATGGATCGGTCTTGAGAATTTTCGATCTGCCATCCGTGTCGGCCGACGAACGGGCAAAATACCTGGCCCTGGCGGCTGGAGCTCCGGGGCTTGTTCCGCCAACGGGGAATTCGTCCGAAGTCAACGGCGGTACTGCGGCGGCGATGGGCGACTCCGATTCCGAAAACCAGGCCGAAGCAGGAGAATCCGACCTTCGAGCTGCGCTTCGCACAACATCGACGACGCCGGCTGCTGCCGCCCAAACGGCGATGACGGATCGGGGGGCGGCGTCCGTCGCTACTTTCAACACGACCGCGAAGGAAGTTGTTGTGGATGTATCGGTCACCGATTCCAAGGGACACCCGGTCAAGGGCCTGTCTTTAGCGGACTTTCAGATCGAGGAAGACCGGAGACCCCAGAAGATCAAGTACTTCCATGAGTTCGATGGCTCGGCGGGGACCGCCGCTTCGGTGCCCGCTCCCAAGCCGCCCCCGAATGTCTTCAGCAACAACGCGACACCTGCTGGGAGCCAGCCTCTGGTTGCGGTGGTGCTCGACTTTGTCAATACCTCTTTTCAGGATCAGCAGCATGCGAAAGAACAACTGCTCAAGTTCCTGCTGAAGAAACCTAGTGGCATGCAGTTTGCCCTCTTTCTTTTTTCCGACGGTCTGAAAATGCTCCATGGCTTCACCGCGGATCAGAACCGGCTCGCCGCCACGGTCAACGGCAAGGAGAGCTTCGGGCGAATGCATCTCAAAGCGACCGCGGACCTGACGCGAATGATCTCTTTGGCTAAAGAACGTGCGGCGCTTGACCCCAGTGTCCAGTCCGAGGTTCAACAACTGGTACAGGAGCAAGCGGAAAATCGCGTGAACGATCTCGACCGTCGAGTCGCCCTCACGGTCGATGCGTTTACGCAGTTGGCACGATATTTGGACGGATTACCGGGAAGAAAGAATGTCGTCTGGCTGTCGGGATCGTTTCCGCGCGGATTTTTCGCAGAAACGCAGATGAACGGCGACTCGCCCAACGGTTTGTCGGCCGAAGTACGCAACTATGGCGAACAGCTACGAAAGATGAACGACCTATTGGCGGATGCACACATTGCCGTTTACCCGGTGGATGTTCGAGGCATCACGAATGACTCGGTCTATAGCGCGGAGACTTCCATCGACCCCAGAGCGGGTGCCGCTCCGGGGTCGCAAGCGCAGAGTCAAGCTCCGTCGGGTGTGAACTTGGGCCCAATGGGAGGCGCAGGGACGAACACTGCCGCGAGTATTCAACCCCCCTCCCCGCTTCAACGGCAAATGCAGGAAGAGCGGGACAGCCGGTCTGCCGAGCAAGCCACGATGGGTGATGTTGCGGAGGCAACTGGAGGCAAGGCCTTCTACAACACGAATGGTATTCAGCAGGCCGTCGAGGCGGCGGTTGAGCAGGGATCCTCGTATTATATGTTTTCATATTCTTCAGACAACGGCAGCGTTGACGGCAAGTTCCGGAAGCTGCGAGTGTCGCATGCGCGAAAGGGATATCGCCTCGCCTATCGCCGCGGGTACTACGCCGAACCGCCGGAGGCGCCAGTCAAGGATACCGGCGAATTGGCTCGAGCCATCGGGCTCCACGGAATGCAGCACGGGGCTCCCGAATCACACCAACTCGTATTTGCGGCTCGCGTGGTCCCGGCGGGCAAGCCGGTAAAAGGTTCGGCAGCACAGAAAAAGGTCGAGGTGCAGCACTATGCGATCGACTATGCGATCGCGGGGCCGCAGTTGGGTCTTACTCCTAGTGGCAAAATGCAGCGGGCTATCCTGGATTTGATGGTCTCCGCTTTCAATGACGACGGTTCCATTGCGACCCGCACCGCCTTTAAGACCACCAGTGATCTTAAGCCTGCCGCCTATCGGGATATGATCATTGGCGGATTGCGCATGCACCAGGATGTGGATGTTCCGGCGAATGCGGTCTCGCTGCGCCTGGGCGTTTTGGATGAGCTATCCCGCCACTTCGGAAGCCTCGAACTCCCGCTACCCTTGAAGGCACCGCCCGATGAAGTCGCTGCCCGGGCCCGCGCATTGCCTTCGATCGAGCCAGATTGATGTCGGCTGGCGTCGAACCCGCAGGACCGTGCCCACGGGGCAGGTCAGCGCTCTTCTGCATGATAGAATTGCGCCGTGATACGCCAAGGGAGAGTTGATTTGCGCCTCATGGCGAAGCTTGGATGCCTGATCGCGTTGGTTCTTCCGTCTGTTCTTTCGGCCCAAGCCACGCCGCGCCCAATCGCGGCAGCGCCCCTTCCATCCGGGCAGGCTTCCTCGGCGTTGCGGTCGCCGGTTGATTCCGCATCGGCCATGCGTTTTCGGGATGTGAGCGCACAAGCAGGTCTGAACACGGTTCCTCACTCGTCTTCAGAACGCCGCTACATCGTGGAGACGATGGGAGGTGGCGGTGTCGCGCTTCTGGATTGCGACAACGATGGCAGGCTCGATATCGCGGTTGTGAATGACTCCACGATCGATCGCTTCTTGGCGGGCGGCGACCCGATGATCACTCTGTACCACCAGGATGGAAGCGGCGCCAATCTCCATTTCACCGACATCACGGCGGCTGCCGGGCTCACTACCCGCGGATGGGGCATGGCGATCGCGGTTGGCGATTATGACAACGATGGCCTGCCGGATCTGTACGTGACCGGCTACGGACATAACGTGCTGTACCACAACCTGGGCGGGTGTAAGTTCGAGGATGTGACCGAACGCGCGGGCGTCAAGGTGGGTGGCTTCAGTACCGGCGCCGCCTGGGCCGACTACGACCGCGACGGCCACCTCGATCTGTTTGTTGCCCGCTACGTTCATACGGACCTTCATCATCTTCCTGCTCCCAATCCTCGTGTCGAGGGTTATCGCTCGGTCATTCTGCAGATGCCGGACGAGATGGAAGGCGAGACCGACTTCCTGTTTCGCAATCGCGGCGACGGGACGTTCGAAGATGTGTCGCAAAAGGCCGGCGTCATCAACCCGGGCAAGCTGCACGGCATGGGGGTGGTGTGGGGAGACTACGATAACGACGGCTGGCCCGACCTCTATGTCACAAACGACGGCGGCACAAACTACCTCTACCACAACAACGGCGACGGCACCTTTGCCGAGGTTGGCATTCTCTCCTGCACGGCCACCGGCACAAACGGGGAAGTCTATGGCAACATGGCCGCGGATTTCGGCGACTTCAATCGCGACGGCAGGCTCGACTTGGTGGCGACCCGCTATAGCCGGCAGCCCGTCAGCCTGTATCGCAACGACCAGATCGTTTTTACCGATGTTGCCGCCGAATCCGGGCTGGCACAACCCACGCTCGCGCCGGTGAAGTGGGGCGTTGGTTTCGGCGATTTCGACAATGACGGCTGGCCCGACCTCCTGATCGCCAACGGTAATTTTTCGTCGCTGATGGACAAACTGGAGACCGAAGTCAAATATCGCGAACCGCTCCAACTCTTCCGGAATATCGACGGCCGGAGATTCGAAGACATCGCCAACAAGGCAGGTTTGAACAACGGGCCACTGCAATCGCGCCGAGGCACGGCATTGGGCGATATCAACAACGATGGCAATCTGGATATCGTCGTGTTCAATGCCGCCGGACCGCCGTCTTTGTTCATCAACGAGACTCACAACGCGAACCATCGCGTGCTGTTCCGCCTCGTTGGAACGAAGAGCAACCGCATGGGTATCGGCGCCCGAGTCACGGTTTTCACTCGAGCGATGGAGCAGGTAGATGAGGTGCGCGGCGGGGGCGGGTACAACTCAAGCAACGACACACGCCTGCATTTCGGCCTGGGCCAAGCGGCAACGATGGACAGGATCGAAGTGCGCTGGCCAAGCGGCCTGAAGCAGGAGTTCCAAAACGTCTCCGCGGATACCATCTACGAGATCAACGAAGAGCAGGGACTCAGGAAGCTGACGCCTCTGCTCGCTCCCTCGAAATAGCCCGGTCCGCGGCGCAACCGGAATGGACGCTCGGCTACAATGGAGACGTTGACATGCGCGGCACGCAACAGAGAGTTGGGCTGATTCCGACCCTGGCCATGGCGGTTGCAATCTTCGGCCCTTTGCGCCTCGACAGCCAGGAAGTCTCTTCGCAGGCTTTCTACGGCCAAGCCGGTAAAGCTCTCGACGCGGGAAACGCGGCACTTGCCATCAAACTCTACGAGGAATTGCTGAGGCGTGCTCCCGATTCCATCGAAGCCCGCACCAATCTGGGCGTGGCTTACGCCCAGGAAGGGCGCTACGACGAAGCTGTGCGGCAATACCGCCAAGTGCTCTCGCGCGATTCACACAACGAGACCGCGATGCTGAATCTGGCCCTCGCGTATTACAAGCAGGGAGATTTCTCCAAGGCGCGCAACGAACTGGATGACTTGCACAAGCTTCGCCCCGCCAATCGACAGGCCTTCCACTTACTGGCTGACTGCGACCTGCGGCTGGGGAATTATCGGGATGCGATTGCGCTCGTCGAACCGGCCTACGAAGCTCAAGCGGACGATCCAGCGATCGAATACATCTTGGGCGCCGCGTTGATTCAGGATGGGCAAACGCAAAGAGGCGCGGCCGTGATCGACCGCATGATGAGGAACGGGAATTCGGCCGTGGGCAGCGTGCTGATGGGCGCATCGCAATATGCCGCCGGAGACTACAAGGCTTCGGCCGCAACGCTGCGCAAGGCGCTGGACCTCAATCCGGAGCTTCCCGGCGCATGGACGATTTATGGGCGAGCTCTGCTGAGCGGCGGCGAAAACGAAGAAGCCAAGACCGCTTTCCGCCGCGCGCTGCAAGCGGACCCCAATGACTTCGACGCCTGCCTTCACCTGGGGGCGGTTCTGCGGCACGACGGCGACACTGAGGGCGCCGGACCGCATCTGCGGCACGCGCTCGTGCTGCGCCCGGACTCGGCGGCGGTGCAATTTCAAGTCTGGGCGTTGGACGCCGCCACCGGACATCTGGAGGAAGCCAAGAGCGGGTTCGAGAAACTCGTGAAGCAGTGGCCGGATTTCGTCGAGGCGCACCTTCAGCTCGCCATGGTCTATGCCCGGCTTCATCAAACCCGGGACAGCGAGCGCGAGCGGCGGATTGTCGTCGAACTGAATGACAAGGCACGCAGCAAGGGGCCGCAGCCGGAAGTCATTCCGTGAATGGTTCGGACGTTGAATTTCACCGGGGCTCTTTCACCTGCAGTACCCGATCGGCGGCCACGTTCTCGATCTTCTGAACGGTTCCGGAGGGCCAGCGAATCTCGATCTCGCTGGCGACGCGCGCGTCTCCCAGGCCGAAGTGAACCGGCACGGCACTCGAGGAAGCATAGCCGCTTGCCGTCGTCATGTGATTGAATTGCACCTTTCCCGCCGCGGTGAGCTTGATCCTGGCGCCGATGCCATCGCGATTGCTCTTGGTTCCCCGAAGCGAAAGATCGAGCCAGTGATTGTTCCCCGGGCTGTCGTTGATCCAGATCTCCGCTGGAGCGCTCAGCGCGGTGACGACGATATCGAGCTTTCCATCGCCGTTGAAGTCCGCAACCGCGGCGCCGCGATGCCTGCGCGGAGGCAGCGCAAGAAAGCCGGCTTCCCCGGTGAGGGCGGCGTATGTCCCATTCAGGTTACGAAACACGGTGTTGGGCTGGTCCACGTGAACGCGGTCCGCCATGTTGGGAGAAGCTACGTCTCCGCGACTGACGAAGATGTCTTTCCAACCGTCATTGTCAAAGTCGTCGATGTTGACGCTGTACCCCGACATGGGATTGCTGAGCATGGTCATCTTGCTCCGCGCCGTGACCTCTTGAAACGAAGTCCCGGAAACGTTCTGATAGATGGGGAAGGTTTCGTTCTGAAGCGCGGCCAGGGCAATATCCGGATAACCGTCGTTGTTCAAATCGCGAAAGTCGCACCCCATCGCGGATATCAGGTTGCCGTGCTCGGGCAAAGCGACTCCGAGCTCGAATCCAACCTCCTCGAAGCGGTTGTGGCCTTTGTTGTGATAAAGGAAGTTGAAGAGTTTGTCGTTGGTGACGAAGATATCGGGCAGGCCATCGTTGTCGTAGTCGGCGATCGCCACGGACATCCCCTTTCCCGGGTGTGCGCGGATTCCAGCTTGCTGGGAGATGTCGGTAAACGTTCCATCGCCGTTGTTCAGGAAGAGCTGGCTCGGCAGTTCCTTGTAGAACTTCGGATGGCAGTACTCGGGCTTCCCAAGGTATTTGCAGTCGGGTTCCTTCGTGCCATCCCAAGACAGGTAATTAACCACGAACAGATCGAGCAGGCCATCGTTATTGATGTCAACCCATGCGGCCGCCACCGACCAGAGCGGCCCGTATTGTTTGTCGGGGTGGGCCAGACCCGCCTTTTCGGTCACGTCGGTGAACGTGCCATCGCCATTGTTGTGATAAAGCGTGTTCCGATAGACCCCGGCCACGAAAATGTCGTCGTAGCCGTCATTGTCGTAGTCGCCGATTGCCAAGCCGACATCGAACCCGGTTCCCTTGAGGGCCGCCTTTTCGGTCACGTCGGTGAACGTACCGTCGCCATTGTTGTGGAAGAGGCGATTCCAGTATTTGGGCGAACTCTTCTTGAGGGTGTCGATGTCCGCGCCGTTGGTGAAGAAGATGTCGGGCTTGCCATCGCGGTCGTAGTCAAGGACGGCCACCCCTCCGGCCATGGTCTCCGGCGCGTGCCGCTGCGGAGTCTCGCTGCTGTCGAGCGAAAACGCGATGGGACGCGGCGAGAAATGGATAGGCGAAGCGGGCTGCTCCTGGGAAAGCAGTCCACAGTGAAACACAAGGTAACCGCCTATCAACGGTGCGGCAAAAGCCATGGCGCGGTTAGAAGCGTGGAATAGACGTCGGCGTTGCAAGTTAACCATCCGTCAGGGCCAAGAGCCCGCTCGTTTCGCGGAACTAGCGGCACGACAGGAGCCGTGCCCTTTCAAAATCGGAGTGCCATCGCGGATCATCTGGGCGCATCCTGGTCGCGCGGGGTGCCGGCGGCGTCACCGGGACGACTCGACGATTTGGCGCGGTAGAGCGTTTCGATCTCGCGCTTCTCCCGCTCCGCGTCTTCCTTGCGCCCCGCCGCGGCATAAGCCCGAAGCAGATCCCAATGGGTTCTGGTAACGCTGGCGTCGTCTTCGCGCGCGGTTTCCAGTTCCTTGAGACCATCGCCGGCGTTGCCAGCGGCCAGCAGAGCCTCGCCCGCAAGCATGTGAGCCGATGCGCGCCCTGGGTCCAGCTTGATGGCTTGCCGGGCGAGTGCCAGAGCGCGGTCGAAATCGCGCTGCGCGATCAGATGCTCCGCGAGCCGTATCCGGGCGAGCACGTGGGAGGGAGAAATCTCCAGCTCGCGTTCGAACTCGGGCACGCTATCGTTCGGATGCAACTGCACGAGATATGCGCCATAGAGGAAATGAACGCCAGGCTCGTTCGGATACGCCGACATAAGCCGCCTGAATTCCGATTCGGCTTCTTCGTACTGCTGCGTTTGCACCGCCAGCACGGCCTGGCCGGCAAGACTGACCATTTCGCGACGGTCCGGCGGCAACTCCATGGGCAGGAACGGCAATCGCAACCCAGCGAGCCCGGCAGGCACAATGAGCGCCGGATCCCGCGGGCCAGACGCAAGCATTTTCAGCAGCATATCCATGCTGTCGTCGAACCGTTCCGCCCGGGTGAGCAGGATTACGACGTCATAGAACACCGCCTGCACCAGCTCTTTGCGGTCCCCCATACCCAGCGCCATGCCGCGCTGTAAATGATCCAGGGCGCGCGGGTACTCTCTCAACTGGAATTCGCCCAGCCCAAGCAGGGCCCAAGCCGGTCCCGCATCGGGACGAATCGTCACGAATTGCCGCAGCACTTCGCGCGCTTCGGCGTATCGCTCCTTTTCGTGGAGCAACGTGCCGAGATACCACAAGGCCTGTTCCGACTCCGGCTGTTCGGAAAGAATGCGCCGAAACAGCCGGATGGCATCGTCCACACGGTTATCGTCGCGCGCCTTTTCGGCGGCCTGCAGCAGTTGGTCAATGCCGTCCCGGGAAGCCTCGGAAGATTCCCGGCCCGCCAGCATCGAGGCCGGGGCGGCACATGCCGCGAGGAAAGCGATCAGCAGCGCCTTGCGAATCAATGGGCCTTCTCCCGCACTTCGCCGAGTTTCTCGTTGGGCGAAGCCATGACCCCTTCCTTCTTCTTCAATGCGAGAAAGGCGGCGGCCTCAGCCTTCGCTTCCTGCATTCGCCCAAGCCTAGTGTAGACCATCGCCAGATGGGATCGGACGACCGGGCTGTCTGGTGCGAGTTGTTTCGCCGTTTCCAGCTCGCTCGCACTCGCGCGCAGATCCCCATTCGCAAGGAAGACGCGCCCGAGGAGATGATGCGCCTCGGCGTTTTTCGGATCGGCGCCGGCCGCTTGCCGCGCCAGGTTTCCGGCTTCGGCGACTTCAGCTTTCTCCAAATCGATCGCGGCGAGCGCGACTAGAGAAGGAACATGGTTCGGCGAGATCCTGAGTTCCTGGCGATATTCGCGCTCGGCTTCTTCCTTCTTCCCCTCGAATCCGTAGAGGGCGGCGCGAAAGAAATGCACCTCCGGCTGAGCGGGGTAGCGCGATTCCAGCCTGGCGGCGAACTCATCCGCGCGCTCGAAGTCCGCGGGAGATTGGGCCGCGAATAACGCGGCCTTGCCTGCCAGCCAGATGCGTTCCCGCCGATCGGGAGGGTAGTTCGCGGGGAGATCGCGCATGCGCAGCGAGGCCAGGCCCATGGCCTCGGCGAGTTCGGGATTGTCGCCGAGACGCGCCGCCAAGGGGGCCATCAGGTAGAGGGACTCGACGAATTTCCCGTCCCTCGCCAGCAAGAGAGCGAAATGAAAAACCGCGACATCGCGAAGCTGGGGCGTTCCCGGCCACCCCGCGTCGCCCCATGCGCGAAACTGCGCCAAGGCGTCGTCGTATTTGCCGGTTTCGTAGTTGCAGAGGCCCAGGAAGGCATGCGCGGGGCCGCGATGTGCGGTAGTGGCGAGAAGACGCTGGAAGGCGGTGCTTGCTTCGGGAAAGCGGTCCTGATCGTACAGCAAGCTGCCGAGATACCACCATCCGTCGGTCCACGCGGGACGAAGATGCGTCCCTTCGCGGTACAACCGGATCGCATCCAGTACGCGATTGCGGGAACGAGCGGCGTCGGCTTGATTGGCGATCGTCTCAAAGCTGGCCGGAACGGAAGCCGCCGGGGCCGTCAACGATAGAGAGATCAGAAGAGCGGGTGTTAGAGGGGACACAGAAAAAGAATGCCACAGAAGAAGACCGCCTGGGGCGGCCGTAACGGTCGCCCCAGGCGGTCGAGGTTAGAAGGAATATTTGACACCCATCTCGATGATGCGGTGTCCGTAGTAGTAGTCTGCGTACCCAAACGCCCCACAGCTTGGTCCTGGGCAGGCGTGGCTGGTGTCCGTCGCGTTGCTCAGCGTGCCGTTCGAGAAGTTGAGCTTGAGGTTGTTGTCGCCGCCGGAGAACGACGACAGGGGATGGTTCATGAAGTTGAACGCGGAGAAGCGGAACTGCAGGTTCTGATGCTCCGAGATGGTGAACCTCTTGACGAGCGTAATGTCGCTGTTCCAGAACATCGGTCCGGCAATGTACGGAAACCGCGTATTGCCGATCTGGCCGGGGCCCGGGAGACCGAAACAGCTCGGGTTGACGTATTGTCCCGACTTCAAGTTGCTCGTCGGGCTGCAAAGCAAGACAGGAGCGGGGGTGACGTCCGGACTACCCACCAGAGCGACACCGCTAGAAGCGCCATTTAGCCCCAAGTTCGCGCCGGTGTTGGCAGTTAGCTGAGCTCCGGATTCCACCTGCGTGATTCCGGAGATCTCCCAACCGTTGACAACGCCGCCGAGGATCTGGTTGTTTTTTACAGCCTTCGGCAGAGTGAAGACGTAAGCCGCATTTAAGACATGCCCCCGGTCATTGGGGCTAACCGACCAGTACTCGCTGGCGCCATAGTCCTTGAACGCACCGGAAGCGGTGCTGCTGGCAAGGGTCTTGGAAAAAGCGTAGTTCAACATGAGCGTCACCCGGCCCACCCGGCGGTTCAGGCTGGCCTGTAACGCGTCGTACTGGGATCCCCCAGTGCTTTCGGTCGCGCTGATACCCGTGTAGTTCTGGAAGGGACGGAACTGCTGCTGGCACGTCCCATTGGTCGGGTCGGGGTTGCTGGAGCAGAGGGAATTCACCTGCGCCGTGTTGCTCAGGGCGCCCACCGGCACCGAATCGATGTTCACCCCGTTCTGAGCGTTATGGGAGTGGCTGCCGACGTAGGATAGTTCGAACAGGATCTTGCTCGGCAACTGTTGATCGATGTTCAGACTGTAGCTGGTGGTCACCGGCGTTTGGTGGTTGTGTGGATCGACGACCGTTGGGTTAGTGTTGTCGAAATTGGTCAGCTGGCCAAAAGTCACGGATGGGGCGCAATTGGCGCCGGCCGCACAACCGCCGGAGCCATTGGGGGCGTGACTGTCAACGGATTCCCAGGTCGAGCAATCGGCCGAGCCTCCGCAGGACCAGTTCCCCGAACCCATCGCGGTCCCCGCAGCCCCGGATTGCAGAGCGTAGTAGTTGGCATAGCGGTACTCGCCCCAACCGCCGCGGACGACGGTCTTTCCGGTTCCAAACACGTCAATGGAAGCTCCGAATCGAGGCGAGAGGAGCACCGGTTGTCCGCTGACTCCCGAAAGCGGAACGCTAGGCGTGAGGCTGTGCCATGTGATGCCCGAGTTCTCGACTCCGTTCTGATACTTCTGGTAGTCGAAGATCGCCATCCCATACGGAGTGTCGGGGTACGCCTCACCGTAATGCTCGAACCGCAAGCCGTAATCGACAGTGACACGCCGGTTCAGCTTCCAGTGATCCGTCGCGTAGAAGGAGGTGGTGTTTACACCGTAACCGACGGCTGGCGGCAAAGCCTGCTCGTCATAGCTCTGGAAGCCGATGCCCATTAGCATGTCGGCATAGTTATTTCCAGTCGCCATGTTGGACCATGGGGAGTAGGCATACGCGCCCATGTATTGACCCCATTCGTCCTGCTTGTTGTAGGCGTTCTCCCAGAAGAAGCCGAACTTGAGGGTGTGGCTGTTGAGGACCTTGGTGAGGTCGGCCCCCGTGCTCGGTATTGCCTTGTTGGCAATCAACGTGGGGTGGTAGTCATGTCCAGGGTCGCCGAATGTGGGGATGCTCTGGCTCCAACTGGTGACCATCGGGGTGGTCGGGTTTCCGTAAACGCCCTTCTGCGGAAAATTCATGTCACTGCGCAGAACCTTGTCCGGATCCGCGGGCGAGGTCGGGAAATCGATGTAGGTGTAACCGAAGCGCCCTTCCACCGTCATCGTTGGCGAAAATATGTGCATGAGGTTCACTGCGGCGAAATCCGACTTATTGGCGCCGATCGAGGGACTCGGGGCGGGAACGGTCCAATCTCCCGCATTATCCCACAGGCCCAGTGGCATATCGGCCGTTTCCCGTTGCCGGCTCCAGCTCACATACGCCATGGTCTTGTCGGTGAAATTCATGTCGCCGCGGACCACGTTCTGGGTGGAGTTCTGGCGCTCCTGTACCGGCGCGATGTAGTTGAACCCGTTGGCGTCCGGAGTGGCGGAAGTGGCTGCGGGTATGTCGGTCTGCATGTACTGCTTCGCCAAGGGAGAGATACAAGCCGAAGACAGCACGCCACCGTTGATGGTGCATCCCGCCGCGGCGCGAATGTCAAACCCCGCATTGCTGCCGGGGCTGGGGGCGGTAGGTACCCCGCCCATCGCGTATCGCCCAGGGTGGTTTGCCCACGTGCCCAGGGCGCTGAAGTCGCCGCCCATCATGGCCGCGGTAGGAACGAACGCTCGGTCGATGCCGCCGTCGATGAGCTGCCGGTAGTTCTCAAACGATTCGTGGAAGAAATACTTCTTTTTCGATCTGTTGAATCCGGTGCCCGGAATGAGTATCGGACCGCCCACGGTGAAACCCGGGTAGTAGTAATTGCTCGGAACCTTGAGCTGACCCGCTTTGAAGCCGTTTCCCGGATCGTTCTCAACAGCCTTGTTGAAAGCGTCTTCCGTATTCATGGCCGAGTTACGGGCGTACATGTGGAAGTCGCCGTGGAATCCAGTGCCGCCGCCCTTGCTGACGGTGTTGACTACGATCGGGCCCTTGGCATTGTCGGCCGAATAGTTGGAAGTCATGACCTTCACTTCCGAAATCATGTCCGGGTTGGGATTGACCGGGGTCGCGGAGCCAGGGCCGCCGGGATCCATGGTGTTCTGCCCGTCCTGGGTAATGGAAACGCCCAAGCCGCTTTGACCGTTGATACTGATGCCGGACAAACCGCCGGCACTGCTGCCCACGGAAAAGCCGTTGATGCCGATCACCTCACCGGTATAGGCCAGCTTGTTCATGCCGCCATTCGGCGCAAGGGACGCGCCGGGAAGAATCTTGAGATACTCGGTGGCGTTGCGCCCAACCAAGGACAGATGATCCAATTCCTCGGACGTGATGAGATCGGACTTCTCGCCGCTGTCGGTAACGGCAACCTCGCTAGCGTGCGCGCTCACTTCCACCGTCTCGCTCGTGGTTCCAACCTCGAGGCGAATGTTAATAGTTTTATCGTCGGCGCTATTCAGGGCGACCCCTGTGCCCTGCCACCTCTTGAAGCCTTTTACTTCCGCCGACACGTTGTAGGTGCCTGTCGGCAACTCCGTCGCCGAGAAAAACCCGGCGTTGTTGGTGACGAGCTGCCTGACCACCTGGGTCTCGACGTTTTGAATGCTGATTTTGGCACCGGCGACCACAGCTCCGGTGGCGTCCGTAACGGTACCTGATAAATTCGCGAAGATCGTTTGAGCAAATGCCGCCGGAGCACCCGTTAGCATTAACCCAATCGCGATGGCGACGAGGCAGGTTCTACGACCTGCCAGCGAAGCACTGACCAACCTTGAATGCAGATGAACAAAATTCATCGCTTCCTCCCTGTTATTCACTCCTCACCAAAGATCATTTGTTGCCCCTGCTGCCCCTCAAACCTCCCCGCCGATCGACTGCTAAGACGAAACCCCATTTGGGCGGGGTTTCCGGAAGGCGCCGCCAACGGCGCTGCTGTACGAGTCAATGCTCGTGCCCCATTGCCTTCCGCTGCTTCATCGCGTCATCTCCCGGAGGGGATCTGCGTAGCGGCGGCGCACACATTCACGTATGCCGCCGTAGTTCCCGTGTTTTGCCGCAACTCGCCCTGGAACGTCATTTCAGCAATAAAATGATCTGTATCGAATCCTGCACGCAAGAGAACACGCCGTGAAGTTCGATGATGTACGGCCATGTTTAGTGCCAGTATGTTATTGAAAACAAGAGATGTACAATCCGAAGAGTACTTGTTAAACGGACTTCGCGGCGGTGGCCTTGAACCGGACAACGCATCGTGGTTGCGTTGGGGCCATACCCACCACTGGAAGATCCGGCAGGAGCGCCTGTCGCGGCAGGAACTGCTGAGAGTCAAGGGCCGCCTGTTGGCGGTCTCGCCGGCATAGGCCGGCCCCGGCCGCCGGGCGGACCGGCAATGGGAGGGCTCCCGGCGAAAGCAGGCTAAGCCCGGTAAGCCCGGACGTGTTCTTGCTAAAGGCTGGCGATGCTAGTAACATGAAAGAAATCTCTCCGTGAGCTGTGGCGATGTCCAGGGAAGCTAGTGCCCAATTCTCCGATGCGGAGCGCGGCGAA
>Ga0182013_10003550_pt1 | contig 19404 bp, 15 predicted proteins | sample 612S2MmetaG_FD_120487 | JGI IMG/M metagenome (GOLD analysis project Ga0182013, IMG submission 120487) | Permafrost microbial communities from Stordalen Mire, Sweden - 612S2M metaG | ecosystem: Environmental > Terrestrial > Soil > Wetlands > Permafrost | place: Sweden: Stordalen | collected... | reverse complement strand
CTTGGCTGTTTCCAGAAACTTCTCAATCGAAATAATCCAGACATCTTCGTGAAGCTGTCCCCAAAAAATTTCCAGCGGATTTTCCGATACCCACCACGGATAGTTGTATTTCGCTTTGGCTTTGGCAATGGCGCGTCGGTCATCGGTCGAAACGGGCGATTTTCCGGTTTCGATCTCTGCTGGCTTTGGCTGTGTAACAATGCTTTCAGGTTTGTCAAAGCTTACCCGCTTAATCATGGCAAAACTGTGTTCTTGCCGCAGATGCCCGTAACGCTTCATCGCCAGTGCGCCGCCGTCCTTATGTCCAAGCCAGCGGCTCACCGTGGGAATGTCCACTCCCGATTCAATGCAGGTTGTCGCAAAGAAATGACGAAAATCGTGGTGGGTGAATTGTGGCAATGACAATTTCTTGCAAGCCGTTTTCAAACATTTACGCGCACTTTGAATGGGACTAATCCGGTCGGTTGGCTGCGGTTTTTTTTCTGCCTTCAATCGCACCAAAAATTCACGCAATCTGTCTGGCATCGGGATGGTGCGCGGAGCGGCCTCGGTTTTGGTGCCGGGCAGGAAAATAGTGCCACGTTCAAAGTGAACATCACTCCAGCGCATAGGTCTCCGTTCGTCGGCATCGCCGCCGCCAACGACTTCACCAATACGCGCGCCCGAATACGCCAAAAATTCAACCAAATCTGCACCATCTTTGCTTTTTTCCTGATTGTCCTTTTTGCCGTCTGACAATCGTATGGCGCTGATAAGCTGCTTAAACTGATCGAGGCTGGGAACCACAATCTGTTTGGATATGATTTTCCGGCGTTTGATGTGCTTGGCTGGATTGGAAAGAATCAGTCCGCGATTAAGGGCAAAATCAAAAACCGCATTCAAAACGTCCAACTCGTGAACGAAAGTTTCGGAAGCCAGAATCATTCCTCGTTCTTTGACCCAACGGTCGCAGTTCTGCTCGGTGATGTTGCGGACAGGCAAATTCTTAAAATATGGGGCGAGACCCTTGATATACATTTCACGACGCTTAATAGTGCCGGAACTTGCCGCATGTTGGTTCGTTTCCAGCCATAATTTCGCGGCCTGCTCGAAGTTCAATTTTGCGTCGGGAGAAATTTTCAAACAGCCGATTTTTGCCCGCAAGTCATTCAGTCGGCGGTCGGCCAGTTTTCGATCTTTGGTTTTCAACGACCGGCGAAACTGCTTGCCTCCACGCTTCAACAAGGCATAATATCCGTTCGATGATTCGAGCCGATATAGATTCTCTGCGACTTTGTGAAAAGCCGGTTTTTCAACCGGCTGCGATGTGTTTTTGCCCGTCATTTTCATGCAAAAACATAGCACAAAACCGGAGGGTGACAAGTGCGGGTTACAAGTCACTGGTCGGTAGCATGGTTGAATCTTCGCAAGTAGCTCATAAATAATAGGATGGGTTGGTAGCTCAGTCGGTAGAGCAGTGCCCTTTTAAGGCATTGGTCGAGAGTTCGAGTCTCTCCCAACCCACCATTTTCAGCAGATAACGCGCAATTTCTCGCGCTCCACAGAAAAAGTCACCGGTAAATTTCCAGCCCACTCGCCGTCCAGTTCAAATGCCGCCTGTGATTCGCAAACCAGCTCAAATTTATCGGCCTGGAAACGCCGGACAATTTTCTCCGGCACCCTTTGCCGCGCAAGAAAGCTGGGCGCACAATGCAGCAGCGTCGTAAAATCCACGCGCGGGAAAACGCAGACTTCCAGAAGTCCATCGCACAAATCCGCCGGCGGAAAAATCCCGAACGGGCCGCCATAAAATTTTCCGTTGCCGATCAAAACCAATTCGCCGCTGAAATCTTCTCCGGAAGGACAGGCAACTCCGCGAACTCCTATTCTTGGCTTTTTTTCACGTAGAGCCTTCAACCCCGCGACAACGTAAGCCAGCGGGCCGATTTTTTTCTTTACCGAAAAATCCACGAGTTCAATTGCCCGCGCGTCCAAACCCGCGCCCGCCAGCTGCGCGAAAAATTGCCTTTTGCGGATGCCATCCGCCGAAAAATCCGCGCAGCCTAAATCAATCTTCATTTCCCGCCCGCGCCGCAAAATTTCCCATGCGCGATCAAGCCGCAGCGGGATTTTTAATTCGCGGGCAAATACATTCACCGTGCCGAGAGGCAAAACGCCGAGCCGCACGCGTTCAAAGCCATTCGGCAAGTCGCCTATTCCGTTGAGAACTTCGTTCAGCGTCCCGTCGCCGCCGGCGGCCACAATAAGATCAAACCCGTCGGCAATCGCATCCGCCGCAAGCCGCCGGGCGTCACCGGGCACAGCCGTCGCCTTTAATGCCGACTGGCCGCCAATTTCATCGAGGTGACGACGAAAATGCCGCGCTTTGTTGCCTCGGGCCGCCGGATTGAAAATGACACAAATATGCACTCGACGGATGATTTTGCCACGCGCGGTTTTAGTCGAGGAGAAAGCGAATTGCCTTTGCTGCGATTTTTTCCGAAACTGCCACAATGACCGATATGACCAACTGGAAAATTCCAAAATGGCCGTTCCTTCTCGGCGACGCAACACTGCTCGCCGCCTCAAGTTTTTTCATTAAGTATTCGCCGCACCCGATTGGTCGATGGGAGATCGGCGCGGTTTCCGTCTGCGTCGCTCTCGGCGCAGTTCTCGGCTGCGTGCCGTTCATTCTGGATTACCGCGCGGTCGTCAAGGCCATCGAGGCCGCCGCCCTAGGCAGCATCACCGAAAAAGTGCAGAACCTTGAAAAGCTCGCTGTGCAAATCTCCTCAGCCACGAACGAATGGACGAATGCACAGATGCAGGCCGAAAAAACCTCCTCCGGCGCAAGGGAAATTTCGGAGAAAATGGCCTTCGAAGTCCGTGAATTCACCGAGTTCATGAAAAAGCTGAACGACAGCGAAAAATCCGCGCTTCGTCTCGAAGTCGAAAAAATGCGTCGTGGCGAGGCCGAATGGCTTCAAGTGCTAGTCCGGATTTTCGACCATGTCTTTCTTCTGCACGCTGCTGCGGCGCGGTCCGGCCAGCCCAAGGTAGCCGGACAAATTGCGAATTTTGAAAACGCCTGTCGCGACGCCGCGCGCAGGATTGGCCTCACGCCGTTTGCCGCCGCGCCCGATGAAAAATTCAATGCCGAACGCCATCAGCTCCTGGATGGCGAACCAAAGCCGTCTGACGGCGCGCTTATCGCCGAAACCATTGGTGCAGGCTACACCTTTCAGGGAAAACTGCTGCGACCAGCGCTCGTGCGCCTGCGCGAGAAAAATTCCACCTCCGAGAAGATTGAATCGCCCGGACAAGCCGAAGAAAAATCCGCCGTGGAACTTTCGCTGCAATCGCCAGATTAGATTTTTATATCCACTGTTTTCTGCGCCGATAAAAAGTGCAGCAAGCATTTTGTGATCGGACGCGAATAGATTTTCTCTAGCGCGCGGGCGTAAAGCTTCAATTGCGGGGAGTATATTTGCATTTTGCGCGCCAATTCATCCGTGCGAACCTCGTCTGTCTTGAAATCCACGAGCCAGATTTCCTTCGGCTGCAGCACAATCAGATCTGCGACACCTTGAACGACCACAAATTCGTTCTCAAGGCCCGCGCTCGATTTTGTGCCGAGAATTTCATCCAGTTTCTTTGGGGCAAACCTTGCCGTAAACGGCAATTCGCGCTTCACGGCTGACGCATTTGCAAGAATTTGCTCTCCAATATTCGAACTCCAAAACTCCGCGACCGATTTCAAATCCAACGCATCGCGCTCGTCCGCCGATAAAACCTTTTCCTCTTCCAAACGGGCCGCCTCGATAACAAGGGTTTTTAGCCCCTTTCCATGTTCAAAATTAAAATGCTGGAGAAATTTATGCGTTGCTGCGCCCGCTTCCGCAGCGTTCAATTTCCGTTTTGCGTTTTTCGATTTTTGTTTTAAATCCGGTGCGACGAGCGTCTTCGTGGATCGTTTTCCCGCATACTGAAAACTGAAAACCGGCTCAGCCTCGTTGTCCAATTCATCGGCTGCTTGCCGCCGCAATGCTGTCACGGACGATTTGGCGGCACGTTCCGTTGCGCTTTGAAATTTATAATTCCAATTCAAAACGTCGACCAATTTTCTCCTCGTATCTCCATCTAGGAGCGGCAACTCAACTTCGAGTTCTGAATTTTCAATTTCAGATTGTTTAGCCAATTCTTCGTCGCTTGCAATCCGCCATCGCAAATTTCGCAGTTCGCCTGCTGTTTCGCTTTGAGCTTGGTTTGCAAACCAAAGCCCCAGCCAGTCCGCGTAACTTTGCGCCCCCAGAATTTTATGCGACGTGATGGCTTCAGGCGTTTTCCAAATTGTCTCCCATTTTTTTGCCGAAACGCCTCCGACCAAAATCAAATTGTCGCGCGCGCGCGTAGTGGCGACATAAAGCAACCTCAATTCCTCGCCCCGCAATTCGCGACGCTGGTTCTTTTGCGCAAGCCAATACGACAAACTCGGATAATGACCGGCGCCCGACGGCGGCTGCACTCGCGGGCACAAGCCAAATTCCTCGTCGAAAATTATTTCGCCGTGTAAATCCTGCTCGTTGAAACTTTTCCCCAAATCCGCGAGCGCGACGATTGGAAATTCCAGGCCCTTGCTCTGATGTATGCTCATCAGGCGCACGGAGTTTTCTTGCGCTAACGGCGCGACCTCCGGCTCGGCCTCGATTTCACGCTGGGCCTCGATGAATTTCAAAAATCGAAAAAGCCCCTGTCGCTGAAACTGGTCGAACTTTTCTGCGAGGTTTAAAAATCGTTGAACATTCGCATGCCGTTGCATACCGCGAGGACGCGATTTAAGCCAAACGTCATAATGAGTTTCCGTCAAAACCGCAGCAAGACATTCCGAGACCGAAGATTGTTGGGCCAATTTTCTCCAATCATGATAGCGGATGAGAAATTTTCCAGTTTTTGCCTGCGTTTCGCTCTTAACCTTGGACTTTGGACTTTGAGACTGGTTCAGGGCAAACCAAAAATGGCCGCTTCCAGCAAGACGGATTTCCACAAGTTCGTCGAGTGACATGCTTACGAGCGGTGAGCGCAGAACCGCGATGCACGGAACGTCCTGCAACGGATTGTCGAGCAGTTGCAAAACACCAAGCAAATCGAGGATTTCGCTGCTGTCGAAAAAGCCGCCTCGCTCGACAGCCAACGGAATTTCCGCGTGCGCAAATTGTTTTGCGAATATTTCCGCCTTGCCAGACGGTGCGCGCAGCAATATCGCCATGTCGCGCCACTCGACGGCGCGGAAAAGTTTCTCTTCGTCATCCCAGATATCGGAGCCGGAATTTTTTAAATCCTTTAGTCGCAGCGCGAGCAGCCGAGCTTCCTTTTCGGATTCTTCCAGGTCCGCAAGGCTGCCGATATTTTCTGCGTCGGGATTCTCGTTGCGACTGTTCTTGATCCGCAGGAGCAGTTCCGCGCGCGGCGATGCATCTTTTGCCATGCCAAAAGCTTCGCGTGTTTCAGATGAGCCAAATTTCAACTGCGCCCCGGCATCGTAATTCACCCCGCCGATTTCCTCATTCATCAGCGGCTCAAAAAGGGAATTCACGAAATCCAGCAGGGATTCACGGCTGCGGAAATTTTCCGTCAACGAAATTGTCTGGTTGCTGTTTTCGCGCCAGAGTTTAGCGTAATCGCGGAAAATTTTTGGGTCGGCAAGCCGAAAGCGGTAAATGCTCTGTTTTACGTCGCCGACGAGAAAACGGTTCGCATCAGTATCATCGCGCGAAAGAGCAGAGATGATTTTGTCCTGTGCTGCATTGATGTCCTGGTATTCGTCCACAAAAACAAAATGCAGCTTTTCGCGCCAGCGTTTGGCGATAGCGGTTGGTTTTTCGGCTTGAAAATCCCAAAGCAGTTTCAGTGCGAACTGCTCAAGATCGTGAAAGTCCAGAACGCCGCCGTCGCGTTTGCGACTGGAAAAATCTTTCTCGAATTCAAGCACCATCTGCAAGAGCGCCCTCATGTGGGTGCGTATCCAACCCCAATCTTCGGCGAGCGGGTCACCTCCATTTGTCGCGACTAGAGAATTTAAAAATTTGGCATCTTCAAAAAAGTCTTCGAGCGGTTTTCGAAAAACTGTTTTTTCCCCGCGCGGCCAGTTTTCATCTGCAACAACAATTTTTCCTAAAGCTTCTGCCGTTTCTGCACCACGCAAAATTTCAAGGCATTCGACAGCTTTTGGATTTTCGGCTTTCAGGGTTTCGAGCACTGGCAGCCATTCGCTGCGCCAATTTGAAATGGCGGCAGAAAACCAGCCCCGCCATTGGGTTGGTTCAACGGCGGAAAATGCTTCGATCTGGCACGCCAGCCAGTTTTCAGAGTCGGCGCGCGTTTGAATGTGATTATGCAGGCGCAAAACCAGCGCGCGGATTTTTTCGTCTCGGCCGCGACCGTATGTGTTTATCAAATCCTGAACGGCAAGGGAAAATACGTCCGTGTTTTCGTAGTGTGCTTCAGATTGTTCCGCCAGCGTTTCTCCGGCAAGGAGACGCGATTCGCCATCGTCGAGCATGGCGATTTGCGGGTCAAGGCCGAGTTCATGAAAATGTTCGCGCACGAGCTTGAGACAAAAGCCGTGCAGAGTGCCAACATGCGCGGTGTCAAAGAGCGCAAGTTGTTCTGAGCAATGAGTGTCGTCGGGGGTTTGCCGGGATTTCTTTTCGAGGGCGGCTCGAAGGCGTTGTTTCATTTCCGACGCCGCAGCTTCGGTGAACGTCACAATCAAAATTTCCTCGAGCGACACACGTTCTTTGCAGATCAATTCAAGGCAGCGTGCAACAAGGGTGTGCGTTTTGCCCGTGCCGGCACCGGCCATGACGAGGACGTTGCCTCGCGCTGCGACGGCACGCTGTTGCGACGTCGTCAGGGAATTTTTTCCGCGCGGTGGTCCCATTTCAATTTACGATTTGTGGTTGACGATTTACTCGGATGGCGTTGAAATTGTGCTTTCAATTCTAAATAGAAAACCATAAACCGTAAATCACCATGTCAGAAAGTTTGCGGCTCAAAGACCAGCCTGTGAGCGAGCGGCCGCGTGAACGGCTTGTTGCACGCGGACCGGATGCGCTGACGCACGCGGAACTGATCGCGATCCTGCTGCGGACAGGCCTGCACGGCGCGAACGTGGTGCAAGTGGCGCAAAAAATTTTGCAGAAATTTGGCTCTCTCAACTTGCTGGCGCTGGCGACGGTGGATGAGTTGAAGCAGATTGCCGGTGTCGGCCCGGACAAGGCGGCGACGCTGGTGGCCGCGTTCGCGCTGGCGCGACGGATGGAGCAGGAGAGGCGCGAGGAATCGCCGGTGTTGGACAATCCTGCGACGGTCGTGAATTTCATGCGCGAAGAGAACCGGCTGGGAAATGTGGAGTCGTTCCAAGTACTGCTGCTCAATGTGCGGAAAAGGTTGATTCGAGCGGAGAAAATTTCACAGGGCCTGCTCGACACCATTTTGGTGCATCCGCGCGAGGTGTTTCGCGCGGCGATTGCGGCGAACGCGGCGGGCGTGGTGCTCGTCCACAATCATCCGAGCGGCGATCCGACGCCGAGTGAGGCGGACATCAAGGTGACCCGGGATTTGATACGCGCGGGACAGCTTTTGAAGATTGAGGTGGTGGACCACGTCATCATTGGCCGGGCAACGGCGGAGCGGGCTAAGGATTTTTCATCATTGCGGGAGCTGGGATATTTTTATGCGTGAAGCGGAAATCGTGAATCGTTACATTGATGCCTCGTTGCATCGAAAGAAACTCGATTTAAGGATCCAACGATGCAACAATTCAACGAAACATGATTCACAAAACTGCAATTATCCATCCGAAAGCGAAGCTGGATACAACAGTCGAAGTCGGGCCGTATGCCGTGATTGACGAGTTCGTGGAACTGGGCGCTCATTGCGTCATCGGACCGCACGTTTACCTGACCGGCGTCACAAAAATCGGTTCACACAACACATTCCACGCCGGCTGCGTCATTGGCGATGCGCCGCAGGATTTGAAATACAAGGGTGAACCGACGCGCCTGCGCATCGGCAATCACAATGTCTTCCGCGAAAATGTCACGATCCATCGCTCGACCAATCTGGACGGCGAGACAATCATCGGGTCTCGCAATTTTTTTATGGCCGGTTCGCACGTCGGCCATAACACACGGGTCGGCAACCATGTCATCATGGCCAACGGCGCATTGCTGGCGGGACACGTCGTCGTCCATGACAGCGCATTCATTTCCGGCAACTGCTGCGTGCATCAGTTCTGCAGCGTCGGCACGCTGACGATGATGCAGGGCGGCTCGTGCATCACCAAGGACTTGCCGCCGTTCACCACGGTGGCGAACGGCGTGAACAAACTGTGCGGCCTGAACATCGTGGGCCTGCGCCGTGCCAGCTTCACACCGGCACAGCGCTTGGAATTGAAGAAAATCTACCACCTGATTTTCCGTCGCAAAAAAAACCTGGCGGCCGCCATCGAGGAAGTGCGTAAAAAATTTTCCAGCCCGACGGCCAAAATCGTGGTGGACTTCGTCGCCGAATCAAAGCGCGGCGTGTGCACCGGCACGACGCGCTCCATCTCCCAAGCTGAAGATGAACAATAAATGCCATGTATAAAATCATCGGACAGGACGGAAAAGAATACGGGCCGGTCACCGGCGAACAGTTGCGGCAATGGATCGCCCAAAACCGTGTCGATAGCCGGACGCCGGTTTTTGCGGAAGGTGCGAATGACTGGACTTTTGCTGGCCTGCTGCCGGAATTTGCAACTGTCTTTGCCGGCACCGTTCCACCGGCCATTGCGCCGCAAACCATCGCACCGCCCGCCCAGGCGCGAAAAACGAACGGCTTTGCAACAACGGGACTGATTTGCGGCATTTTGTCGCTGACGCTGTGCTGGTGCTGCAATGGAGTTCCATTCAATCTTCTCGGACTGACTTTTTCCATCTTTGCTCTTTTGCAGATCAACGAAAACCCGCAGACCCACGAAGGACGTGGCCTCGCCATAGCCGGGATCATTTTGTCGGCGGTCAGCATTTTAATAATGCTGGCTTCCATGGCATTCCTGCTGGTCTCCATGGCCACCGGTCACTCGCACGTTATCATCAACAACGGCCAATTCTGAACCATGCCCATGCGCGCCGCGTCACAAGCTGTTCCGCCAAAAATAAAAACTGGCGCACAGCCGTCGCTGGCGGTTTTTGCGGGCGTCGCTTTCGGAATGGCAATTGTCGGTGCCGGAGCCGTCGTCTTTTTCTTCAATCCCGCCACGCACGGTTTTTATCCGGTTTGCATGTTTCACAAGCTGACCGGATTGAACTGTCCCGGCTGCGGCTCGACGCGAGCACTGTTTGCTTTGTTGCACGGAAATCTTCCGCTCGCCCTGAAGGACAACGCGCTTTTCATCATCGCAGGTGCGGCTTTGGCGGCGCGCGGCGCGTGGTTTGCCGCAAAACATTGCGGCCAAAAACGCGCCGGACAATTTATCTCGCCAAAAATATTGTGGATGTTTCTGATTGTCGCCGGAATTTTCAGCGTACTTCGGAATTTCCCAGCATTTTCATTTCTTTCGCCGTAGAGGTGCATTTGGGCAAGACAAACAAGAAAAAAACTGCGCCGACAAAGTAATCCAACTTCAAATCGCAGTTTCACACGCCGCCGGAATGATGTATTGTTCTGGCAGTTTTTTTTAATTGATTGGCATGCGCGGAACTTTTCTCTTTTGCGACCGCGCGGCGTGGTGTTCAATCGTTGAGTTATGAATCTGACACATCCATTGACAACGACGACGTTCGAGCTTCCCGGTTTTCGCGTCACAAAATCGTTCGGCGTGGTGCGCGGCATCATCGTGCGGTCGCGGTCCATCATCGGGAATTTCGGCGCGAGCATCCAGAGCCTCTTTGGCGGCAACATTTCGCTATACACAAATATGTGCGAACGTGCTCGTGAGGATGCCTATAACCTGATGCTCACGCACGCCGGGCAGCTCGGCGCGAACGCGGTGATCGGCGTGCGCTACGACGCGACGGAAATTGCGCAGGGCATCACCGAGGTGCTGTGCTATGGCACGGCGGTCTATGTGGAGGCGGAAAACCGTTGAATCGTGAATGGTTCATTCGTTGCATCGGCGGAATCGTGAACTCGCAGCCTGACAAATGAAGGCGTTGAGCGAAGATTCCTTTCTCGGGCGGCTGCTGGGCAAACTGGCGGCGGCGATCTGCCGCCATCCACGCTGGTTTTTCTGGTCGCAAATCGCGCTGTTCATCGTCTGCGTGGTTTATGCGCTGCCGGAACCTTACGGCCATCTGATGTTCGACCCGAACCAGGATCACCTCGTCGGGCCGAACCAGAAGTATCATCAGAATTTTCTGCGGCTGGAACAGGAGTTTCCCCAGCAGGACGACCTGGTCGTGGTCGTGGAGAGCGATGACATTGAAAAGAACCGGCAGTTCGTCGAGCGCGTCGCGGCCAGGTTGCAGGCGGAAACGAATTACTTTCAGGACGTTTTTTTTGCGCAAAGCCCCATGATGATGGGTTCCAAGGCGCTGCTTTATGCGCAGGAATCAGATTTGGTGCAAATGAGATCAATGCTGCACGCCGCGCAGCCGTTCATCCAGGAATTCACCCAAACGACGAATCTCGTTTCTTTTTTCGAGCAGATCAACACGGCGTTCCGCACCGCGCCGCAGGATACCAATGCGGACACCGATGCATTGATCAATTCGCTGCCAGCGTTGACGCGCATCGTGACGCAGGCGTCGGATTCGCTACAGCGCCCCGGCACGCCGCCATCGCCCAACGTCATCACCCTGTTTGGCGGAGGCGAGAGCGATGTGCTAGGAAATTACATCACGTTCGCCAAAGGCCGGATTTTTCTGCTGACAACACATCCGCCGACACTCGAAACAAATTCTTCGGAGACGCAGGATGACTTCAACGGCCACGCCATTGACCGGCTGCGTGAACTGGTCCGGCAAACGAAAATTGAAGTGCCCGGCGTCAACGTCGGCATCACGGGCGAGCCGGTGCTGGATTACGACCAGATGTCGCAATCGGAGCAGGACGCCACGTTCGCCAGCATCCTGTCACTGGTCTTGTGCGCGCTGATTTTCATTTATGGCTATAACGAAACCGGTCGTCCGGTGAAAGCCGCAATCTGCCTGGTGGTCGGATTTGGCTACACGCTCGCGTTCACGGCGCTGACCATCGGCCATTTGAACGTCCTGACAATCATGTTTGTACCGATGCTCATCGGACTGGCGATTGATTACGGCGTGCATTTGATCTCGCGTTACGAGGAGGAATTGCGCCACGGCAAAACGGCAGAGCAGGCGCTGACGAAAGCCATGATATATACAGGCCAGGGGATTTTCACCGGCACATTGACGACGGCAGGCGCGTTTCTGGCGATGGCGTTCACGAATTTCAAGGGTATCCAGGAAATGGGCATCATCTGCGGCGGCGGCCTGCTCATCTGTTTCATCCCGATGATGACGATGCTTCCAGCGATGCTCCTGCGCGGGCGGCAAAACGCCATTGACCATCAGACCAATGAAGACGCGGCGCGCGCGCGCATAGAAAACATCTGGCTGCAACGCCCGGCGCTCGTCATTGGCATAACGGCGGTGCTTTGCGTAGCGGCGCTGGTTGAGGCGAGGAAGGTGCATTTCGATTACAATCTAATCAAAATGCAGAGCCAGAATCTGCCATCGGTGATTTTCGCGCACAAACTGCTGGATTCGGCGGACAAATCGCTGCTTTACGGCGCGGTCATCGCCGATTCGCTGACGAATGCGGTTGAATTGACGGAACAAATACAAAAGCTGCCGGTCGTCGCCGATGTTGAGCCGCCATTTTACAAAAACTTCCTAGAAGACCCTGCGGAAAAATTCAAACTGATCCACGGCATCAAGCAGGAAATCGCGACGCTCCAGTTCAATCCCACGGACCTGCGGCCTGTGGATATTAACAATTTGAGCCAGACGCTTTACTTTCTTAACAGCTATCTCGGCAACGCACTCGTCGCCGTCGGTGACAGCGACACGAACCTGACCGCGCAACTGGTTTCCCTGCGCGACGCGATTTCGAACCTGCGCAAGACGATGCTGCAAGGCGACGATTCCGAACAAGCCGAACACGCACAAAAGCTGGCGCTGTTTCAACAAGCCCTCTTTGCTGATTTGGACAGCACTTTCAGACTTTTACAAAATCAGGACGACACCACTCCGTTAAGGATTGAAGATTTGCCGCCTGCATTGCATCATCGATATGTGGGCATGGATGCAAAATTGCTGTTGCAGGTGTATCCCAAGGACGATGTCTGGGAGCGCACCAACCAGGAAAGATTTGTCACTGAATTGCGTCAGTCACTTGATCCCAGGGAAACCAATCACCCGGTCATCACCGGCGATCCCGTCCAATTCTACGAATACGAAACATTGATGAAAAACAGTTATGTGACGGCGGCGTGGTATTCATTAACTGCCATTGCGTTAATGGTTCTTTTTCATTTCCGCAGCTTCGGCGCAGTAATTCTGGCGCTTCTGCCCGTCGGAATCGGCACGATCTGGCTGGCGGGTTTGATGGGTTTGTTCGACATTCCGATCAATCTGTCAAATATCATGACGCTGCCGCTGGTCATTGGCATTGGCGTTACGAACGGAATACACATCCTCAACCGCTTCGCGGAGGAAAAAACCCCCGGTATTTTGTCGCGCAGCACGGGCAAGGCCGTGCTAGTGTCTGGATTGACGGCCATCGCTGGATTCGGCAGTTTGATCCTCGCCAAACATCGCGGCATCCACAGCTTGGGCTGCGTGATGTCGGTTGGAATCGCGACATGCATGATTGCAGCACTGACTTTTTTGCCGGCGTTACTGAATATGCTCAGTCGCTGGCGTCCGTTGATAAAAACAGAAAAACCCAGTGCCGACAAAACGTCGCCGACACTGGGTCAGGAGGAACCGAGGTAAAAACCTCGAAGTGCGACAAACATAAAGTAAATCCATTGAAAGTCAACATCAATGTTAAAACAACGGCTAACGGCTTTAAAAAGCGCTTAAATCGAACACAATAACGATAAAGCGTACTATATAATAGTTTCTTAAGTTTTATCAAAGTCATTTCTTTATCGAACAAAATACAGTCATGTTTTTCGGCTCTAAAAAATTTGCCTCTCTTTCTTGCGTGGGTCTCTTGATTCTAGCATCGGGCTGTTGCTCCGTTTGTCCAGGGGCGGATAATTTTCATGCCGGGCCATTATATGATCATTTTTCGTTGACGTTGGATTCCGGGGAACGCACTGAAGCTGCCGGACCGTTTTATTATGCACAGGAAAGTCAGTCTGAAAAAATGTGGGCGGTTCCGCCTTTGTTTTTGCACGACAGCGACCCGGATATAGAAAGAAATGAGTATAATTTTCTTTATCCGCTGCTCACTTATGAAAAATATGGCGAAGAATACCGCTGGCAGTTGATCCAGCTGTTCAGTTTTTCCGGCGGACAGCAACCTGACGATTCGGGCATAAAACATTTCACGATCTTTCCGTTTTACTTTCAGCAACGCTCGCCGGACACGAATGAAAATTACACCGCGTTCTTTCCGTTTTATGGCCACCTAAACGGCCGGCTGTTCCGTGACAGAATTTTCTTCATCATGTTTCCAATTTATGGACAAACCCAGAAACGCGACGTTGTGAATGACAACTATTTCTATCCGTTTTTTAATGTAAACCATGGCAATGGAATGCACGGCTGGCAATTCTGGCCGTTTGCCGGCGCCGAACACAAAGTGGTAACAACATCAACCAACGGCTTCGGCGAGGTTGAAACCGTCGGCGGCTATGACAAAAGCTTTGCACTCTGGCCGTTTTATCTTCGCCAGAACAACGGCATCGGCACGGGCAACCCCGAAAAATTTCACGCTTCAATCCCATTTTACATCACCTCGCGCTCGCCCATGCGCGATTCGACCTCCGTGCTGTGGCCGTTCTTCACATGGATTGACGACCGCGAAAAGAAATATCGCGAATGGCAGGATCCATGGCCGTTTGTGATCTATGCACGAGGCGAGGGCAAGAGCACATCGCGCGTCTTCCCGCTGTTCAGCCGCTCGCACAACAACGAAATAGAAAACGATTCCTATCTCTGGCCGGTTTACCAGTATCACAGGCTTCACGCGGATCCACTCGACCGGATTCGTAAGCGTATTTTATTTTATTTGTATGACGACACGGTGGAAAAGAACACCGAGACCGGCACGGAAGAACGGCGCGTGGACATGCTGCCGTTTTTTACTTATCACCGTGACTTCAATGGAAATTCACGCCTGCAAATTCTTGCTTTGATCGAGCCGGTTTTGCCGGACAATCGCGGCATAGAGCGCAACTGGTCGCCGCTATGGTCGTTGTGGCGAGCAGAAGACAATCCCAAGACCGGCGCTGGCAGCCGCTCGCTGCTGTGGAATCTTTACCGCAGTGATAAGACGCTGGATTCAAAAAAAATCTCGATTTTGTTCGGCCTTTTTCAGTATCAATCTGTCGGAGAAACGAACAAACTCCGCCTGTTTTATATTCCCGTGCCGAAGGCGCGCGGACAGTAACAATGAAATCGCGCACGGATTATGTTTGAAAACATCGGTGAAATCGTCCTTTTGTTTTGGCGCACGCTTCTGGCGTTGCCGCTCGTCTGGCGGCAGCGGCAGAAGGTCTTTGAGCAGTTTTTTGAGATAGGCAATGCGAGCCTGTTGATGGTCTGCATTCTCTCTTTTTTCATTGGCGGCGTCCTGGCTTTGCAGACTGGTCCCCTGTTGACCGAAAAAAGCCTCGGCAGCTACCTTGGCGGCATCGTGGGCTACTCAATCTGCCGTGAACTGGCGCCGATCATGATGTCCATCTTGATCGCCGGGCGGATCGGGTCGGCGATGGCGGCGGAAATCGGCTCGATGCGCGTATATCAGGAAATTGATGCGTTGCGCACGATGAACATCAATCCCATTCACTACCTCGTTCTGCCGCGGTTGGTTGCGATGGCCTTTGCATTACCGATGCTGGTGATAGTCGCGATACTTGTCGGCTGGTTTGGCGGCGCGGTCGTCGCGGAGGGAAACAATCATATTGGCTTATCGTTTCAGGCGTTTTACTTCAGCCTGCGTCAATTTGTGGAATCCAAAGACGTTGCCAATGGCATTTTCAAAACTTTTTGCTTCGCCCTGATCATCGCCGTCGTTTCCTGCCATCAGGGTTTGATGACCATCGGCGGCCCGCGCGGGATAGGTCGTTCCGTTACGAAGGCCGTGGTTAATTCAATCGTGCTCATTGTGATTTTTGACTACGTCCTCACACGGGTTTTAATGCTCTTTAACAAATGAACGCTTCCGCTCCAAATCCATATGGCGTCAGCGTGCAGGTGCGCGGGTTGCGCAAGAGCTTTGACGGGCAGGAAGTGCTCAAGGGCATAGACCTCGAAGTCCGCCCGGGGGAAATTTTTGTCATCATGGGGCCCAGCGGCAGCGGCAAAAGTGTCCTGCTCAAGCATATCATCGGCCTTGATCCGCCGGATGATGGGGAAATCCTGATCAACGGCGAATCCATCCAGACGCCTGAGATTGCGAGCAAATACAGGCTCGCCCTCGTGTTTCAATCCGGCGCGCTTCTTAATTCGCTCACCGTTGGAGAAAATGTCGGGCTTTATTTGACTGAACACCGGCTCAAATCGCCCGAAGAAATTTCAAAGATTGTTTCCGAAAAGCTTGAAGCGGTCGGACTCAAGGACGTTGCTGACAAAATGCCCAACGAGCTTTCCGGCGGCATGAAAAAGCGCGTAGCCATCGCCCGTGCTCTCGTCATTGAACCGCAATTAATCCTTTACGACGAACCAACGAGTGAATTGGATCCGCTTTCCGCCGTTGTCATCGGCGAGGAAATTTTGAAGCTAAAAAACGAGATCCACGTCACATCCATCGTGGTCTCGCATGACCGCGAACTTGCGTTCGGCGTGGCCGACCGCATCGCAGTCATCAATGATGGCCGCATTGTCACCATCGGCACGCCGGACGAGGTGAAGAAAACCAGCGACCCGCTGGTCCAGAGATTTTTGAACGCAGATTTCAAACGCGAACCCCCCCAAACCAAAAGCCTATGAGAAATTCACTTGAAACCAATCTCGGTATTTTTGTCGTCATCGTCGTTATCGCCGCCTGGGCCGTCATTGAAACGCTTGGCGGTGTTGATCTGTTCCACCGCGGCTATCATGTCGGCGCGCAGTTCGACACGGTGCAGGAATTGAAGGTGGGCGACAGCGTGAAAATGGCCGGCGTCGAGGTCGGCCGCGTTGAAGCCATTTCCCTCGACGAAACCAACAACAAGGTCAATGTCACCATGAAGCTTCATCCCGACGCCATCGTGAGAACCGACAGCAAGGCCGTCATAAAATTTACCGGTCTGATGGGTGAGAATTTTGTTTCCATTGGGTTTGGCACGCCGTCCGCACCGCCCGCCGTGGAAGGAGCGCTGTTGGAAACGGAGGAACAGCCCGACTTGAACGCCGTCATGGCCAAACTCGACAAGGCGACCAGCGGCATCGAAAATCTGACGAAAAGTTTCACGCCCGACACGATCAACAATCTGCTTGGCCCGCTGACGGATTTCATGAAACAAAACAGCAGCCATATTGGCGGGGCCATTTCAAACATTGAAAACATCACCGCACAGGTGGCAAGCGGGCAGGGCACGGTCGGAAAGCTTATTTATGATCAGTCATTTTATGATTCCGCCATGAGCACTGTAACAAATCTTCAGGACACCGTGACGCAGGTGAAGCAGGTCGTCAACGGAGTCAGCGCCGGGCAGGGCACGCTCGGCAAGCTTGTGACAGACGAGACGCTTTACAATTCCACAACCGCCTCGATGACCAACTTGAACCAGATTCTCCTGAAAATAAACCAGGGGCAGGGCACGGTTGGAAAACTCGTCAACGACCAGGAATTTTACAAGAACGCAAAACTCTCGCTGCAAAAACTGGACAAGGCCACCGACAGCCTGGAAGACACCGGCCCATTGAGCGTCATCGGCACCATGTTGAGCGCGGTTGGCCTTTGAACATGACAGGCGCCTTGATAAGCCGTTTTGACTAGGTCAGCCCCAGATTTTTCAGCACCGCCACGGTCGAGCGTGCCTTGTTCAGCGTATAAAAATGCAGCCCCGGCACGCCTGCCCGGAGCAATTCCTCGCACTGCTTCGTCGCGTATTCAATGCCAAACTCGGCGGCAGCCTCGTCATTACTGCCAAGCTCGTCCAGTTTTTTACGCAGTGGCGGTGGGATTTTTGAGCCGCAAAGCTGAGTGAATTTTGTGATCTGCGCCGCGCTTAATATCGAGACGATGCCCGGAACGAGCGGGACGGAGACGTCCAGTTTGCCGGCGACAAAATCGCGGAATTCAAAATAATCCGAATTGTCGAAAAACAACTGTGTGAGGATGAAATCCGCGCCCGCGTCCACTTTTTCCTTCAAATGTTTCCAGTCGTCATATTTGCCATTTTTATTTGCAATGTGGCCTTCTGGAAATCCAGCCACGCCGGTTGAAAAGCCTTTCTGCTCGCTGATAAACCGGACGAGTTCCGAGGCAAATTCAAAGCCGCCGGATGTTTTTTGAAATTCGCCGCCGCCGGGAGCGTCACCGCGCAAGGCGAGGATGTTTTTGCAGCCGAGCGCGCGGATTTTTTCGAGCAGCACACGGACTTCTTCACGCGTGTGATTGACGCAGGTCAAGTGGGCCAGCGCCGTCAGCTTGTGTTCGCGCTGGATGCAGTCAACGATCTTTAGCGTCTTGTCGCGCGTGGTGCCGCCCGCGCCGTAGGTGACGGAGCAAAAATCCGGGTGGGTCTCGAGGAGTGCGGGGATTTGTTTTTCGAGCAGATTTCGGTCGCCTTCATCGGTCTTGGGCGGGAAAAATTCAAAGGAGATGACGGGCTTATTGGCCGCCCGTTTTGCCGCATAAATGTCACGAATGAATTGCATCTGGTCTTCAAATTATGACGGAAGCCGGAATGAAGCCAAGTTTGTTGTGTGGCAGATGACCTATGAATTCTGTTTTGCTGGGAAGATGTATATCTGCCACGTTCGCTGGTGGGCAGGACTATCAATCCTGCCAATTCAGTTAAATTTCCAAGCCGGATACCCCAACAGACTCAAGGTTATGCATCGCGCAGTCGGGGTTAATTATTCCACAGACAAGATTTTTTGGGCCGGTCGCGAGGTTATTTGTCACGGATACAAGGTTATTTGTCACGGATACAAGGTTATTTGTCACGGATACAAGGTTATTTGTCACGGATACAAGGTATTCCGTCGCGGATACAAGGTATTCCGTCGCGGATACAAGGTATTCCGTCGCGGACACAAGGTTATTTGCGACAAATAACCTCGAGTGCGCGACGCAAAACCTATCAAAATTGATGAATTTGACGCTTTTTACTTAGTTTTTAGTCGTCAGAGCCGATTTTTGGAGTTTTGGAGGGGGTTTGACTTTGACTGAATAAAATAAGACAGCCAGGAACTGGTTAACCATTCCGAGATGGCTGCCCTAACAAGTTCGGTTCAATTATTTGTCAACTGGACTTTCGCCTCTTATAGATACAAATGAAAAGCCCCTCCCGTTTTGGCGGAAGGGGCTTGAAAGATTCTAAATTAAATTAGAATGTGTAAATAAGCTGGGCAGCCAAAAGTATGGCATTTTTTTGGCCACTGGTTGCCCCATTATTTGCATAATAAGGAATTGTTTCGGCATGATCCCAACGGACTTCAACACGGCTCAACACATTTGCCCACAACTGATATGAAGCTGTGGCTGTGAATTCTTCTCCGTGTTCGGCAGCAGCACCCGGGACAGAAGCAAATAATCCTCCGGTAGCTGGGGTACCAAATGTTCCGCCAGCTGGAAGACCAGATTGGTCGGCATATTCGCCACGCACGTTGAAGGTCAATTTATCCGTGGCCGTATAAGTGCCATAAACGCCAAATACATTTATATGGCCAGCACTTATTCCGAGGTCTTCATAATCATATGCCGCGCCTAATTTCAAGGCAGTCAACGGCGTCGGTGCCGTAGCACCAACATATATATTCTTCGGACCGGCATCAGAAGTATTGTCCGTGCCACCAACAGAAAGCGTTGCGCCCTTGAGCGCACCGAAGCTATCGGGTGCAGTGAACGAAACCAAGGCCAAAAATTCCGGCGCACTCAAAGGATAAGTTTCCGTGGGAGCACCGTTAATGGTCGCTGCATTGCCAGCTTGGTCATCGGCGATGGCAGCTTGAACGGTGATTTCGTCATTCACCTTATAGGTGCCTTGAACGCCCGTGTGATCCGTGGGCTCAATGAAAAAGCCATAGGAGT
>Ga0182013_10003547_pt1 | contig 19423 bp, 15 predicted proteins | sample 612S2MmetaG_FD_120487 | JGI IMG/M metagenome (GOLD analysis project Ga0182013, IMG submission 120487) | Permafrost microbial communities from Stordalen Mire, Sweden - 612S2M metaG | ecosystem: Environmental > Terrestrial > Soil > Wetlands > Permafrost | place: Sweden: Stordalen | collected... | reverse complement strand
CAGGAACCAGACTACCCCAAAGAAAAGCAACAGGGCTCCGACGATGTTTAACAGAATACGCATGGGTAACATGCTATCCGAAATCCGGCTAGGATATCTATTAGTCCGATGCGAGCCTGGATTGTTTGCCTGGTTATAGCCATTCCACTGTCCGCGCAAATTCCCGCGGTTCGGCGGCCTTCGCCGGGGGGTGCGGCTCCGCCACAGCAGGAGCTGCCCGCGGATTGCGCGGCGTCGGGCACGGTGGTCAACGGCTTGAACGGACAACCGCTACCCCGCGCGAATGTCACGCCAAACTCGACCAATGGCAGCGGCACTTCGACCGATGCCGAAGGCAGGTGGACAATATCGAACATCACCTGCGGTCCAGTGATGTTCACCGGCGAAAAAGACGGATTCATCCAGAATGTTTACGGGCGTCTTGTGGCAGCGGGACCGAGGAGTAACGGTGGCTTCCCCGCCAAGCCAGTGGTTCTGGCTTCCGGCTCGGCAGCGACTGGTCTGAAGATTGAGCTGATGCCGGAGGCTGTGGTCACGGGCAGAGTTGTGGATGACTCGGGGGAACCGTTTTCACACGCGGAGGTTCACGTCGTTGAATCAATGGTGCAGAACGGGCGGCGAATAACCACGAACTACAATTCCGCGAATGTTGATAGCACTGGCGCATACAGGCTCAGTGGCCTGACCCCGGGACGATACTTCTTTTGCGCCATGTCCAACCGGGTGAGATATCCGGTCGGAGGCGGGCCTCCGACAGTTTACGGCGAGAGCTGTTTCCCTGGTCCGGTTACCACCGGCGCAGGGGCCGGATTGAGGATCGAGGGCGGCCAGGAAGTGCATGCGGATTTCACTTTGAGCCAAGTGACAGGTGCGCACGTGCGGGGCACGCTGTCAGGCGGGAGTTCGCCGGGCAGAGCCACGCCCTTCGGTATTATTCAGATGTTCAAAACCGATCCCAATGGCTTTATCAGCGCACCAGGTCCGCGGCAACCGCAACAAGTGAGAGAGGGCAAATTCGACATTCCGAATGTCATGCCAGGGTCTTATATATTGCGGGCCAACCTCAACGTCGCTGGGGAAACCGAACTCGCAACTGCGTTCATCGATGTCGGCGGTTCCGATATCGATGGGGTCTCACTGGTATTCCAGCCAGGTGCGACCGTTAGCGGCACATTGAGAATTGAAGATGTCGCGCCTCCCGCGCCGCCACCCACAAGTCAGGGTAATGGTCAGCCTGACAGCCAGCAGCCACAGGACACTTCCGGCAAACCGCCTGTGAACATAAACATCAATCCGATTGGAATCGGTGGTGGTCGAATGGGCCGCATTGAGTGGGATGCGGAACACAAGTCGTTTTCCTTTTCGGACGTCGGGTCGGGCAAATACCGGATCAACGTAAATGTGCCCGGCGGCGGATATTTCGTCAAATCTGTCCGACTGCACGATCATGAAATCCGCACCGACGGATTTATTGTGGATGGCCCTACAGGGCCAATTGAGATCGTCGTCAGCAATGAGAGCGGGACGATTCAGGGCACGGTTACCGATACGGACGGCAATCCCGCGGCCAGTCAGATCATTCTGCAATGTGGCGATATTCCGGTTGTTCTTGGGCGCAGTCAGGACGACGGGACGGTAAAAATACCAAATGTTCCGGCGGGAACGTGCAAGGCGTGGGCTTTTGATGATGGCCGGAATGTGGAGTATGCCGATGAGGAGTGGATGCGGCGTAATGCGGGGAGTCCGGCGGATGTGGTTGTTACCAGCGGATCTGCGGCCCAGATTTCGCTGGTGCGTCGTGTTGTGCCGTAATGACGAAAAATGCGCAGGCCGAAGGCGTACTCCACAATTCTAGTGAACGGCGAGAGTGAACGGGACGTCTACCGAAGTGATGACGCCGACGGGTTGGCCGTTTAGAAGTGTCGGCTTCCAGGTCCATTGCTGCACTGCCTGCATTGCTGCCTGGACGAGCAAGGGCGGGCCGCTCACGAGTTGAAGGGATTTTACTGTTCCGTCCGGTGCGATCCGTGCCTGGAACTTGACTACTCCTTCTACTCCGGCTTGCAGGGCTAGTGGCGGATAGACTGGCGCGGGACTCAAAATCAGGTTTGCGGCCTGTACATTCGAGCCAACTCTGACTTCGCCGGGCACGGGCGCCCCGCCGTTTTGTTGGGATGCTGCGCCCGAGTCGATCGCGAACATCTGGAATTCGACTGGCATGGCTGCAGAGCCTCCGGTGACGCGGTCCATGGCGCTGGCGCGGCTACGGAGTTCTTCGGAGTATTTGACCCATGCTTCGTAGGCGGGGCCTCCACCGGTGCGGCGCATAGCGAGATTCGGCAACGCGACGCTGGCGCCCATTAAGACGTGCTCGTTATTGCTGGAGTCGAGTTGAGCGCGGCAATGGTCGGTCCAGCTGGAATCGGCAGCAGCTGTCCGCGTGACAAGAACGCGTCCGTCCATGATGTCGGCGCCGACCAGACCAGCGGCATAAAAGAAGCCGAGGCGGGCCACCACTTCCACGTCGGCGGGTCTTGCGACGGCCGCGCCGGTGTAGAGATTTTCAGCCTGAGCTTTGTCTTCGATGCTCAGGAACCGGATGGCATTCAGGAGAATTCTGGAGTCGTCAAAATGACTGTTTGCCTGGGCGAACCAAAGGGAAGCTATAGCGGCGTGATCGCCCGGATCGGGGTAAGGGCCGGAGGTAGTGCCCACGTAAGCGAGAGTCGATCCCGCGAGACTGCTGTCCGGTGCTTCCGTGATTAAATAGCGAATCTGATTGAGGCGATCGGCGCGATAGTTGTCTCTCGACTGCACGCTCGCGGCCGCGTACAGGCTGAGTAGTTGGGCGCGCGCATTAAGATCGCCGGGATTGACGAGGATCTGTTGTTCGAGTGCAGCAATCTGCGAAGCGGTTACCGGCGGATTGGCGCTGATTACGGCGGTGGCGATTTGCTGAGCGGAGATGGATAAGGAGATTACGAATACTGCTGGAACAACACGAATGATGACACGGGACACAGCGACCTGCCTTCGCACAAAGTATCCCATAGATTTTTCCGGATCTTAAGCGTGCGAGTTGGTCAGAACTTATAGCTGAACGTCAGGGCGACCACAGGATAAAACTTGAATGGAGACAGGCTGTTGTTGAGCTTCGTTTGTTCAGCCTGCACGTTCGACTGGACTGTTGGATCGGTTGCCGCGTTCAGACAGGCGACCTGTGTGCTGGTGAGGCATGCATTCCCAGCGAGATTCAGGGCTGCTTTGGGAGATCCTTCGAACGCTACGCCTGCATCGAGGTTCAATCCAAAATGCCGTTGACTGCGCGGCAGCAGGTTGCCGAAGCCGATCAGAATCATCGGGGCGACCTTGTTAAACGTCACCCTGCCGGCGCCCGCAACGGGGTTCGTCGAACTGCTGTAATAATTCGTTCCGCCGAGCGAGAATGATTGGCCTCCCGGTACAGCGGCGTTCGCCGATCCCTCATTCCCGTTGTAGATCAGGATGCCGGGACTGATGTGGAATCCGCCTTTAATGTACTGGTCGAAGGTCGCCTGTACGGAACGGAATTTCAGCTCGGCGTTGTAATTAATGCCGTCTTTGCTGAAATTGTCGGTGTAATTGAAGCCGTTGAATCCTACGCGAAGATTAGAGCTGTGGGTTACGGATGTGGCTGCTTGAATTCCGGCTCCCAGCGTTGACGCGGTAACTCCGATACCGAATCTGGGCAGATCGACTGACTGACCGCAGGCTGCGGATGCGAACAGTGCTGTAACTGACAAAACAACCCGGTTTATCATGAATGGCGAGGTGCAATTCGAATGCCAGTCCGGCTGTACGAAGTGCTGTGAACAGCAGGGTTTTGTTTATCTGACGGAAGAAGATATCCCGCGTCTGGCGAAGTTTTTGGAAATGACAGTCCGGGCATTTGAAAGCCGGTATGTTTATCGGACGCGAAATTTGCGGCGTTTGCGGGTGCCGCGCCATGCCAATTGTGAGTTTTTGAAAGAGGGTGGATGTTCGGTCCATCTTGCAAAGCCGTTGCAGTGCCGCGCGTTTCCTTACTGGCCGGAATTGGTAGGGAACAAAAAGAACTGGAATAAAACCGGTACATGGTGTCCAGGGATTGGTAAAGGCCCGCTGGTGAATATTCAGCTTGCCCGGGAGATTGCTGCGGAGATGCGCGAGGCTCATCCGGCGCTTTACGAGTCTTAGACCAAGGTTTAGACCAGGGTTAAGCGGGATACTCACGGGGTTTCCTTACTCCACCGTTACGACGATGAGCGACGCGTCGTCATGGAAATTGCCTTTGCAAAATTTCGTGACGTCTTCAAGGATGCGGGTTCGGATTCCGTGCGCGCCCTGGCTTCGGGCTATTCGCGCCGACGCGGTCACGCGGCTGGCGCCAAATTCGTCGTCAGTTTCATCCGCTGCTTCGGTTACTCCATCTGTCGTCAGCAACAGACAGTCGCCGGATTGCAGAGTAAAACTCCGCTCTTCATACTGTACGTCCGGGAAGAGTCCCAGCACAGTGGCGCCATCGGTTAACAGAATCGGCGATTCGCCCCTTAGAACGATCGGGTAGACGTGGCCGGCATTCTCGTATCGCAGGGTAAGCGTTTCGGTATCAACTACTCCATAGAACAGCGTCACGAATTTCCCTGGCGCTACGCTGCCGCACAAGACTTCGTTGAGCTTCCGGCATAGCGCACCAGGGCTGGGAATCGAGGGAGCGAAGGCTCGCACCGCAGCCTGCAGATTCGCCATCAGCAGCGCGGCGGCGATCCCTTTGCCAGAAACATCCGCGAGGCAAACGGCGATCTGTCCGGGCGCCGTGGCGAGAACATCGAAATAATCGCCGCTCACGGAATGCGCGGGTTGCCATGCGCAGGAGATCTGGAAGCCTTTCACCTGAGGAATCTCGCGTGGCAGCAGATGAGCCTGGATTTCGTGCGCCGCGGTGATTTCGGCTTCCTGCGTTTGCAATTCCCGGCGGCCCATCGTGACCTGGTTTTCCAGTTCCCGGTTGCGCGCTTCGAGTCGCGACCGGCTTTTTTGCGATATGTAGATCGATACGCCCGCGATCAGGGACGCAAATGTGCCGGTCCGAATGTCCGACCAGTCGCCCGGGAGCAGCGGGCCGATCCCATTCCCGTTGAGCAACTTCCAGATCACAGCGGCTAAAGAGCCGCTGATGAGGGCGACGGGAAGCAGGATGGCGAGGTAAATGAACCAGTCCCGCGGAAAGGGTTTGCGGGCATAGAACGGCGCGGTTTTTTCGAGTGCGAAGAACGTGGCATTCCCGGTGACGATGGCGAAAAAGAGGGCCTCGAAGGGCTTCGCGGAACCGAGAATCAGCCAGTACATGGCCGATACGGCCAGTCCCACCGCGATAATCACGACCTGAAAGCGCAAAAAGCTGATTCCGAGGAAAGACTTCATGAAGCTCAAGGATGGCACTTTATCGCACAGCGCGGTTGAAAGCCGTCCAGTAAACTGAAGCTGAATGCCGACCGACCAATCGCAAGCCCTCGACGACTTGTGCATCAATACGATACGTTTTCTGTCCGCCGACGCCGTGCAGGCGGCCAATTCCGGCCACCCCGGTATGCCGATGGGCGCGGCTGCGATGGCGTACACGCTTTGGACCCGTTTCTTAAAGCACAATCCGGCCGATCCGCAGTGGTTCGATCGCGATCGGTTTGTTCTTTCGGCGGGCCACGGGTCGATGCTGCTTTACAGTCTGCTGCACCTGACGGGCTACGATTTGTCGCTGGATGAAATCAAACGCTTCCGGCAGTGGGGCAGTAAGACGCCGGGTCATCCGGAGCGCGGCCATACGGTGGGCGTGGAAGTGGCGACGGGTCCGCTGGGTCAGGGGTTTGGCAATGGCGTGGGGATGGCGATTGCGGAGGCGCATCTTGCCGCGCGCTACAACCGGCCGGGCCATTCGATTGTGGACCACTTTACTTATGCGATCTGCGGCGATGGCGATTTGATGGAAGGGATTACGCAGGAAGCGGCGTCCCTCGCGGGCCATCTGCAATTGGGCAAGCTGATCTATCTGTACGACCAGAACATGATCTCTTTGGCCGGGGCGACGAACCTCACGTTCACGGAGGATACGGCGAAGCGCTTTGAAGGCTATGGCTGGCATACGCGACATGTGCTGGACGGAAATGATGTGGAGGATGTCGCCCGCGCGATCCGGGAGGCGCAGCGGGAATTGAATCGGCCATCGCTGATTCTGGTCCGGACGCATATTGGATTTGGCAGTCCCAAAAAGCAAGATACTTTTGAGGCACATGGAGCTCCGCTGGGTGAGGAGGAACTTCTCGCCGCGAAGAAGGCGCTGGGCTGGGGGAGTACGGAGAAGTTCTTCTTGCCGCCGGCTGCGGTGGAACATTTCCGCGAGGCCCTGGGTGCCGGTGCTAAAGCGGAAGGCGCATGGAAGTCGAAGTTTGCGGCTTACAAGAAAGAGTTTCCAAAAGAAGCCGCGGAATTTGAGCAGATTGTTGCCGGCAAGCTGCCGGATGACTGGGCGGCGGATCTTCCGACGTGGAAGCCTTCGGACAAGGCGATTGCTACGCGGGTTGCCGGCGGACAGGTGATGAACGCGCTGGCAAAGAGGATTCCGAATCTGATTGGCGGCTCGGCGGATTTGAATCCTTCAACAAATACCGCGCTGAAGGGTCTGGGGGATTTTCAGCCCTCCGAGTTGGGTGGGCCGGGGATCGCTGGAGCGGTAGGCGGCGTTTGGGGATATGCAGGGCACAACGTCGCTTTTGGCGTGCGCGAGCATGCGATGGGCGCTGCCGTGAATGGCATAGCCGCCCACGGGGGACTGCTGCCGTTCAGTGCTACGTTCCTGGTGTTTTCGGATTATATGAAGCCGTCGATCCGGCTGGGTGCGCTGAGTAAGCTGCAGGTGTTTTATGTGTTCACGCATGACAGTATCGGGGTCGGCGAGGATGGTCCGACGCATGAGCCGATTGAGCAGATTGCGGGTTTGCGCGCGATTCCGGGATTGACGGTAATTCGTCCGGCGGATGCGACTGAGACCGCTGAAGCGTGGGTGTTTGCGATTGGACATCAGGGGCCTACTTTGTTTGCTTTATCGCGGCAGAATACGCCGCATCTGGATCGGAGTTTGGCTTTGCCCGGCGGAGTCGCGAAGGGCGCTTATGTGCTGGCGGAGGCCGAGGGCGGGGCTCCGGAAGTTATTTTGATCGGGACCGGAACGGAGGTGTCATTGTGCGTAGCGGCGCGCGAGCAGTTGAAGGGGCAAGGCGTGCGGGCGCGGGTTGTCAGCATGCCGAGCTGGAATTTATTTGCAGCGCAGGATGCGGATTATCGCGAGAGCGTCCTGCCTGCGGCGGTTCGGAAGCGGGTTACCGTGGAAGCTGGATGTTCACAGGGCTGGGACCGGTGGGCGGCTGACGGGACGATTATTGCGATCGATCACTTTGGGGCGTCGGCTCCGGGAGATGTGGTGATGAAGGAATTTGGATTCACCGCGGAGCATGTGGTTTCGGCGGCTTTGAAGCTGCTGGGGCGATAGCTCAATTGCCAAGCAGCGTTTGTGCTTCCAGGGGTTCAGAATTGGTGCACCTGAGTCCTCGAAATGTCGCCAATTGCGGGTGACAACCGTTAGCCCGTACGCGACGGCCGTGGCTGCCAGAAGCCCATCGATATCTCGTCCGATTCCTTCTGGATTCGCCATTCGCAGGATCTGATCTCAATCTGGATCGTCAACAGGACTACGGCCGCCAAGTCGATCTGTGATCGGCTGCATGGATGGTTCGGGAACAATCTCTTGCCTGCGACGAAGGAGATTTCCGGTCGATGGGGCGCCATTGCCGCGCAATTGCAGCAACAGGGCAGGCCGCTGGGAAATGATTCTCGCGGGGGCGAATTGGCGCAGCCGGGGGCTGATATTTTTCACGCAGGGCATTCAATGCCTCAGTGAGGAGGTCATCCACGTTCCGGAAGTGGCCATTCAGTATTTCTTCCTGAACCAACTTTTCCAGTTCGGGTTTACTGATTTCAATTGTCATCCGGCTGGTCCCATTTTAACTTGTCTTCGAACAAGTGTCTGAAACGGGCAGTTTCCAGCGGAAGCTGAAGGATGCTCCGCCTTCGCCTTTAATTACGAGGTCAGCCCGCAGCTGACTGATCAGCGTTTGCACAACCTGAAGCCCGAGCGAACGGCTGTCTTCAGTTCGGAACCCAGCAGGCAAGCCCGCGCCATTATCGGCTACGGTGAGCTCTACTCTCTCGCCTTCGACCCTCTTAAGAGAAATTGCGATTGTTCCCTGGCGGCCGTCCTTGAAAGCATGTTTGAGTGAGTTAGAGACCAGTTCATTCAGAATCAGGCCGCAGGGAATTGCCTGATCCACTGTAAGATGAATCGGCTCGACGTTGAGTTCGAGGCGGATGCGGGCCGGATCGACGCAATATACATTGACCAGGCGGCCGGCGAGCTGTTCGATATACCCGCCGAAATTAAGATCGGCAAGCGTGGCTGACTGGTAGATCTGTTCATGGATGAGCGACATGGCCAGAACACGCGAGTGCGCGATCGTCAATGGCCCGTTGTGTACTTCGCTGTCCAGCGAGTCAATCTGCATGGTCAGGAGGCTGCAAATGATTTGCAGATTGTTTTTGACTCTGTGGTGAACCTCCTGCAGAAGCGTGGTCTTTTCTTCGAGGGAGCGCCGCAGTTGCACGGTTCTTTCCTCGACCCGGCGTTCCAGTTCGTCGCTGAGTCTTTTGTAGTCGTCGATGTCGGTCGCGGTGCCGACCCATTTCACGATCGTGCCCTGATCATTCCGCTGCGGCAGGGCGCGGGCCAGATACCAGCGATAGTTGCCGGTTTTCCCGTTTCGTAACCGGAGCTGAATTTCATAAGTTCTGCCCGTGTTTATGGATGTATACCAGCAGTCGCGGGTCGGCTCGAGGTCGTCGGGGTGAAGCATCGATGCCCACGCTTCATCTCCTTTCAGTTCTTCCGAAGAACCCGTGAACGCATACCAGCGGTCGTTGAAGTAGTCTATCCAGCCATCGGGCCTGGCGGTCCACACCATTTGAGGCATCGCGTCTGCGAGCAACTCGAGCGTGCGCGCGCTTTCGCGCAAGTGTTCTTCATACCGCTTGCGTTCCGTTATATCGCGAACGAGTTTTGAAAATCCGCGTACGCTGCCGTCCCGGTTCAGAAGGCGGGTGATCACGACAATGGCCCAAAAGCGGGAACCGTTGCGCCGAACGCGCCATCCTTCGTCTGTAAACTCGCCTTCGGTTAGTGCTGCATGCAGGGAGTCTGCCGGGCGACCCGCGGCAGCGTCTTCCGGAGTATAGAAGCGGGAGAAATGCTGCCCGACGATTTCGCTCTCGGTATAGCCCTTCATCCTTGCCGCGCCTTGATTCCAGCTGAGGACGAACCCGTCGGGATCGAGCGCGAATATTCCGTAGTCTTTGGCGCCTTCCACCATGGCGCGAAAGAGCTCGAGGTGCGCCTCAGATTTTTTGCGGTCGGTGATATCGATGATGGAAATCATCACGAAGCGACCGTCGAGAGTGCTGATAGGGTCGAGACTTATCTCAACAGGAATTTCGCTGCCGTCTCTGCACAGGGCAAAAAGCTCTTGTCCCTTCCCCATCGGCCGCGTGCAGGCAGCGGTGTGAAATGCTTTCCGGAGATCGCGGTGATTTAGACGGAAGCGTTCGGGGATCAGCATTTCGACAGGTTGCCCCAGCAACTCCGCGTTGTCATAACCGAAGGCTGTTCCGGTCCGGATATTCGCCAGTGCAATGAGACCGTCCGCACTCACCATGATCATGGGGTGCGGAGCCATTTCTATCAGATCCCAGGAATTGCCGGCAACGACCTCAACGAGTCCTGTGCCTCGCAATTGACTCAGGGACATGATCATGACCTCAGGCGAATGCGGCCTGTTGCCGGTCGTCGCTCGCGGGCTGCAAGGTCGAATTTTCGAGCGCAGGGAAACTCAGCAGATACCCTGCTCCTTTTTCCGGCGCGCTTTCCACTTCGATACTGCCGCCACTCATCGCTACAAACTGATAAACCAGCGCTAATGAGAATCCGGGATTGCGATTTCCCGTGCGGGACTGATAGTAAGGTTCGAAGACCCGTTCGCTGGCGCTGGCCCGGATGCCCTTCCCGGTGTCCCTGATAGCTACCTGGACGCCGCCCTTCTGGCCAGACAGTTTGATGGCTGCGGTAGAAACTTCCACGATGCCCCCATCCGGCATGGCATCCCGCGCCCCGGCGACAAGCCTGAAGAGGTTTTCACGCAACTCCTGAGGATCAGCTTTGATTTGCGGAATATCCGCCGCAAGCTTCAAATTCAACGAGCGGCGGATACCGAGAGCTTTTCGGAACTTGCCTTCGAGGCCCGTCAGGACTTCGTTCACATCCAAAGTCACCGCCTGTCCGGCGTCGTTCTTGCCGAGTGAAATCAGCTGCTGGATCACCGATTGCTGGCATGCGGAATAAGCATAAACGTCGCCGAGGATTCGCAGCGCAGAGCCTTTGGATTTAACGATCAAATCCTTCAGCAGTTCGTCCATACGGTTCTGCGATTCGGCCAGTTCCCTTCCGAGGCCGACAGCCATCAGGGTGAGGGAATTCATCTTTTGCAGCTGACGACTCTGCCGCTCGGCTTTCCTGCGATCGGTGACATCGCGGAAAACGACGATGATGCCGAGCAGCGATCCCTGGTCGCGATTGGCGGAGAGTTCGGCCTCCACTAGGGCGGAGATTGAGCCATCCTGCTTCCTGAGCTTATAGGTGGAAGGCTCCGTGCCCAGTTCGCGACCGTCGTAGAGGGCTTCGAGGGGATGGATCACCGGAAGGCCGGTCATCTCCTCGAACACCTGGAACACGTCAAGCAGCGGTCTGCCCTTGGCGTCGATCGAGTCCCAGCCGGTCAGCATGGCGGCCGGTGTGTTCATGAAAGAGATGTTTCCTTCGCTGTCAGTAGCGATCAGGGCGTCAGCCACATTACCGAATGTCGTGGCAAGCCAGGCTTCGCTGGCGCGCAGCTTTTGCTCCATCTTGTGTTTCCACAGAGCCATTTCGATCTGGGCACGAAAGTCGACACTATGGAACGGCTTCACGATGTAGCCGAAGGGTTCGGTGATTTTGGCGCGGTCGAGTGTGTCCTGATCGGCGTGGGCGGTGACGAACATGACGGGAATGTGGAAGTTCCGGCGAATCTGATCGGCGGTTTCAATGCCGTCCTGCGCGCCGCGCAGGCGGATGTCCATGAGAACGAGGGACGGCCGAAGACGTTCCACGCTGAGCAGTGCGTCCGCGGCGTTGTCGGCGATCATGGGCACGGAATATCCGGCCTGCTCTATCTTCTTTCTCAGGTCAAGTGCAATCAGCCCTTCGTCTTCAACGATCAGAATAGTTGTGTTCATCGGCTCCTCGCGGCGTTCTGTGGATAACAGTAGAGGAGCCTCGGATTCGTCTCATAAATATTTATTAATTGAGAAAAGGGCGGATTTCGTCCACAAACATTGCGTCGAGTCGATTATTATGCGGGGAATCTTTAAATCACAGGCGCGAAAGTATCAGGGAAGAGCGGATGCCTCTGCCTGGATGACGGCTCTGGCGGCCATGATCACGGGCGTCGCGGTTAACTTTCGCGATGTGGCATCGGGACAAGCGCGTAAAACCCGGCGCATAGCCGAAGCAGCGCGCGAATTAAATCCTTTGCTTTTCGTAATGCTGGGGAAGTCCGAGCCCGCCAGTGTTACGCAACAGCTTTTAAAACTCAGCCGAAAGGAGCTGGCAGGCAGCGAAGACATGAATCTCAATGAGGCCATTCGGGAAACAGCGGCAGTATTTCGGAGATCGGGAACGGGGAATATCGAATACAAGCTTCGGCTCGATCCAAACCTTGGAGTGGTGCGTGCCAACCGCCGGTTGCTGGTGCAGGTTCTTATCAATCTGCTGGCAAACGCCGGTGACACTATGCCGGGGGGTGGCACCGTCACGATCGAAACCGAGGATGCGGACAATAGCCCAAGGCTTGCCGGCGAAGATGTCGTGGAACCCTTTATTGTGCTTCGCGTGACCGACACGGGCGCTGGCTTGAGCGCCGAAGCGAAGGGTCGATTATTCGAACCCATATTCAGCGGCACGGGGCTCGGCCTTGTTGTTGTCGAGCGAATCATAAAGGATATGGGCGGGACAATTCAGGTGGAGAGCGCACCGGGCAAAGGCACTTCTTTCACGATCCATATCCCATGGGCTGGAGCCGCAACACCAGACCGCAGCGAATTCCGGGCGACAAGACGGAAACCGGCCCGGAGAGCGGCACCGCGAGCGATCGCTCAATAGTTGCTACTTCTTCGGGATAACGGGATCAAAGACAGGCATTTCCTGAACCGGGCTGCTCTCTTCCCATACAGTGCCATCCTGAAATTCCACCGCGGCGACGGTGATTATGGCCAGGCCATCTTTCTGCTGCCGCGATTTAGCCAGTTGTTTGAGCCCTTCGATATGACCGAGATCCACGATAACGATTTTGCGATCGCGAGGCTCCATATCGACAACTACCCGGCGGTCATCGGTGATTTCTTCGCCGGCGATGGTCTTGAAAGTGACCTTAAAGCGGACCGCCCGGACCGGTCCACCGCTATCCGCATGGAGCATGAGGGAGTCGAATCCATAGGTCTTCGATTCCTGAATAGACGTGATAACCACCGGGGATTGAAGGTGAACGCGCGAAGTGAAGGCGATTTGCTGGCCACAGAGCAGTGTGCCGATCAACAGCACAAAGAATATGGTTGCTATGACCCGCACGGGCTTAATCTATCACATTTGGACTGCGTCATTTAACGCAGTCTCCTGCTCGTAATGGCGATGAGAGATGCCGCAGATTCGTATAACTGCCGTTGTTTCAGCATCCGCGGTTCCCGCATTATTTGGTTCCCAAGCTGCTCAATGGAGGGACTCCCGCCTATGGACCTAAAGTTTCGTTTGCCGTGCGGCCTGGTTCTGTCCGCCGCGTTGATGTCGGCCGAACCCATGCACGCCATCGGCAATATATTCAAACCACTGGGCACGCCAGCCGAGCGGGTGGCCGATCTTTCGATCCTCACGCTGGTAATTTGCGCCGCGGTCTTTCTGATCGTCGCCAGTCTGCTGGCCTATGCGGTGATCCGGTTTGGCTACCGCGAAGGTGACAGCCGCAGCGAACCGCCGCAGGTTTACGGCAGCAATCAGGTGGAGATCGCATGGACCGTGATTCCGATTCTGATCGTGTTCGTGCTATCGATGTCGGCGGCGCGTGTCACGTCGGCGGTGCAGGACCAGAAGATGCCCCAGGACGCCCTGAACATCACCGTGATCGGACATCAGTGGTGGTGGGAATTCCGCTATCCCGATCAGAAGATCGTAACCGCGAATGAATTCCATGTTCCGCTGAGCACGGAGGCGCTGCACAAGCTTACGCACCTGACTCTCTTGTCGGCCGACGTGGCGCACGGGTTTTGGATTCCGCAGCTCGCCGGGAAGACCGATGTAATTCCGAACCGCACGAACACGATGTGGATCGATCCGAAGGAGCCCGGGGTTTATCTCGGCAACTGCTCGGAGTATTGCGGCACTCAGCACGCGAAGATGGAACTCCGGATCGTAGTCGATACGCCGGAGGATTTCCAGAAGTGGGTTACGGCGCAACAAGCCAAAGCAGTCCCCGCGTCGCCGGAAAATCAACGGGCATTTCTGACGGGCACCTGCTTTGCGTGCCACACCATAACGGGTTCGCCGGCAATGGGCAAGCTCGGTCCCGATCTGACGCACCTGATGGACCGCCAAACGATATTAGCGGCCGAAGTGCCCAACAACGCGGCGAATCTGCGCGACTGGATTCAGGATCCGCAAAGGCTGAAGCCGGGCAACAAGATGCCGAAGGTGAAGCTGACCGACAAGCAACTGGATCAGATCGTCGCGTACCTGACAACACTGAAGTAAACGGGAGAATCAATGGCATCTGTTCCGTATACGCTCGATGACGTTCATGGGAAGAGCAGTTCCTATTCCTGGGAACGCTTCGTGCGCGAGTGGATTATTACCGTCGATCATAAGCAACTTGGGTTGATGTACATCATCATTGCGCTGCTGTTCTTCGTGGCGTCAGGCCTGCAGGCCGCGGTGATCCGCATTCAGTTGATGGTTCCCGACAATCACTTCATTTCGCCGCAGACGTTCAACCGGATGTTCACGATGCATGGGACGACGATGGTGTTTTTTGTCGGCATGCCGTTCATTGCGGGGCTGGCGAATTATCTGATTCCGCTGATGATCGGCGCGCGGGATATGGCGTTTCCGCGACTGAATGCCCTGGGCTTCTGGCTATCGCTGTTTGGCGGACTGCTGCTCTACAGCAGTTATTTCGCCTGGGCCGGAACGGCCGGGACGATGAATGCCCCGGACGTTGGATGGTTTGCTTACGCTCCGCTTACGGAAAAGGCCTTTTCACCGGGGACGAGCACGGACTTCTGGATTCTCAGCATTCTGATGAGCAGCATAGGCAGCACGATCACGGCAGTCAATATTCTGGCTACCGCCCTTTGCATGCGCACTACGGGGATGACCCTGTCGCGCATGCCTTTGTTTGTGTGGATGTATTGCGTGGTGGCATTTCAGATTCTGGTCGCACTGCCCCCGCTCACCGCAGCGCAGATCATGCTGCTGCTGGATCGCTTTCTGGGCGCGCACTTTTTCGACACGAGGGCTTCGGGCGACGCGGTTTTGTGGCAACACTTCTTCTGGCTGTTCGGACACCCGGAGGTTTACATCCTGATCATTCCCGGCTTCGCCTGCGTTACAGAAATCATTCCGGTGTTCTCGCGAAAGCCGATTTTCGGCAGAGCCGCCATGATCGGAGCCAGTGTATCGATCGGACTGATCAGCCTCGGCGTCTGGGCCCATCACATGTTTACCGTCGGGATGCCCTCCGCCGCGAATATATTCTTCACCATCGCGACGCTGCTGGTGGGTGTGCCGACGGGCATCAAGATCTTCAACTGGATGGCGACCATGTGGGGCGGACGGATTCGTTTCGACGTTCCGATGATGTTCTGTGTCGCATTTTTATTCCAGTTCCTGCTGGCGGGCCTCACAGGAATCATGCTGGGCGTGGCTCCGTTCGACTGGCAACTGGGCGATTCCTACTTCGTGGTGGCGCACTTTCATTACACGCTGATTGGCGGCTTACTGATGACATTGTTCGCCGCGATCTATTACTGGTTTCCGAAGGCTACGGGCAGAATGCTGGATGAAACGATGGGAAAGTGGCATTTTTGGCTGCTGATCATTGGTTTCCACGTCACTTTCGATCCTCTGCACTTTGCCGGGCTTCTGGGTATGCCGAGACGCATTTACACATATCCAACCGGCCGCGGCTGGGATGGCTTCAATTGGATTTCGACCTGGGGCGTACCGATACAGGCTGCGGGGATTTTGATCTTTGTGCTGAATGTGCTTTATGCGCTGTTTAAGGGGAAGAAGGCTGGCAACGATCCGTGGGATGCATGGACGCTCGAGTGGGCAACTACTTCGCCGCCGCCTGAATATAACTTCGCTGTGGCTCCAGTTGTTCGCAGCAGCAGGCCTTTGTGGGACGTGAAGCATCCGGAAGATCCGGACTGGAAATATGAGCATGCGTAACTTGACAAAGGAGAAAAATTAGTGTCTACCGCTGCTCTGCCGCTCCGGAACGAGGCGCAGAACCTCGATCGCGGAAAGGTCGGTCTGGTCTGCCTGCTCCTGACCGAGATCGCGCTCTTCAGCATCTTCGTTACAGCGTATCTTTTTTTCATTGGGAAGAGTCCCACTGGCCCTTATCCCGCCGATGTATTGACGCTGCCAGTCTGGGCCACGATCTGTCTGCTTTCCAGCAGCCTCACGATTGAACTGGCCGTGCGCGGGCTGAAGTCGGGCGCGATGGGGCGCTTCCAGTTGTGGATGGGCCTGACGATCCTGCTTGGCGCGGAGTTTCTCCGGCAGACCGGCATCGAATGGAACAAGCTCATCAATAAAGACGGGCTCACCATCGCCACCAACGTCTTCGGGACGACTTATTATTCCCTGGTAGGATTGCATGCCAGCCACGTCATCATCGGACTGACGCTGCTGTTGCTGGTCTTTCTGTTTGGGTTGCGCATACCGCTGCAAAAATACGAGCATCGTATCGAACTGCTGGGATGGTACTGGCATTTTGTCGATGTGGTTTGGATCGTGGTGTTCACCGTGGTCTACGTGATCGGACGCTGAAAATGAATAAATCGCACGAAACAGTTGAACTTCCCGCGCCTACAGTGTGGCCAATGGTGTTCGGGCTTGCTGTCACGCTCGTGTTCGCGGGACTGCTCAGCAGCGCCTATGTCAGTCTGGCTGGAGGCTTGCTGTTGCTGGTCGCCGCGGTCGGATGGTGGCGGCAGGTACTTCCGGTCGAGGCCCATGAGCATCTTGCTGTCGAGCCGGCGGATATGACGGTTCCGAAGGTTGTTATACCGGTTGAATATCTGCGGGCGGGCGTGGAGAAACACCGGGTTCGGCTCGGCGTAAAGATACGGCCTTTTTCGGCTGGCTTCAAGGGCGGAGTGGTGGGAGGAATTGGCATGGCGGGCGTCGCCATGATCTTCGGCATCATCTCGCAGGGCAGCATCTGGTATCCGATTAACCTTCTTGCGGCGGCAGCGGTTCCGACGCTTGCCACGGCGAGCGTCGAGCAACTGCGGCAGTTCAGCGCGCTGGGTCTGATTCTTGGAATCGTTATTCACGCGCTTGGGTCTTTGCTGGTAGGCGTCCTTTACGCGGTGATGCTGCCGATGTTTCCCCGCAAGGCTTTCTGGTGGGCTGGTGTTTCAGCGCCAATACTTTGGTCTGGCGTGATTGCCTCCATGCTGGGATTCGTCAATCCAGCACTGGCGGCGCGCATCGACTGGCGATGGTTCGTGGCTTCGCAACTGGCATTTGGCCTTACCGGAGGCTTCGTTATCGCCCGAACAGAAGGAATTGAATCGCGGCAGGACTGGCCGCTCGAACTGCGGGCGGGCATAGAAGCTCCGGGTACGCTGCCACCGCAAGAATAATCAGGCGCATGGCCGAAGCTGTACTCACGTCCTGGCGCTTCGACCCTCCATTCATCTGCGTTCTCGCCCTGGCCGCGTGGTTGTATTTTCGCGGCTGGCGGCAAATGCACGCGCAGTCGCCGCAGCGCTATACCCTCGAGCGTCTGGCAGCTTATTTGGGCGGTCTGGCAGCGCTGTTTATCGCTCTGGCATCGCCGCTGGATGCGTTTGGCAACTTGCTGCTCGAAGCCCACATGGTCCAGCATCTGCTGCTGATTGTGGTGGCGCCCCCGCTGCTTCTGATCGGACAGCCGGTGCTGCCGTTCCTGCGTGCTTTGCCGTCTGGCGCTGTTAGAGACGGACTGGGGCCATTTCTTTCTTCCCGCGGACTGCGGCGGGCTGGGCGTGTCTTGACGAATCCCGCTGTGTGCTGGCTGGCCATGGCGGTGACTGTTGTGTTCTGGCACATGCCTCGCTGGTACGAGCTGGCTTTGAATTCGCCGGTGTGGCACGGCGTGGAGCATGCTTGTTTCTTCTATGCGGCGATGTTGTTCTGGTGGCCGGTGGCAGGCGTTTGGCCGGCGCGTCCGCAGTGGTCACGGTGGTTGATGATTCCTTATCTGGTGCTGGCCGATTTGGTCAATACCGGGCTTTCGGCGTGGCTGGTTTTTTCAACCCACGTGGTCTATCGGACCTATGAACTTGCGCCCCGGCTCGGGGACCTGACGGCGCTGAACGATCAAACGACAGCCGGGGCGATTATGTGGGTGCCCGGGTCAATTGCTTTTCTGATTCCGGCGTTTGTTTTGACAATGCAGGCGTTGAACGGGGATCGGGCGCGGCCGTCGGAGCTTGTGCGCATCAAGCCATTCGTCCGTCGGAACGCCCGGCGGCCGTTTGATCTGCTTCGCGTGCCGGTACTGGGCGCGATTGTGCGGTATCGCTATTTCCGGCGGATTCTTCAGACACTGATGTTTGCGCTTGCGGTGATTGTCGCGGTGGATGGTTTCTTCGGACCAAGGATCGCCCCGCTGAATCTGGCCGGCGTTCTGCCGTGGACTTACTGGCGCGGATTCGCTGTTGTGGCGCTTCTCGCCGGGGGCAATCTCTTTTGCATGGCCTGTCCTTTCATGCTTTCGCGCGATTTGGGTCGACGGTTCCTGCCGGCGCGGCATCAGTGGCCCCGGGCGCTGCGGTCGAAGTGGCTGGCTGTCGGGTTGATTGTTGTTTATCTCTGGGCTTATGAAGTCTTCGGCCTGTGGAGCAGCCCCTGGCGGACAGCATGGATCATTGCGGGTTATTTCCTTACCGCTTTCGCGGTGGACGGATTCTTTGAAGGCGCCAGTTTTTGCAAGTATGTTTGTCCGATTGGCCAGTTTCATTTCGTGAATTCTTTGGTCTCGCCACTCGAGGTTAAGGTGCGCTCATCGGCTGTTTGCGGCTCTTGCAAGACGCATGACTGCATTCGCGGGAATGAGACGCAGAGGGGTTGTGAATTGCTTTTGTTCCAGCCGACCAAGGCGGGCAATTTCGATTGCACATTTTGCCTCGATTGCGTGCATGCCTGTCCGCAGGACAATGTGGGGATTCTGGCAGCGGTTCCGGGCAGCGCGTTGATCTCTGCTCGCAAGTGGCGGATGGATGTTTCGATGCTGGGGTGGGTTCTGGTGCTTGGAGCGCTGGTGAATGCGGCGGCTATGGTGGACCCGGTTATGGGATGGATGCACTCGATTCAGCGAGCTTGGGGACTGCGGTCGATGTGGCCCGTTACCTCGGCTTTCTATTTTATGGGAATCGGGGTTCTGCCTCTGTTGCTGGCGTGGAGGGCGCGCGGCCGGAGCTTTGGGCTGGCGCTCATTCCGCTTGGATTTGGGATGTGGGTGGCGCATTTTTCTTATCATTTGGCTACTGGCTGGCGTTCTGTTATTCCGGTGATGGACCGGTTGTTTCATCTTTCGGGGCAAGCGGCCAGCCTGACGGCGCTCGTGCCTTCGTGGCTAACTGCGATTCAGATTCTTGTGCTTGATGGTGGACTTCTGCTTAGTCTTTATGTGTCCTGGCGGAACGCGCAGTCGCAGGCTCCTGCTAGCAAGGGGGCACTTCGGCTGGTGGCTCCCTGGGCTTTGCTGGCTTTCGGGATTTATGCAGCTTCGGTCTGGATTCTTTTTCAGCCTATGCAGATGCGCGGGATGGTGATGTGATGGTTCGGTGGGTGCCCCGGGATGCACAGACTCGGCCGCTGGCGCAGACCAGAGGTGAGCTTATCCTGGACAAGCCTGACCATGCCACTTCGCCCATGGTCAAGTCTGTG
>Ga0182013_10003545_pt1 | contig 19429 bp, 19 predicted proteins | sample 612S2MmetaG_FD_120487 | JGI IMG/M metagenome (GOLD analysis project Ga0182013, IMG submission 120487) | Permafrost microbial communities from Stordalen Mire, Sweden - 612S2M metaG | ecosystem: Environmental > Terrestrial > Soil > Wetlands > Permafrost | place: Sweden: Stordalen | collected... | reverse complement strand
GGCGAGATTTGGACGTCAGAAAGCACCGGTGAACAGGAAATATGGGCATGACACGCAAGGGGTCGCAGGTTCAAGTCCTGCACGGCCCACTGAAGTCCCTGGTTAAGAATACTATTTCTAACTAAATTTCTGGAAAACCTCTGACGCTTGACAGTTGTCAGCAACGCCGTCAGCAACGCGTCCGCGTGAGTTTGACAGTTGCCAGCATCGCCGCCAGCAACGCGTCCGCATGAAGGCCGTTGAGGTTCGCGAGATATTTGCCAATGTGAGAGCGGCTTTCGTTGCCTCTCGCAGAAAGTTGGACTTTTCCAGCCAGAAATTCCTTGGCGAGTTTGGAAAGCGCGCAACTTCAACCGGTTGAGGAGTTCGTAGGCTCGAGCGCGCTGGTGTCTCGCATCGATATACGCGCGCTCCACGCTGTCGTCAGAACTAGTTGGCGCTGGGAAGGGATTCCACGGCAGGATCCTCACAAGTTAAATGAGACCTAAACCTTCAGCAGACCCCGCCGGCTTTTAGTGGACGTCCAATTGGACGCCCGTGTCATCCCGGAGTCTCGATTGAAGATTCTTCTGGAGACTCGTCTCTCGTCAATCACTTGGAACGCATCAATTGACGCTCACGATCGGACCCTTCTGAGAGCGTCCCCGTTAGAGTCGCTAGCGAGACCATGTAAGAGTCGACCGTTTTTCCAGGAGATCGAATGTGATGTTGTCGAGTATGACCGGAACCTTGTACCCGACGTCGATAGATCTAGTGCTATATTGCGTGCGCTTGTATTTGGGTTTGATGATATTCACGCACGGCTATCGCAAGGTCTTTCGAGGTGGAAAGCTCGCCGGTACCGCACGTTGGTTCGACAGCATTGGAATGAGGCCGGGCCAACTTCACGCTCGCGCGGCAGCGGGAACTGAATTAGGGGTCGGCGTGCTCATCGCAGTTGGCGCACTTACCCCGTTTGCCGCTGCTGGTTTGATGTCGGTAATGCTGGTCGCGATCGCGACTGTCCATCGAAAGAACGGTTTCATGATTACGAATCCGGGAGGAGGAGTCGAGTACTGCCTGGGCATTGCGGTCATGGCGCTAGCTCTGGGGACCTTCGGCGCCCGGTCCTATTCGTTGGACAACGTCTGGAGTGTCTTCTCGAATTGGACGAGTTCGACACGCCTTCTCGTCACCGCAATTGTCGGAATTGGTGGTGCGCTGCTCCAACTACTTGTCTTTTATCGTCCGTCGACGAATTCACAGAATCACGAGTAGCTGACGAGAGTCCGAATCATTGGCCTTCGGACGGCAAGGCAACTCCGTAGCGCGACAGGGCAGCCCGCAATACTTCAGCAGCCATCGGTCGAAGTTCCTCGATCGGACGATTCCGATGTCGACGAATGCCGAGGTCGACCTGCGCCATGCTGTGTATGCCGAAACTCCGAACCACATCGATCAACATTGCAATCTCAACGCCGTAGTTCGACTCCAAGGAAATCTGATCAAACGTGCTCCGACGTCCAGCGGTCTCGCCCGCCAAAGGCTGACGGATTTCGCCGAGGCCCGGAAAGAGCAGCGAGAGAATGGGACGGGCCGCGAGTTCATTCACTCGCCCTCCGCCCGTCGGCATTCCGTGGAGTGGGCGCACGTAGTACGCCTTGACGAACTGGATCTCGGGGTTCTCGAGTAGGGGTTGGACCATTTGCAGCACGAAGTCAGGGGTTGTGTTCGTGACGTCAGCGTCGAGAAAAACAATGAGATCCGACGTAGCCTCGGTGAGACCAGCGAGCAGAGCTCTGCCCTTGCCACCCTCGCAAGCGAGCTGACGGACGCTCGCGCCGTGATGCGCCGCGACCACCGAAGTGTCGTCACTCGAATGGTCGTCAACAACAATGAGTTGATCGACGATCCCGGGGCTGGTGAGTACGGCCTCAATGACCGAGCCAATCGTGGCCGCCTCGTCCTTCGCGGGGATCACCACCGTGATCGACGTCATTCGCGCGAGCTCCGTCACTCGTTCTTCCTCGAAATCCTCGCGGGTCAATGTCCAAGGGACTTCGTGCTCATGATTCAGGTGATTGGTCATTGTTCGACTTCACTACCCGCGACGCTCGCCATTCGCGGCAAGCATTACAATGGGCAGACAGGCCCAGCTCTGAGGGCTTGCGCCGTGGCCCACGCCGGTGATCGGGTTGAGATATTCGGCGAAATCGCTATGCACTGCCGCACGAACTGCATTGTCCGCAAGCGTGTCGCGAACATCGAGAAGTCCGGCACGCGATGCCGCAATGAAGAAGAGGTACGTGAGTTGGGGCCACGCGGCTCCGCGCCAGTATGCGTCGGCGTCAAACTGCGACTCGCGCTGATCGACGCCAGATGGTCCAAATGGTGCACCGAATGCGTTCGAGTCAATCGTCATGCGCAGCACTTCCTCGACGCGGTCGCCGCGAGAACTTACGAGCGCAGGCAGCAGGGCGTCGAGGGTCCGAACAGATGAGGTGACTTGGCCGTCTGGTCCGGTATCAGCCCACGTGGTGAGATCGTCGACGAAATAATGATCGAGCACTTCTGCCAAATCGATGGCCTCTTCACGAAGTGTCGAGTCATTGGTTACCTCGGCGATTTCGAATGCGTTGAACGCCACGAGTGCGTTGAACGACGCGGGTGCCACCGAAAAAAGATGATTGGAGACCGCAGATCCGTGAACGTTCACGTCGAGCGAGTTGACCAGCCGATCTTTCTGTATTCGCCATTCCGGGGCGCCGGTGCCTTCGGGGCACCAAGGATCCCATCGAGGTGAGTCGTCGGTTCCCGATTCCCACGGGTGCACGATATGCACGAGTCCGGTTTCGAACCTTCTCTCGCGCAGGATGAAACGAATCCCAGCGGTCGCCTGGTCGACGAGCGATTCGACGTTGAATCCCTGCTCATAAAGGACGCGCAGCATGTGGCCGTACATTGGGGGCTGAGTGAACGTTGATGCGCCGCGACCCCGCCATGCTGCCTGGCCGAACTCCACGTCCGCCTGATAGCCCATGTGCGGCACCATGCCGTTGGTCGACTGCCAAAGAAAGACCGAGTTGGCTTCCATGAGCGCACGTTCGTCGCCAAGAGTTGCATAGATAATCGCGTGAAAACATGAATCCCACAACCACATCCATGGGTAGGTGGTATGGCTTGGCATCGTGTACTGGAGATCGCTACGCCAGTTCAGATTCATAATTCGCGACACCGATTCGGTGAAGCTCTTCACGGTCGAATCAATAGGCACTTGAGTGTTTCGGTTGGTAAACCGTGGGTTCACGATGGAACTGTAATTGCGGGATGCGCCAGTACTCTCCTGCGCATTCTGGCGCCACTTGATCCGCACGACCACCAGTCGACATTGCGGCACTTTGGGTCTTCAAGCACGACATCGGATCAAGGGCAAATCAATACGGTGTTCGCGTGTGCTTTCGCACGAAACGGAGAATGGCAATGTGTTTCTTGGTGTCGAGTTGCATCAATTCAACTAAGAGGCTCCACAACGTGACATCCTTCACGTCTTTGAGAAGCCGCTTCAGCCGCTTCAGTTCTACTTCGTCTTCCTGTTCGTTCTTCAAGAGGACCATCGTGCTCTCAAGTGTCTTGGTCCGGTCGGCACGGTAGAAATCCACGCCCGGAACCTTCGCATCCTCTTCGCCGGTGAGCGCTTCAGTCTTGATTGAATCCGCAATTTCCATGAAGAGTCGATGATGTCGTATCTCGTCTTCGATCAGAAGATTGACGAGGTATCGAAACGCCTTCGATTCAGACTGTTCGGCAACCGACACGTACTGTTCCAGAACCGATCGCTCGGTCTCCACGTGATTAACGAAATGCGCGTACAGTTCGCGCTCCATGGCTGATGGGCCGGCACTCGAATCATCCGTCATTTCAACCATGTTCACTCCTGCCAATCGAGCAATTAATTAAGTATTAACTGTGTAATCCAATTTAGTCCACTGGGACCTCGTCGGGTTGACGCGACGGTTGGTGTCATCGAATGCGGGCGCCCCTTGGGAAATCTGTCCCGAGCGAGGTGTTTCTGCGCACAGCGTCGTTGTGCGGTTTTTCGGCCACACCGTAAATAGCAAGATAAACTGTCGATAGTGGTTCGAAGACTTTATAGACGGGGGAAGCCTAATGAAATTGGGACTAAGTGCGGATGAAGTGCTCTCGACTACTCGAGCCGTCCGAAAGCGACTCGATTTGGATCGCCCAGTTGAAATTGAAGTGCTCAAGGACTGTCTGAGTTTGGCGATGCAGGCACCGACTGGGTCAAACCGTCAGCACTACCAGTGGGTCTTCGTTACCGACCCGGCGCTTCGAAAGCAAGTCGGTGACGTGTATCGAGAGAAGTTCATGATCAATTACGACACCAATCGGGCGGCTGATCCGACGAAAGTGTACGGGTCGAATGACGTGCGCGCAGAGGGCTTTGGCCAGTTAATGGGATCCGTTGGCTACCTCGCCGAGAACATCGAGAAGGTGCCAGTTCTCATGGTTCCCTGCATCGAGGGAAGAATTGAAACGTCATCGCTCAATCAGGCTGCCGGACAGTTCGGTTCGATCCTTCCGGCCGTCTGGAGCTTCATGCTTGCTCTGCGAGAGCGGGGACTGGGCAGCGCATGGACCACGGCACATCTCAAGGAGGATGGCGAGCAACGGGTCGCGGAGATTTTAGGTATTCCTGAGAACTACACGCAGGTGGGCCTCTTTCCGATCGCGTACACAATCGGAACTGATTTCAAGCGCGCCAAGCGCCTACCCCCCGAGACACTCATGCACATTGATCGCTGGTGAGCGCCACTTCATTTCGTTGACTGCGTCAATCGAGGTGAGTTCGACTCGGTCGGTGCCCTTCACGGACTGAAGATTCAATATACAGTCTGGACTTGCATATTGCAACGTCGACAGCATAGACTGAATATCACAAAGTGCGCGAGGCAGATCATGTTCGATGGCGACTCAGGGGGACTGGTCAGCAATGGCGAATGAGACGGTTGCTGCTTCCACGAATCTGCGTTCGACGATTGTGCTGAAAGTGAGCACACCAAACGTGACGGCGATCCAACATCAGTTAGAAATCGAGCGGCGCGGATTGTCCTTCCAGAATCAATTAGTGACGTCGCAATTATCTAAGAGTTAGGGGACCTCAAGATGCAGGACGCGGCATTAGTGCAGAATTCAATACTTGGTACATCGATTCGAACAGAATTACTTGAAGCGAGCGATGAGGAAATACGTGACGCGATTGAGTTCGCTGACCCCATGGTCCTTCGTGGCTTGCTGTACCAGTTGACGGGTGACGAAAGTCTGGCTTCGATTCGACTCGAGAGCATGGACGGCGGACGCAAGTACGCGGTTCCTGGTATCGCCGAAGCCAGTGACGTTGAGTTGATCAAGGCGAAAGCGGTCGCCTATCTGAAGTCGTATCGCGACGCTGGCGCGGGAGCGATTGAGTTCGGAGTCGCCGAGAGATTGCAGCGCAGTTTGGGCTTCACCGCTGGCGTCGAGATGCCGAACGAAGATCTTGAGCAATGGCGCGAAGAGTTGGGGTTGGATCCTTGGGCGCGCGGACTCGATTGGCAGATTCAGCCCGCACCGTCGGTGCTTGAGGAGTTTGAAGTTGTGGTCATCGGGGCGGGAATGGGTGGTTTGAACGCTGCGGTGCAACTGAAGCATGCGGGCATCAAATACACGCTCTTTGAGAAGGACGCTGAAGTCGGTGGGACGTGGTACGAGAATCACTATCCCGGTGCACGACTGGACACGGAGAGCCGTTCTTACACCCATTTATATGGGGCCTACTTCGGCTACGCAGCTCGATTCAACGAATGGGCCGAAAATGAGCGGTACTTCAACTGGGTCGCCGACGCGTTCGAGCTCCGTGAAGACATCGCTTTCAACACCGAAGTGATTTCTCTCATATGGGACGACGAAGCTTCGAATTGGGTCGTAACGACGGAAGGTCCACACGGTCGAAGGGTGTCTCGAGCGAATGCGGTGATTAGTGCCGTTGGCATTCTGAATCGACCGACCATTCCCGAAATCGTTGGCGCGACTGACTTCAAGGGCCAGACCTGGCACACGGCCCGTTGGCCAGAGGGCCGCGATCTCAACGGGAAGAAAGTGGCGGTCATCGGAAGTGCGTGCACCGCCTATCAAATGGTTCCAGAACTCGCGCTCGACGTTGAGCACCTTTATCTGTTCCAGCGAACGCCCCAGTGGCAATTTCCGGTGGGCGACTATCGTTCACAATTCGCGCCACAGGTAACCTGGCTGGATCGGAATTTTCCTTACTACGTGAACTTCCTACGTTTTCGAGTTTGCAGCCTCACGGTGTACGCACTGGGAGGAACGCTCGACATCGATCCCGACTTCAAGGATCCGCACTCACCGAGCCTCGTGGTCAAAGAGAAGCGCGATGAGTGCATTGCGTTCCTGGAGCGGAAGTTCGAGTCTCGACCCGATCTGCTCGAAAAGATGATTCCGGCGCATCCTCCCTACACGGCGCGGCCGGTAGTCGTGGATGAGGGATACGGCATTGCGGACGCGCTGCTGCGCGACAACGTGACGTTGGTTACTGACGGTATCGAGCAAATGAACGAAACGGGGATCGTGTCCAATGACGGGAGTCACTACGACGTCGACGTCATCGTGTACGCCACAGGATTCAAACCGAATGAAAATCTTTGGCCGATGGAAGTTCGCGGTCGCGATGGACTTCGGGTCGAGGAACTCTGGGCCAAGACTGGTCCGCAAGCGTACCTAGGTGCCATGGTGCCCGACTTTCCCAACTTCTTCATGATCTTCGGGCCAAATACCGCGGGCGGACTGCCGATCGCGGCCTCTGAAGAACTCATCACTCGCTACGCGCTGGAGTGCTTAGAACGGCTGATCTCCGACGGGGGCAAGGGCTCAATTGAGGTCACCGAAGAGGCGTACCGCAGTTACAACGAAGAGACCGATCGGCGAAATGAGAAGAAGGTGTGGTCAGACCCCCGCGCCACGAGTGGCTACTACTACTTGCGCGAGTTCGGTCGTTCGGCGCGCTGCCCCTACGACGGCACCGAGCTGTGGCAATTCTTGCGGCACCCGAACTTTGACGAGCTAATTGTCAAGAGTTGATGTGTCGATGACGTGCGAACGGATGCCCACTGTGCGACTCCAAGGGATTCTCGTGAGGGCAATTGGATCAGCGCGGGATCGAAGTTGATCGTCGAACCCACCTTTGACCAGTCGGCATTGCGCCAGGCTTACGCATGCTTCCCAAGTGGCGTTACCGCGATATGTGCACTGCTGGACGGCAAGCCTCAGGGAATGGCCGCGAGTTCTTTCACCACCGTCTCGCTCGACCCGGCGCTCGTTTCGGTGTGCGTCGCTCAGACCTCGACGACGTGGCCCAAGCTCCGAGGACTACCTCGACTGGGCGTCAGCGTGTTGGCCGAAGACCATGGCGACATCGCCAAGTCGTTGGCGGAAAAGAATTCTGATCGGTTTGCGACGGTCAGGTGGGAGGCGACGCCACAAGGCGCCGTACTCGTGCACGGATCGACGCTCTGGCTTGAATGCACGATAGAGATCGAAGTGCCCGCAGGCGATCACGAGATCGTCGTCCTGCGCATCCAGTCGCTCGAGATGTACCCCGAAGTGGCGCCGATGGTCTTCCACGGCAGCACATTTCGCAGGTTGGCTCCACCTTCGGTCACGTAGCCACGCCACGTAGCCGGAGGTGAAATTGTCGAAAGTCAAGGATTGGCAGTTTGAACTGGATATGTGGTATTTTTGAAATGAACGTGAAGACGGGGGAATCCAATGGCAGGCAAGTTAGCGGGCAAGGTCGCGATAATCACAGGCGCGGGGAGCGGCCAAGGCGCTGCGATGACCAAACTCTTCATCGAAGAGGGCGCGAAGGTAGTTCTGGCGGACCTGAACGAAGCGGGCATGAAAGAAGTGACTGCGGATCTCAGCGCTGACTCATTTCGCACCGTCGTGTGCGAGGTCTCCAATGACGATCAGGTGAAAGAGGTTGTCGCAACGGCCGTACGAGAGTTCGGTGGAGTGGACGTGCTTTGCAACGTCGCCGGGATTGGGGCCGACTTTCAATTGCTGCCCGAAGTGCCGCTCGATCGAGTGCAGCGCCAGTTCGACGTGAACTTCTTTGGCGCGTGGCTTTTCATGCGACACGCGATTCCCATCATGATCGAACGCGGCGGCGGATCAATCGTGAACATCGGCTCGGTGTTCGGACTCTTTGGCAACAAGGGAAACAATGGCGCCTACGGTGCGTCGAAGGCCGCACTCATGCATCTCACGTTGACCGTGGCCGGCAACTATGGCGGCGACCACATCCGGGCGAACGCGATTGCGCCGGGACGAATCGACACGCCCTTGGCGCGCGGCCGAATGGACTTTTCGCGGGGCGACCAAGAGCGCGCTGCCGACGACCCGCGACTTCAGCGCCCCAGTCTCAATCCGTCCGGCCGAGTCGGACAGACGAGTGAGATTGCCTCGGTCGCGCTCTTCCTCGCGTGCGACGACTCGTCCTACGTGAACGGCGTCATCCTGCCCGTCGACGGCGGCTGGGTGGCAGCCGGTGGTGGAGCGGGGAACGGTTAGTCCGAACCATTCGGATTGCCGCCCAAGAATGTCGGTTTAGAACATTCCGGAAGCATCACTCGAACCGAGCGAGGTTCGCGACTCTGTAGTTCTAATGAATGAATTATGAAAGGAATGCAAATGCCTGAATCCAACACAGTTCTCTTGGTAATGGACTATCAACAAGCATTAGTTGAACGCCTCGCAAGTGAGTCACTAGTGGCTGCGGCGGTTCGAGCTATCGAGGGCGCACGCGCAAAGGGTGTTCCCGTCATGTTCGTTCGAGTCGCATTTCGACCTGGTTTTCCAGAAGTGTCGACGAGCAACCGTATCTTTGGGGGTATCTCGAAAGGTGGCGACGCCATGCACCAGGACAACCCTTCGACGCAGGTCTTCGCCGCCCTCAATCCTCTTGACTCCGAACCGATCGTTCTCAAGCGCCGCGTGAGTGCGTTCAGTGGTAGTGACCTCGACGTACTCCTTCGCGCTGCCAAAGCGGAGAATCTGGTCCTGGCAGGGATCGCGACCAGTGGTGTCGTACTTTCAACTCTTCGTCAAGCGGCAGACCTCGACTTCGGTCTGACGGTGCTGGAGGATGCGTGCGCCGACTCTGACGTTGCGGTTCACGAGTTTCTGACCGAGAAGATATTCCCGCGCATGGCCCTCGTCACCAGCACCGATGAATGGGTTGCCTCACTCTGAGGCATGCGGTCGTAAACCAAGTCTCGTCCTGTCGTCGATGATGCCGGGGTTGGATGAACGTGCTCGCGACAGGGATACCCGGTCAATTTACGTACGTAACGTGCGTTCGACAAATGTCGACAGTGCCAGTTGCTCATTCTGAATTGTGCAGGTAGACTGTAGAAATAGGTGCAACGAGACGAGGGGGAAGTTGTGGGATTCATCGATTGTGACAGTCATGTTCTCGAAAATGAGGACACTTGGTCGTATCTTTCAGCGAGCGATCTCCAGTACAAGCCCATCAAGGTCGCTCTTCCCGAAGCCCCCCCAGGGGCTGTGAAGCGAGCTCCGGCTCCACCCGTTTCGATTTGGTTAGTCGGCGACACGTGGGTGACCGCGGCGCCCCTCAACGGCAACATGCGAAACAATGCCAACACGTACGAAGACGGCGTTGGCATCATGACCAACAACGCGGGACGCATCGAAGACATGGATACGCTAGGCATCGACGTCCAGCTCTTGCTTTCGACGTTCTTTTTGGGCGTTGAACTTGAGAACCCGGCCGCTGAAATAGCGCTCTCTCGTAGTTACAACAGGTGGTTGGCGGATCACGTCGAGCCTCAATATCGCCAGCGAATGCCGTGGGCCGTTCGTGCTCCGATGCGTAGTCCGGCCGAGGCGATCAAGGAACTGAACTTCGGCAAGGAGAACGGCGCCATTGGCATGCAGGTGCGGGGACTTGAACACGCGATGTACCTCTCTGACCCATTTTTCTACCCATTCTGGCAACACGCGAACGATCTCGAAATGGCAGTGTTCGTGCATCTGGGTGATGCCACACGACGCATCGATAGTCAACCCATTGGACGAACGATTGCAAACCCCGCGAGTATGATGAGGCAGTTGTTTCCTCTTATGGCCGGCTTTCACGCCATTCTGGCTTCGGACTTCGACAAGCGCTTTCCTAATGTTCGTTGGGGATTTCTCGAAGGCGGAGCCTCGTGGCTACCTACGGTGACGTCGATGGACGCGCGTCTGCGCGCCAGTGCTGAGGAGTTTCTCAACCTCCGTCCCATCACTCCCGAGACAATCGAGGAGAAGCAAGTCTTTGTCGCCATTGAATCTGATGATCCAATCGACTATCTCACGGGCATAGTGGGGGAGAACATGCTCGTAGGCGGGACGGACTACGGGCACAATGATCGCGGCACCGAGCTCGGCGCGCATACATTCATTTCACAACGCCAAGACATCGCCTCTGGTCTTGCGCCCAAGATTGTCGACAGCAACGGACGAAAACTCCTCGGCGTGAAGAGTGACTTCCGACCTGCACCCTCCGCCAAACTTGGTCCAATGCCACACGTGCATGGCGCGTCGACCGCCAACGGCGACCCAATCTTGGTTCACTCGCTCGTTGCGGTGTAATTGACCGCGACCAAGAAATCACCACGGACGCGATAGACGGGTTCAAAGGATCGCAATTATGCGAGCTCGCTCTCCACAACGTCTCCGAACTACTACGTGAGTAGTTGACCGCGGATGCCCATCCCTGACGCGCCTGCGACAAACATCGAACGGGTCCACACCGTGGTAATCGGGTTGGACGTGCTGGAAGAGAGTGAGCGCTACGCCGATGATCTTCGCCTCACTCGAGGCGATTCAATTCACGAACGCGACATTGAGTTGCACCGTGAGAATGGTTTCCGCGGTCGCACGTTCTCTCGACACGATGACGTAAGCGTGAAGGATCGATCCGTTTCAGTTGACGGTCATGACGTCGTAGTGAGGCAGTTCTTGCCCAATGAAGGAGCTCGGGGCGCGTATCTGCATTTCCATGGAGGAGGATGGGTATTCGGATCGGCGTCCATTTATGACGATGAGCTCGCAGATCTCTCGCACGACCTCGGCATCGCAGTGTTCAGCGTTGACTACCGACTGGCGCCGGAACATCCTTTTCCTGCGGCGATGGACGACGCGGAGATCGCGGCGCGATGGTTACTTCGTGAAGGTCTCGAAGAACTGAATGTGGAACGAGCTGCGATTGGCGGCTGGTCAGCTGGGGCACATTTGGCTGCCATCGTCGTCCAACGCCTCCGTGCCAATGAAGAGTCGATCAGTTTCTGCGCCGCCAACCTTCTCTATGGCATCTATGACCTGTCGATGACACCAAGCCAGCGACACGGTCTCAACACTCCACGCCTGTCTCGCGCCGACCTTGAGTGGTACTACGAGTTGGTGTTGCCACTCTCAAAATCCGAGGACCGTCGCGCGGCCGAGAACTCCCCTCTGTACGGTGACCTCGCCGGCATGCCTCCTGCGCGATTTGCCGTTGGCACTCTCGATCCACTTTTCGACGACAGCGTTTTTATGGCGGAGCGTTGGGCAGCGGCCGGTTCACCGACGAGATTGGAGATTTACGCCGCAGGCGCCCACGGCTTCGCGCGACAGCAGAACGGTCTGGGCCGGTTGGCACGCCAGCACGAATCCGAATACCTGTCCGCCCATTTCCATACCGTTGCGGGGGATCCACGGTTCGGGGCGACTAAATAAACACCGTGGGGCACGAGCAAAATCGCTACAACTAGTAACGACGATTGCACCCAAGGGAATCAAAATAGCGACTACCAAGTTCTACATGGATTCATTTTTTCGCTTAGGATATATACATGGAGCAAACTGCGCAAGTCGTCTCGGTGGCCGCTAGAAATGCCGCACGGGACCTAAAAATCCTGATTACGAGGCTCCGTCGGCAATTGCGGGAAGTCGCTTCGACTGATGAACTCACTGCGTCCCAGGTGTCGATGTTGACCCGTCTGGCGATTCTTGGAGAGTCGTCGACCAGTGAACTGGCCGGCGCCGAAAAGGTTCGCCCACAGTCAATGGCCACCATTGTGAAGGCGCTCGAGGAGTATGGCCTCGTTCAACGTAATGACGATCCTTACGACGGCCGACGACAAATTCTCACCCTCACTCCGCTGGGTCTCAAGCGAGCACTCGGTGCGCAGGCAACGTGGGACGAGTGGCTGGCCGAACAGTTGCAGATTCGATTTACGAAGGCGGAACGAACAACTATCGTTGACGCACTGGCACTCTTAGATCGGCTCGTTGAGTTCTAAAGACGCAGGTGGTGACTGCTTTCTGATCGCTCACTGGGAACATTGAACACCTGGGACGTTGGTTGTTCGGCGTGTCGAATCGCCAACCTTTGATCTCACGACATTGAGTGACTTCGAGTCCGACGTTGACGAAGCTGTCATGATTTGTGGCGAACTGAACTCAAAGGCAGAGATTGAAATCTGTCGCCCGCAGTGCGCCGTGCGTGGTGAACGTCGCTGAATGGGTGACTTTGGATGTCCCCGGCACTCTTGCCGGGTTCACGTACGAAACGAGCAACACGCGCAGCATCAATATGGGTCGTTCAAACTAATAAGGCGGCCTTAGTAGGTTAAACTGCCTACATGGTGGACGATCTCAACATAAATGAAGTAGCCGCGGCAATCCAGACGAGCATTGGTATCTACGTTCGACAGATGCGCCTTCGTTCAGTTCCCGCTGACCTGACGTTGCCTGAGTATTCCGCGCTGAGGCGCCTGAGCCGAGACGGCTCTGCGACAACGACGTCGTTGGCGAGAGCGGAACAGATCACCACACAGTCGATGGGCGCGACAATCTCCTCACTCGAGAGCCGAGGCCTAGTCGAACGCCATCCCGACTCCGAAGACGGACGAAAATCGATCCTCTCGCTCACAACTGCGGGCCAACTCGAACTCCGTAACCGTCATGACGCTCGGACCGTCCAATTGTCGAAGGCCCTATTGTCCGGATTCACCGAGTCTGATTTATTTCAACTTAAGACAGCCGCCGTATTGATAGAGCGATTGGCCTACCTCATCTGATGGTGAGATTCGGACGTCTGGCCAATACCAAGGTCGAAGGTACCCGATCGTGTCCGACGAATGACCGCTACAAGTGGGTGGCGTTAGCTAACACATCCGCCGGTGGGTTCATGGGCCAACTTGATGGGTCGATCGTCATCATCGCTCTGCCAGCGATCTTTCGCGGGATCCACCTGAACCCATTGGCACCCCATAACATCGTCTATCTGCTTTGGATGATCCTGGGTTATCGACTCGTCCAAGCGGTGACGGTCATTTCTTTCGGTCGCTTCGGTGACATGTTCGGCCGCGTCAAAATATATAACGCCGGATTCGCCGTTTTCACCGTGGCCTCGATCCTGTTGTCGTTCGATCCGTTTCGTGGGGGGCACGGCGCGCAATGGTTGATTGGCTGGCGAATGCTTCAAGCCCTGGGCGGATCGATGCTTCAAGCCAACTCCACTGCAATCCTCACTGACGCGTTCCCTCGTGAACAGCGGGGTTTTGCTCTCGGCATCAATCAAGTGACGGCACTCTCAGGCACGTTCATTGGCTTGGTGGCCGGAGGAGTGCTGGCAGTCATTGACTGGCGGTTGGTGTTTTGGGTGAACGTACCCGTCGGAGTCTTTGGCACGGTGTGGGCGTATCGCAAACTCCGCGATAACGGCGAACGAAATCCAGGTCGCATCGACTGGTGGGGTAACGCCACCCTGGCCATCGGGCTCGGCGCCATTCTGATTGCGATCACGAACGGTATTCAGCCCTACGGTCATCACAGCATGTCCTGGACTAATCCATCGGTCTACTGTCTCCTGCTTGCGGGAGTTGGTCTGCTGAGCGCCTTCGTGCTGATCGAATCCAAGGTGGCCGAGCCGATGGTCCAGCTGGCCCTCTTTCGTATCAGGGCGTTCACCTTTGGCAACATCGCGGGCTTCGCCGTATCGCTCGCTCGAGGCGGGCTTCAATTCATGTTGATAATTTGGTTGCAAGGGATCTGGCTACCGCTGCACGGCTACGCCTACAGTCAAACGCCGCTCTGGGCAGGGATTTTCCTCCTGCCGCTGTCGATCGGTTTTCTCCTCTCTGGACCGGTCTCTGGCGCCCTTTCGGACCGCTTCGGTGCCCGCGGGATGGCGACCGCAGGCATGGTCGTCTTCGGCGCCAGCTTCGTTGGACTCATGTTGATACCGGTCGACTTCCCGTATTGGGTATTCGCGGGGTTGATCGCGCTCAATGGAATAGGCAATGGTATGTTCGCTGCTCCGAATACCTCTTCGATCATGAGCAGCGTGCCCGCGAATCAGCGTGGCGTGGCCGCTGGAACGAGGGGCACGTTCATGAATTCGGGCACGGCCCTGTCGACCGGCGCCTTCTTCTCGCTCATGATTGCCGGACTGGCGGGGGCGCTGCCCAAGACGTTGACGGGCGGTTTACTTCGCTTGGGCGTGCCGCATGCCGTGGCGCATCACGTTGGCACACTCTCCCCAGTATCGTCACTCTTCGCCGCGCTCCTCGGCGTAAATCCAATTCATCACCTTCTCGCACCGACTGGCGTATTGACAAAACTCACTTCAACCGCTCAGCACACACTGCTTGGGAGAAAGTTCTTCCCGCAACTTATTTCGGGTCCCTTCCACCAAGGACTCGTCGTGGTCTTCGCCTTCTCCACCGCCTTGATTGCCATTGCCGGCGTGATGTCAGTGTTGCGCGGACCTCGCCTCACGCCCATCGTAAGTGGTGACGTGCCGGTGTGGTCGGATGGCCTTGAATGACTGGCATCATTTGGTCGTTGACGACATCAAGGACTGGTTCACGTCGAGTCGGGAGTTGGAGCGTTGTAGAACCGCCAAACGCGCTATAAAGTTTTGACTGTTTAGTTGACCGTTAAAAGGGGCACGATGACGACCCAATCTTGGCCCGACCACGCTGCTAACGAGTATGTGGCGCGCCTCAGCGATTTGCAGGCCGAGATCCGCACGCAGGTCGTGCACAGCCAGCTCGTACGACATATTCAACTCGGCGCCTCCGTCGTAGACGTCGGCGGAGGAGACGGCCGCCAAAGTATCCGATTGGCTCGACGAGGTCACGACGTAACGATCGTCGAACCGTCATCAGTGATGCGTGCCCACTGTGCCCGCCGCTTGGAGTCCGAGAGCGCCGACGTCGTCGCTCGGGTGCGGCTCGTTGAGGGGTCGGCTGCATCAGCAACCGACGTGGTCGGTTCGCAAAGGTTCGATGCGGTCTTGTGCCACGGTGTCCTTCCGTACGTCGAAGATCCGGCGTCCCTCATTGCGTCCCTCTATTCGGTTGCAGCACCCGGAGCGTTGTTGTCGATTATCGCGAAGAATGCGACCGCGCTGCCGATCATGCCCTCACACCACGGGCGATGGGATGAGGTGCTTGACCTGTTCGACGCGGACCGTGTGGTGAACAACATGGGCATCATGACACGAGCCGACACACCGGCGAATCTGAGTCGGATCGTCGAAGGACTCGACGCCACGGTGGACCGGTGGTACGGAATCTCGTTCTTCACACAGGGCCAGTCAGCTCCCCGCGACACCATTCCTGATGATGTCTTCGCGGCCATTTTGGCTGCGGAATTGGCAGCGAGTCAACGCGATCCCTTCCGTCAACTGAGCAACATGTTCCACTTACTCGCACGATGCTGGAATATTCGCTGACCCGAAGCAGGCATTTCGCTGGCACTGGTTGACGTATTCGATGTCGACAGGTAGACTGTGTAGATTGGGCGTGGTAGTGGGCGGCGGCCGCGATAATTGTTGGGGGGATCACATGAACCTCTCGGACGGGGGAATGGAACATGACTGACCTTGCGAGTTCGACCAGCGGTCGTCGCGACATCGATGCCGATGTCGCTGCCATGTGGAGAGTCTTAGAGGGCGGCGGCGTAGTCCTCTGCCAAGGCAATCTGGGATACACAATTGCCGGCGGAGGCAAGGAGGGCGCAATACGAATCAATGCGGCGAAAGGTCGCCCTTCGTACAAGCGTCTGGGTTTGATGTTGACCGACGAAGGTCAGCGCCAGATCCAAATCTTCGAGCCGAAGAAACGCGAAATGATTGACTGCGTCACGCAGGACTACAACTTGCCACTGGGGATGATCGCCCGTTACAACGCTGATCATCCACTGATGAAGCAACTCGACGACGAAATGCTCCGACTCTGCACCGCCAATGGAACGATCTCCGCCACGCTGAACATGGGTGGTTGGTTTTTGAACGCGATCAACTCGAGAAGAGTGGACGAAATGATTCCGGTGTTCGCGTCGTCGGCAAATCGCTCCGGGAATGGTGTCAAAGCGCGCGTCGAGGACGTCGAGCCCGAAGTGGTCGCCGCCTGTGATCTCGTCCTCGACTATGGCCCGGCGAAGTTCCCCAGCACGGTCGCATCGACCCAGATCAACTTCGAAACGATGGAGTTGGTTCGCTGGGGCGTCTGCGCCGACAGCATTGCCTGGGTTCTTAAGCGCCACTACGGCCTCGATCTACCGGCCGATCCCGGTCGCGAGGTCTCTCCAAACGGCCACGTGAACGAGTTCGCCCTCATGGACGCCGAGTGACCTTCTCGACGTGACGGGGGAATGGTCTTCTGTTGAGGTACAGCGAGAGACGAGACCGGTTTCGAATGAATGAGAGCTTGTGTAGGGGCATCCGACAGAGGGGAAATGGGGATACATCATGAAGGCAAACGAACCGTGGCACACCGAGGATTGGTTTACCAGCCCTTGGAACTTTGACGAAGAGGTAGCCGGGGGATTCACGTTCAACCCCAATCTCCAGATTCACGACGTCACGCTTCGCGACGGCGAGCAACAGGCGGGTGTCGTGTTCACTGCCGACGACAAAGTACGAATCGCCGAGGCATTGGCGGAGGCCGGTGTCCACCGAATCGAAGCGGGATTGCCTGCGGTATCTGACGCCGACTTTCAAGCCGTGAAGCGCATTGCCGCCGCCGGACTGCCGTCACAGATCTACGCGTTTTCTCGTTGCATCGTCGATGACGTGAAGTTGGCCGTTGACTGTGGGGTCACGGGCATCGTGTGCGAAGTTCCGTCGAGTCGTCACCTCATCGAACTGGGGTACCAGTGGTCAGTCGAGCGAGCGATCGACGCCGCGGTCCAAGCGACACAGTATGCCCACGAACAAGGCCTAATTGTCTCGTTCTTTCCGATCGATGCCACACGTGCGTCGCTCGCGGACTATTTGGACATCATCGAAAAGGTCGCTGACGGCGGGCACATCGACGCGCTGGGTCTCGTCGACACCTTTGGCTCTCTTACGCCCCACGCGGTGGAGCGATTTGTCTCGGTCACTCGCGATCGTTTCAACGTGCCCGTGGAGACCCACTTTCATCAGGACTATGGCATGGGCGTCGCCAACAGCCTCATCGCCGCGGCGATGGGAGCCAACGTGATCCAAACCACGGTGTCGGGCATTGGTGAGCGAGCAGGCAACACCCCCTTCGAAGAGACCGTCATTGCGCTACAAACGCTCTACAACCAGAACATCGGTATCAAACTCGAATCGCTTTCTCCCCTTGGCCGATTGGTCTGCGAGATCGCCGGCGTCGAGCAACCTTCGAATCGCCCCGTAACCGGCACCCGGCTTTTCGACGTTGAGTCGGGGATTCCGGCCGGCTTCGTAAGAAACACACGGGATATCGATTTGACCGAGACGTTGCCGTACTTGCCAAGTTTGGTCGGCCAGACTGGCCCCACGTTGGTACTGGGCAAAGGAAGTGGCATGCCCAATGTCGACGAGGCCTTGGAACGACTCGATATCGCGGCGAATGATGCGCAGAAGTTAGAAATACTCAAGAGAGTGAAACTACGATCCCTCGAACTCAAGGGATTGGTCGACGATAGCGACCTACGCGTGATCACCGATTCGGTGTTGGCGTAGCTACCTCATCACTCTCGGCGATGACATCGAAACCTCTACATTGGGAGTACAACACATGAACATCGACTGTCACGGTCACTACACGACCGCACCGAGTGCATTGATCGAGTGGCGAACCCGGCAAATCCAACTGTTTGAGGAGTCGGGTACCAGGCTGTCGCCCGATGAGCTCGTCATCACTGACGACCAAATCCGCGAATCTATCGAAACCGGACAGTTGCCGCTGCAGCGCGAGCGACAGACCGATGTCACACTGTTCTCGCCAATTGCTGGCTACATGGCGCATCACTATGGGGACGAAGAGATGAGCCGAGTCTGGGCGCGCACGTGCAATGAACTCATACATCGCGTCGTCACGCTCTTCCCCAACAATTTCGTCGGCGTCTGCCAGCTTCCGCAGTCTCGTGGGGTAAGCGCCGGCAATTCGGCCGCCGAGCTCGAGCGCTGCGTCACAGAATTCGGATTCGTCGCCTGCAACTTGAATCCCGATCCCTCCGACGGCTACTGGCAGTCGCCGCCGATTACCGATCGCTCTTTTTATCCGCTGTACGAGAAGATGGTTGAGTTGGACGTGCCCGCGATGGTTCACGTGAGCATGTCCTGCAATCCGGCAGTGCAGGGGACGTGCGCGCATTACCTCAATGGCGACACGACCGCCTTCCTCCAACTTGCGACGTCCGACCTCTTCGTTGATTTTCCGACATTGAAGTTCATCATCCCTCACGGCGGAGGAGCGGTCCCATACCACTGGGGCCGCTACCGAGGTTTCGTGCAGGACCTCGGGAAGAAGCCCCTGGAGGAGATCGTCCTCAACAACGTGTTCTTCGACACGTGCGTGTACTGGCAGCCGGGCTTGGAGCTGCTCCTGAAGTCGATTCCGGCGAAGAACATTCTCTACGCCTCAGAGATGATTGGCGCGGTGCAAGGTGTCGACGCCCACACCGCGCATCGATTCGACGACACGAAATTCCTTCTCGACTCGATCACGATCTCAGGTGCAGACCGCCAGTTAGTGATGGGCGACAACGCGCTTCGCGTCTACGGGCGTCTTGCGAGTGTGCTCGCGTCGCGGAACATCGGTGCATGAGAGGGCGGATGACTGAGTGTTCCGCACGCCTGAGGAATGACGTTTAACTCCTGCCCGTCAGTTTGCGGCCAAGATCGAGTCGTTCATAACTTCGCGATGGTGACGACATGAGAAAGCGGAATCCTTCCTCTACGAGGCGCTGCGTGTTGGCCAACTCTGCATGGGGGTGGCCAACGACCACACCGTTCGCCGTACAGATGCTGACGATCTCGGCGACTGCACTCAGCACCTCTGGATGTTCGTACTCTCGAGGGTGC
>Ga0182013_10003535_pt1 | contig 19451 bp, 23 predicted proteins | sample 612S2MmetaG_FD_120487 | JGI IMG/M metagenome (GOLD analysis project Ga0182013, IMG submission 120487) | Permafrost microbial communities from Stordalen Mire, Sweden - 612S2M metaG | ecosystem: Environmental > Terrestrial > Soil > Wetlands > Permafrost | place: Sweden: Stordalen | collected... | reverse complement strand
TTACGCTTGATATGCTTAATTGCAAACCGGGGTTATATAAAACTTACCAGGATTTTTTGGATGGGAAGCCGTTGAAATATCAATATATAGAGATTGATTTCAAAACCAAAGAGAGCGGAAGATTGGTGAAATACAACGCTGTATTCAAAGATGAAAAAGGGAAAACCGTTGAACTTGACCCCAAAGATTTTTGGGGTTTTACAGATCATAATCGACACCTTTGCCGCAGTGGGGCATATAACCACAATACCGATGTTCCACTAATTTGTTATTATGTGGAATACGCCACTAATGGCTTTATTAGTTACATTACTTGTAACACATATGGTGATTATCGATTCCCCTATTACTGGTTTTCACTGGATTTAAATTCACCAGTTATAGATGGCCCCTCTTTTTGGAATGCGCATGGTAAGTACCTGACTAAAAAAGTAGATGACGAAATTAAAAACTGTGAAAGACATTCTAAACCAGATAAGGATTTACGCGTATGGGCAAATAGGGTTTACGAATGTTACGGTGAAATTCCTGGATTTATTGGGAAATGGGTTAAGGACAATGTTCGATCAACCAATAGCGATGACCCAGGTAGTTACGTTAAGTAATTGCTGCTAGTTACCCTTGCTTCGAACTGAAAATAGATATATCATTGATAGATTGTTTCCTTGTTTTTCAATTACTCCTTCACCAACTTCTTAATTTCCGAAACCCATCCGTATTTTGTGTTCGGATAAAGTAAACTCCATATTTTGATTTCGGTTTAAACCGGCTGAATAAAGTAATGAAGGAAAAGATGACATCAAAAGGGCAAACACTTTTCTCTCATTGAATAAAAGTATGCCCTGAACCGGCGGATGCACCCCCTGATAAAGCTGTTTCAGTTTATTGCTGCGAAACCAATCTGCCTGATTGAATAGTTTTACCATTACTGATAACGCTGTATAAATAAATTCCTGAAGGAAGGGTCCTTGTTTCCAATACAGTTATTTGTTTGGTTATGGTTGTGCTCAATACTCCCTGGCCCAAAACATTAAATACCTTTAATTCAAGGTTCTTAATTTCAATAGCATCGTTTAATACCAGGTTTACGGTAGTAGTAAACGGATTAGGGTAAATACTAACTGCGTTTGTTGTATTTACAGCATCCGGACCAGAAATGCCGGTTGTTCCGTTACACGCGGAGGGGATGTCAGCTGTAATTGCCGTTGTGGTTAAAGCACCGGTGGTGGTAAGCGCCCTGCCATTAAGCACAACTCCAGTATTTAAAGCCCCCAATGCACCATTGTTAACCACTAATGTGCCGCAGAAAACGGAATAATTATTTATACCCACCGCGCCTTCAATCTTCCAGTATACATTTTTTGCCTGTGCTCCGTTAATCAATTGAATAGTTGAATAGGTGCTTGTAGAAAGCGCGCCGTTCAGTTTTATAACAAAAACGGCATCGGCATTACCTTCTGCATTAAGAAAAAGTGTATCTGTAAACACAGTGGCGGCATTAAGCAGGTATGTATGTGGTGTAAGCACCAGGTGTTTTCCAAACTGAGCGGGATATAGCAACTCAATATCATAAGGCAGTGAATCGAGGTAGTTGTATACAATTCTCAGATCGGCGGCACACTGAGCGGTTGAAGCATCGGGGATGGGATGGACAGTACCTGTTACATAGGCGGTATCAAAACCGGTAGTTAAACCGGTATTTGTTCCCACGTCGCCGATAATATGCGTTATACCCGAATTTGAAACTGCCCCATCGGATGAAAATATGGCATAACATGAAGTAGAAGCCAGTTCAGGAGCCCGGGGGCCGGTTAGTACCGCGGCGCCGCAACCAAGGGGGGTATAGGCCAGGAGCCCGTTTACCGAAACGGCGCCATCGGTTGAAAGCGCTCTTCCTTCAAGCGTATCGCCTGTATACATTTCAATGGCGGCGTTGTTGGCAATAACGGTTCCCTTCATGCTGGTACCGGTGGCCATACTTACCAGGCCTTCTATTTTCCAGAATACATTGCAGGCCAGCGCCCCGTTAAGCAGTTTTATATTAGAAAATGCACTGGTAGAAAATGCACCCTGAACCTGGAAAATAAATACAGCATTGGAGTCGCCCTGCGCGTTTAAAAAAAGAGTTGAGTTAAGTGTTGCTGCGCTCCCAATTTCATATACGCCTGCATTCAGGGTATCGCCATTGCCGAGCAGGGTATCGGGATGCCCGGTAGGCGTAGCTCCGTTCAGTTGATGGTAAGCGCTTAGCAGGTCGGTAACACATTGGGCGCTAAGAGGGCCTCCGTCTGCCATTACACCGTTCACATTGCCGAAACCTGTGCTTGAACCGGTATTGGTGCCTACATTACCTGTTATCTGGGAAATCCCGGTGTTTTTAACCGGTCCGATGGAAGAAAAAAGAACAAAACCGGCAGCGGTTCCCAGGGTGGGCGCCTGGGCAAACTCCATTCCCGGTATGAACAATAACGCAGTAGTTGCTATGATTAATAGTATTTTATTTTTCATAATATTAATTTACCTGATCAAATAATGTTTTCTATGTAAACCTGAATCATTTCACGCTGTAAAGCATTACACAATTCCGTCAAAGAGTTACATCATTTACACTTTAAGACTCATCTTTTGTGGAGCGCACCAGGCTGATTCCGGAGATGAAAAACAGAAGGCCAAGTACCCCATAAATAATGAGCGCCCTAATGTCACGCACCCCGCCGCCGGTATTGACAAACAGAATTGCTGTGTATATAAGGCCACCTATACCCAACAAGGTGAGCATAGCGCCAAAGATCCTCTTAATATTCATATGATGTTTTTAGCTTGTTAATTAGCATTAGAAAGCGGACAGGTACAACCCGTCCGCTTTTTTTTTAAAAAATCCGATTTTCATTCCCTGAACATAAGCCAAGCCCTGCCGATATGCTTATTTATCTGGTCAATTTAATTTGCATAGCAGGGAGATTCCCTAAAACTGCAATTATGGTTCAATGTCGTTAAGTTAAGGAAATGCATCCGCGCAAACTCTCTAACTCCTCCCGCAAAAAAGCGGGATAAACTTCACGGGAGGACCACTACCCAGAAATACAAAATACAACTACTCCGGCAAAGTTGTTCTTTTTCTGTGTGGATGCTCCTCCGCTTCGGAGGCTGGGAGGTAGCGAAGCGCAAAAAGAACAGGCTAACGGCTTAACTTAATGACGTTGAATTATGATTTATTGTAAAGCACAACTTTCAGAAGCTGCGCCAACGCTAAAACTCATATCTTTACATTTGGAACGGGCATCAAGCAGTGTTTGATTATTAATAGCAGTGCTTGTTGTATTACCGCTTTGGTCAGTACAACTGCATGACCAGTCTTTTTTGCAGGAAGTAAATCCTGTAGTGATCATTACGATCAATGTTGCTGCGAATATTCCTTTTTTCATTGTTTTAGTTTTATGTTTGTTTTAAATAAATAGTTTATAATAGCAAGGTTAAAGCTGATTAAACAGCACGCCTGCCCTCGATAAGGCGTAGTATTATTGCAATAACAGCGATTACCAGCAGGATATGAATCAACCCTCCCGCATGAAAGCCGATGAATCCGATGGCCCAGCCTATAATCAGGATTACTGCCAATACATAAAGTAGATTTCCCATGGTTTTATATTTAATTTGGTTTGTAAAATTTAACAATACAAAGATGGAACAGCCTGTAAATAAAACCGTTACACAATTCCGCTAAAGAGTTACATTATTCACACGTGGCTGCTATAATCGCTTTCGTTGCAAATTGCCTATCTTGCGGTCGATAGCATGCTTTCCGGATATCTTTAATAATATGCAAAAAGCCAGCTGGTTTTGAAATCACGTTGCTCTTTTGAACTTCAATGAAACTCTACATCAAATACATGGTGTCTATCCGGTGCAAAATGGTTGTTAAATCAGAGTTGGATAAACTTGGCCTGCACTATACTACTGTGGAACTGGGGAATGTTGAAGTAAAGGAAGAAATTTCAACTGAGACGCGCGAGAAACTTAAAGCTGCCTTGAAAATTTCCGGGCTTGAACTTATGGACGATAAAAGGGCCGTGCTGATTGAAAAAATAAAAAACGTAATTATTGAGAGGGTGCATTATTCAGATGAAATACTCCACATTAATTTTTCAGATTATTTAAGCGAAAAGTTAAACTATGATTACACTTATTTGGCTAATCTTTTTTCGGAAGTAACCGGCATTACCGTTGAGCATTTTATAATCGCTCACAAAATTGAACGCGTAAAAGAGTTGCTCTTATACGATGAATTGACCCTCACTCAAATTTCATATAAACTAAACTACAGCAGCGTAGCCCACCTGTCATACCAGTTTAAAAAGGTAACCGGATTAACACCTACCTTCTTCAGGAAAATGAAGGAAAAGCGATTTACGCCCCTGGAAAATATGTGAATCATGTAAGTCTGCCAAAGAATTGTGTAAAGCTTACCAACAATAATGGCTCACCTTTGTAGGGTGAAGTTTTTCATAAACAAAAGAAAGATTTATGTGGTACCATACCGAAACTCCCGTGATGACAACCCAATGGAGCGAAATAAAAAGAAAACTCCGCAACCGGTTTGCTGATTTAACTGAAGCAGACCTGAATTACCCCGAAACAGAATTGGATGACATGTTAAGCAACATGCAGGTTAAGCTTTCAAAAACAAAAATTCAGTTACGGGCAGTTATTGCAACCGACTAATTTTTTTAATCCGGATATCAATGGACGTAACAACGATAAAATGGCAGTAATACGTCCGGGTACAGCACAAAACAAGATAATGCCAAGCGAAAAAGTAAAAGAACTACATCAAACTGTAATTGACGCCGTTGTTAAGGTAAAGTCAATTGTAAAAGATAAAGAGGAAACAGAAGAAGAGGTTTTGACATTCGGTAAAAAACTTGCCGATATGGTATTCAGTTTTGTAGGTAGTTGGTTCTCCATAGCCATGTTTTTATCGTTCGTGGTTGGATGGGCGCTGTTTAATTCGTTTGCGCCGGCTTTGTACAGATTCGATCCATATCCATATTCGCTGATAACCTTTTTGCTGGCGGCCATTGCTGCTATACAGGCGCCGGTAATTATGATAGGCCAACACCGATTGGCGCATAAAAACAGCATAAGGCTTGCCGGTGACCTTAAAATTGAAAATGAGATACTTTCACTGCACAGGTCTATAACGGTTTTAATGGAACAACAGCTTCAGCAGGTTCATGAAAACCAGCTAACGACTATAACACTTTTAAAAGAACTACATACCAAATCTGACGAGAAGGCCCGGGGCTAATAGTTTGCTTCATATCTCTCTTAAAACCTGTGAATATTATAACTCTTTACCGTAATTGTATAAGCTATTCTGTATCTGCCTCCTCATCTTTATCTTTCATATTTATAAATCGAATGACATGGAAAATAAAAAATTTGACCACCTGTTATCTGATGCAAGACGTCAACTTGACGAGTTGAATAAACTTGTTACTGATACAATCAAAACTGAAGGCATAATGCTTGATACTGTTTTACCTCCTCCTTTAATTATCACAAATACCAGGTATGTTTTGGCGCAAAATCCTGTCTGCCTTTAACGTATGGTGTTGATGAGAACCCATGATACCTGTTTATGTAACAGGTATTTACGCTTTAGCCGGGTCCTCCGAACCTATTTCAATTTTACGTTTTTCAATCCTTATTGAATATTCATTAGGGATTATTTTCTGGCCGTGGGTATGGGCATATGCCCTGGTAAACTCCGCACCGAAATACAATATGTTGGCCGTATAATAAACCCATATAAGGATAAGGATGATTGAACCTGCCGTTCCATAAACCGATGTAAAGGCAGAACTGCCAAGGTAGGCGCCTATAGCAAATTTACCCAACATAAAGAGCAAAGCTGTAAATGATGCACCAATAGTGCAATCCCGTAATGCTATTTTCCCATCCGGTAGTGCCTTAAAAATTATAATAAACAGAAGGGTAATAATGATAAAGACCACGATTACGTTAACAATGTAAAACAGGTAAATAGCGTCTTTAGGAAAATGGAGAGTTAGCCTTTTATTAAGCACTTCAATTAAAGAATTTATAACCAGCCCAACCATTAGCAAAAAACCCAATGAGCCAATCATAGAAAACGATACCAGGCGGTTTTGAATAAATTTTATTAAACTCCGTTTAGGTTTTGCTTCAATACCCCATATTAAATTCAGCGAGTCTTGTATTTCGGAGAAAACACCTGATGCGCCGAATATTAAAATGATAACGCCAAAAATGGCGGCAAAAGCGTTACTGCTGGTAAGCTTTACATTTTTAATGGCCTCCTGTATACGTAATGCAGCCTCATTGCCCACAAGGTCTTTAATCTGCCAGAATATTTCGCCCTGTACAGCCAGCGTTCCGAAAAAAAATCCACATATACTAACAATGATGATGAGAAGGGGGGGCAAAGAGAAAATGGTATAGTACGACAACGCGGCACTTAACTTTACGCAATTGTCATTTATGAACCCATGAAGGGTTTCTTTAAACAGGTAAACTGTTTTTTTTGCTGTTTCCTTTATTTGCATGGCATTAGCGGCCTTTTGCTGCTTCGGCTTTTCTTTCCTTTAAATATTTCTTTCGGGGCGCTGCATCGTTTAATTGCTGCATCTCTTTATATGCCCTGGTCAGCTGTTTCGGAATTTCGCCTTTATAGTCTATTTTATAATACGAAAATCCATTAAAGGGGACTGTATTTTCTTCTCCACTGAATTTTATCTGTGCAACGGCTTTACCAAAGTAGTTCTTGAAAACCACCTCGCGCTTTTTAAGCAGTTCGGCAAACCTTCTGTCCACAAGTTCTTTGCCGGTAATAACGTAGCATTTTTCCTGTACGGTAAACATCATAGTGTCTTCAACCATGCGATTGAGATAGTGTATGAACATAGAATCTTTTACTGACATTTTATCAATGGCCAATGAATCTTCTTCACTCATCTTAGCGTTACTAAAATGATGGCTCTGGAGAAAATATTTCTTCTTTGCCTCAAAAAGCAGCACATACTCTTTTTCCTTATCTGCATACCGTATAGATGAAACTGATATAACGGCATCCGGATTGCTATTTAAAAAATCAGCCATTTGGTTTACAAACTTTTCCTGCAAAGGCCTTAGTTCTGTTTGGCCGGTTTGCCATGTAAGCGAAAGGGATTTTTCAACTTCCTGTTCTACATGCTTTTCGTGTACAAGATATAACGTTGATGGCGGTTTAATAAAAATGTTGGATAGTACCTGCACAATAGCTTTTCCGAATTTAAAACGGGGGTTGGTAAGGTTGCCTGCAATAGGAATTTCAAAATCAATGGCATCGCCTGCGCTGCGAACAACTGACATAATCAGGGGCACCGGTAACCATTTAGTATCGTTCTTTTTAACCCGCTTTGTTACATGCGGGTCAATAATCAATAAATGATTTTGGCTATTTATAACACTGTCTTTTACGTTGGTATAGCCATTGAAATTTAGGGTGCCCCTGTCAAGCGGAAAAGAGGTATAACTTACTATGTATGGGTTAAACATACTCACCGGCACCCGTATCAGGTCGTATTTTAGATTGAAGTTGCCGGCATTATTAGGGTCCATGCTTAAACCGGCACTGATACAACCATAAGGCTTCAATGCGGTGTTAAGCTTTGCCGAAAAGCGCCGGTTATTTTTATCAATAGAATCGGCAGAGATGCAGAGAGACGAGGCTTCTGCCGAAAATTTATCCCGTAAAGAAAAATCATTAAACCTTATGTCTCCGTTGTAAATAGCCACCCTGTCAACTTTATAGTAGCTCTGCATAAAGTTCTTTGCCAGTTTTTCTAAATATTTGGCTATTTCAATAATCAGGTTAAACTTTCCTTCATCTGATTCCGCATTGGCCTGTTTAATGCGCGCCCCCCCCTCGCCAAACATTCTTTCAACATTGTTTAAATAATCATACCTCTCGTACTTAAAAAAGGGATGGTTCAGCATTACCGAATCCAGGCGGTACCTGAAATGTTTGGGGCTTATCTCTTCGGCATTAATTACCAGTTTATCAAAAGCAGCAAAATCATCGTCTTTTTTTGCGCCAAAGCGAAAATCACTTACAGCAATATAACCGCTGCCATCCAGGTCAAGGCCGTTTTTAAAACTTCCCCTTCCTTTTACGTTGGCATCAAGTAGTGCCGATATATGGCCATAGTTTGAGAGCCCATGCAGGTACTGGTTAATAAGCTTTAAATCAAATTTGGTGATAACCGCAGAGAGGCTATACTTAACACTATCAAAAACAATTGACCCATTCCCTTTTATATCCCCACTGCCGGAGCCCGACTGAAGGGCAAACTTTATAATCATTGAATCTACATTCCACCACTTTCCCGGGCTTTCAATATTTACATTTTTTATAAAATAGTTTATTGGAATGCTTTTGGCTATGTAGTGAAACTCACCATTTGTAACCGAGATATTTAAAATATTGAAATGAACCGGTTCCTTGTGTATTGAAGTATCGCGTATTCCCTTATGCCTGAACCTTAATATCAGGTCTGAAAAATTAAGCGTATCCCTGTCCTGAATAATGTAGCCTACAGGGTTGTTAAGAGATATGCTGCTTATCTCGTAGGTTTTATGCAGCATTTTAAAAATTTCATACTTAGCGCTAACTCCGTCCGCGGTAAGAAACAGGGAATCGCTATTGGCCTCGTAGGCCCTGAGATGGCTGATGTGTATGTAACCGGTAAAGGGATTGAGGTAAATCCATTCCACTTTTATTACCCTGCCCAGGTATTTTACGCTATATTTTTCAACCACATATTTAGCGATGGGTGAAATGCATGCAATAATTACAACTACGGTTGCCACCAGCGTAATTGCCGCTATTAAAATCCCTTTTTTAATTTTTCCTTTCATCATTATCTTTTATCCCTGATTGAATCTTTTCTCGCTTTTGCTGCTTCCACCTCTTTTTTCTTATAATAAGGGCGTAATAAAACGTTATGTTTCAATGCAGTCATATTATCGCTAAAACCTCCCGCAGCATGTTGCACATTCACCATAGTTTTGCCAAGGGAAAGTGCAAAGCTTGAGTCCATAAAAAGTTTTCCGACGGCTCCGTGGCCGTTCCGGATGTTGGTTGTAAGCGTGGATATATCTGCAGTTATAAGTGCAGCATTGTTGCTGGTAACTGCAAGGTTTTTCATAATGTCGTCCATACTAACGGGTGTAACAGTAATTAAAGTGCCCCCATCTTCAATTACCGGCTCACCAGGGCTGCCGGGCAGTAAGTTGATGACCTTGTTACCCATCAGGCCTTCGCTGCCTATTGATGCGATAGCGTCTTTTTTCAAAAATTTCTGCACGTGTTTTTCAATTACCATATCCACCCTCACCGTGCTGTCGGTAGCAATTTCTACTTTGCTTACGGTACCAACATTCATACCGGTAAACCGGATATTATTACCCACCTGTAATCCGGCCAGATCTTTAAATGTTCCGTTTATATGAAAGGTTTTGGTAAACATGTGTTTACCATTACCAATAAAATAGATAACCACGATGAATAAACCGACTGCCACTGATACAAAAATCCCCAGTCGTATTTTATTTCCTGCTTCAGTTTTCATAATTGTTGCTTTGTGTTTAAATTCCTTTTTATTCGAAAAATGAGCGCACCCATTTATCTTCTGATTTTTCCAGTTCCTTAAACGTTCCCTCGGCTACAAATACTCCATCCTTTAAAACCAGTATCCGGTTAGCCGTAATTTTGGCACATTCAATATCATGGGTTATTATAAGCGATGTTGTTTTCAACTCCTGCTGCACAGATATAATCAGCCGGCTTATTTCTTTTGAGGTTATAGGGTCTAAGCCTGTTGTAGGTTCATCATATAAAATAATCTCAGGCTTTAGTATCATGGTGCGGGCCAAACCTATTCTTTTGCGCATTCCACCCGACAGTTCTGAAGGCATCAACCCGATAGCTTCTTCAAGGCCTACACTTTTCAGGGCTTCGATAACCTGCTTTTCCTTTTCATCTTTGGATTGATTTTTCATTTCCCGCAGCGGAAACTCCAGATTTTCACGCACGGTCATCGAATCGTATAAAGCCGCGCTTTGAAATAAAAACCCTATTTTTTTTCTTACATCATTCAGTTCTTCCTCGCCAAGCGCAGGTATATCGTGCCCTAATACAATTACTTTGCCGGCATCGATACTAAGCAGCCTTACCAGGCACTTTATCAAAACAGATTTACCACTTCCTGATTTTCCGAGCACTACCACATTTTCGCCACGTGCAATTTGCAGGTTGATTCCCTTTAGTACATGGTTATCTCCAAACGATTTACACAACCCCTCAGTAAGCACAATCAAATCATTTTCTTTCTTACCAACTGCTGCATTTTGAGCCTCCATATTTTCAACTACGGTTTCCATATTTATATATTACATAAAAAAACTGGCCAACTGAACAGCTATCAAATCAATGATGAATACACATAACGAGCCAATTACTACCGCCGAATTGGCAGCCAGGCCTACTCCTTCTGTGCCCTTGTTACACGTATAACCTTTATAACAGGCAATGATGCCAATGGCAAAGCCGAAGAAGAAAGTTTTGATAAAGGCGGGAAACACATCTACAAAATCGAGATGTTCAATGGCTTGTGAGAAATATAAACGCAAACCCACATCGCCCATTATGTTTACGCCAATATATGAACCAATAAGGCCTACAGCGTCAGCGTAAATTACCAGGAGAGGTATCATCAGTAATGTAGCCAATACCCTTGTAACAACTAAATATCTAAAAGGATTGGTACCTGCTACTTCCATGGCATCAATCTGCTCGGTCACCTTCATAGATGCAAGTTCGGCGCCAATGCCGGAGCCAACCTTGCCAGCACAAATAAGTGCGGTAATAACCGGCCCTATTTCACGAATTATTGAAATGGCGACCATACCTGGCAACCAGGACTCAGCCCCAAACCGGGCAAGCGTTGGCCGCGATTGAATGGTAAGTACCAAGCCCATAATAAAGCCTGTAACAGTTACCAATCCCAAAGATTTGTAACCGACAATGAAAGATTGTTTAGCTACTTCAGAAAACTCAAATGGCCGCTTAAAAACAGTTTTAAAAAACTGGCCTGTAAATCTCGAAATGCCATCCACCTCCAGGAAAAAATCCCGGATAGAGGCCGGTAAGAAAGTTATTTTTGTGCTTGAACTATCCATAGTGTTTAGGCTTGCTTATGTACGCTATGCTAAATATCTTCTGAGAATCCATGCGGTGGTTTCGTGTAATTCCATCAGGCCGGTAAGGAAATCGGCGGTACCCGCGTCCTTTGATTCTGTTGAGCACTCTTCAATATCCAGGCGCAATTGCTTGATAACCGTTTCATGGTCGGTAAGTAATTCCTTAATCATTGCTTTTGATGAAAGGTACACTCCCGGGCCCTCTTTAATAGTGGCGAGTTTTAAGTATTCGGTCATTGTAGCCACGGTTTTTTCGCCCAGCTTTCCGATACGTTCAGCTATTTCGTCAATCGCCTCTTCCAATTGCTTGTATTGATTTTCGAATAGTTTATGAAGCTCCATAAAGCTTTCGCCGGTAACATTCCAATGAGACTTTCGTGTTTTCAGGTACAGGGTCATTTCGTCAGCCAGAAGAGTGCCTAAAATAGCCGAAGATGTTTTTAAGTTTTCGTCAGTAATGCCAATATTGGGTTTCATGTGGTTTTTGTTTAAAATGCAATTAAACCTGTTAATAAAACAGGATGTAAAGGTGCGCTACCCGGGTGCAAAAAGCGTTACACAATTATTTGAACTACTTACATCATTCACACATATGCTTTTAAAAATAATCCTGCCCTAAGGGGGGATGAAAGGGTGTACGACAAATTTCCCTTTTGCTGCCTCGCTTACCCTCTAACTCCCGGGGCGGGAGAACCGCTTCCCAAGCTAAAAGGGAAATTTGTCGTACACCCGGATGAAATGTGTGAATGATGTAAAACATCACAGCAATTATGTAACAATATTTACCCCAGGTATAGCCAACTTTGTATTGTAGCAATTCAGTTACCGGTAAATTTGAAATACTATGAAAACAAACGACCTTTTACAAAAAGATGTGCAGGATGCTATACGATGGGAGCGGGCATTGAAAGGCGCTGAAATTGATGTTAACGCCAATGATGGAATAATTACCCTTACCGGCTGGGTGGATAGCTACGGAAAGAAAATTAAGGCTGAGCAGGCGACAAAAAGCGTAACCGGGGTGCAGGCTATAATTGAAAAGATAATAGTAAGTCATGGTACCGGAATTGAAAAGAGCGATGAAGACCTTGCTAAAGACGTATTAAATGCGCTGAAATGGAATTGGGAGATACCCAATGAGAAGGTGAAAGTAAAGGTTGAAAACGGATGGATAACGCTGGAAGGCGAAACTGAATGGAACTATCAGAAAGAAGCTGCGCAAAACACCATAACTAAAGTAGAGGGTATTAAGGGCATTACAAATGCAATAGTTACAAAATCTGATTCGCTGGATAAGGTGGAATTGGAAGATATTGAGAGTGCGCTGAAGCGTAACTGGGCCGTAAGTGATGCGGATATAAAGGTATTTGTTTCGGGTAGCGAGGTTACTTTAAACGGCAACGTGGGTTCATTATACGGAAAAGATGAAGCTGGCAGAATAGCATGGAACGCCCCCGGGGTATGGGCGGTTAATAACAATTTAAAAGTGGAGTACTACGGCAGGCAGATTGATAAAAACGAGCGTCCTGTTCTTAGTGAGCTAATGTAAAACCGATATGTGAATGATGTAACTATTTGCCGGAATTATGTAATGCTTTCCACTGCGCAGATTTCCATCTTTACAATTCAATTATTTAAATAACCATAAAAAATAAAAATCATGGGATCAGGAAAGGTATTATTAGGCGTACTGGCAGGTGTTGCCGTTGGCGCTACGCTGGGAATTTTATTTGCTCCGGATAAAGGATCAACAACCAGGAAGAAAATTTCCAGAAAAGGCGATGATTACGCTGAAGAACTGGAAGATAAATTCAACGAATTTATAGAAGGGATATCAAGGCAGTTTGAAGATGTAAAAGAAGAAGCCACACGTTTGGCGGAAGATGGAAAGCATAAAATAGAAAAGGCCATGGCCGACGTTTCACATTCAATGGACGGCAAAGCATAATACCAAAAGGCCTGGCATACGGGAAATGGGATACATACCTTTCCCGTTGCCAGGGTCTTTTTATTTCAATAAAGCCCGTTAAATAAATCAGGAACATGGAAACTACTACAGCTGCGGTTGAATTACTTTTTGAGAGAACTGAAGATTATACCAAAACCACTTTTGAGTTGGCTAAATTAAAGGCGCTTTCCACCACAACAGATATTGTAACCTCTGTAACGTCAAGGATAAGTGTAATTATCATGGCATCTCTTTTTGTCCTGGTTTTTAATGTGGGCGTTGCCTTGCTTTTAGGTGATTTGCTCGGAAAATCTTACTACGGATTTTTTATTGTTGCGGCATTTTATCTGCTGGCAACTTTAATTGCACACTTTTTTCTTCATCAATGGATTAAAAAGCCGGTTAGTACTTTGATTATAACGCAAGCGCTTCAATCAGAGATGTCATGGAAAAAATAAGCTCAGAAAACGACCTTAAAGCCGCTATACTGCACCTTGAAAGTAAACAAACGGAGGAGGGAAAAATACTGAAGATGCAATATCTGCAGGCCTATGAAAGTATGAAACCAATCAACATTATAAAAAGCACCTTTAAGGAAGTAAGCGCCTCGCCTGCTTTAAAAGACGAATTATTTAATATCTCTGTTGGTTTGGCTGCGGGTTATGTTTCCAAAATACTATTTCAAGGTACCTCGCACAGTCAGCTAAGAAAGCTTTTTGGCACGGTATTAATGTTCGGCATAACCAATGCGGTAGCAAAACATCCGGAAGTTGTAAAATCTGTTGGCAGGCGGGTAATTAAAGCCTTGATCGGTAAACCTGCGGAAGAGACAGCAAGCTTAAAAAGGACATAAATCCGGAAACTGGTTTTCCGAAAATAAAATGGCCTCAAATAATCAGTGAATTGTGTAACATTTTTATAGAATTATGTAACTTATTTATCTTACTGTGCGCCGATATTTATCAGTGTGAAAATTCTTTCACAATTTAATATAAGCAATCATGGACACCGGTGAAGTAGAAAAAGCCACAGCATTTATTACTGTTGAAATAATAGAATACATACCTAAATCGGTTGTTATAAAAACAATCCTGAAAAAATCGACCGGAAACATCAGTGTTATGTCAGTAGATAGTGGAGAGGGCTTAACTGAAAGAACAATGCCTTTCGACACTTTCGTGCAGATAATTGACGGAAAAGCTGAAATAGTTATTGCCGGTAAGTCAAATTTGCTGGCAACGGGTCAGTCTGTAGTAATACCTGCACATGCTTCCAGCCTTATAAAACCTAATGGCCGTTTCAAAATGATTCAGACAATAATTAAAAGCGGATACGAATAACTACATCCTGTAGATTAAAATGAATTAATAAGTTTTGGGTTAAAAATAAATGCCTCTGCTCTGTGAGTGGGGGCATTTGTTTTTTGTTACTGAAAGTGTGAATCATGTAACATTCCGATATAATTGTGTAATAATATAGAGCAACACCGGCCTATTTTTGCAGCATCAGAATTGCCCTCCGTGGTGAAACATTTTTTAATAACCAACTAAACAAAAGTAAAACATGAAAAAAATATTACAACCTTTAAAAACAACGCTCCTTACCCTGATTTTAATAGTCAGTACGGGGCTAGTAACAATGGCTGCCACCTATACCGCTACTACCAGCGGCAACTGGAGCAGTGCCGGCACCTGGGGCGGAACTGCACCCAGCTTTAATATTACCGGTGCTGATGTAGTGATTATACCACTTGGGATAGCAGTTACCCTTGATGAAAACTTAATAGTGAATAACGCGGCGGCATCGTTGACTGTAGCCGGCTCGTTAACAGGTACTACTGCGATGACCTTGACAGCAGGTACCCTGTCAAGCACGCTGACAAGCGCTGTAACGCTTGGCACACTGACAGTGGGAACAGGCGGTTTAATAACTTCTCTTGGCCCGATCAATGTTGCCCAATTTAGCAACAGCCAGGCAACACTTGCTTTAGGTAGTATAATCAGCGTAAGCAATACTATAGCTTTAACGGCCGGTGTTGTTCAACTGAATAGCGGTGGGGGTTTTACTTTGGCTAACGGTGGCACAATCAATATGGCCGGTGGCTCATATAGTATTGTAGGCGGATTGCTAACCCTTACAGGTAGCTTTAATGTTTTATATTCCGGTGCTGCTACAAGTGTTGGATTAGAAACGGCGTTGCCAGGTTTGCAGAATGTAACTGTTAATATGCCAACAGCAACCAGCCAGCTTAGCTTAGCCGCTGATCTTGCAGTTGCAGGGACGCTTACATTAACACAAGGAGTGCTTAGCCTTAACGGCAATAGCCTGACTCTGAATGGTGAGATAAACACTACCGTTAACGGTGCTCTATTGGGCAATGCAAATTCCAATGTACTTGTAAACGGCACTGGCAGTGTGGGCACAATCGCATTCGCTACTGCGGGACAAACTATTAAGAATTTAACCATCAACATCGGGGCAAGCGGAAGTATCTCACTTGCATCCAATGTTAACGTTGCAGGTGCACTTTCGTTAAGTGGCAGCAGTTTAAACCTGAATGGCTATAACCTGACCCTTGGAGGAACCGTAAGTTCCTCAACAACAGGCTCGATTATTGGTAACAGTGCTTCTAATTTAACGCTTACCGGTACAGGCGCGGTTGGAACTTTAAATTTTAGTTCAACTGGTAACACACTTGGAAGCATGACCGTTAATCTTGGCACTTCAGGTACCGTTCTGTTAGGTTCAAATGTTATTGTTTCAGGAACACTTGCGTTGAGTGGCGGAACTTTGGACCTGAACGGCCAAAGCCTTACCGTTAGCGGAGCAATTACTCCCACCGGAACTGGTGCAATTGTTGGCAATATCGCGTCGAACATTACACTTAACGGTATCGGCAATGCAGGAACACTTGTATTTGCAACCGTTGCGCAAACCATTAATAATCTTACAGTAAATATTGGTTCTTCAGGTTCAATAGCTTTGGGCTCGCCTGCAACAATTGGCGGAACACTAACACTTGCACAGGGTAATATCAATATAGGCTCATACGACCTTACTATTCCTTCAACAGGAACCGTAACCGGAGGTTCATCTGCCAGTTATATTATAACTTCTGATACCGGAAGTTTAATAATGACGGTAGCTAATGCAGGAGCAACGGCAACATACCAGGTTGGAACACTTGCTAATTACGCACCCGTTACTGTTACCAATAATTCAACTTTAGCAGGAAGCTTTAGTGTAATTGCACATCCGGGTGTATTTGCCCAGGGAACTACAGGTACTGACCTTTCGCTTACTCAACCAGTGGTTAACACAAGTTGGGAGGTGTCATCGTCGCTTTCAACGGGCGTAAACGTAGGCCTTCAAATGTTATGGAGCACAGCTATGCAGGTTAATGCATTTGACAATACACAGGCTTACATTTCGCACTATACCGGGGGTGCCTGGAACACAAGTGCAATTACTGCAGCTACAGCACACGCCGGTGGAACTTATTCCCTGGCGCTTACCGGAGTTACTTCATTCAGTCCATTTGCTGTATTGGGTAAAAACACCAACACTACGGCTATCCGTGATATAAAAGCTGAAATTGCCTTTACTATTTACCCCAATCCGGCAAATAATCTGTTACAGATATCTATTCCTGCTTCAGGCACCCCTCAAACACTTAAAGTATTTGACATGTTGGGAAATCAAATGATTTCTCAACCGGTAGAAACTGCTGTAACCTCTTTGGATATCAGCAAGTTTGCTTCGGGCGTTTATTTAGTATCAGTTGATAATACTTCAACGAAGAAATTTATTAAAGAATAGTTAAACTTTGGGTTGAGTTTAAGGCTGCCTTAGTAATAAGGCGGCTTTTTTTTATAAGCAAAACCCATCTGTCTCAATGCCATAATAGTAAACGCGGAGGCCCCGTTATGTGTGAATTATGTAACGATTATAAAAAGTTATGTAACGCTTTCTGCTTACCGCCAGGCCATCTTTACAAAACAATTATTTCAACATTTAATAACTATAAACACACTACAATGAAAAAGATATTTCACTTGTTAATATTCGCGGCTGTAATCGGCGTTTGCTCCCTTTCTTCGTGCGTTTCAAAAGGGAAACTCCTGGCTTCCGAGGGAAGAGTTCATAAACTTGAAAACGACAGCACCGCAACACATGGCCTTTTAAATGAGTGTAACTTGTCTGTAAAAGACCTTGAAGCCCAGAAAAGCGCTTTGCAAAATGCAAACGCTTCAGCCCAAAACGACCTGGCAAATCTTTCTTCCAAATCAAAGATGACTATTGCAGACCAGGCCAAGCGACTGGCGCATTTACAGGATTTGATACAGTCGCAAAAAGATGTGATGAATAAATTAAAGAAAAACATAGCCGACGCACTGGTAAACTTCAAAGCAGATGAGTTAAGCGTTTATATTAAAGACGGCAAGGTATATGTAGCGCTGCAGGAAAAGCTGCTCTTCAAATCAGGCAGTGATGTAGTTGATCCAAAGGGAAAAGAAGCATTAGGCGCCCTTGCCCAGGTATTAAATAATACTTCTGATATCAATGTAATGATTGAAGGCCATACCGATACCGTGCCTATAAAAAAGGATAAATTTCAGGATAACTGGGCTTTGAGCGCAGCCAGGGCTACTTCGGTTGTCAGGATTCTGACCAAAGATTACATGGTTAATCCGCATAGCATAGTAGCGGCAGGCGGTGGCGAATTTTATCCTGTCCGGTCGAACGATACGGATGCAGGAAAGGGTGCTAACCGCAGAACAGAAATAATTATATCCCCTAATCTTAGCGAACTGTTTAAACTACTGGATCAATAGTACTTACTGATTTTAAACTCATTTTTTAATACATAAATAAATCAAAATGGAAACGGATCAAAAAGGAAGCGGACAAAAAAAACTGATGATTGGGATTATTATAGCCCTAATTCTTATTATAAGCGTTACACTTTACTTTGTCTACTCAGGCCATCAGGACAATACGGATCTGACCGCACAAAAATCTGAATTAGACAGCACTTTCAAAAGCCTTTCGGACACACTTGATGTGCGAAGTGCAGAGCTTGAACAGATTACAGACCGGAATACAAAACTTGACAGCACTGTATCCAACAAACAGGCTATGATAGTGGCAGAAAGAGGTCAGATAGCCCTGATTCTGAAAAAAGCCAACATGACCAAGTCCGAACTGGAAGAAGCTAAAGGACGAATAGTGCAGTACGAGGCTTCTATTTCTGAACTGCAGAAAACGGTAGATGAGTTATGCGCACAAAACCAACAGCTTACCCAGAGTAACTCACAGCTCTCTGACAGCCTGACTTCGGAAAAGAAAACAACTTCGGATTTGAATGAGCAGAATAAAGGCCTGAGCCAAAAGGTAGTATTGGGTTCATTACTTCAGCTAAAACAGGTTGATGTAAACGGAGTAAAGCAAAGGCAAAATGGAAAAGAAACAACGGTACGTTATGCAAAGGCCGCCGAGAGCCTGCGCATAAGTTTTGAGACCGGGCAAAATGCAGTATTGAGCAATGGTACATTAAGCCTTTACGTTAGAATTATTAATCCTAATGGCGAAACAATATCTGTAGTTGACCAGGGCTCAGGCACCATTCAACTGGCTAAATCCGGCACACAAGTGCAATACACTAAAAAGGCGGATATAGACTGGAATCAAACCAGCAAAAAGGTTTTGGTATACTGGACACAGAACATTTCAAGCCCGGGTATTTATCATGTAGAGATTTATCAAAGCGGTTACCTGATAGGCCAGGGCCAGGTAAAATTAGACTAGGATTTATTATTTATCATAAAACCAAGTATATGAAATGGTTAACTGATTTTTGGGACATGCCCATGGTTTGGGATATCATTATTCCGGTAGCCCTTATTCTTCTTTTTGCATTGTTCCTTGTTTGGGACTCGAGGTTGCCGCCTGAAAAAAGGACACTTGGTAAACTGATAAAAAGAAAGTAGTTTTTCTATACCTGGGTGGGTTATAACCACATCCTAAAAATGACGCCTGCTGTATAGCAAGCGTCATTTTTTTTGTACCATTTCTTCAAGCCAATAAGCTTATTTAAATCAATGTCGTTAAGTTAAGGATTGTCAAGGTTCGACCCCGCTGGGGTCGTTTATTTTACTTGTAGATTTGCTATAAATATTCGACTCCTCTGGAGTCGAAATGACATAAGTTAATGGTTTTG
>Ga0182013_10003534_pt1 | contig 19453 bp, 17 predicted proteins | sample 612S2MmetaG_FD_120487 | JGI IMG/M metagenome (GOLD analysis project Ga0182013, IMG submission 120487) | Permafrost microbial communities from Stordalen Mire, Sweden - 612S2M metaG | ecosystem: Environmental > Terrestrial > Soil > Wetlands > Permafrost | place: Sweden: Stordalen | collected... | reverse complement strand
ATCACGATCGGCAACTGGCAGCCCAAGAACTTCGAGAAGGAGTTCATGGGGCCGATCACCCTGCAGATCGCCCTGGCCCACTCGATCAACACCGTGGCCGTGCGCCTGGCCAATGAAGTGGGCACCGGCAATGTGGCCCGCACCGCCCACCGCCTGGGCATCACCTCGCCGATCCAGACCGACCCGTCCATGGCCCTGGGCGCGGTGGAGGTCAGCCCCCTTGAAATGGCCCAGGCCTACGACGCCTTCGCCAATGGCGGAATGGGAGTGAAGGCCTATGGCATCGAGCGCATCCGCACCACCACCGGCCAGGTGCTGTACGACCGCAATGTGGAAAAGCAGGCCCGCACCCAGGTGATCGGCTCGCCCGCCCTGCAGTACATGAACCAGATGCTGCGCGAGGTGCTGATCTCGGGCACCGGCGCCGGCGCGCGCATTGCGGGCTACGACCTGGCCGGCAAGACCGGCACCACCAGCGATTACCGCGACGCCTGGTTCGTGGGCTACACCGGCGGTTTCGTGACCGCCGTCTGGACCGGGCGCGACGACAACACCCCCATGCGCGGCGTCACCGGCGGAACCATGCCCGCGCGTATCTGGAAGACTTTCATGAGCCAGGCCCTGCCGCGCCTGAAGGCCCAGGCCATCCCCGGCGGCGCCCCGCCCCCCGCCACGCCGGACGAAACCGCCGCCTCGGGCCAGGACGCCATCGGCGACCTCCTGCAAAACGGCGCGCCCCCGCAACCGGATCCCCAAACGCCCAAGCCGGACGCCGCGCCGGTGGACCCCGCGCAGAAAAAGCCGGCGCCTGAGTTTTTCTGAGGGGGCGCGCACCAAGGCGCGGCGCTTGATCAACGCCCCCTCAGTCCCTTCGGGACAGCTCCCCCGCAGGCAGGGGAGCTCGCGCCGACGTCAGGCGACTGAACCGGTCTCACCGCCCGAACCCATGCAGCCGGTTGCCATGGCGCTTGAGCCAGTCGCGCGGGCCCTTCTGCGAGCCGTAGATGGCCTCCACCACCGCCCAGAACTTCGGGCCGTGGTTGGCCTCGATCAGGTGGGCGCATTCGTGGGCGGCGACGTAGTCGGCCACCGCATAGGGCGCCAGCACCAGACGCCAGTTGTAGCGGATCGCTCCCGTGTCGGCCTTGAGCCCCGTGCGCGGCGGCCGGCAAGAACCCCAGCGGGCCTTGGCGTCGCCGATGCTCACCTGTGGGGTCGGCCGGCCCAGCGTCGCGGCGTAATGGGCCGTGCGCTCGCTCAGCACCTCCAGCGCCTGGCGCTTCAGCAGGCGCAGGGCCGCGCGGCCGAAGGCGTCGCCCGAGCCAAAGGCGGCCAGCACCGGGCCGAGCTGCGCGTCCTCGCGGAAGCCCGCCTCCAGCCGCGTGCGGGCCGCGACCAGCCGATGCGTCTCGCCCAGCACCTCCAGCACGTCGCCGGGGCTCACAGGCTCGGCTTGCGGCAAGGCGCGCAGTTGCTGGGCGATCCAGTCGGCGCGCTGGCCGGCGAAGGCGACGGCCTCGCCCAGGCGCCGCTGGCTGGGCGCCGTGGCCACCACCTCCCGCTTGCGCGGATCCACGCGCAGGCTGACCCTGCGCGCCCTGGCGTTGACCTTCAGACGCACAGGCGAGCCGGCCACCTCGATCAGGTCGCCGGGCGTGAGGCTGGGTGCGCGAAAGAGGCCCATGCCTTAGCTAAGAGACCAGTCCGGCGTTGCGATCAAGCCGCCACGGCGCGGCTGGCCGCCGCATCGTTGCGGGCGATGAAGTCCCTGGCCTGCGGATAGATGTCGTTGCGGAAGCGGCTGCCGTTGAACACCCCGTAGTGGCCCACTTCCGGATGGACATAGAGCGCCTTCATCGAGTCGGGGATGGAGGGACACAGGGCATGCGCGGCCTGGGTCTGGCCGACGCCGGAAATATCGTCATGGGCGCCTTCGATGGTCATCAGGGCGATGTCGGTGATGACGGCCGGCTTCACCGCCCGTCCCCGATGGACCAGCTCGCCCTTGGGCAGCAGATGTTTCTGGAACACGATGTCGACGGTCTGCAGGTAGAACTCCTCGGTCAGGTCCAGCACCGAGAGGTACTCGTCGTAGAACTCCCGGTGCTTGTCGGTGCTTTCGCCGTCGTCCTTCACCAAATCCTCGAAATAACGCCAGTGGGCGTTCACGTGCTGGGCCTCGTTCATCTTCATGAAGCTGTAGAGCTGTACAAAGCCCGGATAGACCCGGCGCATCATGCCCATGTAGGGCGGCGGCACGGTGTAGATCATCTGCTGCTGGAACCAGGTGAACGGCCGGTCCTCGGCGATCTTGTTGGTCACGGTGGGCGACAGGCGAGCGTCGATGGGCGAGCCCATGAAGATCATGGACGCCGGGCGCAGCGGGTCCTTGTCCTCGGCCATCAGCGCGGCGGCGGCCATCACCGGCGGTCCGGGCTGACACACCGCCAGCACATGGGTGTTGGGTCCAATGGCCGAGATCATGGCCCTGACGTGGTCGACAAAGTCGTGAAAGTCGAAACGGCCCTCCATCAGGGACACGTTGCGGGCGTTGGACCAGTCGGAGATGTACACGTCGTGGTCCTGCAGGAAGGCCCGCACCGTGCCGCGCAGCAGGGTGGCGTAGTGGCCCGACAGGGGCGCGACGATCAATACGGCGGGGCCAGGCCCCGAACGGCCGGCGGCGGCCAGGTCGGCGCCGCTCTTGACGAAGTGCTGCATCTTCACCCAGGGCGACTTCCAGGCGGTCTGCATCTGTACGCCGACGGTGCGGCCATCGACCTGCACATCGTCGATGCGCCAGTCCGGCTTGCCGTAACGGCGCGTCATGTTGCCCAGGACCGAGGCGGCGGCGTAGAGGGTTCGGCCGCCCTCGGTGGAGGCGGCGGGATTGAGCGGCGAACTCCAGAACCGGCTGGCCGCCCCGGCCATGCGGTTCAGCGGTTCTGCGGCGTAATAAGCGGCTTCGTGGAGAGCATACAGCATGGTTGTCCGGTCCGCGCGCGCCCGCGCCGCAGGGTCGCGACGCTGAACAAGGTTAGTACAAAAACGTGAACGAGGTTCCGAGGGCGAGGGGCAGGGGGCGCCGGAGCCTGACGGTTTCGTCTTGAAGGCTGAATCAGACTCCACATTGCTTGAATCAAGGGCGCGATTTAGTGCTCAGGCGATTGTGTCCAAACCATCGTGCTCTACGCGCCTTGGGCCATCGCCTCAGATATCTGGTGCGCGAACTCGTCCGGTTTAAGGTTCTCGGCAAGCCCGCGATTAAATTTTCCGTGGGGGTCCATCAAATAGATGGCCGCCGTGTGGTCGACCGAATAGCCGTCGCCGGAGCCCTCCTGCTGATAGAACACCTTGTAAGCCTTGGCGGCTTGGGCGACCTGGGCGGGCGAGCCGGTCAGGCCCACGGTCCCCTTGGGGAACACCGGGCTCGACAGATAAGCCTTCAATTGGCTGGGCGTGTCGCGGCCGGGGTCCACCGAGATGAACACCACCTGCAGCCGGCCGGCCTTCTCGCCCAGCAGCGACTGAGCTTGGCCCAGGGTGGTCAAGGTGGTGGGACACACATCCGGGCAGAAGGTGTAGCCGAAGAAAACGGCCGTCCACTTGCCGTCCAGCAAATGCTGGTCGACCGGCCGGTTGTTCTGGTCCACGAGCTGGAAGGGTCCCCCGACCAGGGGCTGGCCCGACGCCGCGCCCTGCCCGCCGGGCGGTCCGATGGGGCCACAGGCGCTGGCGGCCAGCAGCGCGACGCATACCGCGGCTAACAACAAAGGGGTGCGCGCAGGCTTCATGTGAGCTTAGCCTCGGTTTGGGAGCCGCCGCCGGGGCGGCGCGAACGAATGACGGCCTTATGCAACTTCCGATCCGCCAATCTCATCTTAAATTCAAGGATGCGCTGAGCCGTCGCGCCGGTTCGGGCTAGTGTGGCGATTGAGAAATTCGCCCCCGGCTTGTGGGGAGCGCGGAGCGAACTTCAGATCCAGCACACTAGACTCCAACAACCGTCGGGATTCATTTCTGATCGATGCCGCTCGAGGACATGGTCCGCTTGGATAAGGCTCTCGCCCCGTTACGGCAAGATGTGCAGCCGCGCGAGCGTCTGAGGCCGCGCACCCTGATCCTGCTGCGCTGGCTGGCTATCGGCGGCCAGCTCGCCGCCCTGGTCATCGTGCGCTTCGGCCTGGGCTTTGATTTTCCCCTCCTGGGGTGCCTGGGCCTGATCGGCCTGTCCACCGTGGCGAACCTGGCCCTAGTTCTGTGCGTGCCGCCGCAAAGGGTGTCGAGCCAATGGGAGGCGGTGCTGCAGCTCACCTTCGACATCGCCCAATTGGGCGGGATGCTCTATCTGACGGGCGGGATCGACAACCCCTTCGCGGTCCTGCTGATCGGGCCCGTCATCCTGGCGGCGGTGACCTTACAGGGTCGCTTCACGGTGATGCTGGCGGCCCTCGCCATCGGCGTGGCCCTAACCCTGAGCGTATTCCGCGAGCCCCTGCCCTGGCTGGCGGGCCAGATAATGGAAACACCGCGGCTGTACCGGATTGGAGAGGCGGCGGCCATCGCCGTGGGGGTCATCCTGACGTCGGCCTACGCCTGGGGTTCCGCGGCGGACGCGGCGCGCATGGAGCTGGCGCTGCATGAGGCCGAGACGGTGCTGCATCGCGAGCAACGCATCTCGGCGCTGGGCGCCCTGGCGGCGGCGGCGGCCCATGAACTGGGCACGCCGTTGGCGACCATCGCGGTGGTGGCCAAGGAGATGGCGCTGGCCAGTCCCGAAGGCCCGCTGCGGGAGGACGCTGAATTGGTCTCGTCCCAGGCCAGACGCTGCCGGGACATCCTGCACCGCCTGGCCGCGGCGCCCGAGACCGGCGACGCGGTCCACGCCCGGGTAAGCTTGGCGCAACTGTTGGAGCAGGCGCTGGAGCCGCATATCGACGGCGAGCGGGTGCATGTGGAATGGAGCGTGGTCGGGCCGCCGGGCGCCGAGCCGATCGAACTGGTCCGGCGGCCCGAGCTGTCGCGCGCCCTGACGTCCTTCATCGACAACGCAGTCGATTTCGCCCGCTCGGAGGTGCGCCTGATCGGACGTTACGATGACGACAGTGTGGTGATCGAGGTGCGCGACGACGGCCCGGGGTTCTCGCCGGACATCTTCGCCAAGCTCGGCGAGCCCTATGTCACCAGCCGCCCGGGCGGAGAAGGCTCACCCACCGGCCGCTTGGGCATGGGCCTGGGCTTCTTCATCGCCAAGACGCTGCTGGAGCGGACCGGCGCGCATGTGGAGTTCCGCAACCATCGGTCCGGAGGCGCTGTGGTGACGGTCCGCTGGGCGCGCGACGACATAGAGGCGCCGCCAGCCTATTAGGGCCTAAAGCCCGATCGCCTCGAACCTGAACGGTTCGGGGCGTGAATCAGGCTCTACATTTTTGATTTAGAATGGGATTCACGGTTCAGGCTGATTCAGCCTGAAACGATCCTGCTCCAGAACCGGTCGGACGGCCGCGAGACGGCTTCGCGGGCGCTTTATTGGACTTTGACGAAACGCGGCCTTGAGTAATCCATCGGGTGCGGATCATGATGGGGCGCGCGTTCGAGTTGCACAGCGAATTAATCACATGACCGAACTGGCCGCCGCAGTCGCGGACCTCACGGACAAGACCCTGCTTTTACTGGACGACGATGCGCCCCTGCGAACGCGCCTGGGACGGGCGCTCGAAGGCCGGGGGTTTCAGGTCACGCTGGCCGGCAGCTTGCACGAGGCGATGGCCGCCGTCAGGGCCGGCGCGCCGGCCTTCGCCGTGGTGGACATGCGGCTGGAGGATGGAAACGGCCTGGCGGTTGTGGAAGCCATCCACGCCGCTCGGCCGGACGCGCGCGTCATCATGCTGACGGGCTATGGGAACATAGCCAGCGCAGTGGCGGCGGTGAAGGCCGGTGCGGTCAATTACCTGCCCAAACCCGCGGACGCCGACGACGTGGTGCGGGCCCTTCTGGCCCGCGGAGACGATATACCGGCCCCGCCTGAGAATCCCATGTCGGCGGACAGGGTGCGATGGGAGCATATCCAACGGGTGTATGAACTGTGCGGGCACAATGTGTCCGAGACGGCCCGTCGATTGAATATGCATCGACGCACCCTGCAACGCATCCTGGCCAAACGGGCGCCCAAATAGGCCGCCCTGGCCGGACCTTCCGGCCACCCGACGCGTTGGAGGCCTCGACGGATCGTCTTGTTTTGCGGCCGGATTCGGGGTCTGGCTTGCGATCGATGACTCGGCGCGCGGGAGGGTGAATGGACGGACCCAAGCTTCCCCACAACCATCCCCAGGCAATCGCCGTAAGGGCGATCTGCGTGACGTTCATCGCCGCCGTGACCTTGGCGTCTCTTGGGCCCTCCGCGTGGTTGCCGCGTCTCCTCTATTCGAACAATCTGGAGCACTTCGCCGCCTTTTACCTGGTCGCTTTGGCGTTTTGCGCGGCGCGATACCGCGCGCCTGTGCTGCGCGTGCTGCGCGACACCGCCTTGCTCGCGACTCTGTTGGAAGCTGTACGTTGGCTGTTGCCCGGCCCGCGCAAAGGCAATTTCGACCATTGGGTGGCGGATCTGGGCGGCATTCTGGCCGTCGCGGCCCCCCTGATCGTCACCGGGTTTCGACAGGCGTTCCCCCGCTCGCCGTAGACCCAGCGCCAAGCCTAGAGCGCAACGGCTTGTGCTGGGCTGGCCGCTGAATCTGACTTTAAATCACAAGGTTAGAGCGGTTTTTAGACCGGGCGAGACATCGTCCGGCGCCAGCTTTGACGCCCATCGCCCACGGCTGGCGTGGCCTCAATCCTCCATTTTCCGAACGGCTGGCGGACGGCCATGTCTTTGCTTGTACAAACGATGCCGAGCTTGGCGCCGCAAATTCCGGCAATAGCTCTGTAATAAGGCCGATCCCTCACGTTTGGATGACAAGAAATCGGCCAACGCCTGAATCGGATAGACACCCTTTTGGCGAAGGTGTCCTTTGATTGTGCCGAGCAACGGGCTTGGAAACTGATGCTGCAAGTACAATTATTCCATAGGCCGCGATCACGGGTGTTGAGCCCGAGGACCCTTCGGCTGGGCAAGTCCTGGCGGGGCAGACTGTTCGACATTGGCCTCAGCGCCCTGATGATCGTCTTCCTGGCTCCGGTGATCGCGGCGACGGCTCTTCTCGTCTATCTTGAGGACGGCGGGCCGATCCTGTTTTCCCAATCCCGTCTGGGCTTTGGCGGAAAGGTGTTCCGCTGCTTCAAATTCCGTTCGATGTGTGTCGACGCCGAGGCGCGGCTCATGGCGCTATTGGACAGTTCGCCCAGCGCTCGGGCCGAATGGGAGCGCGACCACAAGCTAAGGGTTGATCCGCGGATAACCTCGATCGGCGGGGTGCTCCGCAAGTTGAGCCTCGACGAATTACCTCAGCTTTTCAATGTATTGATAGGCGACATGACCCTCGTGGGTCCGCGCCCGATCATCCAGGCGGAGGTTTGGCGCTATGGGCGCAGGTTCTGTCACTATTGCTCAGTTCGGCCGGGCCTGACGGGTCTTTGGCAGGTAAGCGGAAGAAACGACGCGTCTTACCGCTCACGGGTTGCCATGGATGTAATCTACGCCCAAAACCGCGGCCCTTTGCTCGACATCAAAATACTGATCGCGACCGTTCCCGCGGTGATTTTCAGTCGCGGATCCTACTGAGCGGCGCGGGCGTGATTGGCCTAGTGTGCTGGATCTGAAGTTCGCCCGCACTTTGGGTAGACCGAGGAGCGACCTTCAGATCCAAAAAGCACACTAGAATCGTACATTTCTAGTGCGGCTTGAGATTCAGAAATTCGCTCCGTGCTCTCCACAAGCCGCAGGCGAATTTCTGAGCCAAACTAGGTCCGGGTGGCGACGCCATAGGCCAAGCCCAGCAACGCCGCGAAGGAGACCGCTAGAGACGGCTCCTCCAAGGCGTAGTCGGTCATGCCGTGGAAGGCAAAAACGACCGTGACGGCGAGGGCGACGATCATCACCACCTGTTGCCGGGATCGGCGCCGAAAACCGTTCAGGATCGTGGCGAGGATGACGGCCAGACAGCCCATCATCGGGACAAAGCCGATGACGCCGGTTTGCAGAAGCCATTGCAGATAGACATTGTGAGCGGCGCCTAGGGCGCCCATCAGGACCGCCGTAGGCGCAGTGATGCTCTGATATTTGACCGAAGCGAACGCCCCGAGGCCATAACCCCACCAGGGCGAGGCTTGCACCGTGCGCCAATAGGCTCCGAAATAGGCCAGCCGCCCGTCCATCAGGGGATTGTCGGACATGCGGCCCAGAAGGGATTGGCCTTTCAACAATACAAGGCCTGCGGCGGCGCAGAGCAGCAATCCACCCACGCCCATGACACCGCCCACGGCGCTGCGGCGATCGGTGCGCACCAGGGCGAACAGGGCGATGGCCAGGGCCATGGCGGCGAAGGCGGCCGTCACCCCGGCGCGTGACTGGGTAAGGAGCAGGCAACTGACGTTAATGAACAGCAAAATCAACGCCGCGGGCAGGCCCTTCATTTCCATCCAGGCCCGCTTTGAAAAGAACGGTTTGGGCGCGCGCTGGACGGCGCGGATCGCCAGGCACAATTGCAGCACGCTCTGGCAGGCGAACAAGGTGGCTGCGCTGTTTGCGCTCAGGAAGGCGGCCGCCAGCCGACCGCTGCCGTAGAAGCGAGCTGTGCCGAATATGGTGTCGGGATCGTTTGACCAACTGAGGAAAGCCCAGACGGCGAACGCTCCGCCGACATAGGACAAAGCCCGGATCATGGCCTCGGCCCGTTCGCGCTTGGCCCCGAAGACGATGCCCACGGCGAACACCGCCGCGAGCCCCAACAGCTTGACGATCTCAACCCGCGTAGCCGCCGGATCCAGGGACACGCTGCCGCCGGACGCGGATACATAGCTCCATAGGGGGTGGCCGATCCGCCCGCCCAGCGGCAGCAGGGTGAAGAAGGCGCCGGCCAGAACAAGAGCAAAGAGCCCTCCGGGAACAACCAGCGGCGCGGCGTCCAGGGCCCGACGGCTGGCCCGCGTCGCCAGGGCGGCAAGCAGAATGAGCAGGTGCAGAATGGCGAAAAACAGGGAAAGGTCGCCCCTGTTCGCCCCGAAGATCAAGTGCTCGACGTAGAGCAGAATGACAAAGCTGAAGACTGCCGCATCGTCCGCGGAGGGCATTAACCGGCTGAGCCTGGACCATGATTGGTCTGGGTGGGATCGCCGAAACGCCGGCTCGTGCTCAGGATTTAAATATGTAGAGCGTGATTCTGACTTCAGGGCGGAGCCCTCAGGCTCCAGCCTCATTGTGCATAGTACTTGCGGTAAGCGCGATAATAATAGCCCGCGTCGCCGTAGCCGTACTTGGCCTGTTGACGCATATCCACCTGGGTCATGGCGATGCCGGCGATGTCGGCTCCGACCGAGTTCAACATGTCGAAGGCCGCCTGCACCGCCTTGCGCGGCGTACTGCGCCACCGGGCGAGCACCACGACCACGTCCGCCTTAGGGGCCAAGGAGCGGGTATCGGCCACGGGAATGACCGGCGCGGTATCCAGAATGACGAACTCGAAGCGCTTCTGCAACTCGATCAGCAGATTGTTCATGGCGGCCCCACCGAACAGATCCTTCGGCGTGAAGGCGCTGCGGGCCAGAGGCAGGAACCAGGCGCCGGACGCGCGATCGGCGACGAGGGCCTCGTCCAAGGTGGCGGCCCCGGTTAGGACTTCCATCAGACCCACTGTCGGCTCTTCGCCCAGGAGGCGGTTGATATTTCGGCGACGAACGTCGCAGTCCACCACCACGGTGCGGCTGCCCGACATGGCCATGGTGCGGCCCAGACAGAACGCAGTGGTGGTCTTCCCTTCCCCCGGTAGGGCGGAGGTGATCGCGATAATGCGGATCGGCTTGTCGACGCGGGAATAGATGATCGATGTCCGCAAGTTACGGAAGGCTTCCGCGAACGCCGACAGGGGCTTTTCAATGATGGATTCCGCCGGCGACAGGCCCGTCTCGCGCGTCGTTCCAGTCGATGACAGTAGCGGCACAGAACCGAGGCTGGCGACGTTGAAGAACCGCTCGACGTCCTCGGACGTGGCAATGCCATTGTCCAGAGCCTCCGCCAGGAAGATCACGCCGGTTCCGACCAGCATGCCGAACAGCAGACCCAGGACGGCATTCATGCCTTTCTTGGGATAGCTCGGCGACGTCGGGATCTTGGCGCGGGATACGACCTGGGCGTCGGATTCCTCCATGCCCTGCTCGCTCGTGGTTTCCTTGAACCGGCCGAGGAAGCTCTCATAGAGGGTGCGTACGGATTCGGCGTTGCGCTCAAGCTCGTTGAGTTTGACCGTAGCCACGTTGTTGCCCGCGAGCGTGCCGCGGGCCTGGGCGAGGCTGCCCTGGATCGACGCCATGCGCTGGCGGGCGACCTGGGCCTGGGCGTCCAGGTTGGAAACGTTGCGGTTGATCTCGAGCTGAATCTGGTTGTCGATATCGGCCAGTTGGCGTTGGATGCGCTGCACCTCGGGGTGGCGCGATCCGTACTTGGTTTGCAGATCCGCCAGCTTGCCGCTGATATCGGCGCGCTGGGCGCGGAGGCCCTTCACCACCTCGGAATCGAGCGCCGCGGCGACGTCTTCGCCGTTGGAGCCATTCGCCATCTGCTGCTTGGCGGTGCGAACCTTGGCCTCTTGCTCGGCGGCGTCGGCCTGAGCAACGGCGAGTTGCTGGTTCAGGTTCGACACTTCCTGTTCGGTCAGGTTCGAACCCACGGCGCTCATCAGCCCGTTAGCGGCGCGATACTGGGCGACCGCCTCCTCCGCCGTTTCGACCTGGTTGCGCAGATCGCCAAGCCGCTCCTGCAGCCAGACGCTGGCTTGCTTGGTCGCGTCGAACTTGGCTTCGAGCTGCTGCAGCAGGTAGTCGTCGGCGAAGGTGTTAGCGATCAGCGCCGCCTTGGTCGGATTTTCGGACTCGAAGTTGATGCCGATCACATAGGTGAGGCCCGATCGACGAATCGTCAGCCGCCTCAACAGCGAATCCACCACGCTGTCCAGGACGCGCCGGTTCTCGAGATCGACGGCGGCGGTATTGGCGATCAGAGACTGCTGCTGCGGAACCGTGGCCTTGAACAGGGCGTGAATCGCGGAACTCGGCGCGCCCAGAATTTCGCCAATCAGAGGCCGCTTGGCGAGCCTGGGATTGAACTCGGGATCCTGGTCCAGTTTGAGCGCTTGGGCGACGCGGGTCGCCAGGGAGCGCGACTTCAGGACCTCCACCTCGGTGTCGACCGCGCTGGAGTCGGGCGGCAGTCCCGACAGCACGGCATTGACGCTGGACACGTCATGCTTGCGCGTATCGATCATCACGTAGGACGTGGCCGTATAGCGAGGAGTCTGTTCGTAGCTGAACACCACCGCGCCAACGACAACCGCGGCGACAACAGCCGCATACAGCCGCAACCGCCGACGAAAGGTGGAGATCAGCTGGAGGAGATCGAGATCTCCGCCCTGGGGCTGCTCCACCGGGTCGCGCCTTCTATCCAGGCTTTGGATGTTCATTGAGATCAAACCTAGTCTGGGCCAGCCACCGACGGGTAAGCTCGGGTCAATACTGAAGGGTCGTCGAGAGGGTGACCCGGTTGTCGTTGAAAGTTACGCCCCGATTCACGCCGTATGAATCCTGGGTCAGATAGTCGTACGCCAAGTGGACGCCGACGCCGCGGTTAAGCAGATAGTCCGCGCTGATCGCCACATCGACGATGTGGTCATCACGATCGACGCCCTGAAAGGCGTCGTCCTGATAGCGCGCGATTCCCGTGAGGATGACGTTGCGGAGCAGTTCGTAATCGACCTGTCCTGAGGCGACTCCGCTGATCATCGAGGCCGAGCCGGGCAAGGTTGCGGCGTTGACGTCGCGCTCTCCGCTGACGGTCACCGTGGCCAACTCGGTGGGGAACCACTCCACCTTGGCCAGGGCATGGAATCCGTCCAGCGGCTTGAACAGCGGGGAGTCGAACTGCTGGTGCAAATAGCCGAACTGGGCGTCGCCGCGGATAAGCTGGGTAAGGTCGAAATTGGCGCCAACGTCATAGCTCTCACCGCTGGAATTGCGGCTCGCGCCGTTGGTCGTGACCGTGGCGGAGTTATTCGGATAGGAGATCGTATTATAGCGGAACGAGGCGTAGATCGCCGTGTCGGGGCTGACCGCATATCCTGCCTTGGCCGAGGCGACCATGCGGTCATAGTCCAGCGGGCTTTCAAGAACGAGCTGGTCTGCTGCATTGGTTCCGTTCTGGAACTGGTAGCTCTTGTACGAGGCCTCGCCTTCAATCTGCAGCCGGTTGAAGGTGTGGCGGGCGTCCAAATCGGTCTCGCCCAGGTAATATTCGATAGGGTGCAGCGTCGCGAAACTGGTCGAGGTCTGGCTGATGACGGCCGTCCGCGGTTCGGCCAGATAGCCGTAGTCGCCCTGGAAAGAGATTGTCGAAGCGCCAAGATCCAGCCGACCTGTCCCACCGGTTTGCCAATCGGTGGTGTCTTCCCCGGAATGGGAGGCATAGGCGCGGGTCTGGGTGCGCGCGAAGAACGTAAGGCTATTGCGCGACCAACGTGAGGCTAGGTTGATCTCAGGACTGATTATCCCAACCGTGTCGGCCGTCGGGTTGGCGGCCGCGCCATAGATGTTGGTGTTCTCCTGAACGCCCAGCTCGATCTTTGGATAGGCGATGAAGCCGCTTAGCGGCATGCCCAGAGCGTCATATCCGGGCCGCGCTCGCTCGCGAACGCTGATGTTTCGATCTCGCGAAAAGTAATTGTCTTGCGCCTGGGCTAAGGCCTGACCCGCCATCAACAAAGCGGCGGCACACGCCACAACACCAGACAGGGCTTTGAACGCCATGCCTATCCCCTTCTCGTTACGCGGCGCTAGCTCAGAGCCGTCCCCTCGACGAGCCCCGAGCGCCATTTCGCCTTAACTGTGGCTGTAGACGCTCGTCCCGCCGCCGCCGCCACCGCCCAAGCCGGCCGTGCCAAAGCCGGCGCTGCCGCCTGCGCCGCCGCCGGAAGCGGTGACGTCGCTTCCCAAAATGGCGGCGAGTTCAACCGTCAGCGCAGGCCGAGTTTCGGCTGGGAAGCCTGACTCGTCGTGGGCGTCCGCCGCGGCCACCGCTTCGAGCGCCGCCTGCTTTTCAACAGGCGTGGCGTCCGACAGCGCGAGAATTCGAGCGATCACCTGCTGGAGCTTGTCCTTGGTCTTCTCTTCGGGCGCCGCACTATCCAAACTCTTGAGCGCGGCCTCCAAAGAGGCGGTCAGACTGGTCTCTGCTGAACTGGGTTCGGCCAGAGCAGCGGATCCGGCGGACGCCATCCCCACAATCATCGCAGCCGCCAAGGCGGTTTTGTGAATAGCCATTATTCGAGCCCTCCAAACACAACATTCGGCCTAATGGCCATTGTTGTGCAAAAAATATTCATCTGCCTCGAGCGAATGACCAAGCATACATCACAATTAACGCCGCGCTGGCCATGCATTCGCCTGTGACATTAGCGCTTCACCGGATCAATGTATCGCCTGGAAAAAGATGTCAGAGCCTGAAAAGACTCAATGCTCGAATAATATACATGATCATCGGCCATTATCGCGGTGCAGCGCCCACAACTCGGGCACATACACGTGCACAGAACGGCCAGCTACCTGAATCAGACGGTGCGTCCCGCGTTTCAGCCGTCAGTCGGCGGCGGCTCACGTCCGCGGCGCTACGGTACAGCTAGGTCTATTCCACCCCGAATTGGGGCTGCATTTGATCTTCAGCCGTATCGACTGCGGCGGCCCGCCGGCCATCGCTTCTGAGGGGGTCAAATGCCGGAGCTGGAGGATTCAATCCTAGAAGAACCGTTCGCCGATCCTGATAGTGTCGCCGGGCAGCACCGGCGTGGCCGTCGTCAACGGCATTTGGGTCTCGCCAAGGCTGGTGGCGCGCTTGATGTACACCTTGCGTGTGTCCGCGCGGTAGGTGAAGCCCTCGGCGGTGGCGACGGCGTTCAGCACCGTAAGGCCGTTGGTGTAGGGGTATTCGCCCGGCTTCATCACCTCGCCGAGAATGTAGAAGGGCCGATAGTTCTCCACCTCGGCGCTGACTTGTGGCTGCTTTAGATAGCCATCCGCCAGCTTCTGTTCGATCGCCTTTTGCAGTTGCGGAATGGTCAGGCCGGTTGCGTCGACGTCGCCGATCAACGGAAGGGACACCTTGCCGCCGCCGGACACGAAGAATTCTCCCGAAAGGGAGTCCTCGCCGAACACCACGATGCGCAGCTTGTCGCCCGCCCCAAGATGATATTCGAATTGAGCGTCCGCCTCAGTCGCCGCTGGCGATCCTTCTGAGACGGGCGAAGGGGCGGCGGCCAGGACTGCGCCCGCGAAAAACAGTCCCAAAAAGGCCAAAATCAGCGCACGGAACACAATGTGGCGCGTCATCGCCCCTCCTGATAATGATGTGACATCAAGGCCCTAACCTGTACGATGCAGAAAGAACGCTCGCGACGCCGTCCATAAAACCGTTTATTTACAGCTGAGACGCCATCCACATGGGAACGCCTCAAAAAATGGCGCCGGCACGCGGCAATATCTGGGTCCTGGGCGCAATTGGCGCCCTCGGGGCCGCTTATGGAATTTGGCTCTTCGCCGAAAGTTTCGTCGCGCCCGCGGGATGCTGCGGGGCGACCTGGCCGCTGCCCAATCCCATGCAGCAGGAACGTCTGATCGAACAACAGGACCCTCAGGGTCGCGACGGCGCCCGGCAAAGAGCCGCCGCCCTCAACCTTGTGCGATCGCAGCCTGGCGAGGTGAGCGGCTGGCTGCGGCTGGCCTACGCCGACCGGCTGCTGCACGGCCATCTCACGGCCGAGGGCCAGAACGCCTTAGACATCAGCTATTCCATCACGCCCTACGCGGGCCCGCGCGCGATCTGGCGCGTCATGTTCATCTTGAACAACTGGACGGGTGCGCCGGACCGGGTGAAGCAAGACGCCATCGAAGAGATCACCATCCTCAAGAGCGACCCGGACCACAAATTTATGTTGAGGCAGCAGACCCCCACGGTCACGGACCCTAACGGGCGGATCACAGCGGCTCTATTCGGAGTATTGCCCCTGCCCGGCCTCGATTCCTAGAATCTGATGGCTTCATCTCGAAGCCTGATCAGGCTCCACAGATTTGAAGCCAGGGCCTGATGGGGTTTGCGGACATTTGCGTAATTCGCCTCAGAGGTCCGCGCGATTGAACACCGCCTCGGGCAGAAGGCGGATGATCAAGGCGATCCAGCGCCAGAACCATGGCGCATAGACGATGGCCTTGGGCCGGGCCATCGCCTGCACGATCGCCGCCGCCGCCTGATCTGGCGTAGACCAAAGCGGACCGCCTTTCTTGAAGCCCGCCGTCATCGGCGTATCCACGAAGCCGAGCTTGACCACCATCCCGCGAGGGGCGCCAGTCAGGGCGGAGCGGTGAGCCATGCCCTGCAACGCCAGGGCCAATCCGCCCTTGGCCGCGCCATAGACGAAGTTGGATTTGCGGCCCCTGTCCCCAGCCACGCTGCCCAGGCCCACCACCAGCCCGTGCGCGCCGCATATCGTCGCCAGCACGCGGCTGGACTCCAGCGCCCACGACACGGCGCTGGTGAAATTGACCTGGAGCAGCTCCAGCGCCGCTGCCCCGTCGGCCTCGGCTAGGGCCTGGTCGCCCAGGAGGCCGTAGGCGATCAGCACCGTATCGGCGCCGCCCATCTCCTGGGCCAGTTCGGCCAAGGCGCCCGGAGCGGGACCGGCCGCCAGATCCCAGGCCCGCACCGCGATCTGCGGCGCGCCGCGTATGCGCAGATCGTCCCCTATGGCGGCGAGCTTGACGGCGTCGCGCGCCACGAGGCCCAGCCGCACGCCCTTGGTCGCCAGCCTACGAGCGACCGCCTCGGCTATGGCGGAGCTCGCGCCGAGAATGATCACGCCCATGGGGGCCGCGTTGCTGCTTTTCATGATTGGGTGACCCGGCGCCAGAAGGCGGATTGAAAGGATGGATCGCGCAGGGCTTCCAGCGCGCGCCAGCGCGGATAGCCCTGCTGGAACATGGCGGCGGACATGCGTCCGTCCTTGGCCGGGTAGATACGGCCGCCGGCGTCCGCCACGATGGCGTCGAGCCGGTCGAGCAGATCCAGGGTCTCGGCCCCGCGATTGGGGAAGTCCAGCGCCAGGGAGGCGCCGGGTCTGGGAAAGCTGACCAGGCCGCCGGAATCCTTACCGCCGAAGCTCTTGAGCACCGCCAGGAAGGAGCCCTGGCCCGAGGCGGAGATTCGCTCGAGCATTTTGCGCACGGCTTCCCGCGCGACCCCCTCGGGAATGACGCTCTGATGCTGGAAAAATCCGGCCCGCCCGTACAGCCGATTCCAACCGCCGATGGCGTCCAGCGGATAGAAGCCGGCGGCGTAGGGTATGCGCCGCAAGCCGTGGCGCGAGCCATGCACGCTGTAATAAAGGCTGTTGAACGCCCCCACCGACCATCGGTTCAGCACCCAGCCCGGAGCCTCCAGCGGCAGGGTCAGCTTCAGGCGTCGCTCATGGGTAACAAGGCCGCCCTCGGCCGACCAGTTGGCGCGGAACATGACGCCGCGGCCGAGGCCGCCGCCTGTGGCCGAGCAATCGATCCAGGCCGCCACATGCTCGAATCGGTCGTGGCTGTCGGCCAGCAGGTCGAAATAGCCGTCCAAGCCGGAGAAACCGATGGCCTCCTGATCCAGAAAGCTGCTCGGCGTGGGCGCCAACTGCAGCTCCACCCACGCGATGAAGCCCGTCAGGCCCAACCCGCCCAGAGTGGCGAAGAACAGCTGGGGCTCCTGCTCTCTGGACAGCTCCAGGGCCCCCCGGTCCGAACGGATCAGGCCAAGCCGGCGCACATGCAGGCCGAACGAGCCGGCCCGGTGGTGGTTCTTGCCATGCACGTCGTTGGCCACCGCCCCGCCCAGGGTGACAAAGCGCGTCCCTGGCGTGGTGGGCAAGAACCACCCGCGCGGCGCCACCAGCTGCAGGATGTCGTCCAAGCTGGCGCCGGCCTCGGCGCGAAGGACTCCGGTTTGCGGGTCGAAGGCCATGAACCGGTCCAAGCCCCGGCCGCAGATCAGGCGCCCGCCCGCATCCAGCCCACTGTCGCCATAGGAGCGCCCCAGGCCCACCCCGAGCACGTCGCCCCGGTCTCTGGCCCCTCCGAGAAGGCCGGCCAGCTCCTGGCGCCACTTCGGATGCGCGACCGGGCGCGCCGTGCGGGTCACGCCGCCCCAGGAACGGTAGGACTGAGAGACGAACGGCGCGCTCATCGAATGACGGCGCGCGCAAACGCCAGCAGCAGCGGGACCGCCAGGGCCCAACTGAACCGATCGCGCAGGGCGAAGGCCACAGGGTCCTCGTCCATCTCGCCGCGGCCCGCCAGCAGCCAGACCCGGCTGGACCACAGCATCAACAGGAACGGGGCCGCCCACAGCCAGTTGGGATGATGATAGATCTTCGACGGAAAAGCCTCGTCGGTCAGGTAGATGACCACGATCAGCACCGAGGCGACCGTGGCCCCGACGCCCAGCGCCAGGACGGCCGGTCCGTCGTCGGCCCGATAGCCGCGCCCGGCGATAGCCCCGACGCGCGCCTTGGCCGCCATGGCGAAGATCTCGGCGTAGCGCTTGGCCAGGGAGATCGAGAAGAAAAAGAACATCGAGAAGGTCAACAGCCACACCGACAGCGGCACCTGGGCCACCAAACCGCCGATCACGATGCGGGTGGTGTAGAGCAGGCCCAGGGTGGCCACATCGATCAGCGCCAGGCGCTTGAGCCGGAAGGTGTAGCTCAGCGTCAGCACGGTGTAGGCGGCCAGCCCGAGCAGCAGCGCGGGCGACAGCGCCGCCGCCAGGCCGAAGCCGGCCGCGAACAGGCAAGCCACCGCGCCCGCGCCCTGAGCGATGCTGAGGTCGCCCGCGGCGAACGGCCGCCGCCGCTTGGCGGCGTGGCGCCGGTCGGCGGCCAGATCGGCCAGGTCGTTGATGACATAGGTGGCCGAGGCGACCAGCCCCATGGCCACAAATGCGGCCGCGACCATGGCGTCGGCGTGGAGGTCTCGGTAGCGATGGGCCAGGAGCAGGGGCACGAACACCAGGATGTTCTTGGCCCATTGGTGCAGCCGCAGGGCCTTGCGCCATACCTTCAAGCCGGCCCGGGGGCCCTTGAATTCCGCCTCGATCGGCTTGCCCAGGGCCCGAGCTCGGCGCGCCACGCTTGGGCTGGCGCCGGCCAGGACGATGGCCTCGGCGCCAGCCCACACCTTGAGATCGGCGGCATGGTCGCCAGCGTACACGAAACCGGAGGGAAACCGCTCAGCCAGACGCTCGGCCTTGCCCTGGCCCTTGAGATTGTGGGCGCCGTCGCTGGCTTCCACCGTATCGAACAGGCCCACGTGGGCAGCCACCGCCTCGGCGGTGCGGCGATCGGCGGCCGTGGCCAGGTGCACGCGGCGACCCTGCGCCTTTTGCGCCTTGAGGTAGTCGACCAGCTCCTGGCGGTAAGGCAGGGCGGCCGGGTCCAGGTCGACCAGCTCGACGATCCGCGCCTTGAACTGCGCCCGGCCGCGGCCCAGCGTCGCCAGGGCGCACAGAGCGTCCCACGGGCGGCGAAAGAACAAGGCGGTGAACTGCTCCCACAGACTGTCGGTGCGCAGCAGGGTGAAGTCCAGGTCCACGATCAAGGGCGACGCGCCTCGGGACGGTCCGGTCATGGCCCTGTTCCCGCGCTCGCGGCCGCCGGCGTCGCCCGGAAAGTGAAGTGTTTGTGCAGGAAGTAGCTGGCCAGGGCCGGCGACAGCACCCCCAGGCCGTGCCCCACAGCCTCGGCCGCCTGCAGGCTCATGAACCGCGGCAGGATCACGGACCCCAGCACGACAGACACAGCCCACACCGTGGCGAAGGACAAGATGTTGACCAGGAAGAAGCGGACAAATTGCCTGTGCCTGGCGTCGCCCCCTTCAGGGAACACGAAGCGGCGGTTCAGCTCGAAGGCGATGAACATGCCGATCGCGTAAGCCACCACGACCGCGGCGGCGAAGGGCATCACCCGGTTAAGCGGAAAACGCGCCAACCACTGGACCCCGGCCGCCGTCCCGCCGACCAGCAGGAACAGCGCCAGCTGTGAAGACAGTAGCGCGCGCAACCGGGGGCGCAGAGGAATAGGGCTCACGAAGGACTCCCGATAAAGCGGCCGCTTAAGCGGCCGCAGCGCGTGTTGAGATAAGCAGGTTCATGGTCAATTTTGTAAACTCATACCACGAATAGAAAATGGAATAGCGAAGCCCAGCGCGTCCATCAAGAAATCCACACCGGACT